>Ga0224512_10005207_pt1 | contig 10782 bp, 8 predicted proteins | sample SF_May12_sed_USG_4_FD_169103 | JGI IMG/M metagenome (GOLD analysis project Ga0224512, IMG submission 169103) | Sediment microbial communities from San Francisco Bay, California, United States - SF_May12_sed_USGS_13 | ecosystem: Environmental > Aquatic > Marine > Sediment | place: USA: California...
CGGCGATGAACTCGAGCCGCTCGAATACCTCGTCGGGTGGGTAGATGGTTTCGTCCTCGAGGATCTCGGGGTCGATGAATGGTTCGGCCGCGGCGTTGGGGCTGGCGTAGAAGTTGAAGTTCGTCAACGCTGCACCGTTTTCCGGATCGAGGATGAAGTTGATGAAGGTATGGGCCGTGCATGGAGCATCCGCCGTTATCGGAATCGCCATCGTGTCGACCCAGGCAACCGCTCCCTCCTTGGGAATGCCGTAGCCGAAGTCTTCGTAAGCGTCGTAGGTATCGTCGGATGCTTCGTCGTACGCTGCGAAAAAGTCACCGCTATAGCCATGGGCGGCCAGCGTTTCGCCCGCCACCAGCAGATCTTCAAACTGATCCGAGTCGAATAGCTTGATGCGATCCTTGACGCTGATCAGCAAATCCCGGGCCGCGTCGAGTTCGGTTTGGTCGGTCGTGTTGAGCGAATAACCCAACCACTTGAGGGCTGCCCCCATGGTCTCACGCGGGTCGTTGAGCATGGAGACCTGTCCGGCCACCTCCGGTGCGAAGCTCGGATCGAAGATCAACTCCCAGCTGGCTTCCCAGTCCTCCGGCACAACGTCGTAGGAGTAACCGACGCCGGTAGTACCCCATTGGTAGGGGACTGAGTACTCGTCGTTTTCGTCGTAGGGAAGACCCGTGAAAGCCGGGTCGACATTGCCCAGATTCGGGATGGCATCCTTGTTGAGGGCAATGATGAGGCCTTCTTCGGCCATGATCGTCACCGTGTAGTCAGATGGAACAATCACGTCGTAGTCGTTACCGCCTGATTCGATCTGGGGCAGCATTGCCTCGTTGGAGTCGTAGAAGGACTCATTGACGGTGACGCCGTATTCGGCCTCGAAATCCGTGACCAACTCAGGCTCGATGTACTCCGACCAGTTATAGAGGTCGAGATCGCCGTCGACCTGACCTGGTTCACAAGCTGCAGCAGCATCGACCAATTCAGACGAGTCGTCACCTCCGCAGGCAGCCGTGACCAGAGCTAAGACCATCAGGATGATGAGTAGGCGTTTCATGTCGTGTATCCCTCCTGTTCTACCGTCGCCGCTGCAAGGCCAAGGACCCGAGAACCAGCGCAACGGATGCTGTGAGCATCAGCGTAGATACCGCGTTGATCTCGGGCGTTACCCCTCGTTTGATGAGACCGAAGACGAACGTTGGGAGGGTATCCGGGCCTTTCACGAATTGGGTGATTACTACGTCGTCAAGGGAAAGCGTGAACGCCAGCAGAGCACCCCCGAGCACGCCGGGCATGATCAGAGGAAGGGTCACCCGCCGGAAAGCCTGCCATCGTCCCGCGTAGAGGTCAGCCGCTGCCTCTTCGAGGGATGCGTCCAGGTTGGCGAGGCGCGCACGAACCACAATCGAAACGAAGGAGATGTTGAACGCGATATGACTCAGGATGATGGTCGTGACGCTCAATTGCTGGCCCAGTGAAGTGAAGAAGACCAGCAGCATCGCAGCCATAGTGACGTCGGGGATGATCACCGGCAGATAGAGGAGAGCGTCAAAGGTCTTCTTCCCCAGCCAGCGTCGGTACCGCTCCAAGGCCAGGGCGGCGGCGGTCCCCAGCACCGTGGAGATAGCCGTGCTCACCACCGCAACCACCAGCGAGACCCGCAGGGCGGCCATCAGGTTGTCGTTGGCGAACATCTGCCGATACCAGCGCAGAGAAAGGCCTTCCCAGTTCCGGATTCCGAAAGCCGCGCTCTCGTTGAATGAGAACACCACTAGCACGAGGATCGGCAGGTAGAAGAACAGGTAGACGGCCCAGGTATGGCCGGTCAGATAGCGGTTCAGACGGCGGGTCAGAGCGGTGGTTTCACGGGTGGTCACAGCGTCCTGGCTCCTGATCGGAAGTACCAAACGGTGGCAAGGAGCATCACGACCATGATCGCCATGGACACCGCCGATCCCAGCGGCCAGTTCCGGGCGGTGAGAAACTGGTTGACGATGTAGTTGCCGATCAGGGTCGTCTTGGCCCCTCCCAGGATGTCGGGAGTCACATATGCGCCCAGGCTCGGAATGAAGACCAGGATCGAGCCGGCAATGATCCCCGATCGAGTCAAGGGCAACGTCACCTTGCGGAAAGCTCCCCATCCCGAAGCGTATAGATCTCGGGCGGCTTCTACGAGAGACCAGTCGAGTCGTTCGATGGCCGCGTACAGCGGCAAGACCATGAAGGGAAGGAAGCCGTAGATGAGTCCTAGGTAGACGGCCGGCAGCGTAAAGAGCATCGAGTCCCACAGGCCCAGTAACCGGCCCAATTCGGTCACGGGTCCGTCTTCGCCGAGCAGTACCCGCCAGGCGTACGTACGGACAAGGAAGTTGGTCCAGAAGGGAATCATGACGAACAAAAGCAGGAGATTCCGAACCCGTTCACGCCGGGTAGCGATGTAGTAGGCGAAGGGGTATCCGATCAGCAGGCACAACGCGGTTGTGATCAGCGCCACGACCACCGATCGTCCGAAGATCGACCGGATCAAGTCATCGGTGAAGATCTTGGTGATCGAATCGAGATTCCAGGCCTCGAGTTTCGGGCGACCGGTGCGCGATCGGCTGGCAAACGAATAGACACCGATGATCAACAACGGAACCACAAAAAGGAAAATCAGGTATACGTACGAAGGCAAAGCGAGGAACAGACCCCTTCGGGACTCCGCCTTTTCCGCGGCAGCTTCAAGTTCTGCGGTAACCGGAGCGTCTATCCGCTCCGTCATTCGGTCAGCGCCTCGGCAGAGTCGGGATGGAACGCAGCCACGACCGTTTCTCCTTCATTGAAGCGTTTCCGGCCGGGCCGGTTTTCTTCCCGGGCGTCGACCACCGAATGGCCAAAGTCGATTTCGTAGTAGAGCGATTCCCCGAAATACAACCGCCGGACCACCGTCCCAATGAGCTGGTTGAAGTGCTCGGGAACTGCATCCCCTGCATGGTGCAGGTCGATCTTCTCGGGTCGCATGGTCAGGGTTACCTTGGTGCCGGCGGAGGAGTGGGTGCGTGCCTTGACCGTCTTCCCATCAGCCAGCCGCACCTGACCCGGGCTGTCGACCGTCCCGGAAATGAAGTTCGTTTCCCCGATGAATTCGGCTACGAATCGAGTGCTGGGACGTTCATAGATCTCTTCGGATGGTGCGACCTGCAGGAGTCTGCCTTCGTTCATCACTCCGATCCGATCGGACATCGTCAAGGCTTCTTCCTGGTCGTGGGTGACGTAGACGAAGGTGATCCCCACTTCGCGCTGGATCTCTTTCAACTCGAGCTGCATTGCTTGCCGGAGTTTGAGGTCAAGCGCGCCGAGCGGCTCGTCGAGGAGCAAAACCTGCGGCCGATTGACCAGCGCCCGGGCCAGCGCCACCCGCTGTTGCTGACCGCCGGAGAGTTGTTTGGGGCGCCGGTCCCCCAGGCCGGAGAGACGAACGAGGTCGATTGCCTGGCTCACCCGGGTATCAATCTCGCCGGCGTCAACATCCAGCATCTCCAGACCAAACCCGACGTTCTGGGCAACGGTCATATGTGGGAACAACGCATAGGACTGGAAGACAGTGTTGACGGGCCGTTTGTTGGGCGGACGCAAGGCCATTTCCTCACCGAAGATCCTGACGCTTCCCTCGGTCGGGTATTCGAGGCCTGCAATCATCCGCAACGTGGTCGTCTTGCCGCAACCCGAAGGACCCAGCAGCGAGAAGAACTCTCCATCTGCAATGTCGAGGTTGAGTGAGTCCACCGCAACCACGTCACCGAAACGCTTGGTGACATCGTGGATACCGACGGCCGGTTCACTCAACGAAGCCCTCCCTCAAACGTCAATTCCATCGGTTCGCATGGTAAACACGGACCACCCGGCACGCGTTAGGCAGTCCCGTTTTGGTGCCCTTCTCCGACTGCCGTTCCTACTTCACGTTCTTGAGGTCGAAAACCACGGTTTGCAGGTCGGTGAACTCCTCGAGGCGTCCTCGCCCCCAACCGGTGTCGGTCCCGGCCGCTCCGCCGAATGGCTGGAACGTCTCCCAGAAGTCGGTCGAGTCGTTCACAACAACGGTTCCCGACCTGATGCGGTCGGCGTACCAGAACGCCTTGGCGAGGCTGGACGTGAAAACCGCTGCCTGGAGCCCCAGATTGGACCGGTTGGCTATGGCGATGGCTTCGTCATCGTCGGCGGCGGTGAGGATGGGAAGCACAGGACCAAACGACTCTTCCGTCGAGAGAGCGATGTCCTCGGCGACCCGGTCGACAATGGTGCAGTCGTAGTAGAGGTCGGTGGGAAAGCCCGGGGCCCGGCCACCGCCCACGAGGACCTCGGCTCCCCGTTGGCGCGCTTCGGCAAGCTGCCGATCCATCTTGGCGGCGGTCGGTTCGTTGTTCAAAGGGCCCATCGTGGTGTTCTCGTCGAAGGGATCGCCCAGGACGGCGGCCGAGGATGCCTTCACGGCGAGCTCGACGAACTCATCGCGAACTTCATCGACGACGATGACCCGTTCGGTGGCGCAGCACACCTGGCCGGCGTTGTAGTAAGCGCCGTACACCGCCAGCGACGCCGCTGCCTCGAGGTTGGCATCGGCGGTCACGATGGTCGGGCCATTGCCCGACATCTCCATGATCGACCGCTTGATGCCCATCTGGGAGACGATCTTCTTGCCGGTGGCCGACGAACCCGTGAAACCGATCGCGTCGATCCCGTCGTGTTTGACCAGGTGCTCGCCGATGCGGGCCCCGCCCGGGATGATCGAAACGGCCCCTTTGGGAACGCCGGCTTCGTCAAACGCTTCGGCGAGTTTGAGCAGAGCCCACGAAGTGAATTCGGGAGGCTTGACGATCACCGCATTGCCGGTGGCCAGGCCGGGGCCTACGTACTCGAGCGGGATGGTGACGGGGAAATTCCAGGGCGTGATGGCGGCCCACACCCCGACCGGGCGGCGGAACGTGAACATCCGCTTGTGCCGGTCCGAGGTAGGGATGACTTCTCCCGCCAGGCGTTTGACGTCCTCGGCGGCGTTGTAGAAGTACTGGTTAGCTTCGGCAATGTCGTCGAGTGATTCGGTCTGATAGGGCTTGCCCTGTTCGAGGGTCTGAATCCTGGCAATCTCCGCTTCGAGCGGTTCGATGGCGGCGGCGATGCGCAGGCACAGATCGGCTCGTTCAAAGGCCGACCAATGCCGCATCTCTTCGGTGGCGGTCCGGGCGGCCGCCACGGCTCGATCGATATCGGCCTGGGCAGCGAGCGGCACGTTGGCGATGTGTTCGCCCGTCACGGGACTCATGAGTTCGTGGATCTCGTCGCCGGTTCCTTCCGTCCATTCCCCGGCGATAAAGAGCTTGAGATTCTCGGCCACCATGCCACCTCTGGATCGTTGGTTGTGTCTCCAGAATCGTAGGGTCCTGCGCCGCGAGGTGGCAGGGAAAGAGGGTAGGATTCCGAACGGTGAGAATGTGCCGGACCGCCCCCTACTGATCGACGGAGCCTTTGAGCTCGGCTCTGCCGAGCCGTTCGTCATTCTCGATCCCGCCACCGGCCAACCGATTGATTCCGTGGCCGCCGCTTCACCCGATCAGGTTGATACCGCGGTAGCTGCCGCGGTCCGGGCCCAAACTGCCTGGCAGGCGCTCTCCCAGCCCGAGCGAAGTGCCGCCATGCATGATGTGTCCGCCGAGATTCGCAAACGCAAGAATGACCTGGCCGACATCGTCACGAAGGAAACCGGCCGGCCGTACGTTCGCAACCTGCTCTACGTCGACATGATCGCCGACTTGTTCCGCCAGTACGCCGAGCTGGCTCGTGTCCATGGAGGGCGGATCGCGCCTTCGAACGAATCGGGGCAGCTGTCGCTCGTCGTCCGGGCCCCGTACGGTGTCATAGCGACGCTGGTCCCGTGGAACTACCCGTTGCTCCTGCTGGCCTTCAAGGTGGCGCCCGCCCTGGCCACCGGCAACACCGTGGTCATCAAGCCGGCCTCGGAGACGACGTTGACGACGCTGGTTCTCGCCGAGGTCTTTGCCGCGACGACTCCGCCCGGTGTCGTGAACGTGGTCGCCGGGAGCGGCCGTACGGTCGGAGAGCAGCTGGTCCGCCATCCGCATACGGATATGGTCGCGTTCACCGGCTCAACGGAGGTCGGCGCCGAAATCGGGGCAATCTGCGCACGCCTGGCAAAACCAACCCACCTGGAGCTCGGCGGGAAGGACCCGGCGATCGTCTTCGACGATGTCGATGCCGATCTGGCCGCCAAGGCGGTGGTCTGGGCCTCCTTCCTCAACGCAGGCCAGGTGTGCACGTCCACCGAGCGGGTTTACGTCCACGGGAGCATCTACGACCCGTTTGTCGAACGGGTGGTCGAGCTGGCCTCCGGACTGCGTGTCGGTGAACCGTTCGATCCGGTAACGCAGATAGGACCGATGCGGAACGAGCGGGGCCGCTCCAAGGTCCTCGAACAAGTCGCCGCCGCCGAGGCCGGAGGAGCGAAGGTCCTGACCGGAGGGGCGATCCTGGAAGGGTCGTCGGGTTTCTACCTCGAACCCACCGTTGTCGTCGATGTGGATCACAGCATGGAGCTGATGCGGGAAGAGACGTTCGGGCCGGTGCTGCCGATCATGACGTTCGACGACGACGACGAGGCCTTCGCGCTGGCCGCCGATACACCCTACGGTCTCGGCGCCAGCTGCTACACCCATACGCCGGATCGGGTCCGGCGCGCCTACGAAGAAATCACCGTTGGCACCGTCTGGGTGAACGACCCGGTGGTAGACAACCTGGCGGCCCCCTTCGGCGGAATGCGGGCGAGTGGCAACGTGCGCGAACTCGGTCTCGAAGGTATGGAAGCGTTCACCTCGACGCGGCACGTGCATTGGAACATGCGACTGGAAGATAAGCCATGGTGGTACGGCGACGAAGGTGACTGAATCTCACTGAGCTGAGGGACCGGCCGACCACCAGACGAAAGGGAGAAAGATGGGACTGCAAGGCGAGAAGACGGCGACATGGTTCGCGCGGGCGAAAGCCAACCTGGTCAACGGGGTCTCCAGTCAGTTCCGCTACTGGGGTGACGAAGACACCCTGGTCATCGATCGGGGTGAAGGCGCCTATGTCTACGACATGGACGGCAATCGCTATATCGACTACCAGTGCGGGTTCGGTCCGGTAGTGCTGGGACACGGACACCCGGACGTGGCGCAGGCTGTGGCGGAAGCGGCAGCCGCCGGGACGACCTTTGCGATGACGTCCGCTCGCGAGGTGGTGGCGGCCGAGAAGTTCCGCTCCGCGGTCCCGTGGGTAGATGCACTTCGTTTCACCAACACCGGCACCGAGGCAACCATGCATGCCGTCCGGTTGGCGCGCGGATTCACGGGTCGAGACGTCATTCTCAAGTTCGAGGGGCAATACCACGGTGTTCACGACTACGTGATGTTCTCCACTGCCGGCTCTCCTCCCACCGCCATGGGGTCCCGGTACCGGCCGGTGCCGTTGCAGAGCTCATCCGGCATTCCCCACGTCATCAGCACGTTCATCCGGACCTTGCCGTTCAACGATCTCGACCTGGTCGAACGGCTCTTTCGCGACCAGGGCCATACCATTGCCGCCATCATCGTTGAGCCGATGCTGGGCAACGCGTTCGGGATCATGCCCGAGAAAGGCTTCCTCGAAGGGCTCCGCAAGATCTGCGACCAGTACGGCACGGTCCTCATCTTCGATGAGGTCAAGACGGGGTTTCGCATCGCACTGGGCGGCGCTCAGGAGGTCTTCGGGGTTACTCCCGACCTCGGAACGTTTGCCAAGTCGATGGGCAACGGTTTCCCGGTAGCGGCCATCGCCGGCCGGGGAGAAGTGATCCAGGCATGGGGCAGAGGCGGAATTGCTCAGGCGGGCACGTATTCGGGGAACGGGGTGGCGGTTGCGGCCGCCGGTGCCACCATCGACGTCCTATCCACCGGAGAGCCGTATGCCCGGCTGGAGAAAGCAGGCAAAACCCTGATGGAGGGCGTGGGCAGGATCTGTGCCGAGCAAGGGGTCACTGCACACGTCGTTGGAGTCCCCGCCATGTTCGGGATCGTGTTCAGCGATGAGCCACCGAAAGACTTCCGGGATTCCGCCCACCACAACGACCAGCTCTACGGCGACGTTGTCATGGGCATGATCCGGCGAGGGGTGATGCCCGTGGACGACGCGCTCGAGCCCTGGTTCCTGTGCGCGGCACTCACCGACGAGGACGTGGCAACCACCCTCACTGCTTTCGACGAGGCCCTCGCCGAAGCAATGGCCTGAGAGACAAGAGGTCACCAACATGCGAATTGCGCTTCTGGGAGCGGGCATTATCGGCGCAGTAGTGGCACGAGATCTGGCCACCTGGGACCGTCCCGAGGAGGTGGTCGTCGGCGACCTCGACGGCGATCGTGCGGCCCTGGTCGCCAAGGAACACGGGTTCGACCCGGTGGCAGTCGACGTCCGGGACCCGGCTTCTCTCGATGCCTTCCTGGCCGGTGTCGATGTGGTGGTCAACGCGGCTCAATACCAGATCAACCTGTCGGTCATGGAGGGTGCACTCCGGGCCGGCGCCCACTACACAGACCTTGGCGGGCTCTTCTTCACGACCAGGAAACAGCTCGAACTCGACGACCGATTTCGCGGCGCCGGGCTTACGGCCGTCGTGGGGATCGGCTCATGTCCTGGTATCGCCAATGTGCACGCCGGTGATCTGGCCGGACGAATGGATACGGTCCGTTCGGTAGTCATCTACAACGGGGCCACGGTGGATCCTTCGGATTCCCTCAAATGGCCCTACTCGCTGTGGACGATTTTCGACGAGATCACCGAACGGGCCATGGTGTTTCGGGACGGTGAGTTCATCGATCTCGATCCACTCTCCGAAGAGGAGATGTTCTCCTTCAAAGAGCCGATCGGGTATGCCAAGACCCACCTCTCGCTGCACTCCGAGGTGGCCACCATCCCGCTCAGTCTGGCCGACAAGGGGATCGAAGCGTGTGAGTTCAAGATTGCCTTCTTCGGGTTTGCCGAAGCGGCACTGCGGAAGCTGCAATTCCTGGCCGGGATCGGCCTTGCTTCGACTGTTCCCCGGCGGGTTGGATCCGTGGAAGGGGTCGTCCCGCGCCGGCTCCTGGTCGACCTGCTGGAAGAACTCGATCCGGAACCGCCTGAGCACGCCGGGTTCAAGGACATTGCCACGGTGGCGGAGGGAACCCGCAACGGTGAGCCGGTCCGTCTTCGCCTCGACACGACTGCCTGGCCGTCAAAGGAATTGCGGGTGGCCGGAGGCACCGTTGTCGTTGGTTCGCCGGCCGCGATTGTCGCTCGGTGGCTCGGTTCGGGAGGAATATCAAAGCCGGGTGTGCATCCACCCGAGACCGTTGTACCCCCGCAGACGTTCTACGAGGACCTGGCGAAGCGCGGGGTGCAGACGGCTCTCACCGAGGAGTCCGTGCTGGCGGGTTGAACCCGGCCGGCAGCGGTGGATGGCAACTGGCTATTGAACGCAGAACTCGTTTCCTTCCGGGTCGCTGAGGACGACCCAGTAATCGCCGCGCTGCTCCATCGGCCCGATGACCGATGCGCCCGCCTCAACAAGGCGCTCGACTTCGGCATCGACCCGGCTCCTTCGCTCGTCGATCGGAGTCTCGGGACCTCCGCCGGCGTTCACGTCCAGATGCACGCGATTCTTCGCCGTCTTGCCTTCCGGCACCCGCTGGAAGAAGATGCGCGGGCCAACCCCGTCCGGGTCAATCAGGGCACTTGCATCGTTCCAGTTCTCTTCGGGGATTCCCATTTCTTGTGCCCAATCGTTCCAGGCTTCGAAGCCCTCTGGAGGCGGCTGGATGATGTAGCCGAGTGGCTGCGCCCAGAAGTCCGCCAGTCGGGCCGGGTCGTTCGCATCGAACACGATCTGAATGGGTGTTGCCATGTGTCGCCTTCCGCTCTGGCCGTGAAACTAGCCGACCGGTCGGGCGCCGTTATTGAGAGTCACCCGATCTCGCGGTTGCCTAGTCTGGCGCCGTGTCGTATCAGATCCGCCCGATTGCTGCTGATGAACTGCGCGCCTTCTCCCGCGTATGGGAACGCGCCTTCAACTTCGATCAGAAGGACGAAGAGCTCGAGGCGCTGAAGAAGACGTTCGAGTTCGACCGTTCGATTGTTGTGGCGGACGGAGACCAGTTCGTCGGAACCGGAGGCGCCTATTCGTTCGAGCTGACCACTCCGGGGGGCATGGTCAAGACCGGCGGTCTGACCGCCATCGCCGTTATCCCCACCCATCGGCGCCGGGGCATTCTGACCGACATCATGCGCTATCACTTCGACGAAGTTCGCCGGCGCCGGGAGCCTCTTTCCGTCTTGCGAGCCTCCGAGAGCACGATCTACGGCCGCTACGGTTACGGTGTCGCCACGGTCGACGCCGGCTTTCAGATCGACCGGCAGCACGCCGGGTTGGTGACCAAGATCCCCACTCCGGGCCTCGTGCGAATGGTCGACAAGGATGAGGCCCGTCGGACGATGCCGGGAATCTATGAACGTGCGGGCGCCTCGTGGCCCGGGTTTCTCAGCCGCTCCGGACGGGAGTGGGACCTGCATGTCCGCGACCTGGAGCACTGGCGGGACGGCATGACGGCCAATCGCTTTGCGATCTATGCGGACGGCGACGACGCCCTTGGGTACCTGCGCTACCGGGTCCGCGAGAAGTGGGAGGGTGGCCACGCCGCCGGCGAACTCTTCGTAGCGGAGCTCATGGCCGTAACCCCGCCG
>Ga0224512_10005208_pt1 | contig 10781 bp, 10 predicted proteins | sample SF_May12_sed_USG_4_FD_169103 | JGI IMG/M metagenome (GOLD analysis project Ga0224512, IMG submission 169103) | Sediment microbial communities from San Francisco Bay, California, United States - SF_May12_sed_USGS_13 | ecosystem: Environmental > Aquatic > Marine > Sediment | place: USA...
GGCGCGGATCCCAATGCCCGGGACGTCCGGAGAGACGACCTTACCCCGCTCATGCTCGCCGCCGCCAACGGCCACACCCAGGCGTCGATTCGTCTGCTCGAGGCCGGTGCCGACATCGACGCGCGATCCGGAAAGAACTGGACGGCCCTCATGTCCGCCGCCCGATTCGGCCATCAGGACAGCGTCAGTGCACTGCTAGAACGCGGCGCGAATACGGAAGTGGCCGAAGCCGAGCACGGTAATACTGCGCTGATCGAAGCCGCCGCGCGCGCCCTCGAGAGCATCGTGCGCAGGCTGATAGAAGGCGGCGCCGATCCGAACCGGGCGGCAACCGACGGCTATACCGCGCTGATGGCTGCGGCCGGCGCGCGCACCGGGTTGAGTACCGTGGTAGAGCTGATCGTCGCCGGTGCCAGAGTCGATACCCAAAGCGACAATGGCCGGCGCGCGCTCCACGTCGCCGCGAGTAAGGCCAACACGCGCACGGTGGAGCTGTTGCTGCTGAACGGCGCGGATCCGGATCGGCCTGAAGTCGACGGGCGCTCGCCTCTGCTGTTGGCCTCATCTACTGGCGATCTCGAGACCGTTGAACTGCTGCTCAACGCCGGCGCCGATTCCAACCGGCGCGCGGAGGACGGCGCCTCGCCTCTGGGTGGGGCGGTGCTTGCAAGGCACGTGGCCGTCGCCGCCCGTCTCGCCGCCGCCGGAGCCGACGTCAACTTGCCCGGCGAAGCGGGCCGCACCCCGCTCATAGACGCGATACGCACCGGGCATACCCCCATGATGCGCATGCTGCTGGCCGCGGGCGCCGACCCCAATACCCGGGACGCAGACGACGGACGTACACCGCTCATGTACGCGGCCAATCACGGCTTTGCCGATCTGGTCGATCTGCTCCTGGCCCGGGGCGCGGATCCGCGCGCGCAGGCGCGGGACGGCTGGACAGCGCTGGCGGCGGCGGAAATGGTCGGCGAGACCGGCATCATGGCGGCGCTTAAGGCCGCCGGCGCGACCCGCTGATCGATCGAACCTGGAACTCGCCCGGTGGTCGAAGCTCAAGACGTTGCCGCGATGCGCGACGAAGCGTTGGTGTTCGAGCGGCTATCATTTAACATGTCGCTCAATGAGCCGCGGGCAGGTGCCCCACCCTGAAACTACCGAACACAGCGTTGAATTCGAAAACAATAAAACGACGACGCTTCGTCAAGATCTGCGCCTCTGCGGCCGTATCGGTGAGCGCAAGCCCCACCCTGCTGGCCAACCAGGGATCCGCAGTGCACCGGTACAACCGGGTCAAGCTGGTTGACGCTCAGGGTCTCCCGTTGACACCGGAGAGCCTCGAAGAAGGAATTAGCTACGTCTTCAACTATCCCTACGTCACGACGCCGTGCTTCCTGCTCAATCTGGGCAAGCCCGCCAACGGCAACGAGCTGCTCAAGACCGAGTCGGGGCAGGAATACCGCTGGCAGGGAGGCGTAGGCCCGCGTCATTCCATTGTTTCCTTCTGCGCTATTTGCGCACACAAGATGACCCATCCGTCCAGAGCGGTGAGCTTCATCAACTACCGGCACGAAGACGTAAGCTTCAAGGACAAAGGCAAGAAAACCGTGCGCCGCCCCGGCGTGATCTACTGCTGCTCGGAAAAAAGCGTTTACGACCCGGCTCACGGAGCGCGCGTACTGGGCGGACCGGCGCCCCAGCCCCTTGCCGCGATAGCGCTCGAATACGATGAGAATGAAGCCGCGATTTACGCCAGCGGGACCTACGGTGGCGAGCTGTACCGCAAGTTTTTCGACACCTTCGCGTTCAGACTCGCGCTCGAATACGAAACCGCTGATATAGAGCAGAAAGTTTCCGGAACAACTGCGGTCATGAGCATCGAGGATTACTCCGCGACCCAGATGCTTTGCTGAATCAGCGTGGCGTTATTTCGCCCCGCTTGATTGAAGAAAAACGACGATTTTTTCGTTTTTCATACGCTTCGCCATATCCAGCGGAGTCAGTCCTTCCCTGTTTCGGGCGTCGACCTTGGCGCCGTTCTCAAGCAGCAGACGGGCGATTTCCACATGACCCTGGGCGGCTGCGTGATGTAGCGCGGTAGACCCCGTTTCATCGGCGGCGTCGAGTTCCGTTTTTCCGTTTTTCAAGAAAGCGCGCACCGCGCCGGTGCGATTCTCGTAAGCCGCTCGCATCAAAGGCGTCCAACCGTAGGTGTCCTGCACGTTGGCGTTGGCGCCGTGATCCAGCAGCAGGTTGACAATCCCGTCGTGACCTTTTACCGCAGCCACCATGAGCGCGGTCCAGTTGAAGTGTGCAACGGCGTTGACGTCGGCGCCGTGGCCGATGAGCAACTCGACGGTTTCCAGATTCCCGCGAATTGCGGCAAACATCAGCGGCGTTCCGCCCGTCTCGGTGGCGGCGTTGACGTCGGCCCCAAGGCTAAGCAGCAGCCTGACGAGGTCCGGGTCACCGATTTTTGCCGCGACGATAAGAGGCGTTTTTCCTCCCGGCATGCGGAAATTCGGATCGCCGCCCTGTTCAATCTGAGCGCGAATGGACGCGGGGTTTTCGTCGCGCAAGATCTCCTCGAATTTGGATTCCCCGGACGCCAGGGCAGCCTTCAGCGGAGGCACGAAAGCAAGACAAAGCGACAGTCCGAGCAGCGGCGCGATGGAACGGAGAGTAACCGAGTTTTTTGGCTTCATTTATATCGATGCTTCGTCTTTCTTAAAGTATTGCAGCACAACGCCCGGGCCCTCAGCTCGGAGGCTTCTCGCCCGCGTTTGCCGCGTATTCAGAGCGTAGCGCACCGGCGCGCAGCTCGTAATGCCGGACAATCTCGCCCAACCCCGCCTGGGAGTCGTAACGTCCCGTCATCCGCACCATGGTGTCGTGTTTGAGGGCGTCGCGAAGCAGCTCCTCGAATCCTTTGCGCTGCTCGTCGTCCAGCGGGAGCTGCTGGGAGTGAACCATCCAGAAGGCCTGGTCGCCAAAGAACCAGCACATGCGCTGCTGTTTCGACAGCAGCTTCAGCGCCTCAAAATGCGCGCCTCCTTCGCCTGGAGTAAGCAGAATTTCGCAGCTTAAGGGATCGTCCTCTCGGGTGTAGACCTCGGGCCGCAGCGTCACCACCGCCGCGTGCTCGGTCTCGATCAGGTCTGTCTCGAGCCCCACGGGCAGCGGGCCACTATTTTTGCGCATGAGTCGCCGGTCCTCCTTGCACTCCGGGCCCGCGACGTGAAAAAAGAACGCGGTTTCCCAGTGCTCTCCGTCCAGCCGCACCGGAAGGCAGGTCGCCGAGGCGCCCGCAGCGCGCATGGACTCACGCACGAATTCGGGAAAGCGTTTCATTGGGGTGGTCATTGAAAACCGGAAAAACTCTCGTCTTGTTAACGCCAGTGATTCGGCAGGGTCGTAAGTATGTAGTATGTGGTATGTAGTATGTAGGGATTAAAAGGAAACTCCGACCACTTCCCTACATACCACATACTACCTACTACATACCAAATGGCGCGAAGCTCGGCATAAAAAAAACGCCCCTGCCCAAAGGGGCAGGAGCGTTGATTCATCCGGTGCGGGGTGCGGTCCCGCACTCTTAGGCCTGTTTCAGGCAGGTTGTCCTTTAACCTCGGTCGTTGCTTCTCCTCCGTGCCCACGGGATTTTGCCTGCAATTCCTCGTACCAGCGGTCGTGGTGCTGCTTGGCCCAGTTCACGTCCACGCGGCCGCTGGTCATGCCTTCCAGCGCACCCTCGGTACCGATGGTGCCGATATAGGCGTGACCGAACCAGAGCGCAATCCATAACAAGCTGGTGATGGCGTGAACCACGTTTGCGATCTGCATACCTTCACGTGAGCCACTCCACCAGGTCGGAAAGTCCATGAAAAATCCGCTGATAATCGCGGCAACGCCGACGGTGCAGATGAACCAGAACCAGACCTTCTCACCCGCGTTCGCGAACCCCGCGTGCGGATGATCATGGCCAACCATGCCACCGCCCTTGGCAAACCATTGCAGGTCCTCGGCATTCGGAATGTTATGGCGGATCCACAATATGATCATCAGCGCGACGCCCGGCGTGAACAGCCACGGGCCGACGAAGTTGTGCAGCCCCTTGGCGAGCCCCGCCCAGGCGGCAAACCCGGGGTAACCCAGCAGCGGTATCAGGACGGCGCGGCCGAACAGCAGACTCAAGCCCGAAATCGCCAAAACGATGAAAGAAATCGCCGTGATCCAGTGAACGAAGCGATCGAGGGCGTTCCAGCGCTGCACCTTCTGGCCGGAGACTCCGTGCGCGATCGGCACGCGGCCCACCTTGGCGAAGAACAGCAGAATGGCAATGAGAACGAGGAACAAGAACCAGCCGCCGTAGTTGGCGATGAGTCCGTTGCGGATCTGGCGCCAATTTTGACCGCCGTTGTTGATGAGCATACTGGTTTCAGTGTTGACCACCTCGCCGTCCATGCTTTTTCCCGTTACAGCGCTGTAACCGCCTTGGCCATCCCGCACCGCGCGCCAATAGTTTGCACGCGGATTGGTGTCCTTGACCGACTGCGCCTGGGCCTCCTGGATGCCCGTGTAGACGTAGCTGCCCATCGGCAGCACCATCGCTCCGAGCACGATGATCGCAATACACCAAAGCGTGATTCGCTTGTAATGCGCGCGCCTGACTTGTTTGGATGTATCTGCCTTTGACATCACCAACACTCCTCCGATTTTTTTAACCGGCTAACCGGTTTGGCTGAACTCCGCGTTGGCGGAATTCGCGCGGATTCTACCGGTCCGTCTGCGTACGCACGATCCGGTGACGCAGGTCGTCCGACGTTTCCGGCGACCGGTCGGCGCCAGGATCTTTGATACGATCGCTGCATCCCGCCAGCGCCAGCACGCAGACCGTCATCCCCGATAGAACCAACATTTTCAGCATCTTCATTCTTATCGCCCCACTTTCCGGATGACGTCAACGGGTATTCCGATTACCGTCCGCCGGGGTGCCGCCCCGGCGGGCAGGACGACTTCAGCGATCCGTCTGCACGATCTGGAAGCGCTTCTTCAGCGCTTCGTCACGCGCAGCGACCTGCTGCGAAAGCAGTGGATCCTTAGTCCCTTTGTATTTTCCCGGTTCATGCACCGTCACGCTGGCGTCCTCATAGCAGCCGCTCAAGCCGGCGACGGCAACGAACAACGCAACGGCGAATATGCCTCTGCTTTTCATGCGCATTGCTCCTCAAATTGCTCCTGGTGGCAAGCCAATCGGACGCAGCGCGCCCGCGCGCCGCATTTGAGAAATCGAAGGGCGCTCCGTATTGGCGGAGCGCCCTTCTCTCGTCTTACGACGCCGCCTTGTACGCGGTTTCCCAACCCCAGGTCTGGGGCCGGCCACCGCGCTTCAGCACGCGTTTGCGGTAGATGTCGGCGATCATGTCGCCGTCACCACCGAGCAGCGCCTTGGTAGAGCAGAACTCAGCGCAAAGCGGCAGCTTGCCTTCAGAGATACGGTTGCGGCCGTACTTCTTGTACTCGGCGTCACTGTTGTCCGCCGGAGGACCGCCAGCGCAGAAGGTGCACTTGTCCATCTTTCCGCGCACCCCGAAGGCCTCCTTCTGAGGATATTGGGGCGCGCCGAAGGGACAGGCGTAGAAGCAGTAGCCGCAGCCGATGCACAGGTCCTTGTCGTGTAGCACGATGCCGTCCTCGGTGGTGTAGAAACAGTCCACCGGGCATACGGCAGCGCAGGGCGCATCCGTGCAGTGCATGCAGGCAACGGAAATGGATTTTTCGCCGGGTACGCCGTCATCGAGGACGACCACACGGCGCCGATTCACGCCCCAGGGCACCGAGTTCTCGTTCTTGCATGCAACAACGCATGCATTGCACTCGATACACCTTTCGGCGTCACAGAGAAATTTCATACGAGCCATGGTGTCACTCCTCCAATCAGGCGGCCTGGATTTGACACAGGGTGACCTTGGTCTCCTGCATCTGGGTCACCGAGTCGTAGCCGTAGGTGAAGGCGGTGTTGGCCGCCTCTCCACGGACATACGGAACGGTGCCCTCCGGGTATTTGTCCTTGAGATCCTTGCCCTGGAACATTCCTCCGAAGTGGAACGGGCACCAGACGACGCCCGGCGCCACGCGACGGGTGACCATGGTCATGACCTTGATCTTCGCGCCCTCCGGAGTGTTCAACCAAACCATCTGGCCGTCTTGCAGGCCCCGATCGTTGGCGTCCTTGGGATTGATCTCCACGAACATGTCCTGCTGAAGCTCAGCGAGCCACGGGTTCGACCGCTGCTCTTCTCCGCCGCCCTCGTACTCCACCAGGCGGCCGCTCGAGTAGATGAGCGGGTATTCCTTGGAGAAGTCCTGGGCCTGGATCGACCCGTAGCGGGTCGGCAGGCGGTAGAAGTTCCTGCGGTCCTCGTAGGTCGCATACTGCGGCAGCAGATCTCGTCGAGGCGTATACAGCGGCTCGCGATGGATCGGCACCGGATCGGGGAAGGTCCACACCACGGCGCGGGCCTTGGCGTTGCCGAACGGCGCGCAGCCGTGCTTGATGGCGACCCGCTGGATACCGCCGGAGAGGTCGGTCTTCCAGTTCTTGCCTTCGGCGGCCTGCTTCTCCTCGTCGGTGAGATCGTTCCACCAGCCGAGCTGCTTTAAGACCTTGTCGCTGAACTCGGGATAGCCATCCTTGATTTCCGAGCCGACGCTGTAGACGCCTTCAGCCAGCAGGTTGACGCCGTTGCGCTCCACGCCAAAGCGGGCGCGGAAGGTGAGGCCGCCCTCGGCCACCGGCTTGCTCGGATCGTAGAGCACCGGCGTTCCGGGATGCTTCATCTCGGGCGTGCCCCAGCTCGGCCACGGCATGCCGTAGTAATCGCCGTCAACGGGGCCGCCTTCGGCCTTGAGCGTGGTGGTGTTGAAGGTGGCGCGGTGCTCCGCGTGCGCCCTCAGGCGCTCAGGACTCTGGCCGGTGTAGCCGATGGTCCACATGCCGCGGTTGATCTCGCCGGTGATGTCCTCGATCAGAGGCTCATCGGTGCCGGCGTTGACCTTGATGTTCTTGAACAACTCGTCGGCGAAACCGAGCTTGTTGGCGAACTTGTACAGAATCGTCTGATCCGGGAGGGACTCCCAGATCGGCTCGATTATCTTGTCGCGCCACTGAATCGAGCGGTTCGACGCGGTCACCGATCCGTAGGTCTCGAACTGAGTACACGCCGGCAGCAGGTAGATGCCGTCGGTGCGATCGTTCATGACCGCCGCGTGGGTCGGATACGGGTCGATGATGACCATGAGATCGAGTTTCTCCATGGCCTTCTTCATTTCCGGTCCGCGGCTCTGGCTGTTCACGGCGTGACCCATGTAGACCATGCAGCGGATGTTGTCGCGCTGGGAGATGTTCATCTTCTCTTCCAGAACACCGTCGATCCAGCGGGACACCGGAATGCCCTTGCCGACCATATTATCGATGGCCTTGTCGTCCATGCCCTCCTCGCCGGAATAAAACTCGCCCGGCCGCTCTTCGCGGTCGAAGCGGGCCTTGAGCCATTCGAGGTCGGTGCCCCAGACCCGTGACCAGTGACCCCAGGCGCCCATGGACAGGCCGTAGTACCCGGGAAGCGTGTGGGACAAGACGCCGAGGTCGGTGGCGCCCTGCACGTTGTCGTGGCCGCGGAAGATATTGGCGCCGCCGCCCGACTTGCCGATGTTGCCCAGGGCAAGCTGCAGCACGCAGTAGGCCCGCGTGTTGTTGTTGCCGATGGTGTGCTGGGTGCCGCCCATGCACCAGACGATGGTGCCCGGCAGGTTTTCGGCCATCAGTTTGGCGGCTGTTTTTACCGTCTCCTCGGGCACGCCGGTGACGCGCTCGGTCTCGGCCGGTGTCCACTTGGCCACCTCCTGACGAATTTCATCCATGCCGTACACCCGCTGGCGGATGTATTCCTTGTCTTCCCAGCCGTTCTCAAAGATGTGCCAGAGCATGCCCCAGATAATCGCGACGTCGGTGCCCGGCCGGATTTGCACGAAGTGGTCGGCGTGGGCCGCGGTACGCGTGTATCGCGGATCGACGACGATCATCTTGGCGCCGTTCTCCTTGGCACGCAGGATGTGCTGCATGGCGACCGGATGCGCTTCGCAGGGATTCGACCCGACGAAGATCATGGCCTTGCAGTTGTGCATGTCGTTGTAGGAGTTGGTCATGGCGCCGTAGCCCCAGGTGTTCGCCACGCCCGCCACCGTGGTGGAGTGGCAGATACGCGCCTGGTGATCGACGTTGTTGGTGCCCCAGTAGGCGGCGAACTTGCGGAACAGGTAGGACTGCTCGTTGCTGTGCTTGGCCGAGCCGAGCCAGTAGACGGAGTCCGGACCGGACTGCTCGCGGATCTTGAGCATCTGGTCGCCGATCTCGTTGATGGCCTGATCCCAGCTGATCCGTTTCCACTTGCCGTTCTCCAGCTTGGTGGGATATTTCAGCCGACGCTCGCCGACGCCGTGCTCGCGCACGGCCGCACCCTTGGCACAGTGAGAGCCGAGGTTGAACGGCGACTCGAAGTCCGGCTCCTGGCCGGTCCATACGCCGTTTTGGAGCTCGGCAATGACGCCGCAGCCCACCGAACAGTGGGTGCAGATGCTGCGCCGGGTGACAGTTTCCACGCCTGCCTTAGGGGTGTATCCCGCGGCGGCTTGCGCTTTACGCATCATCGTCGCCGGGAACATGCTGGCGACGGCGGTGCCTCCTAGCGTCAGCCCCGATCGGCGCAGAAACGCGCGCCGGCCGACGGCTTCCCCGGGCATACCGACAGATACGCTGCCCGCCCCGGAAGCCTGGCTGTTTTTGCGGATTAACTTCATCTTGAGAATCTCCTTAAACGCTGCAGCTCGAGCCGCAGCAATTCAAAGCCTCCGACTTAAAGGCATTCAAAATTGGGCGAGCCGGTAATATTTCCGGATGTGGTCCGTTTCGTGATAGCCCTGGGTGCTTTCGGCTTTCGCCTTCGCAGCCTCAGGCTTATCCGCCGACACGTCGGCAACCGCCCCACCGCCGGCAACCGCGACCGCGGTCGCGCCACCGGCGACGGCCACGCCCTTCATGAAGGCGCGTCGGTCGCTCCGTGGTGTCTTTGTCTTTTCGCTCATGTGTTTCCTCCTCCAGCTAGCTAGCTTTTAACCGGTCGGCTCCGTCTAGAGGTTCAAGGCGCCTTCCGACCGTTGGCTGATCAGACCAACAAACTCAAATATTTCTGCTCGAAGTTGACAAACTGCTCTCCAAACTGCCCCACGGCTTTGTAGAACCTGGCCGTCTTGGCGTTCTGGAGATCCTGAAAAAAATTCTTGCCCCAAGGCTCGAAGTGAGCCTGAAAGAAACGGCGTTGTACGGCGATGTCATGTTCTTCACTGCTTATCAACATTGCCATGATTTCGCACAGCGCGGCGGCGTGGTCTTCCGGCTCCTTGACGTCATCCTGACGTTCAAAGCCGAGCTCCGCGAGGTCGCCTCGGAGAACCGCCAGCGGGCGGTCCATGAGAAAGCCGGTCATGTACCAGGACCCGTAAGGGACGACCTCACCCCGGCCGATGCCGATGAAAAGGTCGTGGTACTCGTCGTTCAGAGGTCCGACTTTGGCGCGCTCTCCGGCGAGCTTCAGACACGCCCAGGCCGATGCCATGTCGCGTCCGTCGGTCCCTGAATCCGGCTCGATCTGCCGAAGCAGACCGAGTATCTCCTCCGTGGGCGGCCTGCCGAGCAAGGCTCCGAGCAGGCTGTAGGCATTGGCTCTTAGGGCCTCGCCTTCCGCCACCGCAGCTTTCGCTTCGGCCATCGCTTAAGCCCCCTCTCTGGGGCGTAAGCCCGAAACGTCCGCATACCAGCCATTGTTTGCAACATTCACGCCAAGTGATCTCCCTCGCTCAGGGATAAATTGCCGCAAATCGGACATATCGCGCAGGCGAATTTTTGCAGCGCAACAATAAATTTGAGACATTTTGACGCGCGGCCTGTGCATTACTGGCCCGAACGGCAAGTCGCCGCCGGGGATGCCGGGCGCCTCGCTCGGCTCATGAGCGGTCATGAACGTCCAGCAGGCCGCCGCCGTCTTTGAACATGTCCTTGACCCGGCAATCTTCGCACATCTCCAGCCGCCGGACTGCTTCGGGCTTCTGGAACATCCAGTGGCCCTTGAGCTTGTCGCGCATGCGTTCGATGACCCGCGTGGTGGCAAAGGCTTTGCCGCAGGAGACGCAGTGGAACGGCTTGTCCTCGTTCAACACACGGCTCTCGCGCCGCGCTTGCGCGTCGAAAAGGAACCGTGGCGCGCGGCTGATGGCGTCTTCGGGACAGGCGACTTCGCAAAGCCCGCACTGCACGCAGTTCCACTCGATGAACTTGAGCATGGGCGTCTCACCGCCGGCCGCCAGCGCGTTCGCCGGGCACACCGAGACGCAGGCCATGCAGAGCGTGCAGGTGTTCTGGTTGACGTGGATCTGTCCGAAAGGCGCGCCCTTGGGAAGCTGCACCTGCTGTTTTCGATCCGGCGCCTGGGCGTAGAGATGGTCCACCGCCATGCGAACGGTGGTGCGCTTCTCGTCCACGGCGGCGAATTTCGCCGCTTCTATGACCTGCGCCCCGTTGGCGGCAAACGCGCGCGCCAATTCGGCGTCGTCCTCGTTTGCAAGCATCAGCCACCCCGGCGGATAACCCATGCCGGAGAGAATCGCCCTGGCAACGCCCAGCTGATGGTCGAGCTCTGCTTTGACCGAAGCGGGCACGCTTTCCG
>Ga0224512_10005209_pt1 | contig 10781 bp, 7 predicted proteins | sample SF_May12_sed_USG_4_FD_169103 | JGI IMG/M metagenome (GOLD analysis project Ga0224512, IMG submission 169103) | Sediment microbial communities from San Francisco Bay, California, United States - SF_May12_sed_USGS_13 | ecosystem: Environmental > Aquatic > Marine > Sediment | place: USA: California...
AGACATTGAGGATGATCTGGAAAACCTTCGATACAACCGCGTTGTTATTGCCACTGATGCAGACGTCGATGGCATGCACATCAGGTTGCTGCTACTTACTTTTTTTCTTCAGTTTTTCCCTGATTTAGTGAGAGAGGGACACTTGTATATACTTGAGACACCATTATTCAGGGTGCGGGATAAGAAGCAGACCTTCTATTGCTATGACGAGCAAGAACGCCGGGATGCCATAGAAAGACTGCGAGGTAAACCTGAAATCACCCGCTTTAAGGGGCTGGGAGAGATATCTCCACAGGAGTTTGGTGATTTCATTGGTGACGACATCCGCCTCGAGCAGGTACACCTGCACGAAAACACCAATGTGGAAAAGATCCTGTCCTATTTTATGGGGAAAAATACACCACAGCGACAATCTTTCATCATCGATCATCTGAAACTTGAAGTTGATCGAGCGGAGGGAAATGGAAACCCGGATAGGGCTGAGATTCAATCTGTTGAAGCCGAAGCATAAAGCCTTGATCGTCTTGCTGACTTCTTGTCAGTCACTGGCTTTCTTTTAAGGTCTAATTCGATAAAATCATGGCATTCTTGCCGCTAGTGAGTGATGGCACAGAGATTGACCTAAGAAAGTTAGACAACACCATTCAGTTTTCCTGACAGATTGGCAAAAGTGAATTAAAACTTATGTTTGAAAACTTCATCTATTTCGATAAAGTGAATGACGACCGAGAGTTGCTTCCAATGATGTCATTGGAGGAAGAGGTCAACGAAGAAATGAGTGATGGGGAGTTGCCTGAACTTCTTCCAGTATTAGCGCTTAAGAACACAGTCTTATTTCCAGGTATTATCATTCCGATCACCATAGGCAGGGATAAATCTATCAAAGCGATACAGCATGCTTATGCTAATGAAAAGCTCTTGGCAGTGCTATCGCAAAAAAACGTGAACGTCGAAAATCCTGACCAGGAGGATTTATATGAAACCGGCACTGTAGCCAAGATTTTGAAACTCTTTAAAATGCCGGATGGAACCACAACCACCATCCTTCAAGGTAAAGCCAGATTTGCACTGGAAAAGATTACCAGTGACGAACCCTACATGGAAGGCAAAGTCACCACGCTGCAATATATACCGGCAGCAGACGAATTGAAGTTTACAGCTCTGATTTCATCAATTAGAGACATAGCTGGTCAGATTATTAAATTATCACCTAATATCCCGTCGGAAGCATCTGTGATGTTGAATAACATCAAAAGCGATGTATTTCTTCTTGATTTCATAGCCTCTAATCTGGCATTGCAGATAGAAGAAAAACAGTATTTACTGGAGGTGAGCAATCTATCTGAAAAAGCCAATAAGATATTGCATCACATGAAAGGTGAGATGCAAATCCTTATGCTGAAGGATGAGATCGAGACCAAGGTGAGGGGTGATATCGAAAAGCAACAGCGTGACTATTTCCTCAACCAGCAGTTAAAAACCATTCAGCAGGAATTGGGTCAAAGTCCTCATCAAGATGAGCTGCGTGAATTTGAGGAACGAGCTGATAAGAAAAAATGGTCCAAAGAGGTAAGGACAGCTTTTGACAAGGAACTCAACAAAGTCAAAAGGATTAATCCACAGATGGCAGAATATTCGGTGGTACTGAACTATCTGGAGTTGATGCTTGACCTTCCCTGGAATGAATTTACCCGCGACAACTTCAACTTGAAAAAGGTCAAAGAGGTATTGGATAAAGATCATTATGGGCTCGAGGAGGTTAAGGAGAGAATCATGGAGCACTTGGCGGTGTTGAAGCTCAAGGGAGACATGAAGGCACCCATCTTATGTTTGGTCGGACCTCCGGGAGTAGGAAAAACTTCCTTAGGTAGGTCAGTTGCAAACGCATTGAAAAGAAAATTTGTTCGGATGTCTTTGGGTGGCCTACATGATGAATCGGAGATCAGGGGACACCGTAAAACTTATATAGGAGCGATGCCGGGGAGAATAATTCAATCTCTTCGCAAAGCTAAAAGCTCCAATCCTGTCTTCATTTTAGATGAGATCGATAAAGTGGGTAAAGATTTTCGTGGAGATCCATCTTCCGCCCTTTTGGAGGTGCTGGATCCGGAGCAGAATTCAACCTTCCATGACAACTATCTGGAGTTGGAATATGACTTATCCAAGGTCATGTTTATTGCAACCGCCAACTCTCTGGCATCCATCCAACCAGCATTACTTGACCGGATGGAGATCATTCAGATAAGTGGATATAGTACCGAGGAGAAAATCGAAATTGCCAAAAGACATTTGATCCCGATTCAGCGTAAAGAACATGGTCTTACTGCCAAGCAGGTAACACTGCGTGAGCCAACACTTAAGGCGATCATTCAAAAATATACTCGTGAATCGGGGGTTCGAAGTCTCAACCGGCGCTTGGCGGGGGTGATGCGTCACGCAGCCAAGGAAATAGCATTGGAGGAGGCGGAAAAGGTTACGGTACTGGCGAAAGATTTACATGAGATCTTAGGTCCTGCCCGGTTCGATAAAGATCTTTACAGTGAGATCAGAGTCCCTGGTGTCGCTGTCGGTCTTGCCTGGACAAGTGTGGGAGGTGATATTTTGTTTATTGAAGCTAGCCTAAGCCCGGGTAGTGGAAAAGTGACACTTACCGGAAACCTGGGTGACGTCATGAAGGAATCAGCTACTACTGCTTTGAGCTTCATCAAAGCCCACGGCGAAGCTCTAGGCATTGATCCCAAAAAGTTTTCCGACACCGATATACATGTTCATGTGCCGGAAGGGGCGATACCTAAAGATGGACCTTCTGCAGGAATTACTATGTTGGCTGCTTTAACTTCGATTTTTACAGATCAGGTGGTGAAGCCATTTCTAGCCATGTCGGGAGAGATCACTCTTAGGGGAAAGGTTTTACCCGTTGGAGGGATAAAGGAAAAAGTGCTGGCGGCCAAACGAGCTGGAATGAAGCAGATCATTCTTTGTGCAGAGAATGAGCGTCATGTGCAGGAAATAAAGAAAGAGTATATCGAGGGCTTGGAGTTTATCTACGTGAAAAGGATGGAAGAGGTATTAAAACATGCACTCCGATCAGAGTCCTAAATTGGCTTTGTTAAAAACAAGTTAAACCTGCCGTGGATTTCGAATAGGGCTACCAATAGCCCGTTTTCTGAGCATATTATTTGCTAATTTCACGCAGCCTGTTTTGAGAAATATGAAAATTAAGTGGATAGTTTTCGGATTCTTATTGACCACCTCCCTGAGTTGGAGCTATGGGCAAACGATAGACACTTCTATCATCCAATTTTCCGGATTAGTGGTTACCGAGGAGCAGGGTGATTTGGTGCCCCTCCCCCTAACCAATATTCTGTTACAGGGTTCCGGCAGAGGAACTTTCTCTAACCTAGATGGATTCTTTTCTATTGTTGCCGCGAAAGGAGAGGTGGTGTTGTTTTCATCGATTGGGTATAAAACCGTGGAGTTTGTGATACCAGATACCCTGACCGAAAACCGGTACACGATTTATCAAATTATGTCAAAGGATACGATTACGCTGCCTGAAACGGTGGTATATCCCTGGCCAAGCAGAGAGCATTTTAGGATTGAATTTTTGGCTCTCGAGGTACCCGATGATCTTCAGAATCGTGCGGAGGAAAACCTGACAGCAGTAGCCATGGAACGATTGCGTGAGAATTTGCCCTACGATGGTGCGGAAACCGGTGGTTATTACCTTCGCCGTCAGGCAGAAAGCTACTATTCATTCGGACAAGCCAAACCAATCCATGTACTCAATCCATTGGCTTGGGCAAAGTTTTTCAAAGCCTGGAAAAACGGAGACTTTAAGCGTAAGCCTGAAAACGACCAGTAGATCAAACGACGACTTTCTGTTCGAGTCTAAGATTCATCCCACTCTTATTACTAATTTTACGCTCTTTTAGACAATAACCAGTCATTGAAGGTCACAGACTATTTTAACGAAGCTGACGGTCGGACGCTGATTTCATTTGAAGTCCTTCCTCCCTTGAAAGGTGGGACTATGAAATCCATTTTTGATGTGCTTGATCCACTGATGGAGTTCAAACCCCCTTTTATCGATGTTACCTACCATCGGGAGGAATATGTCTATACCAAGAATGCTAACGGGTACTATGAAAAAACATCGATTCGGAAGCGGCCTGGCACCGTAGGGATTTGCGCTGCCATTATGCACCGGTATGGAGTGGATGCAGTGCCACATCTCATTTGTGGCGGGTTTACCAAGGAGGATACCGAAAATGCTCTAATAGATCTAAATTTTCTCAACATAAAGAATGTGTTGGCGATACGGGGAGATGCCCGGCGTTTCGATTCTCAGTTTGTTCCCACGCCAGGCGGTCACAGTTTTGCAGTAGATCTCGTGAAGCAGATCGCCAAGATGAATAAGGGCGTTTACCTCGATTCCAATATTGAGAATGGAGCACAGACTGATTTCTGCATTGGCGTAGCCGGATATCCTGAAAAACATTTTGAAGCACCTAATCTCGATATCGATTTGGATCACACCAAATCGAAGATTGAAGCAGGAGGTGATTATATCGTCACCCAGATGTTTTTTGACAATTCAAAATTCTTCGCCTACGTGGAAGACTGTCGAAAATCCGGTATTGATAAACCAATTGTTCCCGGGCTCAAACCCCTCACAAGATTGAGACAACTCAGGTCTCTACCAAGCCGTTTCTACATCAGCATGCCTGAAACACTGGCAAAGGAAGCGGTGAAGTGCAAGTGTGATGAGGATGTGAAGGAATTGGGAATTGAATGGTGTATCAGTCAAAGTAAAGAGCTCAAACAAGCAGGTGTTCCTTGTTTACATTATTACACCATGGGTGACAGCGACACCATCAGGCGGATCGCCGAAGCAGTGTATTAGTCTACCAGTGGATGAAGTGCAATTTGATTTTTTGATTCCTGTTGAATTCTAGTGCAGGTGACGGCACTTTGAAGACATTTAGGACAGAGCATAACGTACGAAAGAATTTGCTCCCTGATCGAATCCGTCGCCAATCAATATCGGGAGCCAGGTACAGCTGACCATAACGTACCTTCTCAAGTTCAAACATAGCACCATCCTGAACCCAGCGATTTTCAAATCCACCATACATGTTCTCTGCACCATATCCAACGGCAAGATTGATCCAATCAGGAAGTTTTACATCAGGCAAGAAGCTACGGAGATTAAAAGACACCCAGATGGTCTGGCGATTGTAATCTTTGAGAAACCGCTCTGCGACGCTATTGCCAAAGAGCATGTCAGCTCTGTTCTCTAGGGTCGTTGTAGATATTTGATCACCTGCCGTAATGGTCCCCGACGGATGGTTTTGGGGCCATGAAGACATTTTCATCCTGATCTTTTGCTCCCTCCAAATCAGCTCCTGACCGAGGAAAAGTCCAATTCCGGCTGTGTTGAATGAGAGGTCATAGATCGAGAATCCCCAATCGGCCGAGTAGGCATCGAGCATCTCAATAGTTCCCTGAAACAGCATCGCCAGACTGGCTGCTGTCCAAAGAGCAGATTTCCTATTCATCCCCGCTGATGACGCCCCCTGATACAAAAGGTCGGTCTCAAAATAGGCCGTATATGAATGACCTAGTTTGTCAATGTTTTTCCACTCTCCCCAGTCGTCAAAGAGGTGGAATGAAGTTCTCTCCGAACTTTGGTACCAGGCTTTCGACAGGAGCACCACTGAGCCACCATAAATCCCGGCTCCAATAGCGGATAATTTCCAAAATTTGTGACGGTTAAACTGATTAGGGAAACCTAGAGTATCATTCTGGGCAATCACTTGGATCCGCCAAATTGCCGTAATCGCGATAAGTATAATGAGCTTCTTGATCAACCAAATTTTTTAAAGCAGTCCTCAATAATTCTGTCGGTTTGCGACAATTTGGAGATATCTGATCGTTCTAAATAATATGAACTATTTTTGAAGAAATTACATTGGGTCTCCTTATACTTGTAATCACCCCGTGAAACGACGCATCCATTGATCATAACGACTGCCAATTTATGATTTTAGCCAAAAGATCTTTCCAGATAGTGTGCCTTGTTATGCTCACCTGGTCTACTATCGTTGGTCAGGACATTCATTTCACCCAGTTCAATATGAGTCCTCTGACTATCAATCCGGCGATGACCGGTGCCTTCAGCGGATCGTTTCGGTTAGGAGGGATTTACCGGGATCAATGGGCTACCACTTTTTCAACACCGGCTTTTTATATTGATTCTCCCATACTCAAGGGTTTCAGAGACCTGGATTGGGTGGGAGCCGGGGTGGTCTTCTATCAGGATAATGCAGCGGCAGAATTTCTTCAGTCGGATGGTAGAAGCGGGAAGGGAAGAGTAAAGCAAGGTGGGATGCTGGGGTCCATTGCCTATCATTTTGCCGCAGATGACAAACGTAGGACAATCATTTCACTGGGCTTACAGGTGGGTACGTTGAGCAGGAAATTGCAAGACAATTTTTTGTTTGAAGACCAGATCCTCACAGGATCTACCGATGAAAGACTTCCCGATAAAGAAGATCCGACTAGTTTTCTGGATATATCTGGTGGTCTCACAATCACTGGCCGTACAATAGGCAATTCCTACTTCAGAGTTGGTGCTAGTGTCATGCATGCCAATCAGCCAGATTATGGCCTATTGAGCGCAAATAGCGCATCTCTACCTATGAAGATTGTGGGTTTTGGTACCTATGTGTTGGACATTAATGAATCATTTATGGCTGAGCCATCGATTCTTTTTGAATCTATCGGACCGGCAACAGAGGTAGCTGCACAGGCGCTGGGAGGTTACAAGTTCGACGCCGAAACCGTACTGAAGGCGGGTCTTGGGTATCGGATAGGCGATGCTCTTCAGGTCCTTGCAGGTGTGCAATACAAAGATCTTCGTGTGGGAGCAAGTTACGATCTTACGCTTTCAGCTCTGGAGAATCCAAATGGAGCTTTCGAATTGGCAGTAGCATACATTGGAAAAATTTACAAGCGACCAAAAGTTGATCCCGTTATCTTCTGTCCACGATTCTAATTGGAATAAAATGAAGTCACTGATAAGCTTTTTGTTATTGATTGGCGTAGTGGTGTGGAGTGCAAGTGCACAGCCTCTTACTGAAATTCCCTACGATTTCAAATTGGAAGCAGCAGACGAATCTTTTACCAATAAGGATTATTACAACGCAGTGGATTGGTATGAGCAGTGCTATAAAGAAACGCGTCAACTTGATCTTGCTCAGAAGATAGGATTTTGCCATTACAAGTTGCGAGATTACCGCAGGGCTGAAAGATGGTATAAAAGAGTCATTGACAAGGATAAGGAAATGATTTATCCCCAGGCCCGCTTCGATTATGGCCGTCTGCTAAAGTACAATGCGAAATATGATGAGGCGGAGCAGGTTTTCAGAGAGTTCAGTCAGCATGAAAAATCACAATCATTCAAAGATTGGATTCAGATCGAACTCGCGGGAATTGATTTGGCAAAAACCATGAAGGTGCCGGATGATCTCCTGGTGGAAAACGCAGGTCGGAAAATTAATGGAAGAAACATGGAATCTTCACCGGCCCTTTCACCAGAAGGCGAATTATACTATGTGTCGATCGATTCAGATGAAATCTTAAAGGTCACCTCCAAGAACGAAGATTTTCACTACAAGATCTTTCAATCGCGGCGTACTGATCGTGGAGACTGGCAAAAGGGGAGGGAAGTATCGGAAAAGATCAACCGACCCGGGTATCATAACAGTCATGTTTCTTTTTCGAGAGATGGTGAACGAATGTATTTTACAAGGGCCATCGTCTCAGGTGGTGAGATCATCTCATCAGATCTTTATTACAGTGATAATACAAGAGGCGGCTGGGGAGCTCCCCAACCAATTAGTTCTCTCAATGGAGATTTCCTGAATCAACATCCGGTAACAGGAGAACTTTTTGGCCAGGATGTTTTAATATTCTCATCAAATCAGCCCGGTGGTTCTGGTGGACTTGATCTTTACTATGCTCCGGTGGATCGTGATGGTACATTTGGGCAAGCAGTGAATCTTGGCAATAGGATTAATAGTATCGGTAATGAGGTGACGCCCTTCTTTGGCGAAGCAATGCTTTATTTTAGTTCCGATGGTCACCCATCAATGGGAGGGTACGATATTTTCAAATCTGAATGGGACGGAGCGTCTCTTGGCACACCGCAAAATATGGGGAAAGGCTTTAGTAGCTCGGTGGATGATCTCTATTTTACTTTAGGAGACGAGGAAAGTGGTTTCCTAGTCAGCAATCGTGATGGCACCCGATCGGTTAAGAGTGCCACTTGCTGTGACGATATCTTCACCTTTGCGAAGAAAGAAATTATCATAAAACTTCTCGCTTCGGTTTTTGAAGAAGGAGAAGATGAAAAACCCCTGCCGGGAGCAACGATCAAATTATATCAGAAGATCGGTGAGGAACTCGGATTTCCCGATGTGCAAGAAAACGAAGAAGGTAATGAATTCGATTTTGCTCTTGATGCTGATAAAGCGTATAAGGTTCTCGTAGAGCGTGAAGGATTTTATCCGGATACTGCCGATTTCAATACAGTAGGAGTAAGAGAATCAAAAAACTTCCGCGGTACTTTTCGTCTGAAACCTATGCCAGAGGAGCCAGAGGTCGAGATCTTGACAATCAATGAACCGATCCGTTTGAATAACATTTACTATGAATTCGATGACGACCAGATTTTGCCAGATGCAGAGGGAGACCTTGACTTTGTTTTCGATCTAATGACTCAATATCCGGATATGGTTATCGAACTTTCAAGTCACACTGATGCCAGGGGGCCGGATGCTTATAATGAAAATCTGAGCCAACGCAGGGCAAATTCGGCCAAACAGTATTTGGAGCTGCTGGGAATTGATGGCGACCGGGTTCGAGCGGTGGGCTACGGTGAGAAAAGGATTCTTAACAAGTGTGTCAATGGCGTTAACTGTACCGAGGCCGAACACAGGCTAAACCGTCGTACAGAATTCACTATTCTTGAAGGTCCACAAACCATTGAAATCCGAAAAGAGATCAAGAAGGCTCCCACCGGAGGCGATGATGGGGACGATGGGGGCTCTGCCAGTCTTAATTCCACCAATCCTGATGCAACGTCAAATGCAAAGACTTTGATTAAATACCCAAAGCTCCAATTCGAAAATGAAAGCGTGAACCTCGGTTCAGTACCGCAGGGCGAAAAGAAGAAGTATGCTTTTTCTTTTCGAAATGCAGGGGAAGACGACTTGATTATAGATTTAGCCACTGCTTGTGAATGCACTGAACTGGATTGGCCTCGAGATCCAATAAAACCTGGGCAGACTGGTTTAATCGATGTCGAATACGATAGCACCGATAAGGAGGGTCAACAGGAAGTGACCGTCGATGTAATTGCTAATACCGAACCCATCGTTACTCAAGCCACTTTTACAATATTTGTTGAAAAAGTAAATTGAATCCTCCGGTCTGAGCGACTTTCTCCTCCAATTATGGCACAGTGCAGTTGACCTTGGCGGGATCCAGTGGTTGGCTCTTCTCTTCAACATACTATATGTCATATTTGCCACCAGGGAGCAAATCATTTGTTGGGTCTTTGGATTGATTGGTGTCAGCCTGTTGCTTGCCATTTACGTTGAAGCACGACTCTATTCTGATGCCACACTGCAAGTGTTTTATATAGTAATGTCAATCTACGGCTGGGCCTCGTGGAGCAAACGTCGCAAGCAACCTACTTTGTCCATCTCGATTTTGCCAATTAGACGACACGCCTGGCTACTCGTATTGGGTGTGATCATGACGGTGCTCTTAGGCAAATTCTGGACCTTATTTGACGCGGCTCTACCCTTTGCAGATGCCTTCACAAGTTCATTCAGTATCATAGCGACCTTCATGGTAGCTCGCAAGATCCTGGAGAATTGGATCTATTGGATTGTGATTGATACCGTCTGTGTCGTCATTTATGTCGAGCGAGAATTGTGGGTTATTGCCTTACTATTCGTGATATATACAATCATAGCAATTTTTGGCTGGAAGGTTTGGTATGAAAAATGGAAGCATGACCGCAATCCAGACCCCTCTATTTAGATTTGATCTAAATAATTCTCGGGTGCAAAAGGGTCGATTTGTTATGTGCATAAGGTTTATATCTTTGCCATGATTTTTACGAAATAGCTATCATCAAGCTGTAAATAACAACATACGATTGTGGTCATCAGGTATCGCAGATTAATTACAAATATTCTTTTCTTAGTACTTCTCAGTCCAACTTCGCTTCTAGCCCAATCCACCAGCTCTGAGTCTTTTCTCAACGTGGGTTTAGTTATTATGGCCGTCATAGTTTTCATCACGGCACTTATTTTGGTTGGTGATAATTTAATTGGTATTGAGGCCAAAGAAGGGAAGGTGAATATACCAAGCACTGGGGGTTTCAGCAGGCTGTTTGCCAAGAAGCCCGCCAAATATGTGGAGGGTTCTTACCATGCTCTGACCCGAGGTTTCGACATTAAGCTGACAGGAGAAGCGAAAAAGGAGGTGGAATCTATTCCAGTAAGTGCGGTAGCGCTTCAGCCGCCCAATTTCACTGGAATGTCACCTATTCCCAAAGTTTTGTTTGAACCAGGTCAAGAAGTACTTGCCGGAGATGCTCTGTTCTTCGATAAGAAACGACCAGATATCAAATATGTATCGCCGGTGAGTGGGGAGGTTGCAGCTATCAATCGAGGGGAAAAGCGGGCGATTACCGAAATAGT
>Ga0224512_10005210_pt1 | contig 10778 bp, 6 predicted proteins | sample SF_May12_sed_USG_4_FD_169103 | JGI IMG/M metagenome (GOLD analysis project Ga0224512, IMG submission 169103) | Sediment microbial communities from San Francisco Bay, California, United States - SF_May12_sed_USGS_13 | ecosystem: Environmental > Aquatic > Marine > Sediment | place: USA: California...
TGCAGTCGCATCTTCGAAGCTCGCCGCCTCATGCAGCTCGAGTGTCGGGATATACATGGCTGAATTCTCTTCGTTAGTGTTCGTTACCGGTGCAGGACAACACCACCCCACTTTTTTCTAACGTAAGGCAACCGGGCTCGCTATGCGGACTTGTACCTAGACGGCGCATAAATTTATAAAAATCAGTACATTAGGTCTATCGAAACGCAATTCTTGTCAGCAGGCCAAGTTTTCCATGCATCCGGGCGTAGCCGGATTCATGGTTGGATGAATAAGGCGCGTGATTGAGTGCTCCTGCGCTAGCGAATAGCGTCGGCGATCGCCTGGCCAAGGTCTTCGGTCCCGACCGTACCACCCATGTCACGTGTCAGACACTTTTTTTCCCGAAGCACAGTCTCGATCGCAAGTACCAGACTGTCGTGGATGGCTTCCGCTCCGAGGTGCTGCATCATCATGGCACCAGCCCAGATGGCACCAATGGGATTGGCGATACCTTGGCCAGCGATGTCGGGCGCAGACCCGTGAACCGGCTCGAACATGGACGGGTGAATTCGCTCCGGGTTTATGTTCGCCGAGGGTGCGATGGCAATAGTGCCGGTACAGGCCGGCCCCAGGTCCGACAGAATGTCGCCGAAAAGATTCGAGCCCACAACGACATCAAAATGCTCGGGCATGCGAACAAAATTCGCGGTCAGGATATCGATGTGGTACTGATCCACGGTGACGTCCGGGTAGTGCTGCGCGATTTCAGCCACACGTGAATCCCAATACGGCATGGAGTGCATGATGCCATTGGACTTCGTTGCGGAACTCAAATGCCTGGCTTCTCGACTTCTTGCCAACTCGAAGGCGTAGCGCAAGATTCGGTCCGTCCCGCGCCGTGAAAAGACACTCTGCTGCGTAACAATTTCAAAATCGGTGTTCGCGTACTGAATGCCGCCGATTGAGGAGTACTCTCCCTCCGAATTTTCCCGAACGATAAGCATGTCGATATCACCCGGCTCTTTACCTGCCAGCGGGCAGGGAACACCTGCGAAAAGGCGCACGGGTCGCAGGTTTACGTATTGGTCGAACTCCCGACGAATCGGAATCAATAGCCCCCAGAGAGAAATGTGATCCGGGACTCCGGGAAATCCCACGGCGCCTAGATAAATCGCATCAAACGACCGCAATTGATCTATACCATCTTCCGGCATCATGCGACCGGTTTCGTGGAATGTTTCACACGACCAGTCGAATTCAGTCCACCGATACTCCACGTCATACTTGCCGCCTGCGACTTCCAGTGCGCGAATTCCCTGTGAAATGACTTCCCTGCCGATGCCGTCGCCGGGAATGACGGCTATGTTGACTACCTGAATCATGATTGGATCACCTGATCGCAGAGAACTGGTTACAAACTCGTGCGCAGTGCGCACAGTATCGCGAGCGACGGGTTGGCAGCAAGCAACGCCGCTGGCCATTCGTTTGACGGGCGTCGACCCGGTGAAAGAAACTTTGTCGACACCTGAATGCGCAACGCACCAACTGGCGATCCTGCTAGCGCTGCCGGTCGCGATGTTCAGTATGCCCGGTTGACCGACTTGGACGGACGATTCCTACCCTGGGAGCGATAAAAGGGGTGAACCAGGGACTCTCAGTTTGTGGCATAAAATCCCTGACAATCAGTGGCTTGTGGTGTTAATGCTGCTCGTTACCACGATGAGGTAGTGCGTATTTGTTCGAATATGAAAGGATCTTGGGTTAACTGAGAATAAGGTTCATGTCGTTACACTTAAAGGATCGTTTATCAACGTCGACAGGTGACGAGGAGACTGGACTGTGCCGCATGCGCTGCGTATCCGGATCAATCGACATTCTGTGACAAATCAGGCGTTGTGATCGATTCATGGATTACACGATTAAATCAAACAAGGCAAAGAATCGATGACCGAATATTCCGCACCACTCAGAGACTTCAATTTCGTAATCAGCGAACTCGCGGGTTTGCCGCAAATCAGCAGCTTGCCGGGATTCGAACATGTAAGCGACGATCTTTTGGAACCGATTCTGGAAGAGGCGTCGCGATTTGCCCGCGAAGTCCTGAGTCCCACTAACGTCATTGGTGATCAGGAAGGCTGCCGGGTAGAAGACGGCGTTGTAAAAGTGCCGTCTGAATTTTCCGATGCCTATCAACTGTTCGTCGAGGGTGGCTGGCAGGGATTGGACTGCTCCCAGGATTTCGGCGGCATGGGACTGCCTGCCCTGATCGGATGTGCCACGGCCGAAATGTGGCAGGCGGCGAATCTGGCGCTGGGATTGTGCCCCATGTTGACCAGTGGAGCGATTGAAACCGTTGAGGCTCATGCCACCGATGAACTGAAGCAGATTTACCTGCCGAAGATGGTCAGCGGTGAATGGAGCGCGACGATGGATCTGACGGAGCCGCAAGCGGGATCCGACCTTGCGAAAATCAGAGTGCAGGCCGTGCCTGATGGCGACCACTATAAGATCAGTGGCACCAAAATATTCATTACCTGGGGGGATCACGAGATGGCCGAAAATGTCATTCATCTCGTGCTTGCACGCCTGCCGGATGCTCCTGAAGGTGTCGGCGGAATTTCTTTGTTCCTGGTTCCGAAGTTTCTTGTCAACGATGACGGCAGCCTGGGTGATCGCAACGATGTCTTTGTTACCTCGGTCGAACACAAACTCGGTATTCACGCGAGCCCGACCTGTGTACTGAATTTCGGTGATAATGGCGGTGCGGTGGGTTATCTCGTCGGCCGGGAAAATCGTGGCCTCGCGTGTATGTTCACGATGATGAACCTGGCGCGGCTGCAGGTGGGCGTTCAGGGTCTCGCCGTCAGCGAACGCTCGTATCAGGCCGCGCGCGACTATGCGAAGGAGAGAGTCCAGGGTCAGGTTCCGGGTGGCCGCGAGTCCGCCCGGATCATTCAGCATCCCGACGTCCGCCGGATGCTGATGACAATGAAATCGCTCATCGAAGCTATGCGGGCAACCGCTTACGTAACTGCCTCGGCGATAGATGTCGCCCATCACGCCGAAGACGCTGACAGTCGGGCCAAATCACTAGAGCGAGCGGCCTTGCTGACACCCATTGTCAAGGGCTGGATGACGGAAGTAGCTCTGGAACTGGCTTCTATCGGCATCCAGATTCACGGTGGCACTGGCTACGTGGAGGAAACCGGTGTGGCGCAACATCTGCGCGACGCGAAAATACTGACGATTTACGAAGGCACAACGGGCATACAGGCGAATGATCTGGTCGGGCGCAAGGTCCTCGCTGACAGCGGATTGGGCATGCAACGCCTGCTCAGGGAAATGGCTGAATTCGATGCCAGGCTGGCAAGCTGTGGCCCGGAGCTCGACGGAATCCGGAGCGCCGTGGCGACGGGTCACAAGCGTCTGGAGGAAGCAACAAACTGGTTGCTCGGCAAGGCGCAGGACGAGCCGGCGGTTGTTTACCTGGCCGCATTCGACTACCTGATGCTGGCGGGAACCGTGATCGGCGGCTGGCAGATGGGGCGAGCGGCCGAAATTGCACACGGAAAGCTCGCCGCCAGAGAAGGCGACGCCGACTTCTACAAAGCGAAAATCATTACCGCGAGGTTCTATGCCGAAGAAATCTTGCCACGGTCTGCGGGCTATTTCGAAGCCGCCACATCGGATAGTAGGTCTGCGATGGATCTGCCGGAAGAGCAATTCTGAATGGGGGTCGAACCGGGATTATTCCTGTCTTGCTTTCGGTGACTTTCCCGGCCCGCCGCTCCAGCCGGGTCGCACCAGTCGACCCGGTATCACTTCAATCCGGTCCTTGAAGCGGCCGTCGCCCGGAGCGTGATACCCGTTCGTCGACTCTGATATGCACTCGAGCGTTTCAGTATCGAGGCTTCCGAGGCAGGTCGAAGTCCACGGGCGTGATATCGCTGTGGCCGTCACTGCCGGGGCAGGAATCGATCCGCAGACAATACTGCGGCTCGACCCCGGATTTGGCGATTTTGTGACGTAGTTCACAGTTTCAGCATTGTCTATCGGCTCGTGGCTCGGGCAGACAACAGATAAATCTATAACTTGTTGTTTTATCTATACTTTCGCTTGTCCAACCTTATCCGGATCAACAATCAACAGCGGCTTTTCTGCTAAAGAAATAGCGTTCCGGGGCCGATCTACACTATGTATTAAGTTCAATGCAACCGGAGTGGCTAATGAAGGGCGCACGCCCCTTAGTGTGTTCAGAGGCCAATGGCCGTCGCGGATTCGGATCGGGAGTGGGATGTTGTCTAAGCGATCGTTGATATTCATTCTATTCTGGGCCCTGGCGTGTGGATCGGTTTCGGGTCAGGAATCCGGCGTGCTTTCCGAGCCGGTCAGGCCTTCCGGCCACGCAGACTCTAACGCTCGACCCGAATCCAGCTTTCGCCTCACAGGTGTCCTCGTCTCCCGATCCAATCGCTCGGCTCTGGTAAACGGCCAGGTGTCTCGAGAAGGCGACCGAGTGGGTGGAGCGGAGATTCTCGCGATCAATGAGGGAGCGGTCCGCGTACGCATGGGATCGCGGGAGCTCACTGTTAAAGTGGGAGGCACCGTTGTCGGCGAACGATTATCCAATCCGGTCGCCCGGATCTCGAGCGAACCCGTCAGGCAACATCCGAATCGACGGAACAACACAGTGGTCGGCTCGGACCCGTTTCAAGCTGCAGCCAGATCGCGGTCCGGTACGCCTGTGCAGTACGGCCCGGTACAGTCCGGCGAGACACTCTCGGGCATTGCGCAAGAGTATCTGAGTGACGGTATCACAATGAATCAGATGATGATCGCTTTGTTCAACACCAATCCGCAGGCTTTTGACGGCAACATTAATGTCCTCTATGAAGGTGCCATGCTGAGGATTCCGGATGGCGACGAGCTGCATGATCAAGCGCACGAGCCTGCTACAGTTCAGGTCGCACAGCACATGGATGCGTGGCGTAATGCTCATACGCGCCAAACCAGTCTGGCAACGGTAGCCAGTGAAAGGAAATACGGTCCGGTCGATAGCGGCGAAACGCTTTCCGGCATCGCAAAGACCGTCTTGCACGATGGCATCACTGTGAACCAGATGATGATCGGACTATTTCATGCCAATCCGCAGGCCTTCGGCGGCAACGTTAACGTACTCCATGCCGGTGCGATCCTGCGGATTCCGAATGTGGACGAGCTGCGCATTCCACACCCCGAGACAGCTACGGCCGAAGTCGTGCGTCATGCGCGGACGTGGCAGCTTGGCGATGGGCAGCACGCTCAATCGACGATGGCGCACGCCGATATGGCGGCATCATTATAGAATCTGGGTCGAACCGCGTTTTTCCCTTAAACCCTGACAGTCACGCCTGAAATCCTTCTGGCAACAATACTGCGATTCGACGCAGATTCTGCGAGTCTTGCGCGCCTGAAATCTTTCTGACAAGAAAATCGTGGTCCGACCCCGGTTTTCGGATTTGGCGCAATTACTGTGACCCAATTACTTCCTATTTGCCTTTCTTACCGATTATATATTCACGTCGCACCTGGATCAGTGCCAACTGGAGGATTTCACGGTCTTTCCACACACAGATTGGTGTGACAGCAGGATCGATTCTTCAATACTCCATCATGACAGACAGATGACTTAGCGATGTCCAGAGAATCCTGTACCCAGAAATTGGAAAATATGGCTTCACGACGCGCTGGTGTTCTCCGCATTGCGACACGGTTTCCGCGCATTCCTGCGGCTCGGGGTTCGGTCTTTCCCGGTCGCTTTTTCATGGAAGATCACATCGACTGCTGGTCCGGATCTTTCGACGGCGTTCGCCAACCAAAGCGGGATTGAAGGGCAATGTACTGGGTGCAGGTTGAGACAAAAACCAGAGCCGGTTTTTCAGGCATGTTCACGAATACTGAGAACCTATTGCTCAACATCTGTATTTTTGTTTTTGTCGCGGACATTGTTCTGTTTCAGTTTGTCGACGCAAGTATTGATTATGCTGGTTTCGCGCTGACCTCCACAGTAATACTCTTGCTACTGGTTCTAGGTCTCATCTATCGGCATGTTCGCACGGGAGGTGAGCGCCTGGGGATCACGCTGATTTGTGCGGCACTGCTAATACTTTTTTCAAATGTCGGCGCCATACTGAATTATTTGCTGCTGGGCATCGCCGGTGAATCGATTGATCCTGTGCTTGTCAGGATAGATGCAGCACTCGGTTTTCATTGGCCATCTTTCGTTGCATGGATGTCAAAATATCCGACATTCAGCGAATCTTTGGGGTGGGCCTACAACTCGACTTTGCCGCAAATAGTCATTGTCATGCTCATACTTGGTTTCACTGGCCGTCATGAATCACTCTACGTCATGATCCTGTGTCTTACGATTTCAGCCTTGTTAACCATTGGATTCTGGGGGGCATTTCCATCGTACGGAACCACCGCTATTTACACGATGCCGGAAGACATAGTCCAGCTGATCAAGCCGGTAGTCGGCAATGATTACGGCGAAAAGCTTCGAGCTCTGGCGAATAACGCACAACCTGAAATATCCCCCAGGAACGTCCAGGGACTGATAGCGATGCCCTCTTACCATACGATAATGGCACTTGTGACGTGTTACGCCGTGTCCGGTCTGCGGCATTGGCGATATCCATTCTTCGTACTGAATTTTTTTGTTGCGTTATCAATCCCACTTCACGGAGGTCATCATTTAATCGATCTGGTTGGTGCTCTTGTCGTTAGCGCCGCCGTGATTTTGACCGTTCGCAAATTTTCCTGGAGTCCGGTATTGCAAGATGCTCTATACGAGAAATCGATCAGTTCGACAAACAGGTCTTTCACGAAATAAGCTGCACACCGATAGCGACCCTCTTGCAACGCATTCCGCGCGCGGAGGCTACTTAAACTTCCCGATCAAATACAATACGTTCGTCTTGCCCCAGCCAGGATTGCGATGGATGATCTGAACCAGGTACGTCCCCACGTTCCGTACCAAGCGCGGGAACGGTTGTCCGAGCTTTGCCGGAACCGACCGGTTCAGTCTGCGGCAGGTGATCCCCCAGCTGAATCGTGGACGTGGACAGGAAATCACTGCCTTTGACGCTCAGGGTAAAATCGCCGCCGCCTTCGCTGATTACTGCGGGCGACAGCGAAGAGGCAATGGCTAGAATCTCGCTAACCGGCCCGACACAAGTAAAGAGAATAGAGTTTATCGGAGGCCAGGGGGACCGGATTGGCAAAATCGTAGTGGAAGCCGATGTCGAGAATTCTGCCGTACTGCACAACCAACTCGATATCCTCGTAGGCCGTGATGTCCTCCAGGGGATTGTGGAGCAGGACCAGCAAATCCGCCAGTCACCTGATGAGCCGTGCCGTCGCAACCATCCAGAGCACCCTGTAAGTTGCGATAAGAACGGCTCCAGAGGCAAATCTCTCTATCGTCGCGGGGAGCAACAGAGGATGGGAATCAATTGCGCTGGCCAAGTGATGCACAGGCGGAAAGACCCGAGAATCCTCACGACGATCGCGGGCGCATGGATTGGACGCATAGACTGACGATATGCGGCATTCAGAGCAAAACGAAATCGGACTGCCGGGATCAGAGGCTGGGAGGAAACAGCTATCTGGTCCTGGACGCGAGCAACCCGAGTCGTTTCTTTGAACCGGCGCGGTCCGGGTTGCAGCCCCTTGGGCTGCTTTGCTAATGTGGGGCGGCGGACACTGGTCGGGCCTGGTTTGGGGAAATTCGATTTTTCGCTAACGCAAGATAACCGGATTTCGGTGAATACGAACCGTTAGTTCCGGGCCGAATTTGTCCACCAATCGACCGGGCCAGGTTCGGGCTGCCGTGCAACTACTCCTTCACTCGAAGCAGAGCGATCGAGGGTCGCGCCGGGACAAATAACACAATAATTACTGCGTCGGGTACGATCCGGCGGGTTCAATCTGCTTCGAGGAATATTCTCTTGCCTCTTTATGCGACTCACTACCGGTACCCGAAGGACGGGGCTCCAGGCCCTGACATCCGGATTTTTTTCATCACGAAACAGTGAGGAATACCATGCGAAAGCCCGGCTTTTATCGACTCGCCTTGTGCGGTTTCCTTGTTCTCGGGATGATCCCAATCATCGCTGCCAGAGCCCAGCAGCCGGCCGCCCTGGTCATCGAAGGGGGCACATTGATCGACGGCAACGGCGGAGTGCCGGTACAGGATGCCGTGATCGTCATCCGGGGCAACCGAATCGAGACGGTATCGCGAAAGGGGCAAGCATCCTACCCGCGAGGCGCCGAGGTGCTGCAGGCGGACGGGAAATTCATCGTGCCGGGGCTGCACGATGCTCACTGCCATTATCAATGGTGGATGCCGGAACTGTTTCTCAACCACGGCGTGACGTCGGCCAGCCTGGCCGGAATCAACACCTGGAGCCTGGCCACGCGCGACGCGATTGATCGCGGCAAGATCCCCGGCCCGAGACTTTTCTTGCAGGGGCCGACCGTTCGCGGCACCTGGCGTCCGGGCCTGGAACCCGTCAACGCTGAATCCCAGACTGACACGCCCGAGGAAGCCAGGGCAGAGGTGAGGCGCGAGCTGCGCAACAGACCGGCCAGTGTCAGTGTCATGCGCGGTGTTTCGTTCGAGACTTACAAGGCGGCCATCGAGGAAGCCGACAGGGCCAACGTACCCGTGGTTGCCCAGGCCATAGGGCCCGACGTGTATGCCAGGGAAGCGATCCTCGCCGGCGCGGATATCCTGGAGCATGCGGCGGGTGTGGCGTACTCGATCCTCGCGGATCCGTCCAAGTGGCAGAACTGGGGGGAGATAGAAGAACACTCGCTGAACCCGACGCCATTTGCGGATATGGACGAGCAAAAGGCCAGGGAATTAATCGAGTTAGCGGTGGATCGGAACGTCTTTTTGGAACCTGACCTGATCGCCGTTGGACGAGGATTCAACAAGAGACGCGACGAATACGAATTGCAGGATATACGGCTCTACAACGATTATCGTCTCTCCTACGTACCCGAAGATCGGCGTATCAAGGAAACCCGGACCTACCGGGAATTCGATATCCTCGAGCCCGACGAACGGGAGCTCCGCAACCGGGGTTACCAGAACATGGTGCGCTTCATGAAGATGTTTCATGACGCCGGCGGTAAACTGCTGGCTGGAACCGATTGCTCCAGCTGGGCAATTCCCGGCATCACGATGCATCACGAACTCGATATCTTCGTGGAAGAGGTCGGGCTGACAATCATGGAAGCTATAGTGACAGCAACACGGAATCCCGCCGAGGCCTGGCGCGTGCTGGACCAGCAGGGAACCATCGAGGCCGGCAAGCTGGCGGATCTGTTTGTCGTCAATGCCGATCCTCTGCAGGACATCCGCAACTTGCAGCAGATCGAATGGGTGATCAAAGACGGTGAGCGGGTTAACCACGGCTACCATGCCTGGTTCGACAGTCCTCTGAAGAATTTTTACAGCAACACCGACGACTTCGTCGCGGCGCTGAAGGAACGCATGGAGAAAGGGATTCGACATCGCACCGGGCTGCGGGACGTGGGTCCGGCCTGGTCGTTCGGGGCGCCAATGCCAGGCATCGAGTCCATCTCTCCACGAATCGTGACGGAGGGAGACGCGACGTTTACGCTCACCCTGAAAGGCGTAGGCTTCATGAAGAAATCCGTGGTTTACATGGGCGATCTTCCGTTACCAACGGAATTCGTCAACGACTACGAGCTGAGGGCTACGGTGGATGAGCGCAAGGTCCGGGCGGCGGGTACGTTCGCAATTAAAGTGACAAACATCGATCCCTTTGCGGCACAGCCTCATTGGGGCGGCACGACCTCTTTGCCGAAACCCCTGATCGTCAATTTTCGATATGAGTGACACTAAAATCGTCTGGGGACGGACAGTGGATGCCTGTCCCCGGGTGCTTTTTCCTTAACGTCCATCTTGATCGAGCAATCGCGTTTGAACGGGATCAAGTTAGAAGTTTTCTGAAGCATCAATGTTCGCAACAAGCGACGGGTGCAGCTTGCAACGGGAGGAATTATGAACCTGCAAAAGACAGAAAGATCTCTGGTTATCCTTGCGATGGGGGTGCTTCTGGTTTGCGGCAGCTTCCTTGGCCGGCCGGCAGCGGCACAGGTACCGGACCCGAATTTGCAGCGCTCGACGGAAATTTACAATCTTAGTACGACAGCTACCGGCGGTGCCCAGCGCGGCGAAGAGTTGTATTACTACAAGTGCTGGATGTGCCACAACGCCTACAGCGTGCAGGCAGGCACACCGGCGGCGCTCCTCAAGAACCTCTACCAGCGCCCGGTGCTGATGTCCGGCGAGCCCCTGAATGACGACACGGTAGCGGAGAAGATCCGCAACGGCGGTCCGCTCATGCCCGGCTATCGTCATAGCCTCAGCAACGAAGACATCGCGGACCTGGTGAGCTATATCAAGAGCGGCGATTGCTGCTTCGAGGGAGAGGAGCCGCCGCCGAACCCGAGGTATCGGGGAGCGACCCGGTCGAGTGCCGTCCTGGAGGGCCGCGACAACTTCGGCGGCGGACCCGTGGGCAAGGTGCAGAACGCGCAGGGTGAGCCGCAGGAGGGCATCCTGGTACAGCTCATCGCCGACGAAACCGCCATCCGCACTACGGTGTACAGCGATGCAGCAGGACGCTACGAGTTTCCCGAACTGCCGGGCGGCCGGTACACCTTGCGGATTGCGCGGCCTCTCGAGTTTCAGCCGTACCAGAGGAACGCGATCCGGA
>Ga0224512_10005211_pt1 | contig 10777 bp, 10 predicted proteins | sample SF_May12_sed_USG_4_FD_169103 | JGI IMG/M metagenome (GOLD analysis project Ga0224512, IMG submission 169103) | Sediment microbial communities from San Francisco Bay, California, United States - SF_May12_sed_USGS_13 | ecosystem: Environmental > Aquatic > Marine > Sediment | place: USA...
CTCGTTCGGCTCCGAGGTCGAGTAGCCGTACTCGAAGCCGAGCACCGCCTCCTCCGACAGCACCGAGTCGATCACCACAAAGTCGCCCTGGTTGGGCGCAATGTGCTGCAGCGGGATGTAAGTGCCCGAATCCCACTTCTCGCGGTTCTGGTCGTGCAGCACGGCGTGGCGGTGGAAGAACGTGCCGCGGCCGCTGTCCTGGCCCGAGATGCGCACCGCGTAGCCGTCCTTGACGAGCGAGGCGTAGGCGAGGTTCTCCGCCATGCCCCAGTCCACGGGGATCTTTCCCTGCCCCATGAGGCGCCGGTCGGCCATGATCTTCTCGACGCGCGGTTGCAGCTTGAACTCGGGCGGCACCGCGGTCAATCGTTCGGCGAGCATCTGCAGGTCGGCGAGCGGCAGCGTGGTGTCGTCGTTCTCGTTCCACTTCGTGTTCCTGTACTTCGACCAGTCGACCGCGAACGGCGGCTTGAAGTTGGAAAGGATGGTCTTGTTGGTGTGATAGCCGCCCTCCAGCGCCTGGCGGTAGGTGGCGGCGACCTTGTCCGGTTCGTCCGCAGCCACCACGCCCTGCGCCACCAGCTTCTCGGCGTAGAGCTTGCGCGTGCCCGGATGCGTGTTGATGATCTTGTACATCAGCGGCTGCGTCACCATCGGCTCGTCCTGCTCGTTGTGGCCGAGCTTGCGGAAGCAGACGATGTCGACCACCACGTCTTTCCTGAACTGCATGCGGAAGTCGAGCGCCATCTCGATTGCCATCACCGCGGCCTCGGGGTCATCGCCGTTGACGTGGAAGATCGGCGCCTCGACCATCTTCAGCACGTCCGTGCAGTACAGCGTCGAGCGCACGTCTCGGGCATCGGAGGTGGTGAAGCCGATCTGGTTGTTGATGACGATGTGCACCGTGCCGCCGGTGCCGTAGCCGCGGGTCTGCGACAGGTTCAGCGTTTCCATCACCACGCCCTGCCCGGCGACCGCGGCGTCGCCGTGGATCAGCACCGGCAGCACCTGCGAGCCGTCGCGGTCCTTGCGCCGGTGCTGGCGCGCGCGCACCGAGCCCTCGACCACGGGATTGACGATTTCCAGGTGCGACGGATTGAAGGCGAGCGTCAGGTGCATCGGGCCGCCCGGCGTGTTGATGTCCGAGGAAAAGCCCTGGTGGTACTTGACGTCGCCGGCGAGCGCCGAGTGGTCGTGCTCGCCCTCGAACTCGCGGAACAGGTCCTTCGGCATCTTGCCGAGGATGTTGACCAGCACGTTGAGACGGCCGCGGTGCGCCATGCCGAGCACCAGCTCCTGCACGCCGGCGGCGCCCGCGCGCTGCAGCAGGTGATCGAGCACCGGGATGAGCGTGTCGCCGCCCTCGAGCGAGAAGCGCTTCTGGCCCACGTAGCGCGTGTGCAGGTAGCGCTCCAGCCCTTCGGCGGCGGTCAGCCGCTCGAGGATGTGCAGCTTGTCGTCGGCGGAGAAGCTCGGCCGCGAGCGGATCGGCTCCAGCCGCTCCTGGATCCAGCGCTTCTCGGCGCGGCTGGACAGGTACATGTACTCCACGCCGAGCGTGCCGCAGTAGGTGTCGCGCAGGTGCTGGATGATCTCGCGCAGGGTTGCCTGCTCGGCGCCCATGTAGGTGCCGGTGTTGAACGGCGTGTCGAGGTCGGCGTCGGCGAGGTCGTAGTAGCCGGGCTCGAGCTCGACGATGTGCGGCTTGGGCAGGTGCTTGAGCGGATCGAGGTCCGCGATCAGGCAGCCGCGAAAGCGGTACTCCGCAACCAGCTGGATGACCGAGACCTGCTTGCGGTCGGGCGCGGGCCCGGCCGAGGGCCGCGCCACCCCGGCCTTGGCGCGCTGCGCGAACGACTCGACGATCGGCGCGTGCGCCACGTCGCGCACCGCGCCGCCCGCCGCCGGCAGGCGCTGCAGACCCTCGAAATATTCGCGCCACTGCTCGGGTACCGCCTGCGGGTCGGCGAGCCAGGTCTCGTAGAGCTGCTCGACGAACGGCGCATTGCCGCCGAACAGGTACGAGTTGGCGAGAAACGCCTTCATCATGGCGTCACCGCTTCGCGAGCGGCACGATTTCGCGGCGCTGCGCGCCCCTGTACAGCTGGCGCGGGCGGCCGATCTTGTACTCGGGATCGGCGATCATCTCCTGCCACTGCGCGATCCAGCCGACGGTGCGCGCCAGCGAGAAGATGCAGGTGAACATCGACACCGGGATGCCGAGGGCGCGCTGCACGATGCCGGAGTAGAAGTCGACGTTCGGGTAGAGCTTGCGCTCGACGAAGTACGGGTCCTCGAGCGCGATCTTCTCCAGCGCGACGGCGAGCTTGAACAGGCGGTCGTTGTGCAGACCGAGCTCGTTCAGCACTTCGTGGCAGGTCTCGCGCATCAGCTTGGCGCGCGGGTCGTGGTTCTTGTACACGCGGTGGCCGAAGCCCATGAGGCGCACGCCCGAGTTCTTGTCCTTGACCTTGCCGATGAACTCGCCGATCTTCGACACATCGCCAATGTCCTCCAGCATCTGCAGGCAGGCCTCGTTGGCGCCGCCGTGCGCCGGGCCCCACAGGCAGGCGATGCCCGCGGCGATGCAGGCGAACGGATTCGCGCCCGAGGACCCCGACAGTCGCACCGTCGAGGTGGAGGCGTTCTGCTCGTGGTCGGCGTGCAGGATGAAGATGCGATCCAGCGCCCGCACCAGCACATCGTTCACTTTGTACTCTTCCGCCGGCACCGCGAACATCATGCGCATGAAGTTGGCGGTGTACGAAAGATCGTTCCGCGGATAGATGAACGGCTGCCCCATGTTGTACTTGTAGGCCATGGCGACAATGGTCGGCAGCTTGGCGATCAGGCGGAACGCCGAGATCGTGCGGTGGCGCGGATCGCTGATGTCCAGGGCGTCGTGATAGAACGCGGACAGCGCACCCACCACACCCACCAGGACCGCCATCGGGTGTGCGTCGCGCCGGAAACCGTTGAAAAAGCGGCTCAACTGGTCGTGCACCATGGTGTGGTGCGTGACGATGCCGTCGAATTCGCTCTTCTGCTTGGCGTTCGGCAGCTCGCCGTTCAGCAGCAGGTAGCACACTTCGAGGAAGTTGCAGTGCTGCGCCAGCTGCTCGATCGGGTACCCGCGGTACATCAGCACGCCGGCATCGCCGTCGATGTAGGTGATGGTCGAGTTGCAGCTCGCCGTGGACAGGAACCCGGGGTCGTAGGTGAACACGCCCGCCTTGCCGTAGAGTGTGCGGATGTCGACCACGTCCGGGCCGATGCTGCCGGAGAGCACGGGGAATTCGAGCTTGCGCCCGTCGTGCAGGGTAAGCGTCGCTTTCTTGTCCATATGAGTGTCCTTTCCTAGTTCGCGCGCAAGCGCGTCACAATGTCCCTCAGATTCCCATCGAAGCGGTCACTGCGGCCACTGACGATGTCCCAGAGATCGTTGTCCGGCAGGTCGAGGAGCTCGGCGAGCTCCGCGTCCTCCGGGTATTGTCGCAAGTAACGCTCCAGCACCAGATCGAGCTCCAGCAGCCCGCGCCGGCACTTCCATTTCAGCCTGTCGCGCGCCGCGCGGTCCATCAGCCTGTCTCCCCGCTGCACATCAGACTGTCCTCTTTACCATCATCTCCTTGATCTTGCCGATGGCCCGGGTCGGATTCAGGCCCTTGGGACAGGCATCCACGCAGTTCATGATGCTGTGGCAGCGGAACAGCCGGTATGGGTCCTCGAGATTGTCAAGGCGCTCGCTGGTCGCCTGGTCGCGCGAGTCGGCGATGAAGCGGTAGGCCTGCAGCAGGCCCGCCGGGCCGACGAACTTGTCCGGGTTCCACCAGAACGACGGGCAGGAGGTCGAACAGCAGGCGCAGAGGATGCACTCGTACAGGCCGTCGAGCGCCTCGCGCTCGAGCGGCGACTGCAGGCGCTCGCGCTCGGTCGGCGCCTCGTGGTTCACCAGGTAGGGCTGGATGGAGTGGTACTGCTTGAAGAATTGCGTCATGTCGACGATCAGGTCGCGGATCACCGGCAGGCCCGGCAGCGGCCGCAGCGTGACGTGCGCCGGCAGGTCGGCAAGCTTGGTAATGCAAGCGAGGCCGTTCTTGCCGTTGATATTGAATGCGTCCGAGCCGCACACGCCCTCGCGGCAGGAGCGGCGGAACGCGATACTGTCGTCCTGCGCCTTCGCCTTGACGAGCGCATCGAGCAGCATGCGGTCCGAATGCTCCAGCTGGACCTCGTAGTCCCGCATGTAGGGCTTTTCGTCCTTGTCGGGATCGTAACGGTAGATCGACAGCTTCATCAGCGGGTCCTAGTTCCTAGTAAGTGCGAACCTTCGGCTCGAAGGATGCGACCGTCATCGGCTTCAGGTGCACCGGCTTGTACGCCAGGCGGCCGCCATCCTTGTACCAGAGCGTGTGCCGCATCCAGTTCTTGTCGTCGCGGTCCGGAAAGTCGGCGCGCGCCTGCGCGCCGCGGCTCTCCTTGCGCGCTTCGGCCGAAACGATCGTTGCGAGCGCGGTTTCGACCAGGTTGTCCAGCTCCAGCGCCTCGACGCGCGCCGTGTTGAACATCTTGGACTTGTCCTCGATGGCGACGCGCCCGGCGCGCGCGGCGACCTGCTTCATCTTCTCGACCCCCGCGGCCAGGTCCTCGGGAAAACGGAACACGCCGCAGTGCGCCTGCATGGTGCGCCGCAACTCAATTGCGACGTCGGCTACGCGCTCGCCGCCGCCGGCCGCGTCCAGCCGCGCCAGGCGCGCGCGCGACGGTTCGCCGGCGTCTTTAGGCAGGTTGCGGTGCGGGCGCGGCAGCGTGCGGATGTCCTTCGCCATCTGTTCGCCCGAGGACTTGCCGAAGACGAGCAGGTCGAGCAGCGAATTCGTGCCCAGGCGGTTGGCGCCGTGCACCGATACGCACGAGCATTCGCCGGCGGCGTAAAGACCCGGCACGATGGCCTCCTGGCTGGCGCCCTCCGGCGCCACCACCTGGCCCAAGTAGTTGGCGGGGACGCCGCCCATCTGGTAGTGAACCGTGGGAACCACCGGTATCGACTCGCGGATCGGGTCGGTGTTGGCGAACTTGATGGCGATCTCGCGGATCCCCGGCAGGCGATGGTTGATCACCTCGGGCCCGAGGTGATCCAGCTTGAGCAGCACGTGGTCGGCCTCCGGGCCGCAGCCGCGCCCCTCCTTGATCTCCGTGGTCATGGCGCGAGACACGACGTCGCGGCTGGCGAGGTCCTTGGCATTGGGCGCATAGCGCTCCATGAAGCGCTCGCCGTCCTTGTTGAGCAGGTAGCCGCCCTCACCGCGCACGCCCTCGGTGATCAGCACTCCGGCGCCGTAGACGCCGGTCGGGTGGAACTGCCAGAACTCCATGTCCTGCAGCGGCAGCCCGGCGCGCGCCGCCATGCCGAGGCCGTCGCCGGTGTTGATGAACGCGTTGGTGCTTGCCGCGTAGATGCGCCCGGCACCGCCGGTCGCGAACAGCGTCGCCTTGCCCTGGAAGATGCTCACCTCGCCGGTTTCCATTTCCAGCGCCGCGACGCCGATCACCGCGCCGTCCTGCGAGTCGCGGATCAGGTCGAGCGCCATCCACTCGACGAAAAACTGGGTGTTGGCACGCACGTTCTGCTGATAGAGCGTATGCAGCATGGCGTGCCCGGTGCGGTCGGCCACCGCGCAGGCGCGCATCGCCATTTTCGCGCTGCCGTAGTCCTGGGTATGGCCGCCGAACGGGCGCTGGTAGATCTTGCCGTTCTCCAGGCGGTCGAACGGCATCCCCATGTGCTCGAGCTCGATCACCACTTCGTTGGCGCGCCGGCACATGTACTCGATGGCGTCCTGGTCACCGAGATAGTCCGACCCCTTGACGGTGTCGTACATGTGCCAGTGCCAGTTGTCCTCGGTGGAATTGGCGAGCGGCGCAGCGATGCCGCCCTGCGCCGCCACCGTGTGCGAGCGCGTCGGAAACACCTTGGTCAGGACGGCCACCTTGAGGTTGGCACGCGCGAGTTCCAGCGCCGCGCGCATGCCCGAGCCGCCCGCGCCGACGACCACGGCATCGAACCTGCGAACCGCGAGTTCGCTCATCGGCTCACCGCCACAGGATCTGGATGGTCCAGCCGAGTATGCCCGCGAGCACCAGCAGCACCACCACCTCGAGCGTGAGCCGCGCGCCCGCCGGCTTCACATAGTCCATCAGGATGTCGCGCATTCCCACCCAGGCGTGCCAGGCGAGGCTGGTGGCAAACAGCAGCGTCGCAACGCGCATCCAGCCCTGCGTGAACAGGTCCTGCCATACCGCGTAGCTGATCGGCGCGCCGCCGATCAGCATCGCCAGCAGGATCACCGTGTACACCGCCATGATGGCGGCCGTGATGCGCTGCGCCAGCCAGTCGCGCAGGCCGTAGTGCGCCCCGACGACGACGCGCTCTACCAAAGCCGCACCCCGAACCACGCCGTGAGCGCGAGACTTGCCGCGAAGACGATGACGCTGGTCAGCCGCGCCGTCGCCTTGTCCACGCCGTGGTCGAGGTCGAGGAACAGGAAGCGGATGCCCGCGCAGAAATGATGGCAGTACGCCCAGACCAGGACGAGGAGCGCGAGCTTGACGGGCAGCAGCCCCGCGTAGCGCCGCATGGCGTCGAAGCCCGGCTCCGAAGCGAGACTGCGATCCAGCATGAACAGCAGCCAGACGAGCGACAGGAACAGCAGCAAGCCGCTGATGCGGTGCAAAATGGACACCCATCCCGGCAGCGGCAGCCGGATTTCGAACAGCAGCGCCGGCAGGCTGAGGTACTTGGGCCTTGATTTTCCTGGTACTGCGTTCGACATAGGAAGGGTGGCCGCGCGGGACGACCGGAAAAGATTATAGCGCCGTAGTACATTGATTGAGTTCTCTTTGTGCACTGCGTTTCACCCCATCCACTGGGGTAGAATTCGGAAGCCCACTTCGCATCGCGTCCGGAGCTCCCGCCCATGTCCAAAGCGCCCGTCCGTGTCGCCGTCACCGGCGCCGCCGGCCAGATCGGCTACAGCCTTCTGTTCCGCATTGCCAGCGGCGACATGCTCGGCAAGGAGCAGCCCGTGATCCTGCAGCTGCTCGAAATCCCCGACGAGAAAGCGCAGCAGGCCCTGAAGGGCGTGATGATGGAGCTGGACGACTGCGCGTTTCCCCTGCTGCAGGGAATGCTCGCGGCATCGGATCCCATGGCAGCATTCAAGGACGCGGACATCGCGCTGCTCGTCGGCGCCCGCCCGCGCGGCCCCGGCATGGAGCGCAAGGACCTTCTGGAAGCGAACGGCAAGATCTTCGCGCCGCAGGGCCAGGCGCTGGACAAAGTCGCCAAGCGCGACGTGAAGGTGCTGGTGGTGGGCAATCCCGCCAACACCAACTGCCTGATCGCCATGAAGAACGCCAGGGGGCTGAAGCCCACCCAGTTCACGGCGATGATGCGTCTGGACCACAACCGCGCCACCTCGCAGATCGCGCAGAAGATCGGCAAGCCGGTGGCGTCGGTAACGAAGATGGCGGTGTGGGGCAACCACTCGGCGACGCAGTACCCCGACGTGTTCCAGGCCGAATGCGATGGCAAGAAGGTATGGCCGATGATCAACGATCAGGCCTGGCTGGAAGGCACCTTCATTCCCACGGTGCAAAAGCGCGGTGCGGCCATCATCGAGGCGCGCGGCCTGTCCTCCGCGGCGAGCGCTGCCAATGCCGCCATCGACCACATGCGCAGCTGGATTCTCGGCACGCCGCCGGACGACTGGGTCAGCATGGGCGTGCCCGCGGACGGCAGCTACGGCATCCCCGAGGGCGTGCTCTACGGCTATCCCGTGACCTGCAAGGACGGTGGTTACGAGATCGTGAAGGGCATCGACGTGTCCGACTTCGCGCGCAAGCGCATGGACGCGACGTTGAAGGAACTGCATGAGGAGCGCGATGGCGTGAAGCAGTTGCTCGGCGCATGAGCCCCGGCGCGATCTTTAGAAAAGCATTGCAGGACGAGAAACCCCTGCAAGTTATCGGCGCAATCTGCGCCTACCACGCGCGCCTCGCGCAGCGCAGCGGCTACCGCGCCATCTACCTTTCCGGCGGCGGCGTCGCCGCCGGCTCGCTCGGCATGCCCGACCTCGGCATCTCCAATCTCGACGACGTGCTGATCGACGTGCGCCGCATCACCGACGTGTGCGACCTGCCGTTGCTGGTCGATTGCGACACCGGCTTCGGCGCGAGCGCCTTCAACGTCGCCCGCACGGTGCGCTCGCTCATCAAGGCCGGCGCCGCGGCGACGCATATCGAGGACCAGGTGGGCGCCAAGCGCTGCGGCCACCGCCCCGGCAAGGAGCTGGTCTCGGCCGAGGAGATGTGCGACCGCATCAAGGCGGCCGTGGATGCGCGCACCGATCCCGGCTTCGTGGTGATGGCGCGCACCGACGGCCTGGCGGGCGAAGGGCTCGACGCCGCGCTTGCGCGGGCGGCGCAATACGCCGAGGCCGGCGCCGACATGATCTTTCCGGAAGCGGTCACCGAGCTCGCGCAGTACCGCAAGTTCGCCGACACCGTGAAAGTGCCGGTGCTCGCCAACATCACCGAGTTCGGCCAGACGCCGCTGTTCACGGTGGCGGAGCTGCGCTCGGCCGGCGTCGCCATCGCCCTTTATCCGCTTTCCGCGTTCCGCGCCATGAACAAGGCCGCGCTCGCCGTGTACGAGACGATTCGCCGCCAGGGCACGCAACAGGACGTGCTCGGCAGCATGCAGACGCGCGACGAGCTCTACGACTTCCTCGATTACCACGCCTACGAGAAAAAACTCGATGAACTCTTCGCCAGAGGCTCCTAAGCCCAAGAAGTCGGTCGCGCTCTCGGGCGTCACCGCCGGCAATACCGCGTTGTGCACGGTGGGCCGCACCGGCAATGACCTGCATTACCGCGGCTACGATATCCTCGATTTCGCCGACGAGGCCGAGTTCGAGGAGGTCGCCTACCTGCTGGTGCACGAAAAGCTGCCCGGCGCGCGCGAGCTCGCGGCCTACAAGGCGAAGCTGAAGAAACTGCGCGGCCTGCCGGCGCCGCTGAAGACGGCGCTCGAGCAGCTGCCGCGCACCGCGCACCCGATGGACGTGCTGCGTACCGGCTGCTCGGTGCTCGGCACGCTCGAGCCGGAGGCCGAGGCGCACGCCGTCGAAGCCGCACGCGCCATCGCCGACCGGCTGATGGCGAGTTTCGGCTCGATGCTGCTCTACTGGCACCACTACGCGCACCACGGCAAGCGCATCGACACCGAGACCGACGACGACTCCATCGGCGGGCATTACCTGCACCTGCTGCTCGGCAAGCCGCCCTCGCCCCTGCATGTACGCGCCATGCACACTTCGCTCGTCCTCTATGCCGAGCACGAGTTCAACGCCAGCACCTTCACCTGCCGCGTGATCGCCGGCACCGGTTCGGACCTGTATTCCGCCATCACCGGCGGCATCGGCGCGCTGCGCGGCCCCAAGCACGGCGGCGCCAACGAGGTCTCCGACGAAATCCAGAAGCGCTACAAGACCCCGGACGAAGCCGAAGCCGACATCCGCCGGCGCGTGGCCGCCAAGGAGGTCGTGATCGGCTTCGGCCACCCGGTGTACACGGTGGCCGATCCTCGCAACAAGGTGATCAAGGCGGTCGCCGAGCGCCTGTCGCGGGACGCGAAGGACATGACGCAATACGGGATCGCCGACCGCATCGAGTCGGTGATGGCGGCCGAGAAGAAGATGTTCGCCAACCTCGACTGGTTCAGCGCGGTGTCCTACAGCAAGATGGGCGTGCCGACGCTGCATTTCACGCCGCTGTTCGTGATCTCGCGCACCAGCGGCTGGTCGGCGCACATCATCGAGCAGAGGATCGACGGCAAGATCATCCGCCCGAGCGCCAACTACACCGGTCCCGAAAACCGCACCTGGGTGCCGCTCAAGGACCGCCCATGAAACCGTACGAATCCGAGCTCACCAAGTTCATGCGCGAGTACCTGGCGGCGCATCCCGAGGAAATCGAGTCGCAGAAGATTGGCCGCGCTGTCTGGTGGGACAAGACCCCGCGAACCCGCGGCCTGCTGCCCGCGCCGCGCCACGCACCGCTTGCGGGCGGCAACGAGTACACCTTCGAGCCCCTGTCCGAAGAAGACTGATGTCGGCCCACATCTCCAACGTCCGCCCCAAGCCGGACAAGGTGCTCAAGCTGATCGCGGACTACGCCACCCGGTTCACCATCCGCAGCGAGGCCGCGTACGACACGGCGCGCTACTGCCTGATGGATACCCTGGGCTGCGGCTTCGAGGCGCTCGACTACCCCGCCTGCACGAAACTTCTCGGCCCCATCGACCCCGAGACCGTGACGCCGCGCGGCGCGCGCGTGCCGGGCACGGCGTTCCAGCTCGATCCGGTACAGGCCGCCTTCAATCTCGGCGCCATGATCCGCTGGCTCGATTTCAACGACACCTGGCTCGCTGCGGAATGGGGCCATCCGTCCGACAACCTTGGCGGCATCCTCGCCACCGCCGACTGGCTGTCGCGCAATGGCCAGCCGCTGACGGTCAGGGATGTGCTGACAGCGATGATCAAGGCGCACGAGATCCAGGGCGTGCTGGCGCTGGAGAATTCCTTCAACCGCGTCGGGCTGGACCATGTGGTGCTGGTGAAGGTCGCTTCCACCGCGGTAGTCGCGCACATGCTGGGCTGCACCTACGATCAAGTGGTAAATGCCGTGTCGCAGGCGTGGGTGGACGGGCAGTCGC
>Ga0224512_10005212_pt1 | contig 10777 bp, 10 predicted proteins | sample SF_May12_sed_USG_4_FD_169103 | JGI IMG/M metagenome (GOLD analysis project Ga0224512, IMG submission 169103) | Sediment microbial communities from San Francisco Bay, California, United States - SF_May12_sed_USGS_13 | ecosystem: Environmental > Aquatic > Marine > Sediment | place: USA...
GTGCGCAGTCTTGCGCTTTCCGGGGAAATTATCACTTTTTTTGGGGAGTCCCAGAGCTTTTTTGGGGATATTGGCGCGGTCAGCTGTCAAAAAGCTGACAGTAGTGGTGTTGTACTGCTTATGCAGGGCAATTGCTAGGTAATAAGGGGAAGCATTTGCATGAGAAACATGGTTATTGATTGTGTACTTATTGTAGTCCTAGTCATATTTGCCGTCATGTTCGCGTCGGCAAGATAAGGGGTGTTTATGAAATGGAGCGAAGCGCAACGACATTATCGAAACCTTAGCCCGGACACTGAAGTCTTTATTCTCCTGGAAAATGACAAGCTAGCGCCACGAACAATATTGTTTTGGTGTACAGAGGCAGCTCAGCTTTCGGGTGATACTTCGGCACATACAATCCGTAAGGCTTGTGAATGCGCTTTGCGTATGCGACCAAAAGCCAAGGTACACCCCAAGTAGGCGATTTATACGACGCATAAATAGGAGACAGGATTATGTCGCATGACTGGACGCTTGTAATTGATGACAACGGCAAGCTCTTTCGTGACCAACGACGATGTCGGAAATGTCTATTTGAGCAACGGAAAGATCAGCTTGTGATAGGCGAGCGATATAGTGGCTTTGTGTGGCGACCTGTTGCGGACGGGAGCTGCACGCCTAAGCCTGGTGAAAGCCAAGAGGAGGGGCAAGGGGGCGAACAAGAAGAGGAGCAAATAAGCAATTGTGTGTCCAGCATGGGGTTGTCTCCCCTTGTCGCTGGGCTGCGCTAGGCGTAGGCAAGGTCATAGTGCGGGAATTATTGGGGCCAAGGAGCGTAGCTCAGCGGGCAGCCGGGACAATGCAAGACCTGCAATTGGCGATACGAAAATAGGAGACGCGATATGAGACCATTGCCAGAATTGTGGCTCTATGTTTATAGGGTCGGCCTGGAGAATATCGGCGTGGTTTTTGATCGGCCTTGCCCGTGTCATGGGCTTATGATGGCTCGCCTTATTGATGCTAGGGTGGGCATGCGTAACGCCTTGATAGTGGAAACATCCCGCCGTTTCCGTACAGTTGCTCAGGGGCTGGCGTGGGCACAGGATCTGACCTTGCGTATTGTCCTGGCTGTGGACGCAGTCCGTAATTAGATTTATGGCGCATAGGGTCCCACAACAACGGCGCACGCGTGAAGTCTTGGTAGATGAAATATCGCTGAGATTGGCGCGAGCCCGGATTGAGAAGATTGAGCTAGAATCGGGCCGACGAAAAGAGGAAATTGTTAGTGAGCTACGGCAGCAGGTTATTTTTGCAATCGTAGCGTCGAAAAGGCATTTACGGGCAATCCCGAAAAAGGTGGCAAGTAAAATGCGACGGACGAAGTCAGACCAGGAGGCGATAGACATATTGCGTGTTGCAATTGATGAGGCGTTGCGTGATCTCAACGGGTTGTCACGGGGATAGTAATGTCTGCTCTTGTTGATGGGGTTGATCCTTATGCTCTCCCTGGTTGTCGCATGGTTTGGGAGGCGTGGGAGCCTCCCCCCGATGTCAGTCTGTCTAACTGGGCAGAGGAGTATCGCTGGCTCAGCCCAGAGGCATCAGCGCAGCCAGGCAAGTGGCATTCTCACCGCTATCAGCGCGAAATCCTCGACACAATTGCAGACAATCAGCACCAGCGTATTATTTTTATGGCATCCTCTCAGGTGTCTAAGACTGAGATGATCCTAAACTTGATTGGCTACCATATCCATATCGACCCTTGCCCTATCTTAATAATCCAGCCCAACATTGACGTAGCAATGGCCTTTTCTAAGGACAGGGTAAGCCCCATGCTCCGGGACTCGCCAGCCTTGGCAGGTATCATCCGGGGCAATCGTGGGGCGCATACGCTAGAGGCGACAACATCAAACACGATCTTGCATAGGACTTTTCCGGGTGGGCATTTGACCATTGGCGGCTCGAATAGTCCGGCAACGTTTGCGGCGCGGCCTATCCGGTTATTCGTTGGAGACGAACTCGACCGATGGGAAATGTCGGCAGGCAAAGAAGGCGATCAGGTCACGCTCGGTGAAAAACGCACAACAACGTTTCAGTATGACCGTAAAATATTTCTGTGTTCTACGCCTGGGATTAAGGGCATATCGCGTATTGAGCGTGAATATGAGGCATCAGACAAGCGCAGGTTGTATGTCCCATGTCCGGAGTGTGGAACATTCCAAGTGCTTTTGTGGGATAATTTTGTTATCCCGTATCAAGAAAATAAGAGCGGCGAAAAGACCTACGACCCAGAGGCAGCCCATTTTATGTGTACGTCATGCTCTCAAAAGATTGAGCACGACGCCAAAGAAGGCATGATGGAGGTCTGCGACTGGCGAGCTGAAAAACCAGAAATAGACATTGCTGGTTTTTGGCTGTGGGAAGCGTACAGCCCATGGTCTACATGGTATGATATTGCGTCGGCTTTTTTGGTGGCCAAGGACGCAGGTACTGAGAAGCTGAAGACCTTTGTCAACACGACGCGTGGCGAGTCCTGGGAAGAGCGCGGCGTTGTTCCAAAGTGGGAAATTATCAAGAACCGCGCGGACAATCGGGAGAGCTGGACGGTTCCACACGGTGTGTTGTTTCTGACGGCTGGTGCAGATCTCCAGGGGGACAGGGCAGAGATTAGTGTATACGGCTGGGGAGTCGAGGAAGAAGCCTGGCACATTGGGCACAAGGTTATTTTTGGGGATATACAATCTGACCTTTTTTGGGAACAGGTCAAAGAATTTTTCAGTATGGAGTTTGCCCAGCCAACCAGAAATCGAAAGCACAGAATCCTGAATGCCTGCTTTGATAGTGGGCATGCAAAAAATATGGTCTATCGGTTTACGCGAAGTATGGAGCAGGTCAAGGCTATAAAAGGCTCTAGTAACTTTGGGGATGCTGTTGTCACTCGGCCAGTCAAAAAAGATGTCAGTTATGGCGGACGAATTATGCCTGACGGCATTGAGCTGTGGACAATTGGAGTCAGTCAAGCAAAGTCAATCATCTATGACCGTCTTATGATCGGCCAGCCTGGGCCACGTTATATGCACTATGCGGGAGATCTTGATGATGACTTTTATCAGCAGCTGACCGCAGAGCAGATGGTCAGAACATATATCCACGGATACCCTCAGATGAGATGGCATAAGGTCTACCCTCGCAATGAGGTGCTTGACTGCGCAGTGTATGCATACGCAGCTGCGGTTATGCTTGGCATTGACTGGTTACCCTGGGACAAGATCGAAGACATGTTTTCTGGGCATGGGCAGGCAAATCTTACTCTGCAATAAAAGCTTGACAAACGGGACGTGTGTGTTTATAAAGCTGGTGTTGGTTTCCTTCCTTATCCGCGTTTGTCCTGTGTCAGCCCACACTGCCTAAAAAACAGTGTGGGTTTTTTTTGGTCTACGCTTGCATCTTGTGGCTCTTTATTGTATTGGGGGGATATGGCTGTATTACTAGAGGGCAGGCGCAGCAAACAGGAGATACTCTCAGAGTTGTCTGCTGTCCGAGCTGCTATGCTTGCGCTTGCGACACAAAGAGAGCAGTCATTTACAGAGCAGGGCCGGCAAAATGTCCGACCTAGCCTTGCCCGTCTCACCGATCTTAGAGCGCATGAGAGTTACTTAATCCAGGCGCTCGACACTATCAACGCGTCGTCTGGCAATCTCACAATAGGACAACCCACAAGGGTACTCGTTCGGCACTAACAATTTCTAACATGTTGTGGGCTGGGGTGGTGTGGTTTTCACGGTGCTGAGCCCACAATTACTCGGTGCTGTATCCGGCTTAGCCTCCTGAGCAGCACCGGGTATCAGCCGAAAGGGGTTGTGTGAATCCCATATATAAAACGTCAGTCTTGGACGCTAGCGGTAAGCCGTGGATGCCAAACGCGGCGCAGTCAGCCGGATTATTCCAGCAGGCGATGGAAGCCTTCCAGGGCGCTTCCCATACAAGTTTTACAGGACAGTCCTGGTTTTCGTACCTGACCTCAAGTGATGCCGAGTTGAGTCCAGAACGTATGACCTTGGTGTCTCGGTCGCGCGATCTGAATAAAAACAATTCGCTCGCAAGTGGCGCATATGGCACGCTTTGTGACAATGTCGTCGGCACTGGCTTGACGGCAACTCCTAGCGTCAATGCTGCTATCCTTGGCCTGGACGAAGACGAGACGAAGCAGGCAAACGCGGCAATACGCAATGAATGGGAGCTTTTCGCAAACTCAGTTGAGAGCGATATACAGCGGCGTCAGTGCTTTGAGGAGAAGCAGCAGGTCGTGTATCAAAACGTCAATGTTGATGGTGACCTGCTTGTGTCCTTGCCGATCTTGCGCAGACCAGGCAGTCCTTTTCTGACTAAAATACAGGTACTTGAGACAGAGCGTGTAACTAATCCGAACTCCCAGCCGGACAGCTATCGGATGGTCCAGGGGGTGGAAAAAGATGACGTTGGAGCGCCGTCTGCCTATCATGTCCTTGATGCACACCCTGGAGATGGACGCGGCGCGCCACGCAATCAGTGGACGCGCCTAGAGGCATATGGGGAGCAAACCGGAAGGCGGCTGGCTTGGTTGTTGTACAGCTCAACAAGCAATATGCGGCTGGAGCAAACGAGAGGGACGCCGTATCTCACCTCAATCCTGACTGACTTGCAGGACGCCTCTGTAATGAAGCGAGCAACAATTGCATCGGGAATCATTGCAAACATGTTCACGGTTTTTGTGAAGTCGCCAACGGTGGACACAAACCCTATTTTGTCGATGCTGGCCGAGCATATGCCGGGTATGCGCGACTTAGAAAAGGATGGTTTCCCAAAGGCAAAAATGGGGTTCGGGAACGTGATACCTTTGTTTAACGGGCAGGAAATTGAGCATGCACAGCCCACAGCCCCGAACATAAACTTTGCGCCCTTTATGGACTCGTTGTCAACATTGATGGGCGCAGGTATAGGCATACCGAAAGAGGTGTATTTGCATAATTACGTCAGCTCTTTTTCGGCCAGTCGTGCTGCGATCCTGGACGCGTGGAAACGGTTCAGGCGGCTGCGCAAAAATTTTATCCTGAATTTTTGTCAGCCCATTTTTGAAACTATCATATGGGAAGCCGTCTTAATGGGAAGACTTATCTTGCCTGGGTTTCTGACCGACGTACGTAGACAAAGAGCGTGGCTGCGTTGTCTCTGGAATGGTCCGTCTATGGGTATGATTGATCCTGTAAAGGAGATCATAGCTGCCCGTGAAAGAGTCAAGCTGACGGTGTCAAACTTGACGCAGGAGACAGCTGAGTTGACAGGCCGGGATTGGGAAGAGGTGCACAGTCAACGGGTACGAGAAATAAAAAAGCAATTGGACGCAGCCGACGATGTCGGGATAGTGGCCGATGGGAGCACAGCCAGCGATCCTCTCTTGCAAGCACTGTTGCTGACGGACTAGGGGGCTATTATGAAGGAAGTAAAGCTTAACAACGGCAAGCCTGTATTCAGGCTTGATGTCGATAATCTTGTGAACACGGGAGACGTTGCCAGTAGCAAGAAAAACTTGGCAGGAGCGTTTGAGCTTGCCATGCTGTATGTCGTTTATCCGGAGGGCATGACACAAGGCAAGGTGCAGCTTATTGTCGCGCCTGAGCAAGACTTTGCTGGGGATTGGGATCTCTTTGGGCAGGAGCCTGAGCAAGTGCTGTCAGCTGGTGCAGGCGGCGCGGTCAGAACGCTACAAGTGCCCGCACATGGCGTGTACGGGATAGGGCTACGGGTAACAGAGGCAGTTGTCACCTCGCCAGCGGGGGGAGTGGTACGCTGTGTCATTGCAGCGATGTAGCGCAGCAGCAATGCAGAAACATGTAACAAGGAGATCCGTATGAGCGAGGAAGCAAGTCAGGAAATCCCAAAAAAGATCTTAGATCTGGTCATGCAGTCTATCGACAAAAAAAATAACCTACTGAACGCACAGGATGTACTGCGTAGGCAGCATGACGACATTGGAGCGCAGCTAGAGACTATCAGCCAAGAAATCAGTTCGATAGGCTACCTTATAGCAAGCCTTGTTGTGTCATATCCGACTATCCCAGATGTTGCTATGCGCAAGCAGGCAGAGGCACACAAGAATCAGCCTGCAAGCCTTGCTCCTGAAAGGCGTATTCTTGGCAAGGCGGTTGATATTTCAAGCCGGACGCAAAATAGCTAGTTGTCCTACGTAAAGGGGGGGGGTCATGAGTATCACATTGAACAGTTTTCTGAGCGGCGTTCCTGTTTCTTTTTTTGATGGTGGGGCTGTTAGTAATCCTATCACGCTTCCCTTGGGGACACGGGATGATCCGGCCTTGCAGTTTGGTAATTCAGACATTGGAATCTATGCGCAATCAGGGCAAAGTATGATCCTGCATGGGGAAAGTGGGGCAAACTGGACGTTTGAGGCGGGGGGATCAAAGATAAGCCATATTCGTCAGACTTTTGATGGGGGTGTTGCAAACACGGAGTGGCACACAAACGGTATGCATCTCTCAACGTCTGGATTACAGACAGTCGGCTTCTCCTGGGGGTTTGCGGCGTTTAAACGCGACAGCGTGCTGTGGTCCAGGGCTGCGGGCATACTCTCACTAGCCAGTCCCGATACTCCGCAACCCGTCCAGGGCCTAGAGATATACGAGACGTATACTGATGGCTCAAACTATGCGCGCCTGGTCGCCTTGACGGCAGCTGGAACGTATACTTTTGGGGCGCAAGCAGCCGGAACCGGGACGTTGCGTGATATCTCAATGGTCGGTAAGCAGTTCTACTTTCCGGATGGTGCCGAGGCGACGCCACCAGTTTCGTTTCTCAATTTTCCGACTACTGGCATGCGACCGGCCAATGCGGCGCTACACTTTCAGATCAATGGTGTTGATCGGCTATCTGCTGTTATTAGTGGTGGTCAAACACAGCTGACCCTCGGCCGGAACAATGGGCCTGCCTGGCATAGGAACACTGGTATTGGCATGCAGCCGGCTGAGTATCTTGGATGGACCCCCTCTGCTAATCAGGCAATCAGCAATACGGATACTCGGATTTATAGAGGCAGTGCCGCAGGTATCGTAGAGTTTTACAACGGCGCTACCAGTCACGGCCTACACGTCTATAACACAAGGACAGATGCAAGCAATTATGAGCGGCTTGTTCTTGACTGGAAGGGCATAGCCAATACTATGCGGATTTATCCAGAAGCAGCCGGGTCGGGGGTCCTACGTCCTATGCATCTGGGCAATGTGGGGCAGGTTGAACTCATTGCAACAGCTGTCACTGACACAGCTCCAGCAGACGATACAACGCCAAAGAAGCTGACTTTGCAGAAGCTCGCTGCGCCTCCTACAAATGCGGCTTACTGGGCAGCAAGTAATAATCCTGGAACAGACATTTTCTACCTGGTTCTTGAGGAAGGGGCATAGGGGCAGAGCTTGGAGCTTTTACGCCGTATAAAGGGGGCTACATGCAGCAACAGAGCATAGCGCGAATGATTGATATGTGGGCAATACATCCAGATTGGCTAGGGCAGCATGCCGACTTCTTTCAGATTTTGCCCAATGGGGAAGCTTCAATCAGACCGGACGCTATCCTGAATATGACTGTTGATGACAGCCCCGTGGAGCTGCTTGTCCACAATGGCGTAGCGTTCATTTTGATACGTGGGATTCTGTTCAATGGCTACGCTAGTTGGCCTTTTGCAACGGGCTATAAGTGGATACAGGAGCAGGTAATAGCGTCGGTAGAATCCCCTGATGTCGAAGCTCTTGCTATGCTGTCAACCAGTCCTGGTGGGATGGTGGCTGGAGCGCAAGAGACGGCAATGGTAATTGACGCAGCCTCACGGGTTAAGCCTGTTCTAACTTTTGGTGACGGCATTATGGCATCAGCCGCATATTGGCTGGCTTCAGCTAGCTCGCTTGTTGTCGTCACACCAACCACGTTAACTGGGTCCACAGGCGTTGTAGTCGAGCACACAGACATGTCGGGCATGCTAGAGCAGGTTGGGGTTCGGAGAACGGAAATTACATCGGGGGAACTCAAACGAATTGCTTCAACGTATCAACCTTTGACTGATGCTGGGCGGACATACTTGCAGGGGCTTGTTTCCCATCTCGGCAATATTTTTGTGTCTGATGTCGTGGGCTATCGTGAGTTGACGGACACGCAGTCAGACCAGATAGCGCAAGCGGGCGACTATATCGGCGAGCAGGCTGTGAGCGTTGGTCTCATTGATGACGTGGGCTCAGTGTTGGACTTGGACCAGTATATAAGCTTGGTTCGTAACGCAACTATCTCTGTTTTCGATGCTCCGCTAGAAGAGCAGGAGCCCGATAGGGATAGGCCAGAGAGGGAGGCAGTTATGAGATTAGGTCAAGTAGTGCCAGGGATAGGGGCAGGCTCCATGCCTGGTGGTCAGGCAAATGATGGGGGACAGCAGGTCAGTCAGCCGACGCCAGTAGGGGCCAGCCAGTCAACGCCAGACACAGCAGAGACAGAGCGTTTGCGCATTGCCACAATCTTGGGCAATGCGCCGGCTGGGTGTGAGGCAGAGGCGCAGGATATGGCCTTTATCAATCCGTGCTCTGTCGAACAGGCAAATGCACGATTTTTGCAAATCCTGAAAGAGAAGCCTGCAATAGCGCCTGCTCAGCAGGCAGTTGCGCCAAGCTCTGCACCGCAGGCTGCGCAAGCCGTACAGCAGGAGCCGCCTGCGTCGCAGGCTGCGCAAGCCGTACAGCAGGAGCCGCCTGCGCCGCAGGCTGCGCAGGCCGTACAGCAGGAGCCTGGGCCTGAGCAAGGCCAAGAGCCCCAAGAGCGTGTCTCTTCGGGGCAATTTTACGGAGCGGGTCTCAGTCTTGGCTTGCAGAGGTTTTTAGGTGAGGGGCTCAAACCGGCTAGCGGTAGCGCAGATACCAGTCAGCAGCAAAGAGATCCGATCTTACAGGCTATGTTAGACTCAGCCGCACGGGCAAACCAGGCTATGCAGCAAGCGCGGAACAATTCTATCACAGGCGATCGGCGTACGGTGCGTACGCAGGCTGTGTCTCATGATATGGAGCGGGCCGGACAATAGGCATTGCTAGCTAGTGTCTTAAAATTGCAATCAGTGGGAGGTGTGATATGTCAATTGGGAATTTACAGCCGGCAGGTTTCGACAGCGCGGCTTTTGTCTATGATGAATTGCTGCTGAGGCTCGAAGATCAGCAGACAGAAGAAATAACCATTGCGCAGGACGTTAGCGCTACTGAGTTGACGCATGTCCGTGGGCGCATGCTCAACAAAGATCCAGAGACGGGGCTGTGGCATCCTCTATCAAGCACTGAGACGACGGTAGCGCTTGACGCGACTGGCGAAGTCGTGAGCAATGCCATTGGGACGACTTTGCTGGAGTTTAACTTTATGCTTGCGTTTCCGCCGGTGCCTGGCACAGTCAGTTTGGGTGTTACTGCGGACGGAGATGCTACCGTGCTGCAAGATCTTGGAACCGACAATGGTCTGGGACGGGGGGAAGGCGCAGACGGGCAATTCACGATTGACTACAATTCTGGGAAAGGCCGGGCTATCCTCAATGCTGTGGCGGGCGGCGCGACTAATGACTTAAAAGCAGGCTACAAACACCGGACGCCAGCCTTACCGACTCCGCCTATTATCCCGGAGGGCTTGCCTGTCCGGATCTTGGCCGAGCCACTGACCGCAGCTGTCGTTGCAGCTGGCAATGTCGTCACGGTCGCTTACAAGGAGGGGCATTTTAACACGGGTGCTCTTGTGGGCTGGTCGGCCGGTTTTGCGTCGGCATTGCTGGCGTACAACATGAGGTTTGGAGCCAAGCAAATTGCACAGACTGTCTAGGCTGCGCTGTCTATATAGATTGAGATAGGAGGTTGTCAGAATGGCGGCTATAAATTATGGTATCTTTGATACGCGAAACATGCTGGAGGTGGTGCGAGTTTTGACGCCTCCATCGTCCATGCTACTTGACCTGTTTTTTCCCACTGAGCTACGCTCTAACAGCGAGTTTATTTCCTTTGATGTGATCAAGAAAAAACGTCGGCTTGCGCCGTTTATTCATCCCTTGGTTAAGGGAGCAAACCAGGGGCGGGACGGATATGACCAAAGAGCTATCAAGCCGGCATATGTAAAAATGCTACGGCTGAGTCAAGCAGCCGAGCTTATCAAGACTGCTCCAGGCGAGAACCCATTTGCGGATCGGTCTATTCAGCAACGAGCCGCAGACCTCCTTGTGGAGGACTTGCAGGATACCGATGAGCAGCTGACACGGCGTTTGGAGTGGATGGCAGCACGTGCATTGACGGAGTTTAAAGTGCCGATCGTGGGTGAGGGGTTTAACTTTACCCTCGATTTTCTGCAAGACGCAGAGCATATCGTTGATGACCCGGCTGCATTGGAGGGTGGACAGGCTGGAGGCTGGGGAGCTGCCGGTACTGACCCGTTTCGGGACCTGGACAATGAGGCTAAAAAAATTGCCCGCAATGGTGGCCAGCGTATGACCGATGTCGTCATGGGCGACTTAGCGTGGGAAGCCTATATCAGTAATCAGACAGTTATCGACAGGCTCAACAATCGGCGGATTGACCCTGGGATGGTCATACAGGAGCCTTTGCGCTCAGGTTCAATTTTCCGGGGCAATATTGGGGGCTACAACATCTGGTCGGATTATGACTGGTATTATGATGAAGTGGCCTCAGAGGATAAGCCCATGGTCCCAGACAATTATGTTGTGTGTGGGTCGCGCCTGGCTCGAACG
>Ga0224512_10005213_pt1 | contig 10776 bp, 8 predicted proteins | sample SF_May12_sed_USG_4_FD_169103 | JGI IMG/M metagenome (GOLD analysis project Ga0224512, IMG submission 169103) | Sediment microbial communities from San Francisco Bay, California, United States - SF_May12_sed_USGS_13 | ecosystem: Environmental > Aquatic > Marine > Sediment | place: USA: California...
CGACCCCGGGTCATCCGCCAGGAAAATCGGGGGCTACCCGGCGCCAGAAACACCGGCATGAACCTGGCGAGAGGGCGGTTCGTCGTCCCCCTCGATGCCGACGACGCCCTTGCCCCTGGGTTTCTGGCTGATCTCGTTCCTGCGCTCGACGCCCGTCCGAATGCGGCCTTTGCGCAGTGTTACGCGGAGCTCTTCGGAGACCAGGAGGCCGTCTGGATGCCGAGGCCCTACAACCCCTACCAGCTGATGTTGTCCAACTCGGTGGTTGGATGTGTCCTCCTGAGAAAGGAGGCATGGCAGGCCGTGGGCGGCTACGACGAGTCTCTCCGCACGGGCAACGAGGACTGGGATCTGTGGCTGCGACTGGCTGCAGCGGGTTGGGATCAGGTCCTCGTTCCCGAAGTCTTGTTCCGGTATCGCAAGCATGGTGTGTCGATGTCGGTCGAGACGGAGGCGGCCTACGAGCAGCAGCGCCGCCTCATCGTGGACCGTCACCCCGATCTCTATGGCCACATCGCGGAGATCAAACGGCGCTGGTATCCGTGGGTGTCTGTCGTACTTCCGGATGCGCACGATTGGCCATCGTTGGCGGCCCAGACACTCGACGACGTGGAGGTGGTCACGCCGCATGAAAGCCTGGCGGATACCGTGCTTGCCCGGGGCTGGGGGTTTCAAACCGGGGGCGCAGACCCGGAAGGCATCCTGTCGGCCAGAGGCAAATTTGTCGTGGTCTGGACAGCGGCCGGCCAGGTGGCTCCGACCCTTCTCGAGGAGTTGGCGACGCTGCTCGAACACGACCCCGGGGCGGCGGCGGCCGGAGCCGGCGGGTCGGGGCCGTTGCTGTGGAGGGCCTGGACCCTGTTCGACACGGAAGCACATCACGAGCGGATCCTCGACGGCCGGGTCGAAGCCGGCGGGCTGGCCCCGTCGCTGCTGCTGCGGCCCGGATGCTGTCCCAAACAAGGCTGGTTCGTGCCCGTTCCACTGAGTGAACTGTCCCTTCCCGTGCACCGTCAACCCCCGGAAGAAGAGGGCCGATTGCCCGACTGGATCACGAGACAATGAGACCGCCGCTGTGGTTGCGCCGTGCGATCCGACCGTTCATCCCCGATGTGCTGATGGCCACCCTTCGATTGCGTGAACACTCGCGCCATGTGCGCGTCAATGTCGACGTGGTGATCGATGAACCGGGGAGAGCCCGGCGCTGGCTGGCGACGACACCCGACACCTACAGGATCAGGCCGACCTCGTCGTTCGGCCAACCCTCTCGGGGTGACGATGTGCATGTTCTCTCACACCTCGGCCCCGACATCGACGAGCGAATGATGAGGGTGCTGGCGGATCCGGGGATCGGAGCCGTGGTTTTCGGGGCCGTCGACGAGCCCCGCCTGATCGATCGGCGACGTGCCGAGCCGTTGGTGGCCCCCGTGGGGGCAGCGGTCCGATCCGATCTCTGGGCCGAAATCGGCGGCACGGACGCCATGGACCTCGACGTCGTCTGGAACCTTCTCAGGCACTCGGGCAGCCGTATCGGATTGATTCCCGATGCCGACCGGTCGCCGCAGAGGCGCCGCCCCGGAGAGTCGCCGACGGTGATCGTTCTCTCTGCCGTACCCATGCACGATGTGGGTGGAGGTAGCAGAGGAGCGCAGATGGCACAGGAGTTGCTGCATCGGGGCGTCCGGGTTGTTTTCGTGTCGCTCTACCCAAGCGCCGAGTCGATCGATCTGGGGCTGCGGTTCCTCCACCCGGGACTCGAGCAGTATTCCCTTGCCGAGCTACCGATCGAAGTATTGGCCGGTCTCGAGCCGTTGGTGTTGTTGGAGGTCCCGGCCCCGGCCTACGTGGAGGTTGTCGACGCGCTCTCGGCTGCGGGGGCCACGGTGGTGTTCGACCTCATCGACGACTGGTCCGATCCGGCGCTCGGCGGGGACTGGTTCGACGCAGACGTCGAGCGTCGCCTCGTCAGTGCTGCGGATCTGACAGTCGCCTCCGCTCCTGATCTCGCTCTCCGTCTGGAGCGTTTGGGGGCCGAACCGATTCTCATTCCCAACGGTGTCAACCAACGAATCTTCGGCCGGGATGTCTCCGCCCGACCGGACGATCTGCCCGAAGCCGATACACCCATCATTGGCTACCACGGATCCTTGTACGGGAACTGGTTCGATTGGGAGGCCCTTTCCGACGTCGCCGAACGATTCGACACCAGCCCGATCGTCATCATCGGTGATGACAAAGCACCCCGACCGACCATGCCTCCCAATGTCGTGTTCCTCGGCCTCAAGCCCCAGAGCGAACTTCCGGCCTATCTGGCCAGGTTTTCGGTTGGCCTCGTGCCATTCGTTGTCTCCGAACCGATGCATGCGGTGAGCCCCCTCAAAGCCTTCGAGTATCTGGCCTCGGGTGTCGCCGTTGCCGCCCCTCCGCTGCGTGCCCTGGAGGGCATCGATGGGGTCTACCGCGCCGCGTCGTTGACGGAGGCCGTGCGAATGGCGATGGACGCACCACGGCCCGACCAGAACGAGGCGCTGATGGAGCACTCATGGCAGGCCAGGCTGCGAATCCTGTTTTCGGCTGCAGGACTGCCGTGGCCCGAAGAAGTGCCGCCGCCGGTCAGGATCGTGAGTCGGCCCGCCGTCCACTACGAACGGGCCGAACGCCGTCTCAGGTGACCGTTCGGCCTCCCTGGAGATCGGTCCGACTTCGCTGCCTTCTCCCCGCCAGGAAGCCGGACAGGCCGGAGAGCGTCGCCGTTAGATGGGCAACGGGTATGAGTACATATTTCGATGACCCCTCCGCCCAGCGGTACTTGTGGCGAGTCCGCCTGGCCACATCGACGGCGACCACCCCGGCCGGGAGAACGACGGCGGGCGGGTAGTACACCAGGGCTGCCACCCCGACCGCTGCGGTCGTGGCGAGGACCTGGAGTTGCCGCTTGTAGATCGTGCCCCGCAAACCGGCCAACCCGTCTCCTTTACCCCAGCGGTAGGAGGTCTTCGCAAGGGCGGTGAGGGTGGCGGGCGGACTCCACTCGACAACCGCATCCAGGGCGGGCGCCGGGCGATATCCCGCTGCGATCATCTGTTCGTCGAAGAGCGTGTCTTCGGCGAACTCGACTTCCTCGGGGAACCCGCCGGCGGCCTGCCAGGCGGCCCGCGTGAACGCCATCGATCGGGCGCTCGGCAAGTAGTCGGCGGACTCGGCCTCCTCGCGAACGTAGACCATGATCAACCCGATGGCCGTCGACAGAGGGCTGTCGCCTGCCGGGCGGTAGAAGCCGGCGACGAACTCAGCCCCTTCCGCGAACGGGGCGATGAGATGTACGAGCCAGTCCGGCTGAGCCCGGCATCCTCCATCGATGCATGCGATGACATCGTGGGCTGCAGCCAAGATGGCCGCGTTGCGGCCGGCGGAGCGGTTGCCTGGCGCCTGGATGACCGTGAGTCCCGGAGTTGAGGCGGCACGTTCGGTCAGTTGCTCATATGTCCCGTCGGTAGATCCTGCGTCACAGACCACGATCTCATCGGGGGGTCGGGTCTGGACCAAAAGCGAGTCGACGAGGGCTGCGATCGTTTCCGATTCGTTGAACACCGTCGTGATCACAGAGACAGGAGCGTGCGACAGAGGTGGGGACGGGTCCGGCATCGCTGGTGAGGTTCGCACTGCCGGAAGATGCGGTCAAGGCGTGGCAAACGAGACCTCGTCAACCAGCACCGTGGAAGCGCGACCCCACGCCCACCCCGACTCGATCCCGGGTTGAGCGACAACCGCAACCTCGAGCGTCGAAGTATCGGTCCCGGCCGGAATGGTGAAGGTGACGTCGGTCCACCGGCTGGAGGCGCTGATATCGGTCGACCAGACTCGCAGGCCATCCACAACCACTTCGACTGTCATGCGCCCGGCGTTGAAGCCGTGGCCGTAGAGCCATCGCAGCCGGATGGAGCCCTCGGCGGGCGAAGACCCCCGGGGAATGTGGCGGCTGAGTGCCGCCCGGCTACCCGGGGGCGGATCGTCCGAGAAGAACTCCAGAGGCACGTAGACGCTCGAAGTCGGAGTAGTCGTTGCGCCCGTTTCCGATGTGTAGGTCCATCCGTCCGATTCGTCCGCTCCTGGCTCGATCCGGGATTGCCCGTCCCACCAGAGGTGGTAGCGGCCGATCGCGGCGTCTGCCGGCTCACCGGCGTCCGCGATCGGACCGGGGAGTCTCTCGATCCACAGGTCGGCGTCGGACGGGAGCTGGTCCGGGTCGTTGAGGCCGAGCCCGGCCGCGGTGTAGAACCGTGTCCGGTTGCCGTTCTGGATCGTCAACGGGATCGATTCGATGGTGAGCCCATCACCGAGCACGATGGTCAACGGATCGTCTCCTGTACCCGCCTCGCCGAGCACCTCGGTGAGGGCGAGGAGGTCTGGCGCATGGGTCCACTCGACCGGGCGGTCCAATGTCCGGAATCCGGATACGCCCAGCGCCAGGACGGCCAAACCCGCCCCGGTAACCCGGAGATATCGCGGGTTGACCGCGGCTCGCAGGGCGGCGGGCAGATAACCGAGAACCGGCACCAGGGCCAGGACGAAGGCGAACATGAACCGTTCGTTGAAGGCGCCGACCGCCGGCGACAGCAGTGACGTGCCGTAGAACGGAACGAAGGCGAGTGCCGGTATGAGGGCGAGGTGGCGTACCCGCTGATCGGATCTCAGAGCCACCAACAGACCGATCACCATGAGGATGAGGAGTGGCGCGGAGCGGATGGCGGCGAAGGGGTAGTAGGTGAGACGCTCGGGAATGCTGTCGAACAGGTCGTTTCCGTAGGCGCTGAGAAAGTACCGGGCCGATTCACGAGCGAAAAACAACGGGTCTCCGACCCGTTGATAGTTGAAGACAAACCATCCGAGCGGAACCAGGAACGGCACGGCGACAATCGGGCTGACTGCGAGCGTCGATCTGATCAGACCCGTTGACGACGTGGTCGTCTTTCGCCAGATGACCCCTGCGGCCCATCCGGCCGCCAGCCACCAACCCTCGTAGCGAAGGGTGCAAGCCAGCACGATGGCGGCCGTTCCGCCGATGAGCGGAACGATCCGGTCGGTAGTCATCCATCGGCTGAAACCACAGACGGCCCCTGCCACTGCCAGGTAGTACAACGGTTCGTTGAGGCCAGACAGGGAGGTGAAGAAGCCCCACGGAGCGAAGAGGACGGCAGCCAGGGCGATCAACGTGCCGAGCCTCGACCCGAACAGCATCCATGCGGACCATGCAGTCAGTAGGGCGGCGAGTACGAGCGCAGTCGTATTGAGAATGGCCATGAGCGCCATCGGGCTCGACAAGAACTGGTCGCCGAACACGAGATAGGTTGCTCCGGCGATCCATGTCTGTCCCGGTAGCCAGACCAGATCGCTGGCGAGGTAGGGCATGGCTGCCCATCCCTGCGCCAAGGAGACCCGGGAGAAGTCATCCCAGGTGAGGGCGCTCCATCCCGGCTGCCACATCGTGACACCCAGCACGACGCGAAGGAAGATCAGAGTGGCGGCCGCCGTTACCGGCGCCCCGAGGCGTGGTTTCACCGACAGGAGACTACCGGCTCTTCGGTCGGCCAGAAGCCGGGGCCAGATCCGACGGCCGGAACACAAACCAGAGCAGCGGCAGGCTGGTGAGCGCCATCACGTAGACCCCGAATGCGAACCGGAACTCCTGGGCGGGGGACGTGGCGGCAACATTGGCCAGTTGGGCGAGCCAGAGCGCGCCGGGAATGAGCAAACGCCTCAGTTTGCGGCGCGCCGCCAGCGCGGCGTAGGTCCCCAGCGCCGCCCAGACTGCCAGTGCGGGTCGCCAGGTGAGCCAGAGGCGTCCGTCTGGTTCGGCCCAGACGAAGACCGAACGGGTGAATTCGTAGGCCTTCCAGGACACCGGGTCTCTCACCAGGCCGAGGTCATTGGAAGGGATCTCGAAGGGAGGCCGGTGGAAGTAGGCATTGTCGGGTTGATCCGGCACAAAGAGGTAGTTGGCGGCGCACCAACGATGACCGAGCACGGTGTCGGGGTCGCGGACGATCGTCTGGAGGGCAAGCGACTGGAATTCGGCGGCATGGGCGCGTAGGCCCTCGATGTCAAAGGACGCATTGAAAGCGAGGGGGGTGCTGTCGGTGCAGTCATACGCCGTCGTCCACACGTCGAGCGGTGCAATGTCCTCGAGCAGGGCGAGTTCGGCGGCGCTGAAGTTGTCGGGTTCCCAGCGGAGCGATGCGGCCACATCCGAGATGAACACCTCGGACGGCTCGACTGTGACGGGGTTGAGTGGTATCGCTGCGTAGACGACCACCTGAACCAGTCCCACGACGGCGATAAGTGGCGCCACGACGGTCGTGAGCAACCGCCGTCGATCGGGGACGGCCACCACCAGCACGAGCACAAGCAGTGCCACGGTGAGAAAGCCATTGTGTCGAAGCACCCATACGAGTCCGAGGGCGGCACCGAGACGGTAACGGCCTCCGCCGGACCGGAGGAAGCCGGACGGGTCCCCGGCCATTCCCATGAGCTCGGCGAACCCCCAGAGGAGGGCCAGTGTGAAGGGAACGTCCTTCCAGAACGCGATCGTGGTCTGTCCAACGGCCGGAAGTACGGACACCAGCCAGATCGTTCCAACCGCCAGCGCGGCAGGAACACCCAGGCGGTGTAGGCGCGCCCCGATCAGCGCGAGGAGGCCAGCCATGGCCAGCACTTGGAACAGCGTGACGAACGCCACGTTGCCGGTCACGGTTCCGAGCAGCCAGAGATAGAGGCTGTGGATGGCCGGGTGGAGGTTGTTGAAGCTGAACGCCTCCGCCTGTGCCAGCTGGTCGAACGTGTCGCTCGACACAAAGCCCGGATACCAACCAATCCACCACACCAACAACGGGACGACGCTGAGGAATCCCAGCAGCCAGGCCCGCCGGCCGCGATCGGCGAGAAGCAGAGAAATCCGACTAATGTGCTGTGCCACAGCGATGAGGGTACGTGGATCGTCCGCGCCGTCACAGTCTCATTCGTTGCCGAGAGCAATCCGGAGTCTCCGATGCATACTGTCTCAGCCAACTACTACGACTCGGATCAAGCTCGCCGCCCATTGATCTCCGAGTTCAGCAACCTGTGGGGATACCGGGGTCTCCTGAAACTCCTCGTCACACGTGATCTGACGGTTCGCTACAAGCGGTCGACCCTCGGCATGTGGTGGACGCTGCTCAACCCGCTCCTGTCCATGTCCGTGTTGTGGATCGTCTTCGGTCAGTTCTTCCGATTCGAGATACCGGGCCTTCCCTATGTGGTCTACCTCCTCTCCGGCATCGTGCTCTTGACCTTCTTCGGCCAGGCGGTCGTGGCGGCGGGATCGTCCATCGTCAACAGCTCCTCGGTCCTTTCCAAGGTCTATGTCCCGCCCGAGGTTTTCGCGTTCTCGGCTGCTCTGGCGGCCGCCGCCAATTTCGTGATCAGCCTTGTTCCGCTGCTCGTCATTCAGATCGTTGTCGGAGTCGGGATCCCGTGGACCGTCGTCCTCGTTCCCATCCCGCTCCTCGCCACGTTGGCTCTGGTGGCCGGCCTGGGGTTGCTGGTCGCGTCCGCTGCCGTGTTCTTTTTTGACGTGCTGGACCTCACCGGGGTTTTCATCCAGCTGCTCACCTATCTGACCCCGACGTTCTACCCCGTCAGTATCGTGCCCCAGGAGTTCCTCTGGCTCATCTACGCCAATCCTCTTTATTCATACCTGACCGTCTTCCGCGGGTTCGTCTATGAAGGCGCATTTGCGCCATGGTGGACCTTCGTAGTCATGATCGGGACCTCCATCGCCGTACTTCTGATCGGGGTCTGGGTCTTCTCGCGCAGCTGGCGAAACCTGGTTGTGCTGCTATGAACGCCGAAGCCCCCATTGAGGTTCACAACGTCTCGTTGGCGTACCGCCTCTCGCACAATCGGGCCGGCACTCTGAAGGAGTTCGCCGTCAATCTGGTCAAGGGCCAGGTCCAGTACGAGAAACTGATCGCGCTGAAGGATGTTTCCTTCACGGTGGGTCGGGGCGAGGTGTTCTCGATCATCGGTCCGAATGGTGCCGGCAAGAGCACCATGATGAAAATGGTCGCCCGGGTCCTTCCACCGACATCGGGGCGCGTGATCGTGCGCGGCAGTGTGGCTCCCATGATCGAACTGGGAGCCGGCTTCAATCCCGAGCTCACCGGCTACGAGAACATCGTCCTCTACGGGACACTGCTTGGGAGAGATCCGGCGGTCATGCGGGAGCGGGCAAATGCCATTGCGGTGTGGGCCGAACTCACCGACTTTCTCGATGTGCCCATCCGGAGCTACTCGTCAGGGATGTTGGCAAGGCTTGGATTTGCGGTTGCCACCGATGTCCAACCGGAGATCCTTCTGGTCGACGAGGTGCTCGCCGTGGGAGATGAGTCCTTCCAGCGGACCTCAAAACTGCGAATGGAGGAGATGATCGCCCAGGGAACTTCCGTCGTCTTCGTATCGCACGATCTGGCAACAGTCGAGCAGATCGCCACTCGCACCCTGTGGCTCGACAAGGGCGTGACGAAGATGATCGGCGAACCGTCGGACGTCATTGCGGCCTACAAGGCATCCGTCTGATCGGCCTGGCCGATCTGCTTTGCTGTCCGCCTGATTCTGGCCCGCAGCCGGCGGGCCTTGAGACGATGGCTGAGTATCAGGGCGATCATCTTTGCCCCGAGTCTTACAGCCACGGTCATATCGCCGGTCACCGACGACTGGCCAACCCGCTGCTTGTAGTTGACCGGTATCTGAACGATGCTCAGGTCCGCAATGACCGAAAGACATATCATCTCCGGTCCGAAGTGGCTCCCGTCTACGGTGAAGAACGGCCGGAGCACACCCAGCGCCTTGCGGTTGAGCAGCCGATAGGTACATCCGACATCGGACAATGAGTTCGTGTCGAAGAGGACCTCGATGAGTTTGGCAACCGCCCAGTTCCCAAAACGCAACGTGAAGTCCATGTTCGCGCCGTTCCAGATGAACTCGCCGACAGTCCGGCTGCCATAGACGACGTCGACGTCCCGTGAATATGCAAGCAGCTTGAAGATGTCGTTCGCATCGAAGGTCCCGTCTGGCTCTGCGATGCAGATCAGGTCACCGCTTGATTCGTCGAGGCCCCGTCGGATGGCAGCGCCGTATCCCTGTGTCGTCTCAAAGACCTCTCGAGCAGAGGTGGGAACGACCTCATCCGACGTGCCGGCAGCTGCGTTGTTGTTGACAACGATGATCTCGTCGACAACACCCGTGGCTTCGAACGCCTCGATGGTTGCCCTGATCGACTCGCGTTCGTTGTACGTCGGCAGGACGACGGACACCTTGTGGCCGCTATACATCTCTGGCGCTCCTTTCGACGTCCATCGGCGCCGCTGACGACAAACAATAGGTTTCCCCGCCCACACACTTGCGTCTGTTTCCGGTGCGGTATGACGCGTCGGACAATCATGTCAGTATGACGCCACCAGTCTTCGCCGCTTGCGCCATGGAGGGAGCCGCTGTGATCGATGTCCCATTCGAGACCGTCACGACGTGTCATTGGTGCCGGTCGACGGAATTGACGGAGCTTGCCACCCGGGCCGATGGCATTCCGGTTCTCCGATGTGCGCGCTGTCATCTGGCGATGACCGGGGCGCTTCCTGAGGACCTCGGCGTCTTCTACGACGCCGACTACTACTCGCGGTCGGTTCACGAGGACATGCCCACCACCGGATACGTCGACTACGAAAGGGCATTCTCTCCCTTGTCGTTTCGCTGGTTGACCGCCCTGCTGCGCGCGTCAACCCGTCCTGATCAACGGCAGTTGTTCGACATCGGTGCGGCAACGGGGTCGTTTCTGGAGATGGCCGCTCATGATGGCTTCGTCGTCGCCGGATCCGAACTCAACTCGCAGGGAGCGGCCGAGGCGCGGTCCAAGGGGTTGGACGTTCGGAGTGGCCTCTTCGATCCGTCGCACTGGGAGCCTGCATCGTTTGGGGTGGTGACCGCGCTCGAGGTGCTCGAACACATCACCGATGTCCGGGCGTTCCTCGAGCAGCTCGAGATCATTCTCAAACCGGATGGGTTGTTCTGCTACTTCGTGCCGAACCTTCCCGACCATCTCATCGACCGGTACGGAAGCAACGCCCTGGACTTCAACAAGACGCTCGAACACACCCTCTATTTCAACGAACGTGTCCTCGAGGAGATCATCTCCACGAGCTTCCCTGATGCCACGCACACGTTGTGGACGAAGGACGTCGAGCAGCATGGCCAGACCGTTTCGTTCGCCCTCGGAGTGGTTCGGCTCGGAGGTGGTCATACGGTGGAGCGTGATGTCCTCCGGTACGGGCTGTCGGATGCGACAGACGGCTTGCCTCTGGACTACGACGGACTCGTGGCCGCCGCTCTCTGCGCAGCCAAGTTCTTTCGTTTCCCGGCAGCCCACGACGCGCTTGCGGCCGCCCGGAAAGACCGGCCGGGGTCCCTCGCCGCCGTCGAAGCCCAGTTGCTCCGGAACGAGGGCCGGCTCCTCGATGCGATCGATGTGCTCACCGAAGCGATCAGCGAGAAGAGGATCGCTCACGACCCGGTGATCGCAGCCTTGCTCGTCGAGGTACTCCAGGACTTCCTGGTACTGGTTGGAGCGACAGGCTCCGACCTCGGAGCCATGTTCCGGGACCTGCACGTCATGATCACGCGCCTGTCAGGATGACGTCATGAATCGTGTCATCAGACTTGCGGGGAGAGCAGGCCGCCTCGGCCGCC
>Ga0224512_10005214_pt1 | contig 10776 bp, 4 predicted proteins | sample SF_May12_sed_USG_4_FD_169103 | JGI IMG/M metagenome (GOLD analysis project Ga0224512, IMG submission 169103) | Sediment microbial communities from San Francisco Bay, California, United States - SF_May12_sed_USGS_13 | ecosystem: Environmental > Aquatic > Marine > Sediment | place: USA: California...
CGAGTCGGCCTCCCTTGTGCGCTTACGCAGCAGGCGCGCAATCCGGTTCTCGATCCGCCGCCAGTTCGCGAAAAGCATGACTATTGCTTGATCGTTTGCTGAGGCCGCTCGGCGAGGCCTGGCCACTGACGAGGCCCGTGCGGGCGCCTCGAGTCCGATCAGCCCGCGGCACCCAAAGCACCGCATCGCCGGATATGCATCACGTTCGCGCGGAGCGTATTCTTCGAGAGCGTGCCTGATCTGTGAAGGAGCTCTCTGTGAGTATTCGCCGCCACGTCGTCACGTACCTTTCGCTCTTCGCACTGCTCATCGGGATCACCTCCGCGATACCGCAGGTGGCCGCAGTGGCCGACCACACCCCAGATCCGGTTTCGGTCGCTATTGCAGGCAGTCTGCAATCGGAGCTCGGTTGCCCGGGGGATTGGCAACCCGAGTGCGCCGCAACGGACCTCGCCCTCGACGTCGAAGACGAGGTATGGCAGGGCAGCTTCAATGTGCCGGCCGGTGATTGGGATTACAAGGCTCCTCTCAACGACTCGTGGACCGAGAACTACGGCGCAGGCGGTGTCGCTGACGGTCCCAATATCGCTTTGAGCCTCGGGGCTGCTGCCGACGTCAAGTTCTACTACTCACACATCACCCATTGGGTGACCGACAACGTCAACTCGACGATCGCCACCGTCGCCGGTGACTTCCAAAGCGAGCTGGGGTGTTCCGGCGACTGGCAGCCGTGGTGCCTCCGATCGTGGATGCAGGATGCCGACGGCGACAGCGTCTACGAGTTCTCCACGGACGTCATTCCCGGCGGTTCCTATCAGTTCAAAGTGGCGCTCGACGAGGCGTGGGCTACCTCATTCCCGGGTTCCGACGTCCCGTTCACTTCAGCTACCGGTGACACGGTGACCTTCACCTATGACGCGGGTACTAACGACGTGGCAGTGACGGTCTTCACCCCCACAGTCACCATCGCCGGCAGCCTGCAGGATGAGTTGGGCTGCACAGGCGACTGGCAGCCTGACTGTGCTGCGACCCACCTCGGCTACGACGCCGAGGACGATGTGTGGCAGGGCACCTTCAACGTTCCAGCCGGCAACTGGGAGTACAAGGCTGCCATCGACGATTCCTGGGACGAGAACTACGGGGCCAACGCCGTGCCGGGCGGAGACAACATCGCGCTCAACCTGGCCGATCCGACCGACGTCAAGTTCTATTACGACGCCAAGAGCCACTGGGTGACGGACAACGTCAACTCGACGATCGCGTCGGTGGCCGGCGACTTCCAGAGCGAGCTCGGTTGTTCCGGTGACTGGCAGCCATGGTGCCTCCAGTCCTGGATGCAGGACATCGACGCCGACGGCATATACACATTCGCCACCGACGCAATCCCCGCTGGCTCGTACCAGTTCAAGGTTGCTCTCGACGAGGACTGGGCCGTAAGCCATCCAGCCGGAAACGTGCCGTTCACGGTCGCCGCCGATGGCGACCTGATCACTTTCACCTACGAATCGACCGGTAGCGTCGTGACGGTCGAGACCGGTGCCCCCACGATTGAACCGGGCGACGAGCTGCTGGTGCGCGCTCCGGTGCGTATCCCGGCCCAGGACAACGTGTTCTACTTCGTCATGCCGGACCGTTTCGACAACGGCGACCCTTCCAACGACGCCGCCGGCGACCTGTCGGGCGACCCGCTCGTCAACGGCCTGCTGCCTACAGACAAGGGCTACTACCACGGTGGCGATATCGCCGGCCTCAGCGCCCAGCTTCCGTACCTCGACGGCCTCGGCGTCACAGCCATCTGGCTGACCCCGCAGTTCACCAACCGGTGGGTGCAGGGCGACGGCACAATCGGTGGCTCGTCCGCCGGCTACCACGGCTACTGGCAGATCGACTACTCGGCCATCGATCCACACTTCGGCAGCAACGCCGAGTTGCAGACCTTCGTGACCGCGGCCCACGCGCTCGGCATCGACGTGTTCTTCGACATCGTTGCCAACCACACCGGCGACGTCATCGGCTACGTCGGGAGCGGCGCTCCCGCCTACGTTGCGAAGGACGACTCGCCATACGTCGACGCCAATGGCGTGCCGTTCGACGACGCTGATTTTGCCGGCACCGGTACCTTCCCGGCGCTCGATCCGGCGACCAGCTTCCCGTACATCCCGACCTTCACGTCGGTCGCAGACGAGACCGTGAAGAGCCCCGCCTTTCTCAACGATCCGACTCTCTATCACAACCGGGGTGACTCGACTTTCGCGGGCGAAAGCTCTCTGTACGGCGACTTCTTCGGGCTTGATGACCTGTTTACCGAGCACCCGGCCGTTCAAGACGGCCTGATTCAGGTGTTCAAAGACATGGTGACCAGCTTCGACGTGGACGGTTTCCGCATCGACACCGTCAAGCATGTGAACGACGAGTTCTGGGAGGCCTTCGGTCCCGAATTGGAGGCCCACGCCGCTTCGCTGGGCAAGACCGACTTCTTCATGTTCGGCGAGATCTTCGACTTTGACCCCGCGTTCTTGTCGCGATTCACCACCGCGCTACCGCTCGATGCCGTCTTGGATTTCCCTTTCCTGGGGATATCCCGCAACTTCGCCTCACAGAGCGGGCCGACCGACAACGTCGGCTTGCTGTATGCCGCCGATGACATCTACACCGACGCCGACAGCAACGCGTACTCACTGCCACTGTTCTTAGGCAATCACGACGTCGGCCGGGTGGGACTGTCCATAACGCAGGACAATCCGGGAGCCGCTGACGCCGAGATTCTGGCCCGCGACGAGCTGGCCCACGCCCTCATGTACTTCGGGCGCGGCATCCCGGTTGTCTATTACGGCGATGAGCAAGGCTTTGTGGGCGACGGCGGCGACAAGGACGCCCGTCAAGACATGATGCCGAGTGTCGTGGCTTCGTATAACGACGACGACCTGATCGGAACAACCGCCACGACGGCCGACGCCAACTTCGATGCCACCCACCCGCTCTATCAGGTGCTGGCCGACTACGCGGCACTGCTCGACGCCCATCCGGCGCTGACGCAGGGGGCCCAGCTGTACCGGTACAGCGAAAACGGCGCCGGCATCTTCGCCTTCAGCCGTATCGAGCGGACTGAGCAGGTCGAGTACATCGTCGCTCTCAACAACAGCGAGGCACCGGACGCGGCGACCTTTGCCACTGACTCGCCGACCACCACGTTCAGCGAGCTGTGGCCCGGCGGTGGTCCGGCGATCGTCAGCGACGGCGCCGGCGAGCTCACCGTGGAAGTCCCGGCCCTCGGCGTGAGGCTGTACCGGGCCGACGCCCCGCTGCCCGGCCGCAGTGTCGGGATCCACGTTTCGCTCGATACCCCCGGCGAAGGTGCCGAGGTGCTGGGCCTCGTAGAGGTCGGCGCAAGTTTGGCCGAAACCCGTTTCGCTGAAGTGACCTTTGCGGTCTCTGTCGATGGCGCCCCATTCGTGCCCATCGGGACGGACGACAACGCCCCCTACCGGGTCTTCTACGACGTGAGCGACCTTGTTGCGGGCACCCCGCTCACGTTCAAGGCGATCGTCGACGACCGTTCCGGCAATCTGTCATCCGCCAAGGTGTCGGCTGTGGTTGGTGCCGAGGAACCGCCGGCGGCGAGTGGCTTCGACTACGCGGTCGTCCACTACAACCGCCCGGCAGGCGACTACGGCGACCACACCACAGGCGACTTCAACACCTTCTGGGGACTGCACTTGTGGGGCGACGCCATCGACCCCTCAGAAGTGACCGACTGGCCCGACCCGAAACCGTTCGAGGGTGAGGATGAGTTCGGCAGGTTCGCCTGGATCCGCCGCGGCGGGACCGACAGCCAGGTGAACTTCATCGTCCACCAAGGCGACACCAAGGACACCCCGGACGACCGGTTCTTCGACGCCGATGTCAATCCCGAGATCTGGATCAACCAGGGTGATGCCACGGTCTACACCACCCAGGCAGACGCCCAGGGATACGTGACGGTTCGCTATCACCGTGACGACGGCGACTACGGCACCCCAAGCCCCGATTTCAACACGTTCTGGGGCCTGCACCTGTGGGGCGATGCAATCGACCCGTCGGAGGGAACCGTTTGGACTGATCCCAAGCCGCCGACGGGTATCGACGACTACGGCTCATTCTGGGAGATCCTCATCGTTGACTCCTCGCAGCCGGTGAACTTCATCATCCATCGAGGTGATATCAAGGATCCTGGTCCGGACGAGAGCTTCATCCCGGCCGACGTTCCGACGGCATGGAAGCAGTCGGGCGATGTGGAGATCTACCCGTCGCGCGGCGCCGCCGAGGACTTCGCCACAATCCACTATCACCGGCCAGACGGTGACTACGGGGACAACTCGTCTCCGAACTTCAACGACTTCTGGGGGATGCACGTTTGGGACGGGGCTCTCAACCCGAACTCGGCCTGGGAGGATCCGGTGCGATGGGTCGATCTCGACGTCTTCGGCCCGGTGTTCGAGGTCGACCTGATCGATGAGGCGCCGCTGTTGGCATACATAATCCATCGCGGCGACGATAAGGATCCTGCACCTGACCAGTTCCTAACCTTGGACAAGTGGGGACACGAGGTGTGGCAATTGTCCGGAGAAAATCCATCCGATCCCGCTGAGCCGCACTATGTCCTGCCCGTGCTCGGCGTGGCGGCCGCTCCCGGCGACATCGACCAGCAACGAGCATATTGGGTTGCAGAAGACACAATCGTATGGGCCGCCGGTGGCGATCCCGGCATCGACTACGAGCTGTGCCATGCCGCGGTCGGCGGGATGACGTTGGGCGCGGCGGGAGTCGAGGGCGGGACTTGCATCGAGCTCCGCCTCGGCGCTTCGTTCCCGGCCGGCGTTGACGGATTCCTTCACCTGGAGGGGATGCCAACGCTGACGCTCCCGGCTGATTCGCTACCTGACGTGCCGGCAATCCTCACCAGCCAGCTCGCTCTGGTGGCGGCCGACGGTGCCACCCGTGTTGACGCCACCGGGCTCCAGATCGCGGGCGTGCTCGACGACCTCTATGCGACAGATCTAGCGCTCGGCACGGTTTGGGACAGCGGTATCCCCACACTGCGCGTGTGGGCACCGACTGCGAGATCCGTGACCCTGCATGTGTTCGATGACTCCGACCCGGGAACTGCCGCAACGACATTCCCGATGCTCTGGGACGCAGTCTCCGGGACGTGGTCCGCCACCGGCGATTCGTCGTGGGACGGGAAGTACTACCTCTACGAGGTCGAGGTGTATGTCCACTCGACCGGGCAGGTCGAGAACAACCTCGTCACAGACCCGTACTCCGTTTCGCTGGCGATGAACTCGACGCGGACCCAGATCGTGGATCTGTCCACCGTAACGGTGCCCGGTTGGGACAGCGTCGCCAAGCCGCCGTTGGCACAGCCCGAGGACATCTCGATCTATGAGCTGCATGTTCGCGATTTCTCGGCCGACGACTCCTCCGTTCCGGATGAGCTCAAGGGCACCTTCAAGGCGTTCACGCTTGCCGGGACGAACGGTATGAACCACCTGGCCGCTCTGGCCGAGGCGGGGCTGACGCACGTGCACCTGCTGCCCGTATTCGACATCGCCACGATCAACGAAGACAAGTCGAGCCGGGTATCGCCAGACCCGGCACTCCTCGAGACCTACCCATCCGACAGCGATATGCAGCAGGCGGCAGTCGAGGCCACCGCCGATCTGGATGCGTTCAACTGGGGCTACGACCCGTTGCACTACACGACACCCGAGGGCAGCTATTCGACCGATCCCGACGGGACGACGCGGATCGTCGAGTTCCGTGAGATGGTCAAGTCGCTCAACGAGACCGGGCTGCGCGTGGTGATGGATGTGGTGTACAACCACACCAACGCGGCCGGCCAGACCGACAAGTCGGTTCTCGATCGTGTGGTGCCCGGCTACTACCACCGGCTGAACGCGGACGGTGACGTCGAGACTTCGACCTGCTGTGCCAATACGGCCACCGAACACCAGATGATGGGCCGGCTCATGGTCGACTCCGTGGTCACCTGGGCCAAGGAGTACAAGGTCGACGGCTTCCGTTTCGACCTGATGGGCCATCACTCGCTGGCCAACATGCTCGAGGTCCGGGCCGCGCTCGACGCGCTCACCTTGGCCGACGATGGTGTGGACGGCTCCGCCATCTACATATACGGCGAGGGGTGGAACTTCGGTGAGGTGGCCAATGACGCCCGCTTCATCCAGTCGACCCAGCTCAACATGGGAGGCACCGGGATCGGCACGTTCAGTGACCGGCTGCGCGACGCGGTACGCGGTGGCGGGCCCTTCGACGGCGGCATCGACCGGATCACCAACCAAGGCTTCGTCAACGGCCTCGCCTATGACCCGAATGCCTCCTCTCTGCCACCGGCCAACGCCGAGTTCGAGCTGCTGCTATCGGCCGACCAAATCCGGGTCGGCCTGGCCGGCAACTTGGCGGCGTACGAGTTCGTCGCCGCCGATGGCACAGTTAAGCGGGGGGACCAGATCGACTACAACGGCTCACCCGCCGGATACACGGCGGATCCGCAGGAGAACATCGTCTACGTGTCGGCCCACGACAACGAGACCTTGTTCGACGTCTCGCAGTACAAGCACCCGCTGGCCACTTCGACGGCCGACAGAGCCCGAGCCCAGAACCTGGGCATCGATATCACGGCGCTGGCGCAGGGAGTGAACTTCTTCCACGCCGGGGTCGATATGCTGCGGTCCAAGTCGCTTGATCGTGACTCGTTCAACTCCGGTGATTGGTTCAACCGGCTCGACTTCGGGTACCAGCGCAACAACTGGGCGGTTGGGTTGCCGGTGGCATCGAAGAACCAGGAGGAGTGGCCGATTATGCAGCCTTTGTTGGCTGATCTGGCCTTGGCGCCGGTGCCGGCCGACATCGGGGCGTCGGCCGCCCACATGCGCGAAATGCTTGCGATCAAGAGCAGCACGCCACTGTTCAGCTTGGCAACGGCTCAAGATGTCCAGGATCGGGTCAAGTTCCATAACACAGGCCCAGCCCAGGAGCAGGGCATGATCGTGATGTCGATCTCGGACATGGTCGGCGAGGATCTCGACCCCGGTGTCGAAGAAATCGTGGTGCTATTCAATGCCACGACCGTTGATCAAACGTTCACGATCGCGGAGTCGGCCGGGCGGGAATGGGCGTTGCATCCCGTGCAGCAGTCCTCGGCAGAACCCGTCGTGCGGACCGCGGGGCACGACATCGTTGCCGGGACGTTCACGGTGCCGGCGCGCACTACGGCGGTGTTTGTTACCGACATCACGCCGCCAACGGTCAGCGCTTCGCTCGACTTCGTCCGAGGAGGCCACTACTCAGCCTGGTTCACCGTCTACTACTCCTGCAGCGACGCCTCGGGAGTCGTCGCGACCTCGGCCGAGATCAACGGCGTCCCAGTGATCGATGGTGAGGATGTCCACCTGGTAGTCCTCAAGGATCCCGACGCCCCACCGCGTTGGAAGCGCACCAAGAAGGGGAAACTAACCATATGGGACTTTGCCTTCGAGTTCGTTGTGACCTGCGAGGACGGCCACGGCAACGTCGGCTCAACAACGGTCTTCCCGGCCTTCCGCGGGTGATCGACTAGGTGGCATGGGCGGGCGCTGTCCCCGCCCATGCCAGCTCAGAAGACCCGGCCCTGGGCGAATCCAATAGCCCTGAGGCAGTTTGGGCAGAAGTAGATGAGGGTTCGTCCCTGCCCCAGCGGGAACCCGGTTCCCTTGCGGTACACCTCGTTGAGTTCCCCTTCGCAGTGTGGGCAGAGGGGTGTGAGGTCGGTCCGATCCACCAAGGCGAATGCAGCCTCGGTCGCTCGCGCCATGATGCGCCTCCTTGCTCAGGGTCCATCGTGCCACCCAGTCGGTTTCGCGGTTAGAGGCCATGGTCCCCTCGGTGTCCACAAGGCAGCAGCCGGCAAGGCTTTCGGCCCTAACGCGACGTCCGGCAGCGAGGCATTCTGAAGGTTGACGAAGTGCTGGCTGACGGCCCGGCCGCTGACTCCGGGGCAAGTCCCCAGGCGCCGGTCGGCGTGAGGGAGTTCTTATGAGACCTGGACGAGTAATCGCAATCATTGTGGGCATCCTGATCGCGCTGCCCGCGTTCGGAGCCTTCATCGGGGGCGGGGCCCTGACGATCGCCTATGTCGTCGAGAGAGGGGACGACGGGTACTTCGACGAAACGCTCGACCGCATTGCAACCTCATCCGCGGCAATCACGACCGGGGACGTTGACCTGACGGCGAATCCCGGGCCTCCGGAGTGGGTCTTGGACCTGATGGACGCCACGGTGCGGATTAAGGCGCAGGCCGAAGACACCACGGGCCTGTTCGTAGGCATCGGCCCAACAGCTTCGGTGGAGACCTACCTTGCCGACGTTCCGCGTGAGGAGATCTTGCGGGTCAAGCCGAGCGGGGATGTCGACTATGAGGTCAAGCCGGGCACTGCTGCCCCGGCCCTGCCGCTAGATCAGACTTTCTGGGTCGCCTCGGCATCCGGCGTGGGTGAACAAGAGCTGGTGTGGGATGTTGCCGAAGGTGATTGGTCGGCGGTTCTCATGAACGCTGATGGGTCGACCGGAATCGTGGCAGACGTCACAGTTGGGCTCCGCTCGGCGGCCGTCTTGGCCCTTGGCATAGGGCTGCTGGCGTTCGGCGTTGTCATGATGGCAATTGCGGTAGCAATCATTCTGATCGCCGCTCGCCGACCGGCCGAGGCTGATGAGTTCGAGCCATCGGTCGATCAACCGGTGCCGGTGATGCACGAAGAGCCGGTATCGCTAAACGCCTCGCTGGACGAACCGCTGTCTCCTTGGCTGTGGCTCGTTAAGTGGTTCCTGGCGATCCCCCACATGGTGGTGCTCGCCTTCCTATGGGTGGGCTTCGTGGTGATGTCGTTCATTGCAGGTGTGGCCATCCTCTTCACCGGCCGGTATCCCCGAGGGATTTTCGATTTCAACCTCGGAGTGCTGCGCTGGACGTGGCGCGTGTCGTACTACGCGCTGTCGGGAGGACTCGGCACCGACCGTTATCCACCGTTCTCACTGGATCGAGAGGATCGCTACCCGGCAACGTTGGACATCGAATACCCGGAGCGCCTATCGCAGGGTCTGGTGTTAGTGAAGTGGTGGCTACTGGCCATCCCGCACTATCTCGTGCTGGGCTTGCTTGTCGGCGGCTTCGCCACCTATGGCGATCGCCCCGGCAATTGGGACGTGTTCACCGGCGTTTGGGCCGGCGGTTTATTGAGCCTGCTCGCCTTGTTCGCCGGAATCGCGCTGCTGTTCACCAGCCGGTACCCCCGCTCGCTGTTCGACCTGATCATCGGGTTCAACCGATGGGTCTATCGAGTGATCGCCTATGCGGCCTTGATGACGGATCGGTACCCACCGTTCCGCCTCGATCAGGGAGGGTCCGAGCCGGACCGGCTCCCACCGCCTCCACCAGTTCCCTTGGGGGGAGAGGAGCGCGAGTTTGCCGGGCGTACCTAGTCGAGATTGCAGCGGCACGCACTAATGCCGCCCAAGCCAATGACGAGGACCCGGCCCATCAGGGCCGGGTCCTAATCATTGGGGAAGGTTGTTTGCTACGGCAGGTCGATCGGGCGCAGCACCCGGTTGATGCCGTGGGCGTAGCCGTTGGCGGCCGCGCCACCGACGTTGCCTCTGACAACGGTCGGGTTGCGATCATTGGTGTCGGCATCCTTCAGCTTGATCCACTTCCACCGCCACAGGCTCTTGACTTTGACTTCGATGGTCGAGCCATCGAGCAGGGTCTCGAGCACTGCGCCGTCGGCGTTGAGGGCGTCGCGATAGCTGATGCTGGCCGGGACGATGTGGTAGAGCAGGACGCTCTTCACCGTGTCGGTACCGAGCGATGCGACGGCATTGAAGACGCCTTGCTCGGAGCGGATCCAGTCACCGGTGATCTCGTAGACGAGACGGCGGAACGCGCTGTCACGGGGGAGGAACACCGTTAGTTCTGCGGCCGGATCGCTTGCTGCCTCGACAAGGTTGGGGAACAACAAGACGGCCTGCGTGACAATGTCGTAGTCCCACGAGCGACGGTCGAAGCCGTTGTCGTTGTCGCCTGCCGAATCGGCCAGCAGGATGTCGGCCAACGTCGGCTGGGCATCTGTGGCCGCGGTGGCGGCGGTGGCCGGTGCCATCAAGGCCAGACTGGCAACGACGGTGAGGGCTGGGATGAGCTTCCTCTTCATCATGGCTCCTTCGATTGGGTCGGTTGGCGCGCCGACCTGAAGCCGTCGCTGATGTTGGCACGGAGCTCTCCGCGGAAGCGGATGACAATCGTGGAGGCCGGGTCGTCCTACAACCCTGTGGTCGCGTTCCGCTATTGGTTGCGGCCCGGCACAGAGGGCGCCCTGAGATTGGGCGCCGCTTCCTGATGACGGCCGGGGGCTACGTCGTTGCGGCGGTGACCGCCGCGGTCGTGATCACCCGTCAGTGAGGAACGGCGCGGGAACGTGGCGGGGCGTCGTCTGGATGTTATGCGCCAGGCCTTGACGGGAACGAGTTCTGACGATCGCGCGTCAGTGGTCCCTGTCGAGTTTGCGGAGGTCGCGAGCCGCCCGCCTCTCCTCGTCCGCCCGAATCCTGTCGGCCTTACGTTCCGCCTCGTGCCGGGCGTGTTCGGCCTTGCGATCCACCTCGCGTTGCGCGTTTTCGGCCTTGCGAGCTGCGTCGCGTTCTGCGCTAGCAGCCTTGCGCTCGGCGTCGCTCTCCGCTCGCTTCTCG
>Ga0224512_10005215_pt1 | contig 10776 bp, 7 predicted proteins | sample SF_May12_sed_USG_4_FD_169103 | JGI IMG/M metagenome (GOLD analysis project Ga0224512, IMG submission 169103) | Sediment microbial communities from San Francisco Bay, California, United States - SF_May12_sed_USGS_13 | ecosystem: Environmental > Aquatic > Marine > Sediment | place: USA: California...
CCTGCAGCTATATCGGCTATGAAAAGGTAGAACAAGATATTGAGGTAAACGGTGATATGACCCTAAACTTTAGTCTCAAAGACTACCAGTTCACTCTTTCTGTAACAGTCTTGTCAGACAGAGTAAAAGAAAGAGAAACCCCTGTTGCTTATACAAACATCGATAAAGAGCAAATGAAATTTAATCTGGGTTCTCGCGATATTCCTTTAGTAATGAATACGACTCCTTCGGTTTTTGCAACTGATCAGGGTGGTGGTGCCGGAGATGCACGAATAAATGTTCGTGGATTTAACCAAAGAAATATTGGTATAATGATTAATGGTATTCCGATAAATGATATGGAAAACGGCTGGGTTTACTGGTCAAACTGGGATGGTTTAGGTGATGCGACTTCCTCAATAGAGATGCAGCGAGGATTGAGCGCAGTTAACCTTGCAACACCGTCTATCGGTGGAACTATGAATATTATAACCGATCCCTCCCAGCACAAGGCAGGCGCATTCTTTCAAAACGAATTCGGTACAGGTGGTTTTCATAAACAAACAGTATTTGGGCATAGCGGCGTAGTAGATGGTTTTGCTATGAGTTTTGGGGGAGTTCGTAAAGTTGGTGATGGACATGCCGACAAAGTATGGACAGATGCGTGGGCATATTATTTGGGTATGGCTTACGAAATTAACTCTAAGAATAGGCTGGAATTGTATGCTATGGGTGCCCCGCAGCAGCACGGACAAAGACGCTGGAAATTAAATACAGCAACTTTTAGTCATGAATTGGCCAGAGATTTGGGTTATCCAGATGCAGCGTTAAGAGATCCCAAATTAAGAGAGCAGGGACTTCTTTATAATTCAAACTGGAACGGTGTCAATTCATCTTATGCCGGAGAGCAATGGCAAAGATCATACTGGAATAACGATTATAATCAAAGACATGATCCCGGTTATATGAACGAGAGTGAAAACTATTATCATAAACCGTTGGTAAACCTGAACTGGTATTCACAATTTTCAGATGTTTTCAGTTTGTATTCTACGGTATACTATTCTGGCGGACTTGGAGGCGGAACAGGAACTTTCGGAAGCTTAAATTATAACACCAGTTTGTTACAGAGAGTTGTTGATTGGGATTCAACTATTGAAGAGAATATGGGCAGCCTTGTATACGACGATCCTTATAGTACGGGTGATTCTTCTTTTTATGCAATCACCACAGATAGAAGAGGCGCAATTTATAATCGTAGTGGTATTTTAAGAAATAGTGTGAACAGCCAGTGGACAATAGGAGCTATATCTAAAGCCTATTGGAAAGCTAGTGAAACTCTAAATACATCGTTTGGAATAGATGTGAGAAGAGCTGAAATTTATCATTATAGAGAAGTACGCGACTTGTTAGGAAATGATTTTTATCATTGGGATGGCAATGAGTTCGAAAGCGGATACCAATACTTTAAAAAACTGGGTGATAGGATTGATTATAACAACACAAATACTGTTAGTTGGCTGGGAGGTTATGTTCAGGGAGAGTGGACGAAGGGTATATATACAGTTTTTGGTACCGCCGGTTATACTACGATCAAATATGATTACGTCGATCACTTCAGAATGGATGCTTCAGGTGGTGAATTAACTTTAGAGCCTGGCTGGATGAGTGGATATCAATTTAAAGGTGGAGCCAGCTTCAGAACATCAGCTAATGTTCAACTGTATGTAAATGGTGGTTACATATCAAAAGTACCTGTATTTGATGGGGTTATTAGCGATTGGAATTCTACTCTAATTGAAAATCCTAAGAATGAAAAATTCTTATCATTCGAGCTAGGAGCAAACACTAATTTTCTTCAGAAAAAGGTAACTTTAAATGGAAATGTATACTTTACCGATTGGTCCGATAGGGTTGATAATGTACAAGCCTCAGGAACGGACGATTTAGTAAGACTTTTTGATGTAAGTTCCCGTCATATGGGTGTTGAATTAGAAGGTGCATGGCAACCGATTAGATTTATTAGGTTCGATGCAGCTTTTAGCTATGGGATCTGGGAATACACAGATGATGTCAGTGGTACTTATATATATAGTGAGTTTCAAGATTCAACAATGGAACAAAACGCATATATAAAAGACTTGAAAGTTGGGGATGCACCTCAAACTCAACTTGCTGCTTCAGTTACTATTTTCCCCGTTCCAGGTATGCAAGCTCAGTTACTCTGGAGATCTTATAGTAATTATTATTCTCAGTTCGATCCGGTTAGCAGAAATGACCCGGATGACAGAGAACAAGTATGGCAGATTCCTGCATATAACCTATTTGAGTTTCATTTTGCATACGGAATACCTGGTCAAGTTCTTGGTTTAGATCTAACCCTTTTTGCACACGTATTTAACCTGACTAACTTGCTGTATGTACAGGATGCAGTTGATAATAGTTCATTCAATGCTTGGTCAGTGGATGGAAAGAATCACAAAGCAGATGATGCAGAGATCTATCCTGGAATGCCAACCGCATTCAATATTGGATTTAGTGCAGGGCTCTAAAACTTAGGAATTAGATAAAATCAAAGGCTGCCGGGGGTTTGGCAGCCTTTTTTATTTTAGTGCAGTAACAATAAAATTCTATCAGTTCTTACTGAACTAATAAGTTTGAAGAATTGTGAGAAAGGAATATCTCTATCCCAGGAAAATAAAATAATAAAGGCTTCACCAACAACCATATCTCTTGATACGAGTCCCCAAAACCTGCTGTCCAAACTGTCATCTCTGTTATCACCCATCATAAAATAATAATCTTTTTTAAATGTGTAAGATGAAACAGGAACATCTTTAATCATTACTACATCATTTTTTAGTTTGACAACTCTCTCACCATATTCACGGTCAATAATTGTTCGCCATTGTTCAACATTATATTTATTTAAAGGAATAGTTGAACCCTTCCGTGGAATTACTAATGGACCATAATTATCTTCATTCCATGGCATTCCTTTGGGAAATATTCTTGGCTCAGCAACACCCCTTGGAATTGGCTTCAGAAAACTGCCATATCTTCCTTTGTAATACTTAATGAATGTAGGTCGCCAAAATTCTTTACCATTTACGAAAACTACTTTATCCTTAATTTCAATTGTGTCACCAGGTGTACCAATACATCTTTTAACGTAATTAACTCCTCTCTCAGAAGCAAACATTTGATCGCGATCTCCGGGAAATTCAAAAACAACAATGTCTTTCGGCTTCGGATCTTTGAATGCCGGCAATCGGAAAAATGGAATTTCAATTTCAGTGAAAGGTATATACTTAGGTGATGATGAACCGTAAATAAATTTATTTACCAGAACGAAATCACCAACGAGTATTGTGTCTTGCATAGAACCTGTGGGAATTCGAGTATTTTGTATTATAAAAGTTATAATGAAAAATGCAGCAATAGCTGCCCAGAAAAGTTGCCGGAAAAACTCTATTATTTTTTCAGTCAAAGTTTCAGGTTTTTTTCTTTCCTTTTTTTTCCAGAATAAAAATTTATTTGATTTTGCTTCTGAATCTTTCTTATTGGTACTGTCATTCATAATAAAGCTAGGTTAAGATTTAATAAGTAATGAAAAGTTTTTATCGCTTGTGATAAATAAAAAATAAATAAGCGGTGTGAAATATAAACTGTTTGACTAAAATATGAAGTCTATATTTTATTGATTGCCTGAATTCTGATGCGGAATAAAGATAAACGGCTAATACAAACAATTATACTGGTTTTTCGGAAGTTACCAATTGAACTTTATACAGTTCAATGATCAGGCTATCCCGCAATATCTCGTATGATGCCTTAAGATCTTGCTTGATAGGGTGGGAGGGTGGCAGTTCAACTTTTAGTGGATCAACAGCATTTCCATTTATAAAAAATCTGTAATCCAGATGTGGACCAGTGGCTAATCCCGTACTTCCAACATAACCAATAACCTGACCTTGACTCACTCTTACACCTTTTTTAATCCCTTTAGCATATTTCGAAAGATGAAGATACATAGTCGTATAAACTGAGTTATGTTTTATTTTAATGAATTTGCCTGAACCACTGTTGTAACCAACATTAGTTACAATTCCATCCCCAGTAGTTCTTGCTGGCGTTCCAACGGGCGCTGCATAATCAACTCCAAGATGAGGTCTTCGGGTTTTAAGAACAGGATGAAGTCTGCTTTTGCTGTATCTTGAACTTATTCTACTGAATTCCAGTGGGGCTTTTAAAAATGCTTTTCGCAGACTATTACCATTTTCATCGAAATATTGAAATACGCTGTCCTGCATAAAAGGAATTGCATAAAACTCTTTTCCATTATGGTAGAAGTAAGCAGCTTTAATTTGACCTATTGCAAAAAAATTACTATCAACAAATAGTTCTTCATAAATTACTTTGAAGTTGTCTCCCTTTTGAAGATGATAGAAATCAATTTGCCAGGCGAATATTTGAGAAAGTTTAATTGCCAGTTCCGGAGAGGCATCCGATTCCATCAAGGAAACATAAAGTGATTGGTCTATAGTAGCTGATTTCTGTTCCTCTTTTACAAAGACTTCCTTCTCACTTTCATATACATTTATCGAATCTCTTAAATCGAAAACAATAAAATGTCTTGGACTTTTCTCGTAAACAAAATAAACAAGTGTATTTACAGAATCACTATTTGTGAAGGAGTGATAAATATTTCCGGCTACAATTTTTCTTACATCCAGAACTTTTCTCGCCTCATCGATAATATTTACCATACCATTGACTGGAACACCAAGATTCAGAAGTATATCTGACAGAGTTTCATTTTTTTCAATGGAATACGTCTGATGATCCAAAGAATCCGAGTAAAATCCAAAAGTATTAAGTTGAATTTCTGGTTTTTGTTCAGTTTGAATTTTTGAACTTGAGTCAGAACATTTTATCAAACCCCAGAATAGAAAGGATAATAGTACTATGCTTATTACTAAATAAGATAATCTAAAAAAAATAGTAGTATTTTTGCCTGTCTTCACTCAGTAGCAATTATTAAGAAAATTTGCGACAAACTTAGGTTTATTTCTAAAATAATGCAATCTATTTCATTAAATGATAAAAATATTAATTCAAGATAGTTCATTCTTTTTACATTAATTTATAATTTGAAGTGAGATCATTTAATCCATTATGCAAGCAAATAAGAAGTTCGGATTTTTATTCGCGGCATTAGCATTTTGTATTTTATTATTTATCGGCAATCTTGACCCTGCAAAGCCGCAATTAAATACAATGGCTGCAATTGCCGTACTAATGGCGATACTTTGGATTACAGAAGCAATCCCCCTGGCTGTCACTTCATTAATTCCTCTAATATTTTTCCCGATTACGGGTATACTTTCCACTGAGGAAATAGCATCGTCGTATATGAACTCAATAATTTTATTATTTCTTGGTGGATTTCTTATTGCCATAGCAATGGAAGAGTGGGCGCTACACAAAAGAATCGCTTTGAAAATTATTTCATTAATTGGTGGTACTCCAATCTCAATTATCCTAGGTTTCATGGTTTCAGGAGCATTTCTTTCGATGTGGATTTCAAACACTGCAACTGCTTTAATGCTTCTTCCGATTGGACTTTCTGTAATTCAAAAGCTTGAAAACGAATTTGGCAATGAAAGGACTCATCACTTTACAGTGATCCTGCTATTGTCCATTGCATATTCCTGTACAGTTGGAGGTATGACAACTCTGATAGGTACTCCACCCAACCTGGTAATGGTTAAAATGTTGAATGTTCTTTTTCCAAATGCCCCTACCATTTCATTTGGTAACTGGATGCTTTTAACTTTACCGGTTTCCATTCTAATGCTGAGTGCGGTGGCATTTTTGCTTACAAAAATATTATTCAAAGTCGACAAAGAAATAAAGCTCGATAAAAATTTTATTGGGGAAGAATACAAAAGGCTTGGAAAATTTTCATTTGAAGAAAAAACTGTAAGTATTGTATTTATTATTACCGCTCTGCTTTGGATTTTCAGGAGCGATATCTACTTTGGATTTATGACAATTCCCGGATGGTCAAACTTATTGCCAACATCCAAATTTATTGATGATGGTACTGTGGCAATCACTATGGCATTTATACTTTTCTTAATTCCCTCCAAATCAGGAAAAAGAGGGTTGCTAGATCATACTGCTTTCAATAAAATTCCCTGGGGAATTATTCTTCTTTTCGGAGGCGGTTTTGCACTTGCAAAAGGTTTTGCATCAACTGGTCTTTCAATTTATATTGGTGAACATCTAAAAGGATTACAAAATATTTCGCCAATATTTATTATTATTCTTTCAGCTTTCACTATAAGTTTTTTAACCGAACTTACTTCTAATACAGCAGTTACACAGATGATTCTTCCAGTAGTTGCTTCCGTTTCAGTTGCAATTGGTTTGAATCCAATTCTACTTATGATGACCGTTACTCTATCTGCCTCAATGGCTTTTATGCTGCCGGTAGCAACACCACCTAATACAATAATTTTTGCGGCAGGAAGAATTAAAACAATTGAAATGGCAAAAACCGGTATTGCTCTTAACATTGTCGGAGTATTAATTGTAAGTCTATTAGTTTATTTTTTAGGTAGTTCCATTTTTGGCCTGGATATATTTCCAGCCTGGGCAAAACCATAAAATATTTAGTGTGTTGTTGAAATGATAATATACAGTGTGACGGTAACAATTAGTGAAAAAGTAGAATCTGAATGGCTGGGTTGGATGAAAGAAGTTCACATTCCAGATGTTATAAATATTGGTTACTTTTTCGATTGGCAGATGCAAAAGTTACTATTCCCCGAGGACTCTATTGATGAAATAACTTATGTTATCAATTATTATGCAAATTCATTTGACCATTACCAACATTATACCGAAAAGGAAGCACCACGTCTGCAAAAAGAATATAATGCGAAATTTAAAGGCAAATACAGAGCAACCCGGGCCGTTTACTCATTGATTTCCAAATAAAAACCTAAAGCCTGGATTGCTATTTTCTCCTTAATTTTTTAATATGAGTCAGATATTATTTCTTGCAGCACCCATTAAAGTATGCAGACTTATTTAATAAAAATCATTCTGTTATTGCTGGTTTTACTTTTCTCGTTTTCCTGCAGAGAAGAAATTATTGCTCCTGATAATTTTGTTGAGACAGTAAATGATCCGGTCCAATTAAGAGAACGCAATTCATATACTCTTCTGTTAAATGCCAATAACTTCACAATGGATTTGACCGTTCCTGCTAGTTTTACTTCAATAAGAACTCGCTTTAATGTTACACTGGTTGATCATGAGTCTGGATATACAAGTGTTAGTGTTCAGGATTACAACTCAGTCGAAAGATTCAGATATTTTATCTCTGATGATGTATCTTATCATAGCGAACTTCTAGATGGATTTGTTCCAGTTAATATTAAAATTCACACTGAAAATTTCAGTGGTAAGATTAAAATAGAGTTCAGAAAGACACTTTAGCCAATTCTAATTAAGAATTAATATTTCTAAATTCATTATCTTATAAAGCCATTTCCCTGGCAGTTTGTAATTAACTTAACAACCGCATTAGAAACCTAATTTTATAGTTATGTACGAAAAAAAATTTGAGCAGGTGGAAGTTGCCGGCCTGAACATTCCGGAGAGAACTGAAATAAATGATGAATATAAATGGAATCTTACGGACATTTTCCGAGATGATGAAGAATGGGAGAATGTGTTTAAATCATTATCTGAAAAAATTTCTGGTTATAAAAAGTTTGAGGGTACGCTTGCTGATAATGCTGATAATTTATTCTCGTGTTTCATGTTTGATGAAGAAATAAATATAACTCTCGATCAGCTTCATCTTTATGCAATGCTTTCAAAAGATAGTGATATGAGAATTGGGAAATATCACTCAATGGATGATCGCATAAAATCACTTTATTCTCAGGTTGGTGCAGCAAGTTCTTTCATTCGCCCGGAATTATTAAAAATTCCTGATGAAAAATTGCTGGGTATGATTGAATCAAACGACGCATTGAAAACTTATAAACATAACATAGATGATCTTCTTCGTTCCAAGAAATTTACATTGTCTAACTCCGAAGAAAAAATTCTTGCAATGGCATCTGAGCTTTCTCAAACTCCTTATAATACTTTCTCTATCTTTACTAATGCTGATATGAAACTGCCGGTTGTTGAGGATGAAAATGGCGGTATGACAGAACTTTCGCATGGCCGATATTATTCTGCAATGTATTCCAAAGATAGAGATTATAGAGCAAGAGTGTTTAAAGCATATCTCGGTTCTTACAAAAGTTATATTAATACTTTCAATGTGCTATTTAATGGAAATCTGAAGACAAATATTTTTGATGCGCGTGCAAGAAATTTTAATTCTGCCCTGGAATCAGCATTGCACAAAAATAATATCCCACTTTCTGTATATCATAACCTTATAGATTCTGCAAGCAAGAATCTTAAACCAATGCATCGGTGGACAAGTTTGAAAAAAAGACTTTTAGGTGTTGAGAAACTTTTTCCTTATGATGTTTATGTTACAGTTTTCAATTCTCACAATGAAAGAAAATATACATATGAAGAAGGTGTTGAAATTGTTTTAAACTCTCTAAAAGTTATGGGCGACGATTATCTAAATTCTCTCCAAAAAGCATTTGGCAATAGATGGATTGACGTTTTCGAAACAAAAGCAAAAAGAAGTGGTGCCTACTCATCAGGCACAACTTTCGGGGTTCATCCTTATGTTCTTCTAAATTGGACTGATCTTCTCAATGATGTTTTTACTTTCACCCATGAAATGGGACACAATATGCACTCTTACTATACAGGTCAGTACCAGCCTTATCCTTATGCAAATTACTCCATCTTTCTGGCAGAAGTTGCTTCAACTTTTAATGAATCACTATTGCTTGATTATTTATTGGAGATTGCGAAAAGTAAAGAGGAGAAACTTTTTTTACTTGAGCGATACCTGAACAATCTTACAGCAACATTTTACCGGCAGGTTATGTTCGCTGAGTTTGAGATGATTGCCTATGATAGAACTGAGAAGGGAGAATCGCTCACCGCTGATATGCTGAATGATTTATACAAAAAGATATATCAGAAATATTGGGGACATGAAATGTTTATTCCTGAAGAAGAGCAATATACCTGGGCAAGAATCCCTCATTTCTATTACAACTTTTATGTTTACCAGTATGCAACCGGATTCGCTGCTTCAGAAGTGCTCGCAAAGAAAGTAAAAACTGAGGGAGGTAATGCAGTTGATGGATATCTGAATTTTCTTAAAGCAGGAAGTTCCGATTATCCAATCAATATTCTCAAATCTGCCGGGGTTGATATGAATTCACCCGAACCGGTTCAGGCTATAAGTGACAGGATGAATCAGGTTCTAAATGAAATGGAAAATTTATTATGAAAGTATATGACAAACACTCATTGAACGAATATCATCAGTCACTTACGTATGATGATATAAGTTTAATTCCAACCGAAGTATCAAGAATCAAATCAAGAAAAGAAGTTGACACCTCATCAAAACTTTTGGGGCTTAATCTTTCCGTTCCAATCATTTCCAGCCCAATGGAATCTGTAACCGGAATAGAGATGGCCATAGAATTAAATTCACTTGGCTGTATTGGAATAGTGAATCGTTTTGATTCCTCATTAAATGATATTCTTACCAATAATAATGGTAAAAGGAAAATTAATGCAATATCGGTTGCGCTAAATACTCCTTTAGATACAATTAAAAAACTTGCAGAAGGAAGAAAAATCGTTTGCATCGATACTGCAAACGCAAACAATAGGGTTGTATTAAAAAAAACAGAGCAAATTAAGACCAATCTAAATATTAAAGTGATAGTTGGAAACATTGCCCATGGAGCTTCACTCAAACAGCTTGTAGAAGCCGGTGCTGATGGAGTAAGAGTTGGAATTGGAAGCGGTAGTGTTTGTTCGACTAGCATTCAAACGGGAATTGGAATCGGGCAGGTTTCTTCAATTCTTGATGTTTATTTTGCAAGAGAAAAAGCCAAATTAAAAATTGCTATTATTGCCGATGGAGGAATTAAAGGTGCTGGTGATGCTGCCAAAGCAATTGCACTTGGAGCAGATGCAGTTATGTTTGGAAGACTTCTGGCGGGTACACGGGAAACTCCCGGTGAAGTGATTCGATATAATGATCAACTCTGGAAAAAGTACCGCGGTTCAGCATCATTCGGTGTTAAAATGAAGAACGAGTTTATTGAAGGTGAAGAAACTATGGTGGCATATAAAGGTATGGTTAAAAATGTGGTCGATGCAGTTTCTGATGGTTTAAGGAGTTCAATGAGCTATATGAATTGTAAATCAATTGATGAATTAAGAAAAACAGAATCATTCGCCATTCTAAGTAATTATTCATACTTGGAACGACTTCCGAAGCCTTAATTATTTTGCAAATATTAAATAACATTTATTAAAAGATAGGAGATTTATTATAGGTAAAAAGAAATTTGAAAAAAGTATTGAACTTCTAAACAAAGCCGTTGCTGATGAACTGCTGGCAATTCATCAGTATATGTATTTTCATTTTCATTGCGATGACCAGGGTTATGATCTTCTTGCAAGTTTATTCAAAAAAACTTCAATCCAGGAAATGGGTCATGTAGAAGTTCTATCCGAAAGAATATTATTTCTTAAAGGTGATGTTGAAATGAAAATACTCGGAGAAGTTAAAATGATTCAGGATCCAAAAGAAATGCTTAAATGTGCTGC
>Ga0224512_10005216_pt1 | contig 10774 bp, 12 predicted proteins | sample SF_May12_sed_USG_4_FD_169103 | JGI IMG/M metagenome (GOLD analysis project Ga0224512, IMG submission 169103) | Sediment microbial communities from San Francisco Bay, California, United States - SF_May12_sed_USGS_13 | ecosystem: Environmental > Aquatic > Marine > Sediment | place: USA...
GCACCGACAAGACACCGACCCTGGCAGGCAAGCGGCTCTAGTTCACACGGAGATTGTTCGGCACGTCGCTGGTGCACCTTTGCCCAAGCTACATGCTGGTATACAGAGACCACCGTACAACATCGCCTCAATGTACACCATTGCGGGATGGGAAAAGCGCAGCGCGCCCAAAAACCGGTATTGCGTTGGGCACGTCGCTTCGTTCCTTTGCCCAACCTGCCTGCTGAATACCCGTATAAGCGCCTCATTCATGCCCGGCGCTTAATCGGGTACAGGCGCGATTCTTTTGAGTTAGTATCGCACCTGCAAAGCTTCCGCTCCCTGCTCACGCCCTTTACCTACGATGTATAAGGATATACGAGTGTCTCGGGAGGCAGGATGCCGGGAGCGACCATCCCTGTAGGAGCGCCGGCCTTCGGCGCGATTGATTGGAGACAGCATCGCGGTCAGGGGACCGCTCCTACAGTTTTATTGCCAATCACCAGGATGCCCTGCCGCGGCATTACCTGGCTGCCGGCGGCGTTAATCAGGCGTCAGCGGCTCCTTCTCCAGCAGCAGCAACAAATGCTCTCGCACCCGGGTCGCGATCCGGGCCTGGGCGTCGTGATTCGGATGGATGCCGTCGGCCTGCATCAGTTCGGGCTCGGTGCCGATGCCCGCGACCAGCGACGGCAGCAGCGCTATCGGGTACTCGTCGGCCAGTTCATGATAGATCGCGTTAAACTTCCCGGTATAGAACGGGCCATAATTGGGTGGCAGCTGGACACCGATCAGCAGCACTCGCGCACCGTTTTCGCGGACGGTTGTTATCATCGCGGCCAGGTTGTCTTTCATCGCCTCCAGCGACAGCCCGCGCAGGCCGTCATTGCCGCCCAGCTGCAATATCACGATGTCGGGCCGATGGCGTGTGATAGTCTGTGGCAGCCGTGCGCGCGCGGCCGCGGTGGTGTCGCCGCTGATGCTGGCATTGATGATCGTGCAGGGAATGTTCTCCGCTGCGAGCTGCTGTTGCAGCAGGGCCACCCAGCCCTGGTCTACTGGCATGCCGTAGGCCGCACTCAGGCTGTCGCCGACTACCAGCAGCGTCTCTGCCGCCAGCGGGCGCAGCAGGCAGATAAACGTACACAACAGCAGTAACAGGAATCGAAGTTTCATGACGGATGAACAGGATAGCATCATGGTCGCGGCAAGTGGCCTGGGCAAGCGGGTATATACCGCGGCGGGGCCGCTGGACATACTCTCGGATATCGACCTGCAGATTCAGGCCGGCAAGGCCGTGGCCATTGTCGGCGTCTCGGGTTCCGGCAAGTCCACACTACTGGGCCTGCTGGCCGGTCTCGATCTGCCGAGCAGCGGTGATGTGTGGCTGGCGGAACATCACATGAACGCGCTTGACGAGGACGGCCGGGCGCAGGTGCGCGGCCAGCTGGTGGGGTTTGTGTTCCAGTCATTCCAGTTACTGTCCGGTTTGACTGCCCTGGAAAACGTCATGCTGCCACTGGAACTGGCGGCCGCGGCCGAGCCGCGCGCGCAGGCGGCCGAGTTGCTGGAGCGTGTCGGGCTTGCAGAACGGCTGACGCATTACCCGAAGCAGCTCTCGGGCGGGGAGCAGCAGCGCGTCGCCATCGCACGCGCCTTTTCCATGCGGCCGGCCATCCTGTTTGCCGATGAACCCACTGGCAATCTCGATAGCAGCACGGGTGAAACGGTTATCGACCTGCTGTTCGAACTCAATCGCGAGCGTGACACCACGCTGGTGCTGGTGACCCACGACGAGGCGCTGGCCGCACGCTGTGAACGCCGCATCCGCCTGGAGGCCGGGCGCATCGTGCCCGCAGGCACCACGCCATGACGCATGCGACACGCTGGCGTCTGGCCATGCGCTTGCTGGCGCGCGACTGGCGCGCCGGGGAACTGCGCATCCTGAGTGCCGCCATCGTCATCGCAGTGGCGGCGAGTACCGCGATCGGTTTTTTCACCGACCGGCTGGGCCGCGGCATGATCAACCAGTCTGCCGATTTTCTCGGTGCAGACCTGGTGCTGGAGAGCCCGCGCCCCGTTGCGGCAGCGTGGCTGGCACAGGCCCGGTCCACGGGGCTACGTACCAGCGAGACACTCAAATTTTCCAGCGTGGTGGTCGCCGGGGACAAGCTGCAGCTGGCCGGTGTGCGTGCCGTGCGGCCGGCTTCCCGCTGCGCGGCAGCCTGCGCACCGCCCCGGGGCCGTTTCTGACCGATGCCGAGGATGCCGGCATGCCCGCCGTCGGCGAGGCCTGGGCCGCACCGCGCCTGCTGACCCGGCTCGGGCTGGACAGCGGCGACACGCTGACCGTGGGCGAACAGGCGCTGGTGATTCGCAAGGTACTGACCTTCGAGCCCGGCCAGGTCGGCAGCCCCTTTGGAGTGGCGCCGCGGTTGCTGATGAACCTCGCCGACGTGCCAGCCACCGGGGTCGTGCAGCCCGGCAGCCGTCTGACCTACCAGTACCTGTTCGCCGGTACGGAACAGGACATCGCGCGCTTCCGCGGCTGGCTGAAGGCGCGGCTTGGCGCGAGCCACCGGCTGGTCGGGGTGCAGGAGGGCCGGCGCGCCGTCGGCAGCGCACTGGAACGGGCCGAGCGTTTTCTCGGCCTGGCGGTCATGGCGGCCATTGTGCTGGCGGGCGTCGCCATTGCCATGGCCGCACGCCGCTACAGTCAACGCCATTTCGACATGAGCGCGATGCTGCGCTGCCTGGGTGCCTCGCAGCGCGACCTGTTGGGGCTGTATCTTGCGCAGTTGCTGGTCCTGGGGCTGCTGGCCAGTGCCGCAGGCTGCCTGCTGGGATGGCTGGCGCAGCAGGGCCTGCTGGTGCTGCTGGCGGAACTGCTGCCGATGGCGCCGTCTGCGACCAGCGCCTGGCCGCTGCTGGCGGGGCTGCTCACCGGCCTGGTGGTGCTGGCGGGTTTTGCCCTGCCGCCGGTGCTGCGCCTCAAAGGCGTGCCGCCGCTGCGCGTGCTGCGCCGCGACCTGTCACCGCTGCCCAGCAATGCCTGGCTGGTTTATGGGATCGCCATCGCTGCAGTGGTGCTGTTGATGTGGCGCTACACGGGCAACGCGAAGCTGACGTTGGCCGCGCTGGCTGGCGGGGCCGCCGCGAGTGCCGTGCTCGGCGTACTCGGTTTCATTCTGCTGGCGCTGGGCCGGCGCCTGCACACCCGGGTGGGCGTCGCCTGGCGCTTCGGCCTCAACAACCTGTGGCGTCGCCGTCGGACCAGTGTCAGCCAGATTCTGGCCTTCGGCCTGGCGCTGATGGCGATGGCAGTGATCGCCCTGGTGCGCAGCGATCTGCTGACCACCTGGCAGGACCAGCTGCCGGTGGACGTGCCGAACCACTTTGCCATCAATATTCTGCCGGACCAGGTCGAGGCTGTGCGCGATTTCATGGCGGCACGCGACGTGCCGACCACGCAGATCTATCCCATGGTGCGCGGCCGCCTGGTCAGCATCAACGCGGAGGCCGTGAGCCAGGCCGTGACCAAGGAGGCGCAGTCCGACAACGCACTCAACCGCGAACTCAATCTCACCTGGACCACCGAACTCCAGGAGGACAATGCCATTGTCAGCGGGCGCTGGTGGCGGGTGGAGGACAGCGGTCGGCCGCTGGTCTCGGTGGAGTCGAAGCTGGCCGAGCGGCTCGGCATCGAACTCAATGACTACCTCGGCTTCACGGTCGGTGACGAGGCGTTTAGCGCGCGTGTGGCCAGCATCCGCAGCGTGCAATGGGATTCCTTCCGGCCCAACTTCTACATGGTGTTCCCGCCCGGCGTGATCGAACGTTTCGCGGCTACCTGGATGACCAGTTTTTACCTGCCGCCCGGCGACAAGCCGATGCTCATCGAGCTGGTACGCAACTACCCGGCAATCACTGTGCTGGAGATGGACCTGATTATCGCGCAGGTGGAACGCATCTTTCGTCAGGTGACTCTGGTGGTCGAGTACGTGCTGCTGTTCGTGCTGCTGGCCGGCTTTGCCGTGCTGTTTGCCGCCTTGCAGGCCAGCCTCGACGAACGCCTCTATGAAGGCGCCTTGCTGCGCGCCCTCGGCGCCAGCCGCCGCCAGCTGCGCAGCGGCCACCTGGCCGAGTTCATCACTCTCGGTGCACTGGCCGGACTGGTCGCCGCCATCGGCACGGAATGCCTGGCCTGGGTGTTGTACAGCCAGGTGCTGCATTTCGATTACAGCTTCAAGTGGCCGGTGTGGATCGCCGCACCGCTGGTGGGTGCCGTGCTGATCGGGGCGGCCGGCTACCGCGGCACCCGCCCGGTGGTGGAGCGCAGCCCGGTTGTGCTGCTGCGCGAGCGATGAGCGCCGTTCAGACGGATGAACCACTGCCCCCACTGCGGCACCAGCCGCCGGCCGCGCCTCGAACCTGCCTGGCTGCTGTGGCTGGCGCTGCTGATCTGGCTGGTGCCGCTGGGCTTTTTGTCCATGGGTTTCTGGCCGTTCCTGCTGCTGCCATCGATTGCCATTAGCGCCTGGGCCTTTCTGGCAGTGCGCCCGGTGTGTCCGCAGTGCGGAAAGCGCCGGAAGGATTCCGCGTCGGCCGACGTGTAGAGGAAGACTGATGCCTTGGCTGGGTCAAGTCGCATCAGCGACGAACCCGGCAAGTGTAAAAGAAGAGCGGTTGGTAGCCCGGATGCAGTGCAGTGCAATCCGGGGAAGGGGGTCAGGGGCGCTGGTACTTGCGCGCGCCGCGCACTATGGAACGCACGCGTGCCATGTGCCGTCCCATGCTGGTGAGTATCTGGCGTTCCACGTCGTCGAACACGCGCCGCCTGTCACAGGCATCGATTCCACCGCCGGCGTTGCAGATATCCAGGACAAACCTGTCCATGCAGGCCGGCAGTTCCGCGTCGGCGCAACCCAGGCAGCCATCCTCTGCGGGGTCGCAGGCCAGCGCGGCGCCCGACATGAGTGTCCCCAGGAGCAGGAGTCCGCAAAGTGCACTTTTTATTGTTAACCTCATGATATATCTCGGTAAATTTAGTTATTTTATCCCCTGACCAGGGGCCGCGTGCGCACTGCTTAAAGCCTAATACATAGTGACGGCAGGAGCTAAACCATTATTTAGGTAATAAAGGAAACATTCTACATTTCCATTATCAGGGTTATTAAAAAGAGAATGTCCGCATTTCGCTGCAATTGGCCGTGCAACGGTTTTGTCATTAGAATCGAAACCAATGCGAGCCAGTCCCTGGCCTTGTGCAGGGGATGCACCGGGGCGCATCAGCCCGGTTCGCCGTTTATGCAAAAACAACAGCAGTGAGGATGCTGCGATCACTCCTGGAGGAGCCTCATGTCCGATTCCATCAAGTACACGCTCGACGAGCACGATATTCCCAAGTCCTGGTACAACATCATTGCGGACCTGCCGAGTCCACCACCGCCGGTGCTGCATCCCGGTACCCGGCAGCCGATCGGGCCGGACGACCTGGCGCCGATCTTTCCCATGGCGGTGATCGAACAGGAGGTCAGCCAGGAGCGCGAAATCGAAATCCCCGAACCGGTACGCGATGTCTACCGCCAGTGGCGCCCGACGCCGCTGTACCGTGCGCGGCGCCTGGAGCAGGCACTGGATACCCCGGCACGCATCTACTACAAATACGAGGGCGTCAGCCCGGCCGGCAGTCACAAGCCCAACACGGCCATACCGCAGGCGTTCTACAACAAGCAGGAAGGCATCAAGCGCATCATCACCGAAACCGGGGCAGGTCAGTGGGGTTCGGCGCTCGCCATTGCCGGTGCCTTCTTCGGCATCGAGATCGAGGTGTTCATGGTGCGGATCAGCTTCGATCAGAAACCCTACCGCCGCACCTTCATGGAGAGCTTCGGTGCGCAATGCATTGCCAGCCCCAGCGAACTCACCGCATCGGGGCGCGCGATCCTCGCTGAACACCCGGACAGCACCGGCAGCCTGGGCATCGCCATCAGCGAGGCGGTGGAGCGGGCCGTGCAGCGCGACGACAGCAAGTACGCGCTGGGCAGTGTGCTCAACCATGTCCTGCTGCACCAGACGGTCATCGGCCAGGAGGCCCTGCGCCAGTTCGAACTCGCTAACGACTACCCCGACGTGGTGGTGGGCTGCACCGGTGGCGGCAGCAACTTTGGCGGCATCGCATTCCCCTTCCTGGGCGAGCGCCTGCGAGGGGGTCCCGCGACGGAGTTCGTCGCCGTGGAACCGGCCGCCTGCCCGACCCTGACCAAGGGCCAGTACGCCTACGACTTCGGCGACACCGCCCATCTGACGCCGCTGGTCAAGATGCACACCCTGGGTTCGACCTATGTTCCGCCCGGGTTTCACGCCGGTGGCCTGCGCTACCACGGCATGGCGCCGCTGTTGAGCCACATCACCGAACTCGACTACATCAAGCCGCGCGCCTACCAGCAGCTGGTGTGTTTCGAGGCCGGCCTGCAGTTCGCGCAGGCGGAGGGCATCCTGCCCGCGCCGGAGGCGAACCATGCGGTCAAGGGCGCCATCGACGAGGCGCTCAAGTGCAAGGAGGAGGGGGTGAGCCGCTGTATCCTGTTCAACCTGTGCGGCCATGGCCACTTCGACATGCAGGCCTATCGCGACTACATGGACGGCAAGCTCAGCGACCAGGTCTACGAGGAATCCGAGATCGCCATGGCGCTCGCGGGCCTGCCTTCGGTGGCCTGACACCCGAAAACGGGGGCTGGCTCAGGTTCGATCTGACAGACAGTGTCCGTTAGCCTTGTTGGTCTGATGCCTCAAACCGGCCATATATGATCATTAACCAACGCGCCTCGCTACGCACAGATTACTCGGACAGGCTCCTAGTCTGTGAAAAACAAGGGTGTAGATGCATAAACCACTATGACGAGGAACAGGATCAGCAGCAGGATGACGATGGATCCGACCAGGAACTTTGTCGTCTTGGTTGCTGCCGAGTAAAGCTGCTCACTGAGCCCGAATATCTCTTGGCCAAGGAAGATTACATCAACATGTGTTTGTAGATGTTCAGCGATCTCCTGGGCGAGCGCCATATCCTCGTCGGTGTAGCTAAGCCCGTTTTTCTTATTCAACAGCTCAAACGCGCCCGTTACCTCGGGCCGGCTCGGACTCTTGATGGGGACACACAGGATATTACGGGTTATGAACCCGGTTTTTTCATCTATAGTCTTGCTGGCGAGAGACTTATTGTCAAAGTCTGTAATCACAATGGGTTCACCCGAAGAAATGACTTTCCCAACGACAGAACCTTCCGTAGGAACCTCGATTTCGTGCTCCTGTAAGCCCGTCCCGGCTTTCAGCCAGGCTTTATGTTTCTTGGGATCATTAATGAACACACTGCATCTTTCCGAATCGGTGACTTTTGTTACGATGCGCGTGAAGAATGAAAGCAGCTTGTCGGTTTCTGCAGGATCGCTGAATTGAAACAGGGCATCGTGCTTCGCGCGAAGTCGGTCGATCTGTAATCTGATTTCTTTATACATGATCACTCTTCCCTGGCCTGGTTTGACTTATAGACTCTGTAAAATTAACAGAAGGGGTAGCAAAGACGTTTGACCCCAATCAAATAAAGTATATATCACTAATTCAGGCTTTTCTTACAGACACAGGCCGTGAAGGACGCATTTGGATCGAGGGTGATCGTTTAGTGGCCGCTTATATTGGCCATCACTAAACGGGGATTTTCGGCCAAAAGTAGTCATTGCCCATTATCTTTTCAAGGTTCCCCAGACATCGGGAGCAACGGACTCGGGCAAATAGGCATGACAGGCATTGCAAGAATTCTTCATATTTTCTAAAGCCTCGTTAAGCTCCTCACGATTATCTTCTTCCATAGATTCATGGGCAGCACGCACCAGATCTTTCAAGGCATCTCTGCTGCGCTTTTCCAGTTTCTCAAATTTCTCAACATCTATATCCAAATTGGAGGCATTTTTATTCATAAGTTTGGCAGATTTTGCGGCATGCCAATCCATGGGGCCCAGTAGCCCGAAGGTTCGTTGAATGGCAATAGCATGCCGGACCAGATTATCTGAGTACTTTATTTCGTGTGCCGTCAAATTACGTAGTGCATCGGCGTGAATTCGCAGTACAGTAATCACTGACTCTACGTATGATTTCCGATTAAACTCGCCAGCTCTAACAACCATGATCCAGGATAGGCAGAGAATTGTAATCATAAGCATGCTAATTATTTTTCTATTCATAATGGCCTCGTGATACGAATATTCATAATAACAAACAGCATGTAAAAAAATATTCCGATAATGACAGTCGGAAAAAAAGGGGACAGTCACCCGTGCACGCCAAATCAGGCGACCTGATTGCGGCCGATGTAGTCGAGCACGGTGCGCGCGAGCACACCTAAATGGGTCGCGCCTTCGCGCCGGGCCTGTTCATCGATCAGTGCCAGCACGCGTTCCGGCAGGGTGATGTTGATGCGTTTGGCCTTGCGGTGCATGATTAAGTATATACACTATACACACTAAATCGAGAGGCCCGGTCTGCTCTGTGGTGTCTCAGCAGCCGGCAGTCGCATGCTGGTTGCTCACGGGATTAACAACCGTCAGCGTGACCATGATTTGGCCGCGCGCGATCGGCGTGGTTTGGATAATATACACTGCGGCACGAAAATCAGGGCTGTCCACCCTTTTATAATCAAGCGTGGTAAACGACATGAATGACATGACGCAGCAGTTAATTGACTGGGTGTCCACCATTGCCCCGAACCGTTATATGCAGGCGCTGATCGTTGTCGTCGTCTTCCTGGTGGCGGCCAAGATCGTCAACCTGTTCATCACCAGGGTGATCCGCCGGCTTGTCGGCCGCACCCGCGGCGCGTTCGATGACAAGCTGATCGACATGATCGAGCAGCCCATCTTCCTGACCATGGTGTTCATCGGCCTGTCCATCGCCACCAAGCTGCTGGCGCTGCCGGAGGCGGCCAACACCGTGACCCTGGCCATGTTGACCACAATCGTGGTGTTCATCTGGACTGCCTTCCTGATCCGCCTGACGCGGCTGTTGCTGTTCACGATCAGCGAGTTGCCCGATCGTTTCAGGATGGTGCAGAAACAGACCCTGCCGCTGTTCAACAACCTGGCGACCATCATCATCGTCGCCGGCGCCCTGTATTTCGTGTTTATTGCCTGGCACATCGACATCACGGCCTGGGTCGCCTCCGCCGGCATCCTCGGCATCGCCGTCAGCTTTGCCGCCAAGGACACCCTGTCGAACCTGTTCTCCGGTGTCTTCATCCTGGCAGATGCGCCCTACAAGATCGGTGACTTCATTATCCTGGATTCGGGGGAGCGCGGCATGGTGACCCACATCGGCATCCGCAGCACCCGGCTGCTGACCCGTGATGACGTGGAGATCACCGTGCCCAACGGCGTCATGGGCAACGCCAAGATCACCAACGAGGCCGGCGGGCCCTATGCGAGCCGACGCATCCGCATCAAGGTGGGGGTCGCCTACGGCTCCGACATCGACCAGGTGCGCGCGGTCCTGATGGACGTGGCGGAAAACAACCCTGCCGTGTGCAAGTCACCCGAGCCGCGGGTGCGTTTCCGCTCCTTTGGCGACTCCGGTCTGGATATTGAACTGCTGTGCTGGATCGACGAGCCGGTGTTGAGCGGCCGGGTGCTGGACGCGCTCAACACCGAGGTCTACAAGCGCTTCCTGGCCGAGGGCATCGAAATCCCCTATCCGAAGCGCGATGTCTACCTCTACTCCCGGCCGGAGCCGGCCGCCGGCGGGACCGACTGACAAAGAAAAGGGGACCTGGTGGTTATTGCACCCAAATAATCACGCCGGCGGCGGCGCTCCTGCGGGTGCATGTTCAATCGATAAAGGCGCGCATTGCAGCTGCGCAGGTCGGATTAGCGAAGCGTGATCCGACGAGGCCTTCACCGATCGATTGGATTCACCCGTCGTCTTGTGACGGTTTGTTGAACAGCTGCTCGAGCTCTGCACGGGCCCGGTCCGAATTCGTCTCGCTGCCGGCCGTGTTCGATTCCTTTGCATTCGCTTCCTCCGGCGTCGCACCGAACAGCGACTCCAGCCCCTTGCGGGCGCCCTGTTCCGCGTCGTGCCCAGCGGGGCTGTAGGCACCCGGCCGGGGCGAGAAATACTGGCAGAAATTGGCCCGCTCACGGTCCAGCGGTGGCTCGGCATGGTCGTGGTCGCAATAGCCGGTCATGCGTGGATTGTAGGACCAGCACAGGCGGCACACGTGCAGGTCCGCCTGGCAGCTGCGGCACAGCTCCAGGCGCCTGATCGGTCGCTGCTCCGGCTTCACTGCCGCACCGCAGCGCCAGCAGACGATTGGCTTTCCCATGACATTGCCAGTCTAGAATAAAAGAAGGGAAAATTCCGGTTTTTTACGCCACAGATGTTTCTCGATCAAATAAAACCAGAATGTCCCCTTTTAACCGGCCGCGACTCCGGCCCCTTTTTTTTTGCTATGGCGAACTGATATTCCATCAACAAGGGAAGTGATACTATCGCCTTCCGGAAACAGTCACACCCGTTGTCAGGCTCTCAATCCAGGTCGCACGAAATCATGTCGCATCCAGTCACCCGCTGCCCGCTCATTCTGCTCATCCTCCTCGGCATGCTGCTGCCGGCCTACGCCCCGGCGCAGGAGCAGGCCGCTGTCGCGTCGGTAGATCGTGCACAGCTACAGGACACCATCAATACGCTGCAGTCGTTGCTTCAGCTCCAGACCGAGCTCAAACGGGACATCCAGGAAATCAACCGG
>Ga0224512_10005217_pt1 | contig 10774 bp, 10 predicted proteins | sample SF_May12_sed_USG_4_FD_169103 | JGI IMG/M metagenome (GOLD analysis project Ga0224512, IMG submission 169103) | Sediment microbial communities from San Francisco Bay, California, United States - SF_May12_sed_USGS_13 | ecosystem: Environmental > Aquatic > Marine > Sediment | place: USA...
CCTCGGTAAGACCGGCCCACTGACCGAGGCGGTCCCTGGCCTCGTCCGGGGTGCCGGCGATCGCGATCTCCTCGACCAGCGCGTCGGGTATGGCGTCGGCCATCGCCTTCAGGTCGAAGGAGCGCAGCGCCGCGCGGCATTGCTCGCCGACCTGGCGCAGGCCGTGCAGGTCGAGGATCGAGTGGTAGAGCGCGGTGGTGAAGTAGAAGCCGATCTGGCTCTTCGCGTCGCGGATGGCGAGGTCGCGGTCCTGTTGGATCGAGGTGAGGACGTAGGGCGCCAGCACGCAGGCTCCCTCCGGGCGGCCGCATTCCTTCTCCGCCGCGCGCAGGCCGGGGAGGGTCACCTCGCGGTGCCAGCGGCGGGTCGCGATCGGGTGGCCCACGAGCCCGTCGGCCACGCCGCCGGCGGCGGCAATCATCCCCCGGTTCACGGCGGCGACCCAGATCGGGATCCGTTCGCGGACGGCCCCGGGCCGGGCGTAGATGGGAACGCGAATCCGCCAGTGCGTTCCGTCCCAGCGAAAGCCGCCGCCCTTCTGGGCGGCGATGGCGGCCCGCAGCAGCTCGACCAGCTCGCGCATGCGCGCCGCCGGTGCCGAGAAGGGGACGGCGTACCAGTCCTCGTTCATGCGGCGGGTCGCGCTTCCCAGGCCGAGGATCATGCGCCCGTTCGAGAGCTCGTCGAGGTCCATGGCGGCGCTCGCGTGGAGCAGCGGCGTCCGCGTGAAGGCGTTGGCGATCGCCGTTCCGATCCGGACACGCCGGGTCGCCTGGGCGATGGCCCCGAGGGGCGCGTAGCCGTGCCGGCTGAAGAACTCGATCGTGTAGACGCCGTCGAGTCCGGCGACCTCGGCCCGCGTCGCCAGCTCCACGTCGGCCCGGGCCGATCCGGCCGTGAGCACGAGTCCGATTCTCACGGATCCCCCTTTTCGCGCCCCTGTCTGTCCGCCGGGGCCCATCCTATCCCAGGCAGGTCCCGATCACCGCGGGGTGTGACCGGATGCGTCATGGGGCTGCGGTCTCCTGTCTGGGTGCGCGGAGCGTCGGGCTCCGCCCCGGACGGCAAAGCTCCCCGAATCGGAGGTTTCCCCATGAAACCCGTACTGCGAACGTTGACCCGCTGCCTGGTCTGCGGATTCGCCGAGGTCCGCACCGACGAGGTCATCGACCACGGCATCGTGTTCCTGGCCGAGTGTCCGCGCTGCGAGCACCGCTGGACGTCGCCCGTGCCCGGGCCGGTGCGTCCGGCCCAGGTCGCGCGGCTGCGCTCGCGCGAGCCGGGGGAGGTCGCTTCCGCGGCGTGATACCGTCCCGGCGTGCGGCTCATCCTGTACACGGGGAAGGGCGGCGTCGGCAAGACGACGACCGCGGCGGCCACGGCCGTCTGCGCGGCCGAGCGCGGCCGGCGCACGCTGGTGGTTTCGGCGGACGCAGCCCACAGCCTGGGTGACGTCGTCGCGTGCCGGCTGGGTCCCCAGCCCCGCGAGATCGCCCCGAGCCTCGACGCCGTCGAGATCGACGCCCGCGAGGAGACGGCCCGCCACTGGGGTCGCATCCGGGAGTACCTGGTCGCGCTCCTCCAACACCAGGGGATCGAAGGGGTCGTCGCCGAGGAGCTGGCGCTGCTGCCGGGCGCCGAGGAGGTGACCACGCTCCTCGCCGTCGAGGAGTTCTGCGACTCCGGGGCCTACGATCTGGTGGTGGTCGACTGCGCCCCGACGGACGCGACGCTCCGCCTCTTGACCCTGCCCGACATCGCCCACCGGGTGCTGCGCGTCCTGCTGCCGCTGGCCCGCGCCGTGTCGGGGGTGGCGGTTCCGCTCGTGCGCGCGCTCGTATCGATCCCCCTGCCCGACTCCCAGGTCTTCCGGGACGCGGATCGCCTCCTCTACCGCGAGCTCCGGTCCCTTCAGAAGCGCATTCGCGCCCCCGCGACCAGCGCTCGCATCGTGATCACACCGGAACGAATGGTGATCGAGGAATCGCGTCGCACCTGGACGGAGCTCTCGCTCTTCGAAGTTCCCTGCGACGCGGTGGTGATGAACCGCCTGCTCCCCGACGCGGTCGGGGAGGAGGCGTTCTTCCGCGACTGGTTCCGCGTTCAGGAGGAAAACCGCCGCGAGGTGGCCGAGCTCTTCTCCCCGCTTCCGGTGCTGGCGGCCCGGCTTCAGGACGAGGAGGTGAGGGGGATCCCGCGCCTTGCGGATCACGGGCGCCGGATCTTCGCGCGGGCGGAGCCCGACGGCCTGCTCTCGCGCGCGCCGCGGGTCCGCTTCGATCGCACGGGCGCGGACTACCGCGCGATCGTCCCGCTCCCGATGGCGGAGCGGGGGTCGCTCGACGTCGTCAAGGTCGACGACGAGCTCACGATCACCACGGGCCTGCGCCGCCGCTCCCTCAAGCTTCCGCGGCGTATCGCCTCCCTGCCGGTCGCGAGCGCGAAGCTCGAGGGCCCGTCCCTCGTGGTGCGCTTCCGTCGCGTGGCCGCTCCCGCGGAAACGGCCTGAGCGTGCGGGTGGTCCTGCACACGGGCAAGGGCGGCGTCGGCAAGACGAGTCTCGCGGTCGCCACCGCCCTGGGGGCGGCGCAGCACGGCCATCGCGTGTTCCTGCTCTCGACGGACTCGGCCCACAGCCTCGGCGATGCCCTGGGGCGCGACGTGGGCGCGCGCCCGCTGGAGGTGGTGCCCGGCCTCGTCGTCCAGGAGGTGTCCGCGCTCGCCGAGCTCGACCGCTCGTGGGGTGAGATCCAGGAGTGGCTGCACGCGCTGCTGGGCGGCGACGTCGACGAGCTCGTGGCCGAAGAGCTGCTCGTGTTTCCGGGACTCGAGGAGCTGGTCTCGCTGCGGGCGATTCGGGAGGTCGAGGCGACGGGCGACTACGACGTGTGCGTCGTGGACTGCGCGCCGACGGGGTCGACGCTGCGGCTGCTGCGCTTCCCGGACGTCCTGCGCCTGTTCATGGAGAAGTTCTTCGACTTCGAGCGCAAGGCCGCGCGCGCCGTCCGCTCCGTGGCGAACCGCCTGGGTGCGGGCCGCCTCGTGGCGCCGGAAGAGGTTTTCGACGCCTTCGAGCGGCTGTATCGGGACGTCGAGAGCGTCCGCCACATTCTGTCCGACACGGAGCGAACGAGCGTCCGGCTGGTCGTGAATCCGGCGCGGGTGATCGTCGCCGAAACGCGGCGCTCGTTCGCGTATCTGAACCTCTACGGTGTTGCGACGGATGCCGTGATCGTGAACCGCGTGCTGCCGACCGAGGCCGCCGGTGGCTACTTCGCGCGGTGGGCAGAGCGGGAGCGGGAGGAGATCTCCGAGATCGAGCGCTCGTTCCCCGTGCCGATCTTCCACGCGCCGCTGCACTCCAGCGAGCCCGTCGGGATCGACGCACTGCGCGGCCTCGCGAAGCTGGTCTACGGGGATCGCGATCCGGCGCAGCGATTCACGTGCGCCCGTCCCATCCGACTGGACAGACGCGACGGCCGCACGCGGCTGGAGATCGACCTGCCCCACGCGACGCGGGACGAGGTCGACGTCCTCGTGCACGGCGACGAGCTGTGGGTGAGCGTCCGCGACGCCCGGCGGCGCGTCGCGTTGCCCGCATCGGTGGCGGGCCGCGCCGTGGCGGCGGCGCGCCTCGAGCGGGGCGTCCTCGAGGTCGTGTTCGAGCCGTGAGGCCTTCCCGCACGGGGGAGCGGATCGTTTCCCTGGTGCCGAGCCTGACCGAGGCGCTGTTCAGCCTGGGTCTCGGAGACAGGGTCGTTGCGGTCACCGAATGGTGTGTTCACCCCGCGGAGGCCGTGGCGGCGCTACCGAAGGTGGGCGGGACGAAGAATCCGGACATCGCCGCGATCCTCGCCCAGCGGCCCGATCTGGTGATCGCGAACCGCGAGGAGAACCGCCGGCGCGACGTCGAGCGGATCCGGGCCGCCGGCGTCCCGGTGTGGGTGACCTATCCGCGCACGGTCCGGGAAGGGGCGGAGCTGCTGCGCGAGGTCGCCGAGCTGGGCGCCTCGCCCGAAGCGTTCGCGAACGTGGTGGTGCCGGTGCTGGCCAGCGTGGCTGAGGCCGAGTCCGCCTCGCACGCGCCGGCCACCCCGGTCTTCTGCCCGATCTGGAAGGACCCGTGGATGGCGGTGGGCGGGAACACCTACGCCGACGATCTGCTCGGTCTCTGCGGAGGTGCGAACGTGTTCGCGTACAGGGACGATCGTCGCTACCCGATCGTGAAGCACGCGGAGATCGTCGCGGCGGCGCCGGAGGTCATCCTGCTCCCGGACGAGCCCTATGCGTTCGGTCCCCGGGACGCCTTGGAGCTGGGCGCGCTCGACGTGCCCGCGGCCCGCGCCGGGCGGATTCATCGGATCGACGGCACCCTGGTGTCATGGTACGGTCCGCGCATCAAGCAGGCGATCGAGAGGCTGCGCCCGCTGCTGGCCCCCTGAGGAGAATCGGACTCGGATTCGCCCCCAGAAAGTGGGGTGAATTCAACACATCTCCTTATGATCATTCAAGCGTCGACGTGTTCTGCCCGAAAAGGGAGACGCAACTTCGCCGCGCGAAGGGTCGGCTCTTCGAATGAACCCGATCAGCGCGCCGGGGAAGACCGGAGTCCGGACAATGGCGATGCGGGTCCGACGCGGTTGGATCGCTGAGAAGATGACGGGTCGCGTGCTTCGACGGGCGCTGATGTCGGTGTTGCTCGCGACGTGCGCTTACTCCCTGCCGGCGTATTCCGCGACGATCGTCCAGGTTCGCATCGGCCCCCATCCCGAGTTCACCCGCGTCGTCTTCGAGATGGATCGGTCGTCGGGCTACCGCGTCGAGCGCCAGACCCTGCCCGATGGATCGGGCGAGCTGGTCGTGACGATCGACGCGTCCTCGCGAGGCCGCAGCATTCGGTCGCGCAGCCCGCTCGTCGACGTCGTCTCCGTCGAGGAGAGCCGGGGCCGCGCCGTCGCCCGCATTCGGCTCAAAAAGGGAAAGCTGGCTATCCGCGAGATGATCCTCACCGCACCGCCGCGCATCGTGCTCGACGTGATGGTGCCGGAGAGCGAGATGCCCGTGACGACCACCCCGGCTGCGACGCGCAAGCCCCCCGCCGAGGCGCTGGCTCCCGTGCCCGAGATCGTTGCCGACGTGATTCCCGAGCCCGAGCCCGAGCCAGAGCCCGAGCCGGAGCCGATCGTCGAGATGCCGGCCGAGCTGCCCGAGCCTCCGGCGGAGCCCGCGCCGGAAGAGCCGCCGCTCGACGAGCCGGAGATCTTTGCCGAGGCCCTGCCGGACGATCTCGAGGTTGCGCCGCATGAGGCGGGCGATGCCGGATTCCCCGACGCTGAAGCGGATCGCATCGACGAAGCGCCGATCGCGACCGCGATTCCCGAGCCGGAAGCCGCAGAGGTGGTGACGCCCACCCCCGCCCCTCCCGCCCCCGCGTGGATGCCGGAGCCGGCCCCCGAGGAGGAGGGAGGCGGCTTCGAGCTGCCCTTCGGGATCACACCGATGCGCGCCGCCCTCGCCGGGCTGCTCCTGCTTCTCGCCGTCGCCGCCGTCCTCGTGCGCCGCCGCTCGCTCCCGAGCGACGTCGACGTGACCCCGTTCGGAATGGAATCCGCCGACGACGGCGGTTTCGTGACGGGGCCGATGGGCACCGCCGAGAGCGCGGCCGTGGACGATATCCCCCCCGAGACGACTGCACGCGGAGTGGGCGCTGACGCCGCTCCGGACAAGCCCGGGACGTCTGGAGGATCCGAGCGGAGGGGAGGCGCGATGCACAGCGAAACCCAGGACATGCCGATTCAGCGCGGCGACGCCCAGTCTCCGCCGAAGTTCTCAGGCGACGAGGAGACGGAACTGATGCAGATCGTCCAGGACATGCAGCGGCGGATGGCGCTTCTCGAGAGCCGCCTCGACGAGTCGAACGCGGCACGCGAGCGCCTCGAACGGCAGGTAGCCGCACAGACTGAGGAGCTGCGCGTCCAGCGCGCCGCGATCGCGCGCACCCAAAGAGCGCTCCGCGGCCTCACGCGCTCCGAAGACGAAGCCACGGAGCCGGCGCTCCGCCAGCCCGGGAAGGGCGCCAACCCCGGTGCCTAGTCGGAGCCGCCTCGTCCGACCGCGAGCGTGAGCGCGCCGAGCGCGCCCGCGAACTCGCCGTTCTCCAGGAAGATCGCCTCGTGTCCCGTCGTGGCGCTCAGGACGCGTAGAATCTGGACCAGCGATGTGTTCCCGCGCAGGGTGGTGCCGCCGAAGACGATGGGGGTGACGCGGGCCGCGGCGGCGAGGCCGCTGCAGATCAGGCCCACGTTCTCGCCGACGAGACCCATGATCGCGTGGGCGAGATCGCGGGGCGCAGCGGGACCCTCGTGGATCCGGCGCGCCAGCTTCGCGAACGAGGAGGCGTTGAGCGCGCCGGGAAGAGGGCTCTCGCCGTTGCGGTAGATGTCCGAGACGAGCAGGTCCACGTTCCGGCGATCGCCCTGCCGGGCGAGAGCGACGATCTCGTCGAAGCTCGCCGTCCCGATCAGGGCGGCCCCCAGACCGACCACCGTGCCGCCTCCCAGGGCCGTACCGCCGACCCGCGTGACGCTGCGCCCGTCCACGAGCATCGCGGAGGTCCCCGTGCCCAGGGAGACGAGCAGGTAGCGGTCGATCGGGTCGGCCCGCTCCCGTCGCAGCATCTCGCCGGCTCCCACGCGCCAGGCGTCGAACTCGTCGGCCCGGGTGGTGTCGAAGTTCAACAGGCGGGCGAGCGCCGGGGCGCCGCCTCCGGTGAGCCCCACCCGCGCCGGTCGGGAGGAGGCGACCTCCCGGGCTACTCGCTCGATGGCATCGGCGGGAGCGACCCGCAAGTCCGTCGGGCCGTCGTCCGTGCGGAGGACGAGCTTCACGAGGGTTGCGCCCACGTCGGCGCCGACCACCGTGCCGGACCGGGATTGCCGGGGATCGGGTTTCTGAATCAATGGGTTAGACTTCGCCCGGCGGTTTCCTGAACATGTATACCGCGTTCTACGGCCTGAGCGAGAAGCCTTTCTCTCTGACCCCGGATCCCGGGTACCTGTTCCTCTCCGCCTCGCACCGCGAGGCCCTGGCGCACGTGCTCTACGGAATCGACCAGGGCGAGGGCTTCATCGCGGTGACCGGCGAGGTGGGAACCGGGAAGACGACCCTCTGCCGCACCCTGCTCCGGCGACTCGGCCCCGACACCGAGGTGGCCTTCATCTTCAACCCGCCGTCCTCGGGCGAAGAGCTGCTGCGCGCGGTCAACACCGAGTTCGGACTTCTCACCGAGGGGCGCACGCGACAGGATCTGAACGATCAGCTCAACGAGTTCCTGCTCGAGATGAAGCGCGACGACCGGCGCGTGCTCCTGATCATCGACGAGGCGCAGAACCTCTCGCGCGACACGCTCGAAGAAGTGCGGCTGCTCTCGAATCTCGAGACCGCGACCGCGAAGCTGATCCAGATCCTGCTCTTCGGGCAGCCCGAGCTCGACGACACGCTCGATTCCCGGGAGCTGCGGCAGCTTAGCCAGCGCATCGGCGTGCGCTGGGGACTCGGCCCGATGTCGACGCCCGAGACGCGCGAGTACGTCCGGCACCGGCTCCGGATCGCGCGCGGGGCCGAGTGCGATCTGTTCAGCAGCACGGCGTTCCGGGAGGTGCACCGACGCACGCGCGGCATTCCCCGGCTGGTGAATCTCCTCTGCGATCGCGCGCTGCTCGCCGGCTTCGCGGCCGGCGCCCACCGGGTGGGTCCCGACCTGGTGAGTCTTGCGGCCCAGGAGATCCTTGGCGCCCACCGCCGCGGCCGGTCCCGGCGCGCCATCGGTCGCCGAGGCGTCGTGGCCGGTGCGATCATCCTGGCTGTCCTTCTCATCGTCTGGCATCAGCTCGTCCCCAGCGGGTCCGCGACGACGGCGGCCTCGACGGTTGCGACACCGCCGGTAGGCGCCGCGGCGGCGCCGCGGCCCTCCGAGTCGGAGCTGCAGGTCCCCGAGTCGCCGCCGCCGGTCGAGGGAGAGCCCGGTTGAGCACCATCCTCAAAGCCCTGCGGCGGCTGGAGGAGGAGAAGGCCCTCCAGGCACCGCGGCCGCTTCGCGAGCAGGTGGCGACGCGGCCGGCGACCCGGCGTGGCCTCGGCCGGCTCGCGGCCGGCCTCGCCGTCTGCGCCGGCGTCGCGATCGGGGCCGCGGCCTTTTTGCTCTGGCCGCAGCTCGACGGCCGCCTCGCCGCACGGCTAGGCGAGGAGGCCGGACCCGCCGACGGGGAGGCCGTGGCGGCGTTGCCGGCGGCAGTCCAGGAGCCGCCGCGAAGCGTCGCCCGGGCCGCCGACCCGCCGCCCGTGCCGCCGGCCTCGACGACCCCGACGGGAGCCGAGGGGACTTCGGACCTCTCGCCCGCGGCGCTCGCCTCGCGCGTCGAGGTCGTCGAAAGCGTCGCACCGCCGCCCGGCCCGCGGGAGGCGCGGGTCGCGGCGGTCGTAGCCCCGGCCCCCGAAGCCTTCCGGGCGCCGGCTCCTCTTCCCGACCCGTCGCCGGCGCGACGCGACGCCATCGCAGCGGGGTCCGATCGATCCCGACCGCCGCCGTCGGCCCCGAGCAAGCTGGCGCGCACCTTCGTTCCCTCGGTCGTGGTCGTCCGGACCGTCTGGCATCCGACGGCCGAGCGAAGAATGGCCGAGGTCGAGGTGGAGGGGCGTCCCGCGCCCCTGCTTCTCCACGAAGGCGACGCGGTGGGACCGCTCGTCGTGAGCGAGATCGAGCCCTCCGGCGTGGTGTTCCTGCACGACGAGGTCGAGCTGCGCCGGCGCGTCGGCAATCGCTGAGCGCGGCGTCGGCCGGCCGGCCCGCGATCAGCGCAGCGCGATCACACCGTTCGAGGTGCGCAGCTTGATGAGGGGCCCGCCGCTTCCCAGGCGCCCGCGGATCTGGCCGGGGGTCTCGCGAAAGCACTGGCAGAGCAGACGGTCGTTGCGGATCACGCCGTTGTCGACACGGATGTCCACGTCGGCGTCCACCTCATCGGGCAGCTCGAGAACGATACGGCCGTTGCTCGTGGCCAGCTGGATGCCGCCCTTGCTCACTTCCTCGAGCGTGGCTCGAATCAGACCGTTCGACGTCGAGGCGTCGACGGATCCGCAGTGCTTGTCCAATTCGATCTTGCCGTTGCTGGAGCGGGCGATCAGGCGGCCTCGGGTGCACGAGCAGCAGACCATGGCGTTCGACGTGCCGATCTCGATGTCTCCGATCACGTCGACGATGCTGACGGAGCCGTTGCTCGAGTGGGCGCGAACGGCAGCGCGCACGCCCTCGATGGCGACCTTGCCGTTCGAGGCCGAGACCTGGAGGCTCAGGCTCCGGGGCACGCTCACCTCGAGGTTGGCGTAGCCGCGCCGGTTCCACTTGCGGGGGACCTCGACCTCCAGCTCCAGCGCGTCACCGACCTCGTCCGCCACGATGCGGATCGTCTCGAGCAAGCGCTTGGCCGCCTCGGCGGACTCGGCCCGTGCCTTCTTCCTCGCACGCACCTCGATGTCGCTGCGGTCGGCGCCCACGATGCGCGTCCGCCCGTTCGCGTTGTGCAGGCGCAGGGTCTGCCCGCCGGGCGGGAGCGTGAGGTGGAGCACCACGTCTTCCTCGGCGTGCTCGCTCCAGGGTATGCCCGCGAGCAGGCTGCGCAGGAAGCGTCCGAATCCGCTCCGGTGCAGGCGCGTCCACTCGTCCCGCGCGATTTGCCCCGGCTTCACGACGCCCGCTCCGCCCGCAGCTCGGTCACCTGCTGCAGCAGCCGCTCCAGCACGGCGCCGCCGGGACCCTGCAGCGAGAGGGTCGCCACGCCCGTGAGCTCCGTGGGCTCGGGGTTGACCTCGATCACGCTGCCGCCGCCGCGCAGCACCTCGAAGGGGAACTCCGCGGCCGGGTACACCGTCGCCGAGGTTCCGGCCACCAGCATGCAGTCGGCGCGGGCCGTCTCCTCGGTGCAGCCGCGCAGCACGTCCGGCGGAATCGGCTCGCCGAACTGCACCGTGTCGCCCTTCACCACGCCGCCGCAGCGCGGGCACTGCGGCGGAAGCTTTTCGGGGTCGACGGCGACCTCTTCGGGCGCGAAGCGCGTGACGCAGTCGAGGCAGCGGAGCAGCCGGTGGTTGCCGTGGATCTCGAGCAGGCGCTGGGTGCCGGCCTGGCGGTGGAGGTCGTCGATGTTCTGGGTGATGACGCAGTCGCAGCAGCCCAGGCGTTCGAGCTCTGCGAGGGCCCGATGGCCGGCGTTGGGCCTGGCCCGCGACAGCGCCTCGACGAGCGCGACCAGCCACGGCTCGCTGGGAGAGAGACGCTCCTGCCACGCCTTGCATGGGTCGCGCAGGAAGCGCTGGAAGCCGTCGAGAGGTGGCTCGCCGTGCTTCGTCCACAGGCCGCCCTTGCCGCGGAAATGAGGGATGCCGCTCTCGACGGAGAGCCCGGCGCCGGTGAGGGCCACGGTGTGGCGGGCCGAGGCCAGGATCTGCGCTGCTTGCGCGATCGCTGCGTCGAGGGCCTCGTCCATCGCTTGATTCGTCGCCGCCGCGTCGGTCGTCATGGCTTCAGTGAAGGGTCTGGTCGTCGTCGTGCCGCTTCCGCCGCGTGTACTCCTCGTAGCGGACCGCCCGCAGGCGCCGGCGCATCTTGTAGCGCCGCCAGCGGTTTCGAAGCTGGCCCACGGTGAAGAGCCCCCCCGTCTCTCCCTGGCGGCGCATGTAGAGCCAGCCCACGATGACGCCTCCCAGGTGACCGACGTGG
>Ga0224512_10005219_pt1 | contig 10769 bp, 13 predicted proteins | sample SF_May12_sed_USG_4_FD_169103 | JGI IMG/M metagenome (GOLD analysis project Ga0224512, IMG submission 169103) | Sediment microbial communities from San Francisco Bay, California, United States - SF_May12_sed_USGS_13 | ecosystem: Environmental > Aquatic > Marine > Sediment | place: USA...
GCTGGGACCGCCATCGAAGCCAGGCACCATCAACCGGGCGTGGATCGGACAGAACGCCTCGGCGATCTTGGCCGAGATCGGAGTGCAGGTTGATGACGACGTCCGCCTGGTGGTGGCGACCGTTCCCATCGAGCACAGCTTGATCTGGACCGAGCAGATGATGCCGGTGATGCCTGTGGCCCGAGTCCCAGACGTGGCCCAAGCGATAGACCTGGCCGTGAGAGCAGAGCATGGATTCGGCCACACCGCTTCGATCTACTCCACCAACGTCGAGACCATCACCAAGATGGCGCGTGCCATGAACTGTTCGATCTTCGTAGCCAACGCCCCTAACTACGCCGGCCTCGGTGAGGGTGGCGAAGGCTACGCTTCGTTCTCGATCGCAAGCCCAACCGGCGAAGGACTCACCCGTGCTCGCACGTTCTCCAGGGTGCGACGGGTGACCGTCGTCGGCGCACTGAGAATCGTCTAGTGCAGCCTGCCCTCGCTCTTCTCGAGTTCTCGTCAATCGCCCGCGGCATCGAGGCCGGCGATGCCATGGTGAAGAAGGCCTCGCTCGATGCTGTGTTCTCTGGAGTGATCCAGCCCGGCAAGTACCTGGTGCTGATCGGAGGCGAAGTCGCCAACGTCGAGGAGTCGGCCGCGGCGGGGGAAGCCGTCGGCGGCAGCTCCATAACCGATCGCATGCTCTTGTCCGATGTGCATCCCGACGTGGTCAACTCCCTGGGCGGGGCACGGCCGGTGGCGGCCGGTCGCTCGGTGGGGATCTTGGAGACCACCACGGTGGCAGCGATCGTCGAAGCAGCCGACGCTGGCGTGAAGACGGCCGCGGTGGAGCTGCTCGAGCTGCACTTCGAAGGCCTGGGTGGCAAGGGCTATCTCATCTTCGGCGGTGACGTGGCCGAGGTGGAAGCTGCGGTTGACGCTGCTGCGGCCAAGGCAGGCCATCGGCTAGAGGCGTCGGTAGTGATCCCTCAGGCGCACCCCGAGATGCTCGAGAACCTTCAGGCCCATTCCCGTTTCGAGTCCCGGGTGCGGGGGAACTGATGCAACTGGGAAGAGTCGTGGGAACTGTTGTCGCCTCAACCAAGGCGGCAGGGCTAGATGGCGTGAAGTTCTTGATGGTGCAGCCACTCGACAAGGCGCGTCGCGACATCGGCTCGCCGGTGGTGGCGGCAGACGGCGTCGCCGCGGCCGGACCGGGCGAGTTGGTTTACTTCGTCGGTTCGCGCGAAGCGGCGCAAGCGATGCCAGATCCCTTCGTTCCCGTTGATCACGCCATCGTCGGCATCGTTGACGCGGTCGAGGAGTCGAGTTGAAGATCGGCCGAGTAAGTGGAACGGTGGTCGCAACCGTTCAGGCTCCTGTCTTCGACGGCCGGCGCCTGCTGATCTGTGACCTCCTGGACATCGACGGCAACGAAACCGGGTCCTACCTCATCGCGGTAGACGCGGTTGGGGCTGGAGCAGATGAGACGGTGTTGTTGTTGGACGAGGGGACCTCTGCTCGTCAGATCGTCGAACAGGATCCAGCGCCGATAAGGGCGGTGGTGGTCGGAATCGTCGACGAGGTTGTGCTGGCTGGATGAACTGGTCGGGTGGGGTGCGCCGCTACCCTCGCCTCCACCAGAAGGGCAACATCCATGAAGAAGCTGTTCGTTTTCGTCGCCGTGATGGGCCTGCTGGCGGCTGCGTGCAGCAGCTCGAGCAGCGCTGATAGTTGTGACGATGTCGCTCAAGCGGGCCTCGACCTCCTGCAGGATGCCCTCGATGAGTTGGGCGGCATGTCGATCGAAGAAGTGGCGGCTCTGGGTGAGGGTGAGCAACCGGCCGCCTTCGACGATATCGAGAGGGCCGGGGACCAGATCGACGAAGATGCCACCGCTCTTGGTTGCGACGAGGCGGACCTCGAGGCGTACGTCGTCGATCGTGTCGACACGCTCACCGCAGACGGCGCTGTGGCCGAATTGGTTCTCGCCCAGCTCCAAGCCGACCCCGGGGCTTTGTTCGCTCCCTAAGCGTCGGCATGTTGCGAGCCGTAGGCGGATGGTTGAATCCGTCGTTTAGCGGGGCTGTGATCCCTTGCCGTTCGTCGCTGCCGTCCTTAACGTGACCAACGCCAGTCGGACGGGATCCCTGTTCGGCCAAGAACAGAAGGGGAGGCCACCACCGTGGCTATCGGAATCTATTTTGGAGACAGCGCATCGTTCACGGCGAAGGTATATGACGACGTTGTCAGTCGGCTGGAAGCGGCGGGTGCCGGCGCCCCGGCCGGCAGGCTGTACCACGTCGCGATGGAAAGCGGTGATCTCGTCAACGTGTTTGACGTATGGGACTCGCAAGAGTCCTTCGAGGCGTTCGGGGCGACGTTGATTCCGATCATGGCCGAGCTCGGCGCCGAGCCCGCCGAGCCGATGGTCCTCCCGGTTCGCAACGTCATCGAGGGCTGAGCCCCCCGCCATCCGCCTAAGCCGTTGCGATGCCGAGACTCAGCGGGCTTTCGAAACCCAAGCAGATATCTAGATAGGTAAGACCCCCCCCAAGACGGCATCTATGCCAGCTCCTCGAGCAGTAGGTGGGTAGCCCAATTAGCCGCATCGCCCCATGGGGCTGTGACCGATCGCACCTCTTCCTCAGATGACAGGGCGTCGCCTCCTAAGTAGATGAGGCCGATCGCTTTGCGCACCCCAAGATCGCCAGCCGCGACCGCGTCCGGCCTGCCAAGGCTGCGGGCCAGGAACCAATCGGCGGTCCAGCGCCCAACTCCCTTGATCTGGGTGAGGCGCTCGATCACTTCGGCATTCGTTGCGGTGCTCAGCTCGGCCAGCCGCCCCTCGGCCGCCGCCGTGGCGATGTTGACGATGTAGCGGCTCTTGGCAGTTGTGAACTGCAGCTCTCGGAGTCGAAGTGGGTCGGCGCCCGCCAGCGCTTCGGCAGTGGGGAAGGCCCACACCTCGACGTCCCCGACAAGGTGCTGGGTGCCCAGGAGCTCCACCAGTCGCCGCCTGGTGGTGGTGGCCCAAGCCAGGTTGACCTGTTGGGCGGTCACCGATGTGACGAGCGATTCGACGGGGTCGGGTTCGATGGGCGGGCGATAGCCGCCGAGCCGTCGCCACAGACGACCAAAGAACTCATCGGCGCCGACCAGCTGCTTTATCGGTTCGATAGGAAGCTGTCCGCCCAGGCGGTGGCGTAGATCGTCAAGGCAAGCGTCGGCGTCATCGGATTCGACGGTGACGCGACCATCATCGCCTTGCACTGCTCTATAGGCGCCGCCGGCACAGACCCGATAGAAGGCGCCATCGACCACCCTGTTGGCACCGTCGTCACCCCAGCGCCGGAAGCGGTCGATGGAGTCGGCCAGCGATACCGGTTCGTCGGGGGACCAATGTGCGAGTGCCATGGCGACGGCAACCCTAACTATGCGCAGGTACCTTGGGGCGATGGCCCGAATCACCCTTCTCGCTCTGGTTCTGCTGGTAGCAGCGTGCACGCCATCTCCGCTCGATGCCGAACCGGCCGAGATCGACACCTGCGAAGACATAGCCACGGCCACGGTTGGGGTGCTGCAGGACCAGTTGGACCTCGTGGCGACACTTTCGTTGGAGCAAGTTCTGGCCGACCCCGGGCCGCCGGAACTGGAGGCCCTAGAACTGCGAGGCGATGAGTTGGCGGCTCGCTCCACAGCCATCGGGTGTGGGGACGCCGAGATCGGAGTACTGATCAAAGATCGGTCTCAAGGGCTGGTGGCCGAGGGGCCGGTGGCCGAGAGGTTCCTCGATGCGATTCGGGACCGGATCGGGCCTTAGTGACCTATGCCGCAAGTCATGCGACACACGACACTAGAGCTGCGACGCTGCGGCCGAGTCCAGGAACCAGGTGACTTGGTTGGCGCCATCGGCCACCGCTTCGGCGGGTAGCCCGCTGCCACCCTGCAGGATCTGAGCCATGACTCCCGCCTTGGATTCGCCGCTTACCAAGAAAGCCAGGTGGCTGGCACGCCACAGCAGAGGCATCGTTGCGGTGAGTCTCCACGTTTGCTTCTCTTCGACCCAGTTGGAGACGAACAGCGCGATACGCTCATCGAGAGCGTCCGTGTTCGGGAACAGCGATGCCGTATGGCCGTCATCGCCCAGCCCGAGCAGAATCACGGTTGGCTGGGAATCGCCGAAGATGCTTGACAGCTTGACGTTGTAATCGGCGGCGGCCGCCTGTGGGTCAGCGGGAAGCCACTGCAAAGGCACGAAGCTGGCATTCACCTGGTCGAGCAACGCACCATGCGCCATGAGATCATTGCGATCTTGATGGGAGGGCGGCACCCACCTCTCATCCGACATCCAGGTAAGAACATGCGCCCAATCGATGTCTTCGTCTCGCAGCCGGAGGTAGGTGGCGCGCGGCGTACTGCCACCGGCCAGGCCGAGAGTTATGGGCGCGGTCCCCTCGCGCAGCCAGCGGGCGATCGTTGCAGCAGCCAAATCGGCCAGGGCGTCGGTGTCGTCCGAGATTCTTACGTCCGTCGCCATGGCGCCAGGCTAGAACTGGGCGGACATGACAAGAAGGTTGCGAATCGAGTGGTCCGAAGGTCGCAAGGTGACCGGCTTGCTGTCAATGCCCGACCGGCCGCGTCAGACCGGAGTGTTGCTGGCCCACGGTGCCGGGGCTGGGCAGTGGACGCCGTTCGTGGTGCACCTCAGAAACGGCCTGGCGGCCGGCCGCTACGCAACGATGTCGTTCAACTATCCCTATGCCGAGGCGGGCAGACGAAGTCCCGACCAGCCGAAAACCGCTCTCGCTGCCCACGGTGCCGCAGCCGATCGTCTCGGTACGTACACGAAGAAGGTGGTTCTGGCCGGCAAATCGATGGGGGGACGACTCGGGTCTCACCTGGCAGAGCATCGCTCGGCCCTGGCCGGGGTGGTCTACTACGGCTACCCCATCGTGTCGCCTGCGTCGCGCCAGGTGCGAGATACGTCACATCTCGGCAACGTCGGCGTGCCGCAACTGTTCTTCGCAGGCACTCGCGACCCGCTCTGTCCACTTGAAACATTGCTTGAGGTGACCGCCGGTCTCGACGACACCACGGTCGCCATCATCGAGGGCGGCGACCACTCCTTCAAGGTTCCAAAAGCTGTCGGCAAGCCATACCCCGACGTGCTCGACGACCTGGTCGCCATAACCCTCGATTGGCTGGGAGGCCTCTAGGACGGCGCCTTGCGGAAGCGACCGGACACAACGCGACCTTTGATGGTCTCAAGCGTCCATTCCGATCCCTTCGGCCACTCCATCCCGCCGTCTAGCGGCACGCCTTCCGCCGCCAGATGGCCGATGAGGTTCGAGATGATGTCACCATGAGTGCACAGAACGGCGGCTTGGCCCCGAAGCTCGGAGATGAGGCTGAGGGTCTTCTTGACCGAGCTGCCTTCGGCCAGGCGCTCGTCTTCCTCTACAGGGTTTCCGATGCTGTTGGCCAATGGTCCCACCGTCGCCAGGCAGCGCGGATAGGAGCTCGAGACGATGCGTTCCACCGGCAGGCGTGAAAGCCGCCTGCCGATCTTTTGGGATTGACGGATGCCTTTCTTGGAGAGCGGCCGCTTGATGTCTCCCTTTGAGTTGCTCCGAGTACCGGCCGAACCGTGCCGCAACAGGTGGATGCGGCCCTGTGCCGGATCGGCTTGCAGCTGGGCCGCCCAGGCCAAGACATCTTTGTCCTTGCGAAAGCTGAGCCGCTCGATGGCGTCGCTCTCGTCCAGCCAGACCACCTTGTCGACCTCATTGTTCTTGGCGAACTTGCCCTTTTCCGCCTCCATCAGCCAATACCGCACCGCCTTGAATCGCCCGCCCTTCAGCTGGTAGCCGATGCTTCCCAGCTCGACAACCGGCCGGCACTGGAAGCCGGTCTCTTCCCGCACCTCTCGAAACGCCGCTTCCGCCGGCCCCTCTCCCTGGTCGATCTTGCCTTTGGGCAGAGTCCAATCCTTGTATCGGGGTCGGCGGATCAAGAGAAACTCGGGTCCAGACTCGGTACGGCGAAACACCACTCCACCAGCGGCTCGGATCGGTTTCGCCATCAGCGGCCCTCGGCCCGAGCCGTTGCCCTCTCCTGAAGGACCTCGTGAGTGTTGATGCCCACGACGGTGGGGACCTTCTCCCAGGACCCGTCGGGGTTGAGCTGCCAGGCGAGAACGTCGTCTGCCAAGTTGACCTGCAGAATCTCTTCGAGCCGCTCCCGGAGGTCGGGATCCTTCACCGGTGCCACAGCCTCTACCCGGAAGTCCATGTTGCGGGGCATGAAGTCTGCCGAGCCGATTCGGTACACGGCGTCAGGTCCGGGGCGACCGAACCGGTAGATGCGCGAGTGCTCCAGGAACCGTCCCACGATGGAGCGAACCCGGATGTTGTCGGACAAGCCGGGCACGCCTGGCAGCAACCCGCAGGTGGAGCGGACGATCAGGTCCACCTGGGTTCCAGCTTGGGAAGCTTCGTAGAGGGCGTCTATCAGGCCGGTGTCGATGAGGTGGTTGATCTTGATCACGATCGAGCCTTCCGGACCAAGCGCAGTCTGGTCGGCGATCCGCTTCAGAAGCTTCTGGCGCAGCGAGGTGGGAGCTACCCACAGGTTGCGGTAGTTGTCGCGGTGGCCGAAGCCGGTGAGGACATTGAACAGCTCGGACAGATCAGACCCGATCTTGGGGTCGGCGGTGAACAACCCGAGGTCCTCGTAGAGGCTTGCGGTCTTTGGGTTGTAGTTGCCGGTCCCGATGTGGCTGTATCGACGGACTCGGCCCCCTTCGTTCCTCGCCACAAGCAACACCTTCGAGTGGGTCTTGAGGCCGACCACGCCGTACACAACGTGAACCCCGGCCTCTTCAAGGAGCCGGGCCCAGCGGATATTGGCTTGCTCATCACCGCGTGCCTTGAGTTCCACCAGCACCACGACCTGTTTGCCAGCTTCGGCGGCCCCGATGAGAGACCTAACGATCGTCTCCTCACCGCCCATGGCTGGATCCTCTGGCATCGATGTGCGATACAGGGTCTGCTTGATGGCTAGAACGTTGGGGTCTTCCGCTGCCTGAGCCAGGAAGGCGCCGGCAGATGTGGCGAACGACTCGTACGGCAGATGTACCAGGATGTCGCCGCGGCCCACTTCAGAGAAGAAATCCACCGGTTCCTTGGCCAGGCGGGGTTGGGTTACCGGGGCCCAGGGCGCCGCCTTCAACCCGGGACGGTCGAGTTCGGTGAGAGCCCACAGGCCTCCAAGATCGAGGGGAGCGTCGCAGTACGAAACGTCATTGGCCGCTAGCTGCAGTTCTGCCAACAGCAGCTGGAGCACCTCGTTCGAGATGTCGGGGTGCACCTCGAGCCGCACCGCATGCGCCGTGCGCCGTTGGGTGCGTAGAGCCGATTCGACGGCGGCTAAGAGGTCCTGAGCCTCTTCCTCTTCGATAGCGGGATCGGCCCTCCTGGTCACCCGGAAGGGGTGATGACCCACGATCTCGAGGCCAGAGAAGAGCCTGTGGAGATGAGCAGCGATGACCTGCTCAAGGGGGACGAAGCGATGCTGGTCAGGAAGGACGATGAACCTGGGAAGAATGGGGGGAACCTTGACCCGGGCCAACTGGGATCCTCTGTCTCCGATCACCTGCACGGCAAGGTTCAGCGAGAGATCCGAGATCCATGGGAACGGGTGGGCGGGGTCGATGGCCAGCGGAGTGAGGACCGGGAATATGCGGTCCTCGAAAATCTCATCGAGTGCCCCCTGGGCTGCGGGATCCAACGCCTCGTAATCGGTGAGCGATACGCCGGACGCTTCGAATTCTGGGAGCAGCTCCTTCGTGAAGAGCTGGTCGCGTCGGGCTGTGAGTGTTGCGATCCGCTGCGAAATAGCTTCGAGGGTCTCGGTTGGGGAGAGCCCGTCGGCCGAGGCGCCCGTGTATCCAGCGGCGGTCTGCTCCTTGAGGCCGGACACCCTCACCTGAAAGAACTCGTCGAGGTTCTGGCTGACGATGGCAACGAACTTGACGCGTTCCAACAGCGGGAGGCTGGGGTCCTCAGCCAGCGCTAAGACCCGCTCCTGGAAATCGAGCAGCGATAGCTCTCGGTTGGTGTATCGAGCAGTCATGAGGGCCACCGATGTTATCGGCGCCGTTGAACCTCCCTAGAGGGAGTATGCCGACGTCCCTCGTAACTCGTCCCACTGCACGTTCGCGGTAGTGATTGACACCCTCCCCTGACCCCTCCCGCAAGCGGGAGGGGATTTCCGTGGTCGCGCCAGCGCTGGTTTCGCGTTGGGCGTTAGACGGGGATTGAGACGTGAGGGGTGTTACGAGGGACGCGGCGCCTAGCCCTCTAGCTTCGAGATCTTTTCGACGCGTCTGACGTGTCGTTCCTCGCCGGTGAACTCTGCCTTCAGGAAGGCATCCACCAGTTCCCAAGCCAACTCCACTCCGGTGATGCGCGCCCCCAGGGTCATCACGTTGGCGTCGTCGTGCTCCACGGCCTGGTGGGCCGTATAGACGTCGGCGGCTTGAGCGGCCCGAATGCCTCTGAGCTTGTTGGCGGCGATGGCGGCGCCGGCGCCGGATCCGCAGACGACGATGCCGCGATCGACCCGGTCGTCGAGCACGGCCTTGCCGACGGCTGCCGCAAAGTCGGGATAGTCGACAGGTTCGGTGGAGTGGGTGCCCAGGTCGGTGACCGCGTAGTTGGCTTGGCGCAGCCGCTCGATGAGATCTTCCTTCATCTCGTAACCGGCATGATCGCTGCCGATGGCAACCCGCATCTCGCTCCCTCCGCTAGGCGCCGAGGGTACCTGGGTAACCTCGGCGCGGTGCGTCGCTTCCTCCTCAGCCTGGTGATCTTGGGAGACTTCGCCCCGTAGAATCTTGAGGTGAACGACATTCTCGTTACCGGCGGCACGCCGCTGTCGGGTGCGATCTCTGTGGTTGGGGCCAAGAACGCTGTGTTGAAGCAGATGGTGGCGACTCTGCTGGCGCCCGGCATCCACCATCTCGACAATGTCCCTGCCATACAGGACGTTGCCCTAATGGGGGACGTGCTGCGCCACGTTGGGGCCAAGTGCTTGAGAGACGGCGCCATACTCGAGATCGAGGTGCCAGACGAGCCGCTGCCGGAGGCCCCCATCGACTTGGTGCGCCAAATGAGGGCATCGATCCTGGTGCTCGGTGCGCTGTTGGCTCGTTGTGGGGAAGCCCGAGTGGCGCTGCCCGGCGGGGACGACTTCGGCTCCCGGCCCATCGATATGCACCTGCTTGGGCTGCGGGAGATGGGCGCTGAGTTCGACCTCAGCCATGGTGTGCTCGTCGCCAGAGCGCCCGACGGATTGCATGGGGCTGACATCTATCTGGACTTCCCAAGCGTCGGCGCTACCGAGAACATCTTGTTGGGTGCAGTTCTGGCGAACGGCTCAACCACCGTTGAGAATGCCGCTCGCGAGCCGGAGCTCGAGGATCTCGCCAGATTCCTCATAGGGATGGGAGCTCGTATCACCGGCGCCGGCACATCGACCATCGTGGTCGAGGGCGTTGATGAGCTTCGGGCCGCCGATCACAAGGTGGTCCCAGATCGCCTCGAGGCCGGAACGTATCTGTTAGCCGGAGCCATCACCGGAGGCACCATCCGCACCTCGCAGTGCGTGCCAGCCCACCTCCGCATGGAACTTGCCAAGCTCAAAGAGTCAGGGTGCGAGGTGGAGACGGGGGATGATTGGATAGAGGTGAAGGGCCCCAAGCGCCCCACGCCCGTCGACTTCGCCACCCTGCCCTATCCGGGGTTCCACACCGACATGCACCCACAAATGGTTGCGCTTCTCTCGCTGGCCGACGGCACTTCGGTGATAACAGAGAACATCTACGAATCCCGATTCCGCTACATCGGGGAGCTGAACCGGATGGGTGCCGACATCACGACGGAGGGCCAGCATGTGGTGATCAAGGGGGTCGAGGGCCTGAGCGGATGCGAAGTGCAGGCGCCCGACATAAGAGCAGGAGCTGCTTTGGTCGTTGCCGCTCTGGCATCTCATGGCCGAACGCTGGTCACGGCCGCCAATCACATCGATCGTGGCTACGAGGACTTCGTCGGCCGGCTCCGGTCTGTCGGCGCACAGATCGAGACCTCAGCCTCCAGCGACAACTAATGCGAATTGTTGTCGCGGTCCTTCTGTCCTTGATGGCCGCGGCGCCCGCCGCCGCTCAGGAATCTGCTGCATTCGGGGAGGTGGAGTTTGTCCCGGCGGAGGGGACCACGCTCACATTCGGCGAGCGCTCCTATGCCGGAACCCTTCGCATGTCTGTTGCGCCAGACGGCTTGGTGTTGGTCGAGGATGTCGGCATCGACGGTTACCTCTCCGGCATCCGGGAAGTGCCGCTCTCGTGGCACGAGGAAGCTCTCGCCGCCCAGGTGGTGGCTGCCCGCACCTACCTCGCATGGACTCTGGATAGGGGAAGGAGCGCCGACGGCGTCAAATACGGCTACGACATCTGCGCTACGACCAGCTGCCAGGTGTATGCGGGGGTCGGCGTCGTCCGCGGCCCCGATGGCGATCGATGGGCAGAGGCGATCGAGAGAACAACAGGCGAGGTGCTTCTTTACGAGGGCAAGCCAGCCCAGGCGATGTATCACTCAACATCGGGTGGGCGCACCGAGCCGATAGAAGACATCTTCGATTCCACGCCAAAACCGTATCTGGTTGGCGCAGAGTCGCCGGGAGAGCAATCGCCGTTCGTTGATTGGTCCTATGAGATACCGGCC
>Ga0224512_10005220_pt1 | contig 10769 bp, 10 predicted proteins | sample SF_May12_sed_USG_4_FD_169103 | JGI IMG/M metagenome (GOLD analysis project Ga0224512, IMG submission 169103) | Sediment microbial communities from San Francisco Bay, California, United States - SF_May12_sed_USGS_13 | ecosystem: Environmental > Aquatic > Marine > Sediment | place: USA...
CCCGAAGACCTTGAATTGGAGTTGAGCTGGCTCGACGAGAACTGCGGTGGGCGGCCCTACGGCTTGGATCTCCTCTTTCCGGCGAAATCCGAAGGAGACGACGTCGCTGCCCTCAGCGCCGGTATCCCGAAAGGTCATCGCGACTTCGAAGCATCCGTAGAAGGACAGCTCGGCATTCCATCTCGTAAGAACCCGGGAACGCCCTCCGCAATCGGCGGGATGCCGAAGAACATCGATCACCTCCCCACGAACGCGAGAGCGCGAGCCCAATGGGACGTCGCCAGGGAACACCCCTTTGGGCTGCTCGCCAGCGGACTGGGTCCTGCCCCCTCCGACGTTGTCCGTGCCGCCCACAAGTCGGGAGCGCTCATCGCCGGCTTGGTGGGGGCACCTCGCCACGACGCGATTCAGCTCGAGGTCGGCGCAGACATACTCGTCGCCCAGGGTTACGAAGCGGCTGGCCACACTGGTGACGTCGGGACCTTCGTCCTCGTTCCGCAGATCGTCGACATGGCCGGTGCTACCCCAGTGTTGGCGGCGGGTGGAGTGGCTGAAGGCCGCCAGGTGGCCGCTGCCCTGGCGCTCGGTGCACAAGGCGTGTGGACGGGATCGTTGTGGCTGACGACCGCCGAGAGTGACCTCGATCCAATCGTCAAACGAAGGCTGATCGAAGCCACGTCCGCCGACACTTTCAAGACGCGTTATCTCACCGGCAAGCCAACAAGGCATCTTCTCACCAGATTCATTGAAGCGTGGGAGGAGGATGGCTCCCCGGAGCCTCTCCCTTCGCCCCAACAGCAGATCCTCGTTCGAGATGCGCTGGTGAGTGCTGGTGAGCACAGAATCGAGGGCGCGATGGGAACGGCGGCCGGGCAGGTCGTTGGCCTCATCAAAGCGGAACGGTCGGCAGAGAGTGTTGTCTTCGAACTCGCGGCGGACATGGCGCGGACATTTGAAGAGGCGTCTGCGCTGTTCGCGTAGCGTCCCCGCACGTCAAGGGTTGCGTCCTGGTGACGGCTGAGATGCGCGGCCAGGCCGCGGCTTCGTCTGAATCGGTAGCATTCTGCAGCATCAAGTGAGTTTCCCGGCCAACGGCAGCCACGGAAGGAATGACGGACCATGAGCAATCGAATCCACGTCTCTTGAATCAGGCGATCTCTGCTAGCGGTGAGGTTCCCGTGCTCGTCGTGGGTGCCGGAGCGATCGGCGGCTACTTCGGATCGCTCCTCGCCAGGGCCGGCCACCCGGTCACCATGCTGGCGCGAGGTGCCCATCTTGAGGCGATACGTAGTCGTGGGTTCCGCATCGAGGAGGGACCGGACGCTGGAGTCGCAGCCGTACAGGCCGTTGCCAGCCTCATCGAGGCGCCGGCCCCTGGGCTGGTCCTCTTTGCGGTTAAGGCGTACGACTCCGAGCTGCTCGCTCGACAACTCGCCTCACTTGTGCCAGATGATGCCTTGGTGCTCGAGCTGCAAAATGGCGTGGACCGGGCCGACGAGCTGCGTCGACTCCTCGGAGACAGGGTGCTGGCGAGCACGGTGTACATGGAGTCCCAGATTGAGAGCCCGGGGATAGTGCGCTATCTCAGTGGTGCCCGCAGCATCCACCTTGGCGAACCGGATGGCTCCGGCCTGACCCCTCGGGCTGCTCAGGTGGGTCGCATTCTCGAGGAGGCCGGCATTGACGCTCGCGTCTATGCCGACGTACGGCCGGCACTCTGGGGGAAGTTCGTCCTGGTATGCGCAGCCAATTCGTTGACAGCATTGACGCAGAGACGTTTCGGGGACGTCATTGCATTGCCGATGGGTCGTGACGTCGTCGCCGGGCTGATCGCCGAGGCGGTGGCTGTGGGAGAGGCGAGCGGCGTGGACCTCGGCGACGATGTGGTGGAGCGATCCGTGGCCTTTCTCGAAGACCTCGGTCCAAGGCTGCGGTCATCCATGCTGCGCGACATCGAGCGAAATCGACAGGTTGAGGTAGATGCGCTCAACGGGACAGTCGTTCGCCTCGGTGACGAGCTCGGTGTGGAGGTTCCGATGAACCGCGTCGTCACGCTTGCGCTAAGAGCGCACAATGAGCGTATCCTCGCCGAGGAGGTGACCCCATGACCGCTGAGCCAGAAACACTTCGTCTCGAGGCGAAGTCCCTTAGCCATGACAGCTTCGCCCGCTTCGGCACCTATGCCGGTGAACCCGAGCGCTCACCGGATTGGATTGCGTCGGGGACACGAGTCGGAGGTGTTCGTGAAGACGCAGACAAGACCCACGGTCCGCGCGTCGCTTACCTCTGGAATCTCGGCGATCTCTCTTACGATGGAGACGTTCCCTACGTCGGTTTCGTGCGCTACTTCCACCAAGGGTTCCGGGTCTCGCAACTCGAGCGGCATCCGCACGAGACCCAAACGTGGTTGGCCCGTCGCGGAACGTCCTTCGTTGTGGTCGCTCCGGAGACCGGGCCTGAGCCCCCACCGCCCGAGTCGGTTGCGGCGTTTGTCGTCGAGCCCGGCGATCTCATCGCGATCGGCCGCGGTGTCTGGATGTGTCACTTCTTTCCATTGGGTCCTGAGGCGACCTACAACGTGATCACATCGCGGCGCCAACCTGAGCAAGATCGGGATCTCGTCGACCTCTCCGAAACGGCCAACACAGTGCTCGAGATCACGCTGCCAACGGACTTCGCCGTGATGCGAACCGATCTATCGATCAGCGCTACAGAAGATGTGTGATCGATCGGCCGGTCCCCATCTGTGGACCCTCAGGCCGGCAATCGCTCCAACCGTCCGTCCACTTTGACGAATAGGGTCGCGCCTTCTGAACTCGTCAGCGGAGGCTGCACCGAATCCGCAGGCACGTATCCGTAGACACCAACGTCATAGTCGTCTCCACCGATTTCGCAGGCCCCCTCGATCACGAAAAACTCCCACGCCGCGCGGGAGCGACCATCGCCGATCTGGTGGTAGCCGGGTTGTAGCTCGACCAGTGCCGTTTGCGATCCAGTCCATGGGTTCTTGCTCAGCTGCTTGAATCTGACTCGATCGAGGTCGAAGCCGTGGCAGATGCCCTCACCTCGCGCGTAAACCGGTCCCGGCTGCCAGGCGACCAACGAGGTGGGCAGCCTTCGTACCCAGCCGCGCGGGCCCATTGCTCGGTCAGGATCTGTTGGGAAGAGCGCGTTCCTCCCTGCTTCCTGATCCGGCCGAATCCGCCGCGATGCAGGCCCACTGCCCTCATCGATGTTGTCGCCCTGGAGTGACAGCAGCGCGGTGAAACCTTCCGGCGTGTCTGCCGCATGTACGAAGCCGGGCGGGCGCCAGAAGTAATCTCCCGCGTCGAAGTGGCCTTCACCATCGAGGTCCAGCTCTCCCTCCAACACGAGACACTCCTCGACGGAGTCGTGGTAGGCGTTCGTGAGGTCGCGATAGCCGGCGTCAATCCGGATCAGATCGATTCTCCGTGAGGTGGCATCGTCGATGCGGAGGGTCTTTTGGTTGTACTTGACGTACAGCTTTTCCACTTGGTCGTCTGGTCCCAAGTTGGCGCGGAACTCAGGGGCCATCGCTCCCACGACGGAGAGCCCGTTCTCCCATGCCATGGCGTTCGTGTCTACCCGGGTGCGCTCGCTCACGTGGCCTCCATGCTGTAGGTAATTGGTCGCCGTACGCTGTGGAGGCTAGCCACGGGCGCATCTGGTGACTCGACGGCGGCGGCCTTCAGGTTTGCCGATCGAGGTGAGGTCAGGGGGGATCCTGGCCGCCATATTGTTCGCGGAGGTCGCGTTTCAATGTCTTTCCTGCCGCCGAGGTGGGCAGGCTGTCGCGGAACTCGTAGCTCCTCGGGACCTTGTAGCCGGCCAGGGAGGCGCGGCAATACGAGTCGAGCTCCTCGTCTGTGGCCTGCGCTCCGGCCTTGACGACGACGATCGCCGTGACCTGCTCACCCCACTTCTCGGACGGTGTCCCGATGACGGCCACCCGGTCGACCGCATGATGCGCGTGCAAGACCTCCTCGACCTCGCGCGGGTAGATATTTACCCCGCCGCTGATGATCATGTCCTTCTTTCGGTCGACGACGTAGGCGAAGCCGTCTTCGTCGAGTCGGGCCATGTCCCCTGCGGTCAAGAAACCATCTGCCGTCGTGCACTCCTCTGTCGCTTCGGCATCATCGAGGTAACCGTTCATCAAGAAGGGGGACCGGCTATACAGCAGACCGACTTCCTCTGGCCCAACGGGGTTCCCATGGTCGTCGAGGAGTGCCACCTCGGTCATGAACCAGGGGCTGCCAACGGAGCCCGGCTTCCGCAGCTGCTCGGGGGGACGGAGGCAGGTGACGACACCCGCCTCGGTAGAGCCGTACACCTCGTGCAGGCCGACGTTCGGGAACGCGCCGATCACCCACTGTTTGAGGGCAAATGGGAACGGTGCCGCGTTGAAGTACATGGTGTGGAGATGCGAAAGGTCACGTTTCGACAGTGCCGCGTCGCCGAGGGACCGAATCATCTGGGCATGGGTGGGGACGAGGAATATCGACTGAATGCCCCCCGCAGCCACCATGTCCAGCGCTTGTTCCGGATCCCATTCGCGAAGCATCGTGAGCGTCCCACCCGTGTGTACCGCCGCATACGCGAATGCGAATCCTGCACCGTGATACATCGGCGCCACGGCCATGGTTCGACTTCCCGGCCCAAGGCCCCACTCCAAGGCGGTTGCCATAAAAGTGAGGCATCGAGAGCGATGGCTTATCATCACGCCTTTGGGCCTCCCGGTCGTGCCGGACGTATAGGCAATGACGAAGGGTTCGGTCTCGTCGATGATGAATGCGGGATCTGTGCTGCCCGCGGCATTGAGGGCAGCTTCGTAGTCCGGCCCGAGCTGGGTGCCGTCGATCGAAAGAACCACGTCGATGCCAAGGCTCTCGACGGCGGGGGCGGCGATCTCGGCCCGGCCATCGTCGAGCACGAGCGCTTTCACCCCCGAGTGGCCCAAGATGTACTCGGCTTCAGCCGGCGCCAGCCGAGGATTGATCGGAACCATGGTCAGCCCTGCTTTGGCCAGGCCGGCTGCGACCTCGGGATACTCGAGTCGGTTGCCGAGCACCACACCGACGCGGTCTCCCGGCGCAAGCCCGGTTTCCAGCATGGCATTGCCGAGCCGATTCGACCGGTCGTTGAGCGCGGCGTACGTGAGGCTACGGTCACCGTCGACCACTGCAAGATTGGACGGCATGGAAACTGCGAACTCCCGTATGCCGTTCGCGATATTGAGCGAAGCCCCTTTGGGTTGGATCGCCACCGAGATTCCTCCTGAGCTGTTTACGGCTTGGCTTGGCAGGCACTTTCCTGTGGAAGCCGGCATGTTAGGTGGTGGGGAGCGGTGACGGCCTCGGCAGCGCCGTCCTCCGACTGACGGCGTCGGCGTGAGCTGGCTGGCTACCAACCCGTCGTCGCAGGGATTGGCCCTGCGAATCGTCAGACCCATTACTCTGCGAGTGGTCGACTGAGGGAGGAGCGGATGAACGGTTACGTTGACACCCGATGGGGCCAGGTGCACTATCGGACGTCCGGCTCTGAAGGCCCGGCGCTATTGCTCTATCACGAGTCGCCGCTGTCTTCGCTGGTGTATACCCAAGCGTTGGACGAGCTTTCCGGGTCAGTGCGTTCGTTTGCGTTCGACACGCCGGGCTACGGAGAGTCAGCGCCTCCGCCGCAAGAAACCGAGATATCCGAATACGCAGCAACCCTGCTTGAAGCCGCCGATAACCTGGGTCTCGAGACCTTTGCGGTTGCTGGGGCGCACACGGGCGCATCGCTTGCGCTCCAGGTCGCGTTGCAGGCCGCACCCGGACGCGTGAGCCATGTGATCCTCTCCGGAGTGCCGCTGATGACCTCGGACGAGCGCGCTGACTACCTGGCCAATTGGGCTCCTGCTGTCACGCCCGACGCAGACGGGGCTCACTTCCGTTGGGCGTGGGAGCGGTACGTGCGGATCTGGAAGGGTCCGGCAGAGATGGTGCACCTCGGGGCCAAGCTGTTGCTTTCGAATCTCGAGCGATACAACTGGGCGTACAACGCTGCCTTCCGCTATGACCCCGAGCCGGACCTTTCCGCGCTTGGGGTACCCACCCTCTTTTTGACTGCGGAGAATGACCTCCTCATCACCTCGGACCGCAAAGCCGTAGGAATCGTCCCCGACGCACGGCTTCAGATCATCGAAGATCTGCCTGGTCAGCTCCCGATGCGGGTTCCGAAGCTCTTTGCTGAGGCCGTTGTCGCGTTCTTGAAGGGAGAGTGACGCCGGACCGTCAGTGCTTCAAGCCATCCCAAGCGCACGAAGCGCGGTAGTAACCAGGACGCCGACGATTACCACCAGGACGAACGAGCCACCGAGCCCGGCAGTGACAGACGCGGCCGCAACTCCGGGAAGACGGGCATCGATGGTGTAGCCGCCGTCACCCGAGATGGTCTGTACGGTGATCAGCGCAGCGAGCATCGCAGCAGGCACGAGGGAGAAGATTGTGTCGGCCCAGGCTGGCCGGTGCCCGCCACCCGAGCGCCCGAGGCCGACCAGCCGGAGCAGGTAGGACCCAATCCCAAGCGCGACAACGATCTGCCAGGTCATGCGGCTCCGCCGATCCCTGGCGACGACGCCGATCCGGCGGGTACGCGGGACGCGACGGCGGCGCCTGCGATCGCGGCAAGCACAGGGACGCCAGGGGGTGTGACCGGAAGCAGCACGAGTGCGATAGCGCCGCCGACAGCGGCCGAGACTCTGGCGCGACGACTGCGCAGGGCCGGCCGCAACAGTGCAACGAACATGGCGGGAAGCGCGACATCGAGGCCGATGGCATTGGGATCACCGAGCGCCTGACCGACCGTGATGCCGGCCACGGTGCCGCCTACCCACAGTGAGTAGACGGTGATCCCGGTTCGTAAATAGACACGGTCGACTTGGGCGGGGTCCGGTTCATTGAGCGCAAGCAGCACCGGAGCGTCGAGCATCACTGCGGCCGCCAGGGCGCGTCGAACTCCGCGCAAGCGGAGCCTGTCGCGAACCGCCAGACCGAAGGCCGCGAGCCGAGTGTTGAGCAGAAGCCCGGACACCACGGCGGCCGAGGCGCTGCCGCCGGCAAGAACGATTCCCAGGGCGGCGAACTGGGCGCCGGCACCGAACACTGTTGCCGACAGCACGACCGTCATGAGCGGGTCGACTTCGTTGGCGACCGCGACCACTCCAAAGCTGAAGCCAAAGACCGTCGCCGCCACGCTGAAGCCGAGAAGCTCCCAGTTCATGTGGACGAAGCGCCCGGTGCCGGGCAGTCTTCGGGAACTCACCGTCTTGATCTCGAGGTCACTTCACCGACATCAACGCCCGTCCGAGGTACCAGTGTCACGTGCTGCGCCTCATGGGCCGTCACGACCCCCTGGAGGCGGGCTCGGGCTCTGCGTTTTCATTGCTACAGCGCCTGCCTTCACGTTCTCTCCCCGCTCCCTCAGGTCGGTGGGAGCGATCCTAAAGTCAGGCGCATCGAGCGGCAACATTGGCGCCCCACGGCTCGCTTGACCCCGATACATCTGATGTTTACGCTCGCTGGGCGTCCGAAGGCTTGAGGAGCGACGCGCAATGGCGCTGAAAGACGACACGCTTGGCCGTTGAGTCCAACCTGACCAGGCTCGCCGCGAGATTACCGACGGTATCGCCTCCGAGCTCGGCTCGCCTCCGTGGCTACGGTGTCAGATCGTTTCCCACTTGATGAACGGCGCCAGAGCTGCTGGCAGCTCCAGAGATACCTTCATGACCACGGCGTCGGTGTGTTGCACGGTCACCCGCGCCGTCCCGCATTCGATTCTCGAGATTATGTCAAGCTGATGGTTACGGGTCAGGCTCCGCTGTCGTTTTCAGGGACAGTTCCAGAAACCCGAGGTGAGGAGACTCGATACTTCGATTATTGCCAGCAGGGCAAGCTCATGATTCAGTGGTGTGAGCCATGTGAGGAGTACCTCTTCTATCCCAGGGCCGTTTGTCCCTTGTGCCTCGAAGCTGCACCGACATGGGTCGAAGCATCTGGCGGAGGCACGGTGTTCACCTTCACCGTTCACCACCGCTTCCCTCAAGGTATGGAGGAGCAGGGTCCTTACGTGGTAGCCGTCGTTGAGCTCGATGAGGGCGTCCGCCTAATGAGCCGGGTCATCTCCAACCCTGATGATGTCACCATCGGGCTGCGGGTGGAGGCGCGGTTCGCCAGGATCACAGCCACCTTCCAGGTTCCGGTCTTCGTGCCCGTGCCACAGGAGGTGTGAATGGGTGCAGAGCCTCTACTCGCGATCGTCGGCGCCGCAGCCGCGCCATCTCAGGACGGCGGCGACCTCACTCCTGTCGGGTTGATGGCGGAGGCCGCTGCTGCCGCATTGGGTGAGGCTGCGGTGAAGAAGGCGGAGGTCGATGGCCTGTTTTCGGCCTCGGCTTACTACTACCTACCCACCATGACCCTGGGGGATCATCTCGACATCCGGCCCTCGTTCTCAGATTCCGCGAACATCGGGGGCGGGTCGTTCGTCGCCTACCTGGGCCACGCGGCAGCTGCGATCAGTGCTGGATTATGCAACGTCGGACTCATCGCCTACGGCAGCACGCAGCGAACTGATGGCAAGCGTCGCGTCCGAAGCATGACCGAGCCGCTCGCCTATGAGGTCCCGTACGGTGCCCTCTGGCCGCTTACCGGCTACGCCATGATGGCGCAGCGACACATGGGCCTGTACGGGACCACGGCCGAGCAGCTGGCGGAGATCGCCGTAGCTGCTCGTGAATGGGCGCTACTGAATCCAGACTCCGGTCAGTCCCACCCGCTTACGATCGCCGATGTCGTGGACTCTCCGCTTATCTGCTCGCCGCTTCACCGCCTCGATTGTTGCCTTGTGTCGAACGGGGCAGGTGCCCTAGTAGTCACGAGCCCGCAGCGCGCTCGCGACCTTGTCGACAATCCCATCTATGTGTGGGGTGTCGCCGAGCGGAGCGAAAGCCGGTACATGTCCCGCCTGCCCGATTACGTCACGAGCCCCGCCGCCGACACTGGCCCACGTGCGCTCGCCCAGGCGGGTATTTCACTCTCTGACGTCGACGTATTCCAACTGTACGACGCGTTTACCATCGCAGTGCTGATCGCTCTCGAGGACCTGGGTTTCTGCGCCAAGGGCGAGGGCGGCCGGTTTGTGGAAGATGGGAAGCTGCGCCCAGGTGGCACTCTCCCGCTCAACACCAACGGCGGTGGGCTCTCGAACCGGCATCCCGGGATGCTCGGCATGGGGCTGCTGTTGGAGGCGATCACCCAGTTGCAGGGCGCGGCAGGCGCTCGCCAGGTGGCGGATGCCAGGACGGCCCTCGTCCATGGGCTGGGAGCCGTCCACATGACAGGAGCCACTGCGGTCCTTAGTGCGTCTAGCTGGAGCCCCTAGGTGAAGACGAACGAATACCCAGAACACAGGAGACCATCAACAATGTGTGCAGACGCGTGATACCTATCGACAACCTCGGTTGGGAGGATCAGGAGGTGGCGGATGGAGCGCCGGTGACCAGCCTGGTGCGTCTCCCCTCAGATGTCCCCGGCAGGGGATTCACGGTACTCGTTCGATTCCCAGTCGGATGGTCCAGGCCACACTCGGGTTTCTACGAGTCGACTGAGGAAATCATCGTGCTGGAGGGCTGGCTGCAGATGAGCGGCGAGACGCTCGCCGTCGGCGACTACGGCTGGTATCCGGCCGGGTACCTGCGTTCGGACACCAGCTGTCCAGAAGGCGCTTTGGTACTGGCTTGGTTCAGCGGTCCGGCGCGCTGGCATCGAGCATCGCATCCGGCGGACGGCTTTGCACCGGAGGACGTGATCATCGGAAGGGCAGCAAGCCCCGTCATGGAGCCCGGACCGCTCGGCGGGGGTGGAGCGAGGCTGCTGCGGCACGGTGTGCACGCCTCGTCGTGGGTCGTCGATCTGGTACCTCCCATCGAGGCGCCGGCAGGATCCGTGGTCGAATTGTTTGCTTTGGACGAGATGAGTTGGGTATCGGTTCCGGCGGGTCAACACCTGCCTCCGGCGTCCCTGCGTACGTTCTGCCGGATAACCAGACTCGATCAGAAGTGAGCCGTCGCGGACTTTGCTGTGGTCTCAGATCCCCAGCTATGCGAGGCCGAGTGCACCCGGATTCATGAGCCCACGCGGATCAACGGCATTCTTCAGCGAAGAGAGCAGTTCCCAGGTGCCTTGGTCCATGGCGCGCCGGTATGGATAACTGCGGCCGATCTGGAGATGGGCGGCTCCGAGTTCGACGAATACGTCCATGAGGTCGTCGCGGATCCGGGCCACGAGTTCCTCCGACTCTGGCTGCGGGTCATACCGCGGAAGACGCTTCAGAACCGGAGGCTCGAGAACCCGCTCGTAGTAGGGGGTTAGCGGGCCGGGCCAGGTCATGACCATCTCGATCAGGATTGCTGTCGTCGAGATCGTCGAGACCATGAAGCCCACCTCGACGTTGGCCTCTTCCATAAGAGCCGCTCTCTCCACAAAGAATCGTTCGAGTCGGTCCCATCCAGTGTCGGCCCTGGCAAGCGGGAGGATGCAATTGAGGGGTGCCCAGCGTTGGCCTTCAGGGCCGAGAGCGCTGATGAGAGAGGCGTAGGGCTTGGCGTGCAGTAGCCGCGGGACCGTCGCCTCGACTTTCCGACCCCCGGCGCAGATGGCATGTATTGCCTGCAACGAGGCATCGACAGCAGCTTGGCTCGGACCGTC
>Ga0224512_10005221_pt1 | contig 10768 bp, 8 predicted proteins | sample SF_May12_sed_USG_4_FD_169103 | JGI IMG/M metagenome (GOLD analysis project Ga0224512, IMG submission 169103) | Sediment microbial communities from San Francisco Bay, California, United States - SF_May12_sed_USGS_13 | ecosystem: Environmental > Aquatic > Marine > Sediment | place: USA: California...
CAAAGAAGCACAAACGCAACCCGGCTTTCGTCGACGATGCGATCGACACAATTGGCAAAAGCGTGCAGCGGGTTCGACGTGTCATTGAGCAACTGCAGCAACGTTCCGACAGCCACGGGACCGAACGCATCGAACTGGGCAAGGAGATCCTGAACGCTGTTTCTCGTTGTGCCGATCGGCAGCCACTACCGACCGCCCGGGTTGGTGACCGGCAAGTCTGGATCCGTGGCAACCGCGAGCGCTTCCGGATGGCGCTGTTGCACGCGATACGCAATGCTCAGGATGCAACCGACCCTGATGGCGACGTCACTTTGACTTTGACATACGACCAACATGGGTGCGCAGTCTGTATCACCGATACGGGCTCGGGAATGGACGAGTCGTTTGTCCGTGAACGATTGTTCAAGCCGTTTGACAGCACAAAGGGTTCCACGGGAATGGGTATCGGTGCTTATCAGCTTCGAGAGACGGTACGCGCCATGGGTGGTGAGGTCAGTGTCGACAGTCGGCCTGCCGAAGGAACACGAGTAGAGTTGAGGTTTTCGAACGTCGAGAGCGCCGGCGCCTGATTCCGCGCTTGCCGGCAAGCGCAGATCGCTAAAGCACTCGGATACGGCGATCGAGTTGAGATGGACTCGGATCCCTTCAGTGCCGATCGCTACATCTTCTGCAACCGCGCCCGGATGCTGGTCAAGTTAGCTCAAATAGATTCTTCGACATCGTAGTATGAGGCAAAGCAGGTCATCTTTTAGTCTTAAAACCTCTAAATCTAATAGTAAATATGTAATGCTGGATGGACTTATAGCGCTGTCCGATTCTCTGGGGCCACCTCTATTAGAAAGTGCATTATTAAATTTTTAAAACCTAAATACCTTGACAATAAAACATATGATCAAAAACTTTTAATGCAGCTTCTTTTGTATATAAACCATTTCTTACATTCGGCCAAAATTCCACATCTTCTCTATAAATCACTTTTTTAACCATCACATTGATTGAAGGAATGTTTGAAACAGATAATACACAACACCTATGAATACCAGCTGAAACAGCCCAACACCAATTGGAGTCTGAATCAATTGCAACCACTGCACCTACAGGATCATAATTTGTATTTTTAGATTCAATATATCCTTTTGATTTTATTGACTTATATAGACTAAATAATAATTTAGCTTCAAATACAGCTCTTTCTTTACTAACTAAGGGATACTGAGCACCACCTTGAATAGCATTCATTCTTGGACCACGTCTTTTGGAGTTCTCAATAAAAGTTGAGAAGTTGGTTATGGCAATTTGCTTTTGTATGTTTTCAGTATAATTCCAAGGGTATATATTAGCCCACGATGGAATATTTGTTAAATTTTTAGATTCCTCATCAGATAGACCTAAGCAACGGTTTAAGTTAAGGTTTTTCTTATTTTCTGCACTAGCATATTCAATTAGGGTTTCTTCTAATTTTTGATATTGTATTTTGCGATCATCGTAAGATAGGGCTTTTTTTAAAGCAATTATATTAATATGACAATTATCTCCATCGACTAACGTTTTTCCATTAATACGTGCTTTCTCAAGTGGTAATGAAGTGCATAAAGGTTCAATAACAGTTCTATAAAAAAATGACCTTCCTTCTAAAATTTCTTCCTTATTTATTTTAATTACAGTATTTCTTTTGATTGTAAAACCAAGTTTAAAAAATTGTCTATCGATAAAATAAAATACGATATTTATAAAAAGCTTTAATCTGATTTTAATCACACTTAAACAAATCGGTTGGTTTATTTTATTCTTTCAATTTAAATACAAAAACTACGTTATAACCTAAGCGATGTCTTTCTCCAAATAATTGAAATGTAGTCTTTTCAATATACTCAGTCAATTTCCACGGGAGTAAAGCCATCTTTTCAGATTGAGGAATAATTCCATTCGAAAAATATCTTGCTAAGGTTAGCCCATTTTTATTTGCGAGGTTGATCATGTCTTTATTGGTCATACCATATATCCCACCTGAAAATGTTAAACGTCTCATTAGGTATGGAATAGACCAAAAATTTCTATGATTATTACAAATAACTAAACCATTTTGTTTAACTTTTGTACAGATAAATTTCATGGCCGAATTCCTTAGTTCTGGTTCAGCGTTCGGGAAAAATCTGAATGCAGTAATTAAGTCAACACTATTATCTTCAACTTCTGGTAACCCATCTTTGAAGTTTCGCTGAAATAAAACTGCATTCTTTAAATTGTTCCTGGCAACTGATAACATTTCGGCTGATACATCAAGAAGGTACTGTTGGTTACAGAAGTCTTCCAGATATTTTGCAATTCTACCAGTGCCCGCGGCAAAATCTAAATGTTTGTCAATACTTTTATCACCAGAGAGAATTGTGCTAATGATTTCTTTTTCAATATCCCAAGTGATTTTTCGACCTGGGTAAGCACTAAATGCCTTTTGATATCCTTGACCGGTATTTAAATGAGAGTGAGTATATGATCCAGTTTGTTTTACAGGTTCAAACTGAAATGGGGCTTTTAATCCCTTATAAACTTTTTTTAATAACGATAGCATAAGAGGTGTTTCCGTTTGATTGGACAGCTAAATCCAATTCTGTAAGTGGATTCCAGTCCATCGGTTAAGCAGCCAAGGTTAGTCGCTGCTGAGAAAATTATACACAAACTGGCGTCTTGCGCCCCAAAGCGGAGTGTGGCCGTCTTTGAAAGATCGAAGTATATACCAATTCCATTTCGTGAGTCAGAGACCATGTCATACGCGTGAGGATAAACTTCTTCGTATTTGACCGAGCGAAACTACTTTCTCATTTCAACAGGGATCAATTCTTCGCTGGTCACGTAGTCACGTGGTCACGATATCCTGATGCGTGGAAAAATTATTATGCCGCTCGACTTGCCGAGCAGAGGGAAATGCGTCGAGATTTCGTGGCAGGATCGATGTTTTTCGAATAGGGATCTCAGAAGAACAGCTTTGAGCCTGGTTCCCGAAGCGTGCTGATGCACCCGATCGTTTTCGCTTTCGTTTCCGCTGCCGATATCTATATTTCACTAACAGGTTGTTGGGCTTCAGAGGTGCGTATGCTTATATTCAATACGCGAAAATAGAAGACGCCAAGCCACAGCGTCAGGAAGGGCATCGCCGGTACAACGTTTCGGGGAGTACCCGAAACCAGACTTACACCGCCAAGGTATACGGTGACAATGCCGAACGCCATCCAAACCTCGAGAGGAATCAACTTTCGAAATGCAAAGGCTGGCAAAATGCTGAACAACAATGGAACCAGCCACAAGGTATTGAAGAAGATGAAGAAGAGCGGAGACGTTGACTCTGTTTTGAAAGACCTCGGGAAATCGAAGAAGAGACGACTCACACTAGCAACCCAGTTCTTGAGATACGCCGTCGGATTCTCCTTAATGATCTCGATGGCTTTATGTCGGAACGCGTCGTTCCTTTCCATATACGACATCCCGCGAAGGCTCTCAATAAAGTCCCGGTGCGGCTCGTAGTAGTGGGACCGCTCCGTAAGAAACATCCTAGGCGGGTCGACCCAGTCGCCATACTCACCTGCATATGGCGATGCAAGAAAGTACAGTTGAGCCCCGCCATTCGTACCCCAGTAGAGAACACGACCCGTCAATGAGTACGTGTACGCTAAGTACGGTAGGCAGACAATAAGCGCTAGTCCGGCGATCTGTGCCCCTTTGAGAAGTCTGCTGTCGCGGAAGATCACAAATGCAGTAAGAAAAGATATACCTATAAAAACAATAACATGGCCAAAGAACATCTTGGTCAGGGCAAGCAGACCCAGCGAGATTCCGGCACCGATGACGTACCTCCACGCAAACCCGCTGGCTTTGGAGGCGCCGACGAAGCACCAGACAAATGCGGCAGACAGAAACCAGGCCAGCGGCTCCGTAGTGATGACCGGGAGGTACCATAGGTATACCGGGTAGAGCCCAGCCAAATAGCAGACGAACGTGGAACTACGGACGCTTATATACTCTCTCAATGCATTGAAGAGGAACAGTACCGCTCCTAAAGACATAACAGCGTGCCCGATCAAAGGAATCCATCTGGGAGCATTCAGCAACTCGAACGGCAGTAGGTACATCGGGTAGCCTGGCCCGTGGGGTAAATAAGGGGCCTCCTGACCATAAGGGTCCACCTTAGGTATATAGAAACCTTGCGTCAGATTCTCTGCGAAGCGCAGGTAGCGTCCAGCATCGACATCATCTATCCGATCTGGCAGCAGAACAATGACCAGCAGGTACACCGCGAGTAAGGGAGAAAAGCGTATCGCCTGCCAAGAAAGCTTCGCAACTACATCAGCATCCTCATACGCGAGAGGAGTGGTCTTTGCTTCATCCCGTCTGGGATTCTTAGCCAACCTACATACTCCTATATGGTTGGCGGGCTTCGCGAGACTGCGTTGGTTGTATTGGCACGTCTGAGGCTACTCACTGACACCAACGAAAACAGGGGCGGGACGGCCGCTGATCTCGAGGCCGAGGTCTAATTCGAATAAGCGCACGCCCTCATAGTTTTCAGTCGTGACCAGGGCTGGTCTGCAGTTGCCGTGCTCATCGACGAACAACGCCAGCTCACCGGCCTGGATTCTCGAAGCGCCGCCCGGGAACGGCCGGAACGGGAACGATTGCGGTGTAGCACGCTGCGTCATTCGAATGCCGTCTATCAGCGAATTGATGTTGCGATCCGTCTGTTCCGACACGTGGTGGTAACGCGCTATTCGCATCGATGCCTCCTCCGCACCACAGTGTCGCCCCAGGAAACGCGAGACGTTAATCATAGCGGCGGTATCGAGTGATTCACCGGCCGGGACGGTGTCAAGCCCGCGATCGTAGTCACCTGGCGAGAAATGCTCAGACTCGACAAGCAAATCAATATCAACAGGCGAATCCAGGTACTGGATCATTGCCCGCAGTTTGTCGACGAACGCCTCGGTTTTCTCGAGCGGTATGTCATTCACGAGCAAGGCACACAGGTTATCGATCACCAGCGTGAATCGTATGCCGTGTGGATAAAGCGGAGCCAGTTCTCGCGCCAGCGACGAAATTTGCCGGATAATCAACATCTCGCCGAGGCCGGACTCGAATTTCAATGAAAGGTCGGTTGGGCTGATTCCGGCGTGGTACCCGCCGCCGATGTCGTAGTAGAAGGGTATCGGTTGTTGTAAGGCGATGTGTTTGGCAAAGGCTTGCAACGCCGATTCGCGATAGACTGCAGAGCGCGCCCGGCTCAAGTAACAGTAACGCCGACTGCTGACGGTGTGGAATACCAACTCGGCTATGTTTTCCGGTTCGTCCGCGCTCAATCGGCAGCTAGGAGAGGGAAGCGGCTCCCGGATATCGGCAAGCAGATCGCCAACGTAGCGCTCGAGTGCAGCGTGGTTGAGTATCGGCAAACGTCGTGCGGTGGAACCTGAGTCCATTATCTCTCCATTTTTTGACCGCCGAGTCGGCGACCACAATTCTTTTTGTTGGAGTGTTCGTCATGTGCATTATAACGTGGGTTTTGCCGTGGGATCACAAACTGATTCACATATCGGGCCGCAAACTGGTTCACATAATCATATATTCGATCAGTCGTTTCGCAACTCAGACGGTAGCGGATTGGTCGATCCTCACATCCGATTCGAGTCGGCACAGAGTAGGTACAAGCCTCTGATTTTCATGTGAAACCTGGTATTCGCAAACGCTTGACAGCGTGCGCCGAGCCCCGTACTGTTCCACGCTTCGTGGGAATACAGCCCAGTTGGGAGAGCGTTTGCATGGCACGCAATAGGTCGGCGGCTCGATTATCGAATATGATCGAAATTACATGTGCGCCTTAGATATTCAACAGACGAAAAATGAGTCGCTGGGCATTAGTGGACCAGAGAATCTGCCGCTACTGTCCGTAATTGTACCCGTATTTAACGAACAAGCGCTTCTTGAAAGCCATCTGGACCAGGTTGTTTCATACCTTGAGTCCATCGAAGATGAATTTCGTTGGGAAGTAGTAATCGTCAACGACGGCAGTGTGGATAACACAACTGCAATATCAAATGATCTGTCCAGCCGACACAAGAATATCCATGCTATTCATCATCCGAAGAACTTCGGACTCGGTCAGGCAATGCGGTTCGGTTTCAATAACACGCGAGGCGACTATGTAGTTACGATGGACATCGATTTGAGCTACGACGTCGATCACATTGGCGAACTGGCGCGGGCCATTCGGGATTCAAGCGCGAAGGTCGTTTTAGCATCGCCGTATATGAAGGGCGGATCGATTCGTAATGTGCCGTGGCTTCGGCGGACATTGAGTATCTGGGGTAATCGGTTTCTTAGTTTCTTTGCGAAAGGCCACTATTCAACACTTACGTCGATGGTAAGGGCCTACGATGGGAATTTCATAAGGTCCGTGAATCTACGCAGTATGGGCATGGATGTAATGCCCGAGACAATCTACAAGTCTTTGATTCTTGGCGGGTCGGTAATCGAAATCCCTGGTCGTCTCGATTGGGGGCCTCAGCGCGAACAGTCGGATGGCCGCGTTTCCAGCATGCGGATTGCCCGGCATATTTTTGCAACGGTTCTCGCGGGGTTCATATTTCGGCCGTTCATGTTCTTTATCATTCCCGGATTGGCGATTGGAGCATTCTCGATATATGTAAACGTCTGGATGTTTGTGCACTTTTTTGAGGCGTTGCGCACACTTCGCGCATCCGGCGGCGACGCCAATCTCACTGAGGGATTTGCCCTTGCATACGCGACTCACCCTCATACGTTTATTTTTGGGCTGCTGACAGCGATGCTGGCGGTTCAATTAATCGGTTTGGGAGTGTTGGCGGTGCAGAATATGAAGTATTTCGAGGAACTGTTTGATCTGGGATTCCAGTCAAGACGAAGCGAATTCAGACGACCCAAGCGCTAGGTCGACTAAGTTGAACGGATCCCCAAGAACGCCAGAAACCGTCCAGACCTCACGATGCCGGACTCGTGAAGCTCATCTTTGTATTGTTTCGCGGTCTGCTTATCGCAGAATTCCCTTTGGGTGAATGCAATGAGATTTGACTATTAGACGTCTCTTTCTAGCCAACGTTCATCGGGATCCCGCCCTTTTCAAGCGACTTTTGGGCCGCATCCAGAACGCGAATAACCCGAAGGCCGTCCTGTCCGTCGCTTAGTGGACGGGAGCGCGTACGCACACACTCAAGGAAATGTTGGCACTCGACTCGTAGAGGTTCTCCCGATTGGATGTACGGGATCGTAATGTCACCGAAACGCAGCCCGACATATTCCGCATAAGTCTCGTATTCACCTGAGAACTCGGCGCCTTTGTCATAGATGCGGAGTTTCTCGTTTGCCTCGAGGTCATCGAACACGGCCATTTTCTTGCTACCGACGATCGTTAGCTTCCGCACCTTGTGGGGGTCGAGCCAGCTCACGTGGATATTCGCCATGCTTTTGTCTTCGAAGGTAATCGTCAGGAAAACCACGTCTTCAACATCACTTCTGAGATATCCTTGCCCCCTGGCGGAAACGTCCACGATCTTGCCTCCCAAAAGGTACAAGATCACTGAAATATCATGCGGCGCGAAGTTCCATAGCGCATTCTCGTCCTCGCGAACGGTGCCAAGATTCAGACGCTGCGAATACACATAAAGCACCTTGCCGAGTTCGCCACTCTCGATCAACCGCTTGAGCTCCGTTACCACCGGGTGGTACTCGAGCAGGTGCCCAACCATAAGAATACGCCCGTGCTCATCGGCCAGTGCATTCAGCTCCACCGCGTCCCCTACACTCAAAGTAAACGGTTTCTCGACGTAAACGTCCTTGCCTGCAAGGATCGCGGATTTGGCGAGCTTGTAGTGCGACGGAGCAGTCGTGGCAATTACAACCGCGTCAATTTTCTCGTCGCCAAGCACATCGTCGTAACGATCCGTCGTCGACACACCGGGATACTGAGCCTCGATAGCGGCCAGGCGTCCCGCATCCAGGTCACATACTGTCGCAAGCTCGACATCGGGTATCTGGTAATAATTGCGGGCCAGGTTCTTCCCCCAGCCTCCGACGCCCACTACGGCTACTCGTACCATGCTAGTCTCCCTGAACCCAAAACTCGTTAACAAGTGCTTCCACGATTCGGTCAGCCGCTTTACCGCCGCCGTATCCTCTCAGTCCTTCGCAGTGTTCGTCCGATCCCTTAAACGTCGCGGCGCCTAACGCTTCGGCGACCGCAGCCTTGATCCGGACCGGCTGGTTGCCGACCACAACGTTTCCACCCAGTGCGACTGTCTCGGTCCACTCCGTCTCTTCGCGCAGCGTAATGCAGCGGACGCCTGAGAAGAAAGCCTCTTTCTGGAGGCCACCAGAATCCGTAAGGACAACACTCGCTGCGCCGAGGAGCCGCAGCATCTCCGTATAGCTCAAAGGCCCGGTCAGGTGCAGCCGCGTATCAGGGTACCAGTCACCGAGATGTTCATCGATCACGGCCCTCGTTCGCGGGTGCACCGGAAACACGATAGGGATCGACGACGCTGCGATTTGGTTTAGGGTCTCCAGGATGCCTGACAGGGCGCCGGGTTCGGTGTTGGCAGGTCTGTGAATCGTCGCCACAGCGAAACTCTCGCTGGCGAGTCCCAGCTTTTCTGCTAGCCCGTTGGAACCCTGCGCCGTCCTGCCGTAAAGCACCGACGCATCGAGCATCACGTCGCCGACCAGCCGCGCCCGCTCTGTGAGGTTCTCTGCGGCAAGGTTCTTCATGGCCACAGCGGTTGGCGCCAGCAGCAAATCGGAGGTGTGATCGGAAACGAGTCGATTGACCTCCTCGGGCATCTTGCGGTCGAAGCTCCGCAGTCCCGCTTCGACGTGCGCAGCCGGAATGTGCAGCTTGGACGCGGCCAGGGCGCCCGCCAAAGTCGAGTTCGTGTCGCCGTAGATTACAACTGCATCGGGCTCAAGCCTGATGAGTTCCTGTTCTATCCCCTCAAGCATCCTTGCCGTCTGAGCACCGTGTAATCCTGACCCGGCTTCGAGGTTGATATCCGGCGGTCTAATTGCCAGTTCCCGGAAAAATACCTCAGACATCTGCTCGTCATAGTGCTGACCCGTGTGGAGTATGGTCTCGTCGATGGGACAGCCGAACGATTCGCCGGCACGAGTTATTGCCTGACTGACCGGCCCCAGTTTGACGAACTGCGGGCGCGCCCCGACGATGCTTAGAACGCGCATCTCTTCAGCGGTAGAAATTGGCGATTTGGCCGACGACGTAGTCCAGGTGCTCCTTCGTCAATTCCGGATAAACTGGCAATGCCAGCGTAGACTCCGCCGCGGATTCGGAATGGGGGCAGCTACCATCCGAGTAGCCCAGGTCCGCGAAACACTGCTGTTGGTGCAACGGTACGGGATAGTAGATTTCCGTGGCTATGCCGTTATCCTTGAGATAGGCACGGAGCTCGTCGCGACGGGGAACGCCAATGACGTACTGGTTGAAGATGTGCCGGCCATCGGCAATTCTGTGTGGCGTCTTTACCATCGAAGCGGCGCCCGAGCTCGCAAATGCCTCATCGTAGTAGTCAGCATTGGCCTGCCGACCACGACTCCAGCTATCAAGGTACTTGAGCTTCACGGACAGCACGGCTGCCTGCAGGGCATCCAACCTAAAGTTCCCGCCGATGATCGCGTGGTGGTACTTCGGCTTGCCGCCGTGCACGCGCAGCACCTTTAGCTTTTCGGCCAGCGCCTCGTTGTTTGTCGTGCACATGCCACCGTCGCCGAAGGCGCCCAGGTTTTTGCTCGGGAAGAACGAAAAACAGCCGATATCACCGATCGATCCGGCCCGTCGTCGATCCGGCGTCTCGGATCCGATCGCCTGGGCAGCATCCTCGACTACAGCCAAAGCGTACTCGCGGGTTATCTCCATGATCGCCGCCATGTCGGCCATTTGTCCGTACAGGTGGACTGGCATAACGGCGCGAACGACTGCGCCTGACGCCTCGTGGACGAGTTTGCCGTCCAAGGTCTTGCACTCCCGATGAATGACGTCAGCCAGCGCTTTGGGGTCAAGATTGTAGGTCTCAGGGTCGATATCGCAGAATACAGGGCGCGCGCCGACGCGAGTAATCGTGCCGCCGGTTGCAAAAAAGGTATACGGTGTCGTGATGACCGCATCACCGGGCCCGATGTCGAGCGCCATCAGAGCTATCAACAGCGCATCGGTTCCCGAGGAAACCCCGATGCCGTACTTGCAGCCGGAATATGCCGCGACGGACTGCTCCAGTTCTGCGACTTTGGGGCCGAGCACAAAATATTGGGATTCACAGACCTCATTGATGGCGCCCTGGACTTCCTCCCGGATCGTCGCATACTGCGCCTTCAAGTCCAGTAAGGGGACGTTCCTGATGTCTTCGGGTGTTGCTTTCATTTTCTTTCGGGGCTGGCTCATTCGGATTCCTCGGTTACGACACTATCGGTCTTGGAATAAGCGACGCCGCAACTGCAGTGCGCTGTTTCTTTATCTTCCTCGTTGCGTTTGAACTCGAGCATCAGTCCGCATCGGCACGCCCAGTTTCGGAGTTTGGCGGGCGAGCCGTAGACGACACCGAAGTCCGGCACATCACGTGTGACGACGGCGCCGGCGCCGATAAAGGCGTATCTGCCGAGCGTGATGCCGCAGACGATCGTCGCATTGGCACCGATCGTCGCGCCTCGCTTGACGAGCGTGTCTTTGTATTCGTCCTTGCGCTCGACG
>Ga0224512_10005222_pt1 | contig 10767 bp, 11 predicted proteins | sample SF_May12_sed_USG_4_FD_169103 | JGI IMG/M metagenome (GOLD analysis project Ga0224512, IMG submission 169103) | Sediment microbial communities from San Francisco Bay, California, United States - SF_May12_sed_USGS_13 | ecosystem: Environmental > Aquatic > Marine > Sediment | place: USA...
AATTACTAATATAGCGATGTGCTTAGCTACATTGTCCATAAATGACTGCGTTCATAAAAGACCATCACGTTGCATCTGTCAAAGTACCCCTTGACACGGTATCTAAACGTTTGATCCTCACCACCTTATACTTCGAAATTTTTTCCTATCCGTTAACAATCGTAGAGCTTAAGAGATTTGTCAATTACCCAAATCTTAAGGATGGGGAATTTCAACACACGGTTGATCAGCTTTGCATTTTAGGTATCCTAAAGGAACAGGAGGGATACTTTATGATCAAGAAAAGGCCCGATTGGGTAAAATTGCGACACGAACGGGAAGCCCGAGCTCGACGAGCTAAAAAGAGAGCGGAAAGGCGTGCACGCCTGATCAGCAGGTTTCCGTTTATCCGTGCTGTGTTCTTCAGCGGTACCTACGCCAAAGGAATTGTACCCTTGGGAGGAGATATAGATTTCTTCATTGTCACCAGACCTGGGCGTCTCTGGGTGGGACGAACTCTGCTGATTTTATTTAAGAAGATTTTTCTCCTTAACTCCAGGAGATTCTTCTGTGTGAATTACTTCGTAGATGAAGATCATCTGGAAATTGAAGAAAAAAATCTATTCACTGCCTCTGAAATTGCCACTTTAGCACCTGCTTTTGGTCCCAAAGTTTTCTCGGATTTTATGGCAGCAAACGCCTGGATAAGAGCCTACTATCCCAACATTGATCAAGATAGAACAGGCATTCAAAAGATCGAATCCAGTCTGGTCTCGCGGGCGATCGAACAATGCTTGTCCGGCAGTATTGGCGATAAACTGGACGTGGCTTTTTATCGATTGACTTCGAGATATTGGACTAGGAAGTTTGAACATATGGATCAGACCACTTTTGATATTGCGCTGAAATCTCAGCCATATATTTCCAAGCATCATCCAAACAATTTCCAAGACCGGGTGCTGTCGAAACACAACTATGCCATTGAGGAATTTGAAAAATTGTACGATGTTCGACTGAGATGGCTGTCTGTGGCATGAACTCAGTAATTATCACCAATACATACTTCTACCGTCTGGATCCAAAGCAATGGAGAACCGGTCAGCCCTACCCACCTTATGCTACCCTGATCGCAGCCGCAGCTCTACAGGAAAAATACGAGGTCATATTTCATGATAATTGCCTCGAGCTATCCCCTACTCCTCTGATTGAAAAGCTGGATGCTGTTCGACCAGATTACCTGGTCATCTTCGATGATGGATTCAATTATCTGACTAAGATGTGTCTGACAGTAATGCGTGAGGCCGCATTTGAGATGATTCGGGCAGCTAAATCGAGAGGAATTACAACATTAATATCGAGTTCGGATTCGACTGATCATTTCGATCGATATCTTTCTGAAGGAGCTGATTATGTTCTGTTAGGTGAAGCTGAACTGACATTGAGGGAAACACTGGATCGTTTGACAAGAAATGAACCAACGGATGACGTTAAAGGTTTGGCATCGCGAAAGGAAAATCAGATCTTCAAGACTGATCGGCGACCGGTAGTTACTGACCTCGATACATTGCCTGATCCCGCTTGGTCGTTGGTGGATCTTCAACCTTACCGAGAAATCTGGCACCGAAAGAATGGTTACTTTTCGCTCAACTTAGCCACCACCCGGGGCTGTCCGTTTAAATGCAACTGGTGTGCTAAGCCGATTTATGGAAATCGATACAACGTGCGATCTCCTCAGAAAGTAGTTGACGAGATCGAGTATTTACAGGCAAATTTTGGGGTAGATCACTTTTGGTTTTGCGATGATATTTTTGGCCTGAAACCAGGATGGGTACAAACATTCAAGGATCTCATCCATGCCAAGAGCATTTTCATTAAGTACAAGATCCAGTCCAGAGTTGATTTGCTGTTAAAGGAGAATACCATCGATGCACTTGTTGATTCAGGTGCGACCACAATCTGGGTAGGAGCCGAATCCGGTTCTCAAAAGGTATTGGATGCTATGGATAAAGGTACGACCATTGAGCAAATCCATCATGCCACCCGTCTGCTAAAGAGAAAAGGAGTAGAGGTTTGTTTTTTCCTGCAGTTCGGTTATCCGGGAGAGACAAAAGAAGATATTCTAAAAACGCTGAAATTGGTTGTTGATCTGATGCCCGATGATATTGGCGTTTCAATATCTTATCCGCTGCCTGGCACTAGGTTTCACAACAAAGTCAAATCCCTAATGACCGAAAAGCAAAACTGGCGGGATAGTGACGATCTTGCAATGATGTATCGCGGTACCTTTAGTCCAGCTTATTACAGAAGACTGCATCGCTATGTTCATAAGTTTTTCCAGACCCGGAAAATCTTATCCACCCCTCTAAATGAAACCGGATTGCTGAGGGCTATGCTCTTATTTTATTATGCACCCATGGCTTTGGTAGACCGTCTACGGCTAAAGCTTTAGAATTGGCTGGCTAGATTTCATTTAAGACCTTCAAGGCGTGAAGAAGAAAAGTTTCGATCTCCTGGCTGAGCAATACGATCGGGATTTCGTAGATGCATCAATCGGTTCAGCTCAAAGAAAACTGGTCTATCATTGCCTTGAGCCCCTTATTAACATACCTGAAAACCTCCGCATCCTGGATCTAGGTTGTGGCACAGGTCAAGACATTACTTTCATGGCTCAGCTTGGCCACCATATCGTCGGGATTGACTCGTCGCAGGAGATGATCTTAAAATCTGCCGAGAAAGTGGAGAAGCTTAAATTGGCCAGACACGTGGAATTGAAGAAGCTGGAAATCATACACTTTCTCACCTCTGTCGCTCAGGATGCAGACTTCGACATGATCTTCAGCAATTTTGGCGCTTTGAACGTACTACCGCGCGACGAATGGGATAGAATTGTTACAAATGTTTATGAAAAGTCATCCGAAGGGAGCTACCTGGTATTGATAATGCTCAATGCTTTCTGCCTTTGGGAAACTTTCTATTTCCTGCTCACTGGTAGATGGAAACAGGCAGTGAGGCGTTGGTCCCGGAAGGGAGTCTCTTTTACATTTGAGAAGGGATCTATGGAAAGGATTTATTATTACACTCCCGGAAAGCTCAACTCCCTTTTTAAGCCATTGTACAAGGTGAAGAGAGTGATGCCGATAGGATGTTTTGTTCCACCCAGCTATCTACAACCGTTCTTTAATTCGCGCAAAGGTCTTCTAGACATTTTATTCCGGTTGGACACCCTTGCTTTGAGATTGCCGCCGTTAGCTTATCTGGCAGACCATTTTATGATCATCATGCAAAAAAATGACTGAAGATCTAATTGAATGCATACCTAATATATCTCTGGCGGAAGATGAGCCTTTGCTATCGGAGATCATAGAGGCTCTGGAAAACGTGCCAGGACTTTATCTCCTTCATGTAGATAGCAGCAAAAGCATCAAACGAACAGTCTTGACCTTAGTTGGTAATTGGACAGCGGTTTCAACAGCTGTTCGCCAGCTTACTCGCTTGCTTCTTTCTGGAGCGGATCTCAAATACTATGAAAGCCCACATCCTCATGTCGGACTCCTGGACGTATGTCCGTTTGTGCCAGTGAGAGGAGTCAGCGATCAGCAGTGTATCGAGTTGGTAGAAGGGCTGGCTGTCTCCATCAACGATGAATTCGGAGTGCCAGTTTACTTCTACGAAAAATCAGCCAAGAGCCCGGATCGTCAACGTCTTGAGTTCATTAGAAAGGGTGGCAAAGAAAATCTAAAGGTCAGGATTCTTCATGGATTTAGACCTGATGTGGGAGAGCAGCTTCATATCACTGCTGGGGCTATTGTCATGGGGGTGAGAGATTATTTAGTGGCGTACAATATCAATTTGAATTCTGCAGACACCTCAGCTGCGGATAGCATCGCGCGATATGTACGCAAGCTTACCCAAGATTCGGTTCTTAATGGAGCAAAGGCAATTGGTTGGTACAACGCAGATTACAGATCATGCCAAGTATCTATAAACCTTACCGACCCTGGCACGACCGGTATGTTTACCGTTTTTGACCACGTTTCCCATCAGGCCTCTACTTTGGGTTTGAATGTGGTGGGATCCGAACTGATTGGCATGATCACCAACCGCCAAATGGTGCTGTCAGGACTTCAGGCTCTAATGACCAACGAGAAGGATGCAGTTTGGACCTACAAAAGCTGTCTGGAGGCAGCGATATCTTATTTGGGGCTTGACCGGGTAAGACCCTTTGTGCCGGAATATCAAATTCTTGACCAACGTTTTACTCAACTGAGCCGGGAAACAGTCATATTTTAGAATACTATGAATGCTTAGGATCATCATGAATATTTGATAGTTTTCTTTATTTTTGCGGCTCATAGAAAAACATAAGTTCCAATGAATTTTAGCAGATTTTCTTTAGGAATACTCCTATTATCCATCCTCATGGCTTCCTGTGTGAGTAACAAGAAATTCACCGAACTGGAGTCGGAAAGAAATGCCCTAGCCGAGTCTCTCAGCAATCTTGAAGAGAAAGTAGAAATGCTTGAGTCAGACAAAAATCAGCTTTCATCCTCTAACGATGAGATGACAGAGAAACTGGCATCTGTAGAGGGTAAGCTCCAAGAGACTGAGCAAAAATTCAATCAGGTCAATTCCCGAATGGATGACAACCAGTCTGAATTGAATATGTTGCGTCAAGAGATTCAGTCTGCCTTCAGTGATGTTGAAAAGGCTGTTTCAGAAAGCGGTCAAAGGATTACCGAAATCGAGGACATGCTATACCTTGATTTGGAAAATCCAATTAACTTCAGCACTGGGTCATCAAGGCTCAACCGCGAAGATGATGAAACTCTGTCGGAATTGGCAGATATGCTGAAGAAGAATCCGGGATTGAGCCTGATCATCGAAGGTCACACTGACGATCGACCAATCAATAATGCTCGATTTAGTGACAATTGGGATCTTAGTGTTGCCCGATCAGTAGCCATTGTCAGAAAATTGATTTCCTTGGGAGTTGATCCTAAACAGTTGACAGCTGCCGGAAAAGCAGAATTTCATCCTACAGTCACGGATGATCCAAAATCCACGGCAACACAGGCTGCTAACCGACGATCGGAAGTCATCTTGGTACCTCAAATTGGCAGACTATACAAGCTTAATAAGAATCAAGGCACATAATAAATCCGTATTATAGAATTTATGTGTCCGGCCAGTAGCGATCGCTACTGGCCTTTTTATTAGGCCTCTACTTTCACGCCAAAAGGAAGATAGGCTTTACGAGGAGGTTGAAAAACATCCAATGCCAGACAATCAGTGTGTGGGGTCACTGTATGAGGTGTATTGGAGGGAATAATAATCACATCTCCAGCCTTACAGGTCTTGGTGAAATCACCAACCGTTACCTCCATTTCTCCCTCTAGCAGATTGAGTGCTTGGACTTCCGGGTGATGATGGAGTGGCAGCACGGCACCTTTCTTGCAATTTACAAACGAAAGAGTCATTCCACTTGTGTGAATAAGTCGAGAAGTATATCCGGGATACAACTCCTTCTCCTCAATATCAGTAAGTCGATGATATAGATCTTTCATAGAAATTAGTTTTGTATTGGTTCTACAATGAAATACCCATCTTCTCCCTGGTCCTGATAGAGTGGCATGAGGATCATTCCATCAAACTGAGCATGAACGAGGCCAAGTTTATCCTCGGCTAATTCTTCACCTTGGCTTACAGGCTGAAAATTCTTATAGCCGTTCTTCATTTGAAATTGGTCCCCAGGTAGGATGGAATGCCGGTAAAGCAGCCGTGCAACTTTAGGCAATCCTCTGGAATACTCCACAAGAAGCTGATTATGCCTGTTTTCGATATGAGCTAGGTCGACACAGCCTATTGTACCCATACAGTTGATAACGGCTGCAATACATCGATTGACCGATAAGGGGTCATCATGCTGGCCACCTTCAAAGACCAAACCGGTGACTGCGTCATTATACTTTTCGGAATAATAACGTATACAAGTGCCATTTAAACCTTCAATTACCCCCATGATCACAGGTGCATGCATAGTCTCGGCGATCCTCAGACTTTCGAGTTGATTGGTAGGGAGCGTAAATATTCCTCCGGCGGCAGTGGTGGTATGAAGATCAAGCAGAATGATTTGTCTGTGACCGTTCTGCCGGATTTCCTTGTCGATTATTCCCTTTAGCATCTTGAGTTGCAATGTCTCCTTCAAGCCCTCGGGAATAGCGAATTGGCCATTGAGGCGAGACGGATCCCACAGTCGATTAAGATCGTGGTCGATGAAACGCATTCTAGACCTAAGTGCCGGTAAATTGCCAAGAAGACAAAGAAGCTTCCCGTGAAAGGAAAAAGATGGATTAGTGATAGGCTCGACCTCTAACATCTTCAGCAGAAGATCGAGAGCTTGTACACCAGCCCATTCATTTCCATGAATCCCTGCTAAACAAATCAGGAGGGGTCCGGGTTTATTCTGTGTATAAGAACCTAAGACGCGTTTTATGTGCATAAACGAGGGCAAAAATAACCAAACTTGTCACCAGAAAGCAGATCTGTTTTACGCAAGGTAACTTGATCACAATTCGATTTAATACTATTTTGACCGACATGACCAATCTCGGAAGGCTTTTTATCCACCTTATCTTCTTGTGGCCGCTGGCTATTTATGGTCAGACGGTAACAGTTTCGGACGAGCTAAACCTCAAATCTGAATTTGTCTATGATGTTCTCGGTAAATATCAGAATGACATTCTTCTAGTTCGGGATGGGATCAATGAATTTGATGTTCAATCTTTTGATAAGGATATGTTTATGTCATGGTCTGTGGAGGAAAAACTTGACAGCAGGCGTTCCCGGATTGTGGATGTTGTCCCTCGCGAGCTCGGATTTAATGTGGTGTATTCAGATGAATGGAAAGACACCCTCATTGTAAAATCCAGATATTATGATCGGCGAGCAAGACTTCAGTTTTCCGATACTATTGCGATCTACAAGAAAGGACTGATCCGGCCCAAATTCCGATTTGTCAAATCGGAAGACCGTAATAAATTCTTGATGATGGAGGTTGAGAATGAGCGAATCATCAGCGCCTTTGCCTTTGATTTTGAAGAACGCAGGGTCCTCTGGCAATCACAGTTTGATTTTACAGATATCAATTTCAGAGAAGATTACCGCAAAACTATCCTGACTAATGATGGACGGATGTTCATCGTATTTGAAAAAGATAACTTTCGCTTTCGGAAAGAAAAACACTCTATTGAAGTCTTTCGATTCGATGAGAACCGTAACCAGTTTGACCTGGTCAGCTTTCCCATGCCCGAGTTTACCACCTACGATGCTTTTTTCAAGTTTGACAACCTCAATCGACGTTTGACACTGGTAGGCTTGTATTCAGATCGCAACACTGGTACGACAGACGGAATTTTCCATATCACGATCAATGCAGATGATTTGAATGATCATACAGTTTCCACAGTTTCCTACAACGACGAACTTCTGGCAGATTTTCACGGGAAGTTTAGTCCAAAGAGGGAAAGTCTTCAAAATCTTGATATACAAGATCTAATCTTCCGCGAGGATGGTGGCATTCTGCTGATTGTAGAAGAAAACAAGGAATATGAACGATTGTCGTACGGATCCAGACGGGACTACTACGGTAGTACCCGGTTTTCAGTAGACTACTATTATGAAGACATCATATTGATCTCCATCCACCCCGACGGCAATTCGCATTGGCAAAAATTGTTGCCAAAGAGGCAATACTCCAATGACGATGATGCAGTTTTTTCGTCGTATTTCTTGTTCAAGAATCCTGCGCATCTGAGAATCCTCTATAACGATGAAATCAGAAATGAGAATACCGTGAGTGAATACATTCTGAACGGCTCTGGCGACATTACCAGGAGGAGTTTGATGAGTACTGACAACCAGAAGCTAAAATTGCAGATAAAGAATGCAGTTCAAGTATCTGCTCAGGAGTTAGTAATTCCTAGTGTCAGAGGAAAGAGGCTTAGGCTTGTCAGATTAAAATATTGATCAGTCGATTGTGATCATTTTCGATTTTTTTTCCTGCCCATCCTGAATCATCAGAAAGTAAGTTCCCTTATTCATTTTGTTAGGGTTGATATGAATCTCTCCATTTCTGAAGGTGAGAGCAAATGGAATTGTAATTCCATCAAGCGTCTGTACCTGGATAGCAGGCTGTAGTTTTCTCCGTTTCAAGAAATGCATCCGTAAGAGACTATTTGTTGTAATCTCAAACTTAAGCAATTAATTATACATTGCAAATGAATATAATATGTTAAATGGAATCCTAGACGGTGTTAGGTCATTTCCTCAGCTCTTACCCATTTGTCAAAGTCTTCGGCAGTTACATAACCCAACTTTATCGCAGCCTCTTTCAAAGTCGTGCTTTCGTTGTAGGCCTTTTTGGCGATCTCAGCTGCTTTATCATATCCAATTTTGGTATTCAGGGCTGTGACCAGCATCAAGGAATTGTCGAGATTCTGTTTTATCCTTACGAGATTGGGTTCCAAGCCTGAAATGCAATGATCATCAAAACTTAAACTTGCATCAGCGATAAGCCTTGCGGAATGCAGAAAGTTGTAGATCATCATGGGCTTAAACACATTCAGCTGAAATTGACCGTTCATCCCTCCTACATTGATAGCCACATCGTTTCCGATCACCTGTGCCATTGCCATCGTCAGGGCTTCCGCCTGAGTTGGATTTACTTTACCAGGCATAATTGAGGAACCTGGCTCATTTGCAGGAATTCTTAATTCACCAATTCCGCTCCTAGGACCTGAAGCCAGCATCCGGATGTCATTTCCAATCTTCATCAACGAAACAGCTACTGTCTTTAGAGCCCCATGTGTCTCTACGATTGCATCATGAGCTGACAGAGCTTCAAATTTATTTTTAGCGGTGATAAACGGATGACCAGTGGCCTTGGCGATTTTCTTTGCTACCAGTTTGTCATATCCTTTTGGGGCATTCAACCCGGTTCCTACAGCAGTACCCCCAAGAGCTAGTTCAGACAGGTGTTTTAGGGTGTTCTTGATTGCCTGAATACCATGGGAAAGCTGAGATTCGTATCCAGACAATTCCTGACCGACTGTGACCGGAGTAGCATCCATGAAGTGTGTACGACCAATCTTCACAATCGACCGAAATTCCTTTGACTTCGCAGCGAAGGTATGTCTCAATTTCTCCAGCGAAGGAATGGTTTTTTCGACTATGATTTTGTAAGCTGATATATGCATGGCAGTGGGAAAAGTGTCATTAGACGACTGACTTTTGTTGACATCGTCGTTTGGGTGCAAGTATTTCTTTTCGTCTGTCAGGCTCCCTCCTTTTAGCACATGACCTCGGTTGGCAATGACCTCATTGACATTCATATTTGTTTGGGTCCCTGATCCCGTCTGCCACACCACCAAGGGAAATTCACCATCTAGCTTTCCGGCCAAAATCTCATCACAAACCTTGGCGATCAACTGAGCCTTTGCGTTTGATAGTACTTTTAAATCAACATTAGCTTGAGCAGCCGCCTTCTTAAGTATGGCAAAGGCCTCGATAATTTCACTTGGCATGCGATCGGTTCCAATGCGAAAATTTTCACTGGATCGTTGCGTCTGAGCACCCCAGTACCGTTCGATGGGTACTTTTACATATCCCAGACTGTCTTTTTCTTTTCGGAAGTTCTGCTTTCTTGCCATTGCAGTAGTTTACGATTAAATTGAGTTGCAAAAATACACGATTCGAATCATGAAACTCAGGATTGAAGGTAACTCCTTGCGACTAAGATTGTCAGATCTCGAAGTACAACAACTTGCCTCCGATGGAACCCTTAGTAGTAAGGTTTCTTTTCCCAAAGGGAAAGCTTTGTACTACATAATAAATACCCATTCGGGCAGATCATTTGAAGCAAGCTTGCAAAATGATGGAATCAGAATTTCTATTCCGAATAATTTATGTCAGAGGTGGGCTCATTCCGAACAGATTGGGTTGAAAGGTAGTTGTCTCGTTGACGATGGTGTAGAACTGAGCATACTGGTGGAAAAGGACTTGGGATGCCGACACCAGGAAGACGATGAAGGAAAGGTAATCCAGAGGGGAATCCGCGATACAAGTACGGTCTGAATGCCACGAATACATCACAAGGACATTTGGAAGTTTGATGGCGAAGGCACAGCACAGCAAAGCGATGCCATTGCCGGCGAGGAGCCTCTCGAGATTAATGTGCGATTTGGGCCGGCAGACCGACGAAACATGCAGTCGGTAGCGATTACCATGCGTACTGAAGGCGATGATGAGGACTTGGTGAGGGGATTTTTATTTACTGAGAATATTATCGCCAGGGAGTCTGATGTGTTGCTGATAAAGCGTTTAGATGAAGCAAACCGAATCGTCGTTGAGCTTAGTGGGAAGACGAAATTTGATATTGAAGGATTAACTCGGCATGTCTTTACCTCGTCAAGTTGTGGTATTTGTGGCAAAGCTTCATTGGAGCAGGTGACTATGGCTATTCCCTATGTCCTGAGACCGGGAATCCCATCTATCTCTTTGTCAGAGATCGTTGGATGGCCCGAAATCGCCAGGAGGAAGCAGGAGTCATTTGCCAGTACCGGTGGGCTACATGCAGCCGCCCTATTTGACGCAAGTGGTGAGCTGTTGTTGCTTCGCGAAGACGTTGGAAGGCATAATGCCATGGATAAATTAATAGGCTGTGCAATTAAGAAAGATTGGCTTCCCTTGGACAATTATGTCTGTTTGGTAAGTGGGAGGGCAAGTTTTGAA
>Ga0224512_10005223_pt1 | contig 10764 bp, 17 predicted proteins | sample SF_May12_sed_USG_4_FD_169103 | JGI IMG/M metagenome (GOLD analysis project Ga0224512, IMG submission 169103) | Sediment microbial communities from San Francisco Bay, California, United States - SF_May12_sed_USGS_13 | ecosystem: Environmental > Aquatic > Marine > Sediment | place: USA...
ATAAATGACAACTATATTGAAAAAGATACTCCTCTTCTGAAGAGTCAGGCAGTCATGGAAAAAGTTGTGTATGACGGAGGATTTCCAGGAAGAGAATTCTATGAGCCTTTTGGCCAGGTAACATACTGGGAAAGACAGGAGGTAAAAACTACCCTTACTACTGAGGGCAAATATTTTGTTATGGTTTTGGATGAAAAAAATCAGGCAGGCAAGTATAGCTTGGCAATAGGAACCATTGAAGACTTTTCAGGAGTAGATCTGTTTACAATACTTCCAACTGCTTGGCTTGAAACTAAACTGTTTGTGGGAGATTATTCATCTGTAGCGATATTTGTTTTGGTCCTAATTGCAATACTTGGAATTCCTACCATCATAGTTATCAGACGAAAATTGACCAGGACAAAAACTAGTATATCTAAATCTGATTAAATTATGATAAATCCATGTTCTAAAATGTCTACAGTCGATCTGATCAAAAAGAAATTCCTATGGATTGTTCTTGGAGCAATAATTGGAATTGTTTTTACTCGTATTGCATTGAAACAAAAGATTCAATCCTAAAGAAAGTATCATGATTACACCTAAGATTGTAGAGGATTGTTAGATGCTTGATAAAAGTAACTAATGATGAAAAATTCCCCCAGGATAATGTTTTTTCACTTACTTTAGATTCATCTTTTACTACTGATAGTGTTAACAGCCCACGTGATTTAATCATTCTTCCTTTCCAGATGACATCCAACTATCAAACAAATGAGTTTGAGTTAGTCTTTTAATTGCTAAAATGGTATCTAAAATAAGTGGCAAAGTTATGATCAACGCCACAATCGAAATTATGATTATGATTGTACTGTCTTCAAATTCAACAAAGCTGATGAAGATAGATACCAATAACAACATCAAACCCATGAACAGTGAATTTCGAATCACTTTATACAATGGTCGGTCAACCTGTTTTTTCTGCTTGGAATTAAAGTTAATTGTAATGGTATTACAAATGTCTGAAATTATCTTTTCTGTTCTGCCAAAGAATGAAAATATTGGATATGTTAAGATGATTATAGTCAGAATTACAAGGAATATTTCTGGATCTATCAAGAAAGGTATTTCCAATTCATTCATCAACGAGATAATTGATGGTGAAAAATAATTCATTGCAGCTAGTATAGTGACTATTACAACGATATGGACCAAGATTAGTGGGGCATATTTTTTAACACCCGAAATTTGATCCGAATTGGATTTCTGATCAGCAGGTTTTCCCCTTAGTAGCATTCCCGCATAAAATATGGTGTTGAGTAGTTTAGATGGTATAATGGATTTGGGATCTGCCTTTGTTGGTATTGCTCTTAAAATAAGTGGCATCATCAGCATTGTAATTATGGCTACCAATATCGTTACTGGAAAAATTGAATCTCTGATACTTCCACTGTCGGCACCAAGTTTCGCTATGATGAATGAAAACTCTCCAATCGGTATCATCACTACCCCGATTGTGGATGCACTCACAAGGGTATTTCCCGCAAACGATGCTGCAAACATGTTTCCGATGAATTTTCCAACAATGGCTACAATCACAATTGGAATCGTGATCCAGATTGCCTCAGGTATCAATGCAATATTTACAAGCATTCCTATGGACACAAAAAACATTATCAGGAAAAAATCTCGCAGAGGAAGAACTTTGGAGATTATGGGTTCAGAATATTTTGTGGATGCAATGATCATTCCCATCAAAAATGCACCTACAGCACTACTGAGATTCAAAAAGTGAGCAAGAACAGATAGTCCAAATACGAGCGCAAGAGAGGAAATGAATAGGCCTCCTCCATCTTGATTTTGCTGACATGCTCTAAAAGTTTGGGGATGATCTTTATTCCCACTCCAAAAGTTATCACAAAAAATACGATACTCTGAAGTATGATTATTCCAAAATCAGTCAGGGCAAAACCATCCCCTTTGATTGCATCACCAAGGATAGTCAACAGTAGAACTGCTGCAAGATCCTCTATGATGAGAATTATTACAACGGTATTCCATTCTGCTGTATTTACCAGTTTAAGATCTCTGAGAAAACACAATGATATGGCAGTACTTGTAATTGACAGAATGCTTCCCAAGAAAAGCGCTTCAAGATGAGTCCAATCAAATGCCATGGCCACCACATATCCTAATGAAAATACTATTGCCAACTGAATCGTGCCAACTAAAATCCCAGTAAATCCAACTTTCTGCAACTTCTTTAAACTAAATTCTAGGCCCACCACAAAAAGCAGTATAATTATGCCAAATTCTGCAAGCAAATTGATCAGTTCTGTATCTTTTATCAGCCCCAGCCCAAATGGACCTGCAATTATGCCAATTAGAATAAACCCGATAATTGTCGGAAAATGTATTTTGTGCATAATCCAGGCACTGATCATCCCTCCACCAAAGAGAACTGCCAATAAGCTTAGAAATTCAGTAACTCCTGCAGAAACCATCTATGAGAATGTTAGAATGTACTGTATTAATTCAGTTCCACAACAGTGCACCATCAAATTAGTTTTAGATATCTTACAGACTATCTTGGATTTCTTTTCAAAAAAATCCTTTTCTTTTTCAACAAAATTGGCACTAGATAAAATTTTTTTGTGATTATATTAGTGATAAACAATAAACTAAATTATGAAATATCAATCCATGTTAAAAATAAAAATAAACAAATTGGATATTGCAGAGTCATATTTTAAAGGAAAGGCCGAACTTAATGGTAAAGTGCATACAATAAATATTCAGGGTCATTGGGTAGACAAGTTAATCAAACTCCCATTTCTCATTCCTACCGAAGAAAAAGTTTTGATTAGACTATCCGGTCCAGGTGATGTATGCATTGAAGATGCTGTTTATTTCAAAGGCGTCTCAGAATGGATTGAGATTGATTCACAGGACGTGTTGCATTATGTTGCTGACCACCAAGATGAGTTTGATACATTGGAGGTGTACTTTAGCAATCCAGAGTAACAGGAATAATACATCCGCAACGACGTTTTCCATGCTAATTGATTTTTTAATCCCTTTTTGATATTTTTTATTGGCTTCTTTAGTAGTTAATGATTCATTGTTGTTTTTTATTTACATCCAAAATGAAATTAATTAAGTGACAGAATTAGACGGAAATGGACCTGAAACTACTGAGATTAGTGATTTCAACATAGAATCTTATTCGGGTGAAATTTTAGGTATGGAATAAATTTTATCGATAGATCAAAATAAGTTTAAACCCATAAAACTACAAAGATTTAAGCCCATGTAACAATTTTAGAATCTTTTCGATAGAATCCTAAAAACATACCAAGGTTTGATTGTGATTTTGTCGCATCAGGTGAAATGGTTATCCAGTTTAGTGAACATTCATAACACGTCCATGAAATTGAATACCCAATACAAGCCATAGATCAAATTATTTACAAAAAATATGAATTGCAGTAAATTTACTTCTGTTTTTCTTTTTCTTATTGATTTAAGATGATTCCAAGGATTGTTTATGTTGTTTTTGTGAATACATGTCAGACTAGTGGTAATTATTTTTCAATTCATCTTGTATTTGTATCGTTGAAACACACAATTGAATCATGAGTTTTAGAGAATGTGTTCATTGCGGTAGGGAATACGAAGATGTGTTTAACAGACGTGTATGTTCTAGTGAATGTTCATCTCAGATTTCATGTTAATTCTTTAACAGACATAAATAAATGAATCACATCCTGTTTGATTAATTTTTAATGAAGTTTTTTTCTAAAAATTATTTCTTAGATTTTATGAAATCAACAATAGAAAGAATTTTTCCCATTTCTGCAAGATGGCCATAGCTTTTGGTTTTTGCCTTGGATAGTGGCTCATTATTTATGCTAATAAACAGTGTATTTCCATCACCTAGTGGAATCGATATTCTCTTAATTTTCTCATAAGATGTAATGCTATAAAGTCCCACTCCGGTATGATCCTTAATTTTGGAATTTTCTCTCCAGGCATCTATTGCTCGCAAAATAGTTTGTTTTGTATCCTCATATGGAACAATTTTCTTCACTCCTTTTCGTTGAGTATGCCAAAGAATTTCCCCTTGAGGATTACAAATAGCACCAAATCTAACTGACTCGTTAAAATCCATTAACATATTAAGAAGTTGCTCATATTTTTCCATACAAATGATTCACCATTTCTGTTAATAAATATTCTAAATTAATTATCTATTAGTTTATTACACAAAAAATACAAGAAATTTTTACAAAACGTTTGATTTTTTCATCATCAGCACAATCATATGATGAAATAGTATTCCAAATGAATCATTTTTGACATTATGGATTGGAAATGATATACTATTCGAAAGTATTTACAAAATCTACAATAGACATTATTTTTCCCATCTCTACCAATTTACCGTAACTCTTTTTTTTGGTCTTTTTTAATGGTTCATTATCTACGCTGATAAACAAGAGATGAAATGCATCAATTGGTATAGTTATTCGTTTAATTTTTTCAAATGATGTAATATGATACATTGCTCTTCCCAAGTCATCTCTATCTTCTAATTTACATCGATCAATCCAATCTGCTGCCTCACGCCGTAATGTGTTTTTAGTTTCAGATAATGGAATCATGATTTTAGCATCATTTCTCTTACTGTGCCACAATATTTCTCCAGATGTACTACTAATTGCTGCAAATCTTATGGAATTATTAAAATCCATCAACATATCAAGAAGTTTTTCATATCTTCCCATTGATTAGATAAATGTCTTAGAGAATAAAAACAATTAGGTAGATATTATGTGAAAATTATAAAGGATTAACTTAAATCTTATATTGAAAATTAAATAGTATGAGTAGTGCTTATACTAAATTTGTGGGTCAGGTATGGGAAGAATTTCCACAACTTGCAGAATGGCATGACTTGGATAATTCAACGCTCCCCATTTGGAAGTTAGATAAATTCATCGAAGCTGGATATCATAACTTTTCAGCAGAAAGAAAGCCATTGTATAATTTAAGTGTCTTAATTGAAAAATATGCTCAAGAAAATCATGAGCCATTACTTGCTACCTTTGAAAAGATAGCTAGATTTTCGTATGTCAAAAAACGATATCAGGAAATGGTAAAGAATATTCCGAAGGTTTGGATTATTGCAGATTTTGACAAACCAGTTACTCCAAGCAAAGAACTTTCACCAAACTCTGAATTTTTAAGTTGTCAGAATACAAACTTGGCAAATGTCTGGACAGTTATCACAAGAGGCCCATATGGACCATTTGGTTTGATTGCTGAGGAATTCGAAGATGGAAAATTTAGAGGGTTTTTCACTCTTAATCCAAATGTTTGCAGATATGCCCTTAAAGTAATGGGTAAAACACTTGGGACTAAATTTACCATTCAATAAAACATATCCCTGAATTGTCTTCATTTAGCAATTGTTTAATCAGACATTAGATTTCACAAACTAGCGCCGCCAAGATGAGTTTGATACGTTGGATATAACTTTAGTAATTCAAATTAATTGCAAGTCAACATTCTAATTACAAATCTTTACCACTATACTTGACATATACAACCTTTTTGTTTTAGAATTTGGATTTGTTTTGATGGAATATCTACAAAAACATCTTGTTTTGATTTGTCAGTTGCCTTTCTTTTGTCAAGAGGACTCTTGTGAGTATATCCTCTACAACTCATCTCTTTTACCAGTTCATCATGTCTAAGGTACATTGCTTTGAGTTTTCCTTTCCAGCGAATGATTTCTGGGTGAAGAGAATACCTTCTTTTTTTCTGTAATTATTATCCACATGGCATGGAGTTCACGATGTTCTCCTAACAGGTGGTTTCTGCACAATTTGCTTGGAGAGATATCCCAAATTCTCATCTAGAAAAAATATTCAACATATCAATAAATAAATTTGAATTGAAATTTTCTAGTGTCAATATTATTTTCTTTGGACTATCTCCAATTCTTTTACTCTATTACGAATAGTTACGGCACTAATTCCTGAAGCCTGAGCAATACTTGTCTGTGAAACCTTCTCATGATTATCCTGTATTGCCAGATATACTGCAGCAGCTGCCATTGACATTGGATGCTTGCCAGACGTTATTCCTCTCTTGTGTCCAAATTCCAAAATCTTTCTTGCATCGCGTTTTGTCTTTTCAGATACCCTTACCTTACTGGATATACGTTCTATGAATTCTGTTGGATTGTAGGATACTGATTGAACATCGTCAAGATTTGCAGACAAAAGGCGATAAACACGCTGTATTACTTTCTTTTTTATTCCTGCAGCGTCTGCAATGTCGTTTAATGTTCTGGGAGTACTTGTAATACGGCATGCTATGTAAACTACTGCACACAGCACGGATTGGTTTGAACGACCTGCCAGTAATTTCTTTTGTTCTACTTTTCTGAACAAATATGCTGATTTTTCTACAACATGCTCAGGCAATCCAAGTTTGGAGCGTATCCCATCAAGAAATGTGAATGCCTTGATGTATGACTGCTTGGTGAGAGCAGATCTGCTGTTTCTATCCCACATTCTCAGACGGTGAAATGACTGCTTGTTATACCCTGAGAGAAGTTTTCCAGAAGAATCCCTGTCTTGTGCTTGAATTAAAGTAGAAAGCCCCATGTCAGCCATCTTTAATGATATTTTTTGTCCTGTCCTTGCACTATTCTGATACTCATCCATAGTATGAGTAGCATTTTCTGGTCCAAAATCAATGGTTTTGTCAGATAACACAACTCCACAATTGCCACATGTTATCTCTCCCGTTATTGTATCTGTAACCTTGAGAAAGTGGACACATGTTTTATCCAAACGTTCTGTAATCATATGATAATAATTGGAATTTACTGAATTTTAACCACGAGTAATTTTTTGCATAGTGCTAAGCAAAATACAAAATATTGCATTTCAAGATTCTGCATACCAGAATTTTTTACAATTGTAACACTGTTTTTTCCATGTTGTAACTCCATTATGATTTTTCTTCATCTCTATATTTCCAAAGTTTTTAGAGCCGCAAGTAGGACACCCTTGATCTTCCATCATACATCCTTCATTCTTTTGGAATAGTCATAGCTGTGAATTTTTTGAGGTGTGATCTCTATTGCAACTTCTGTGTTTGAATTCGTTTTTAGATATTTTGATAATGTAGACTCTTTATCTTCCAAATACTTGTCCATCAAAATCTCAAGAATGTCTATTCCTTTGTCATTTAAAATTTGAACAGTTCCTTCACCACGTATTCCTTTGTAAGGTGGTTTATCGGCTGCTATCTCAAACCCACAGACAGGGTTTTTTTGAAGATAAGAAACAATCTTTGCTGATTTTTGTGTAGCACAGTAAATCTTTCCATGAATTTGTTCAAACCATAAAGAGATCACATTGGGGGTTCCATTTGGCTTGATGAAAGCAATTCGTATTGGAATTATTGCATCTGAAATGAATTTAGATATTTCTTCGCGATCTAATTTCTCCATGTTCAGTATTCCATTTTTTTAATAATAAACTTGGTGTAACAATAATCACAAGACCATTCTTGGAACTCTTTTCCACACTCATTACATTTTTGTAGCAAAATCACACTCATGGCATAATTATAAATTTTTTACATATTAATAATGCTCAGAATTAATACTAGTGCTAACTTGAAAACTTTCTTTTTGAGATAAAATACAACTTTTAATTCAAAATAACCCAACCTTACCTGATTATTTCAAATATTCAGATATTTCCACTAGAATATTTATTAGCACTAGAATTAGTTCTATTACTATCTTAAATATCATAAATAAACTAAACAGTCATGGCAGAGGAACAAGAGTGGGCAAATTTACTGGCCGAAATCTTTGACAAACTTACACAAAAGCACGCCTCAATCACTTATGATTTTGAGAATCTTGAGATGCAAGGTAAGATCGAAAAAGAGGGCAAAGTAATCCCAACAGGTACGGTTTCCTTAACTGGAAAACTGACCATTACAGCAAAATAAGGTGTGGATGAGAATGAAAAATTTTGATCTTCCCGCCAATTTTTTATCTTTCTTGAATAGTGGAGGCCTAAAAATTACATGTAATGATAATCCATCAATTAATTTCACGGTAAAAGGAAACTCTCGAATCATTGACATTATTGATATTCCAATTGAAATTACAAAAAGACCTGGCTTGATCAAGCAATTATCAGAGGCAAAAGACCTTGCAAAGAACCTAAAACAAGAAAACATTACGCTTGAAATAAGACTGCAAGGAGAGATAGTACTCAAGTTAGGGGAAGATGCAAATCCAAAACTTGCAAAAATTGTTACGTTAAGCAATAATATTGAGATAACTGATTTGAGAAAACTGAAAAAATTGAGCGATGTACTATAAGAACAGTTAAGGCATGTCAGAAAATGAGACTCAAATAGAAATGGCTCAGCAGTCAACTGATACTACAAAAAACAAGCCTTACAGCATCATGGTTACAGGAGCAACTGGATTTATTGGAACACGTCTAATATCACATCTTTCCAAACTTGGATATTCAGTCAAAGGAATGTCAAGACGAGAAATTCCAGACACTACAAATGTAAAATATGTCAAAGCAGATGTCTTTGATGTAGTCCAATTAGAAAATGCACTGACGGGAGTTGAGGTAGCATACTATTTGCTTCATTCAATGGAGGGCAGCAAAGATCAGTGGAAGGAATTTGCATCTCGTGAAAAGATTCAAGCTCAGAATTTCCTTGCAGCTGCAACAAAAGCAGGAGTCAAAAGAATAATCTATCTTGGAGGGCTGGTAAATGACAGTCTTGATTTATCTCCACACATGAAAAGTAGAAAAGAGGTTGGAGAGATACTTGCATCAGGGGACATCCCAGTGACAGAGTTGCGTGCATCATTAATCATTGGTGCTCAAGGGGGTTCGTATGCCATGCTAAGATACCTGGTGGAACGATTGCCAGTCATGGTGTGTCCTTCCTGGGTAAAGTCACTTGCACAGCCCATAGCAGTTGATGATGTAATAGAATACCTTGCAGGATGTATGATATATCCGGAGACAGCGGGGAATATCTATGAAATTGGAGGAAAAGACAAGATGACCTACGAGGAACTCATGCGAGTTTATGCAAAATATTTGAACAAGAGTCTATTTGTGATACAGATCCCATTTCTTACCACACGATTATCGTCATACTGGGTTGATCTCATTACCCCCGTAAAAGCCTCGTTGGCAAGACCACTCATAGACAGTCTGGTTCACGATACAGTCGTCACTGACAATTCCATTACCAAGATCATCCCATTGCAACTCAAATCAGTAAGGGATGCAATAGATATTGCAACAAAGGAAATTAGAGAAAACCCTCCTGCTACTCCGCTACGAGAAGAGCGTACGGGATTCAAGATTAACCAGAAACTGTTACTTGCATCACTAATTGCAATGGCTCTAGTCGGAACAACATACTATTGGTTAGATGACAGATCCGAACTCTTTGAACCCATTTGGATTTTGGCAGGAGTACTTTGGTACATCACAATAATTACTGCAATAGTCTTTGTCAAAAGCAAAACCAGATTGGGATTTCTCATTGGAGGTGTGCTGTCATGGATAACCTTGGCGTTCTGGCTCTTTGACAACTTTTATGTTGTGTTTGAAACCTCACTGATCATTGACAAGCCAAATGAACTAATAACAATCAGAAATTTCATATGGACTGCATTATCCACTCTAGCTGTAATCGCATCACATAATACGTTTCACAAAATAATTGATTATCAGTACAAGGGAAAACCAATCTGATCATCTATTATTTTTCAACATTCTCAGCATACCATGTTTCAACTGAGTTGATGCATTGCTCATATTCATTTTTCTTATCTAATGTATCAAAATTTTCGTAATTACTTTCACAGTGATTCAATCCTGCTTGATATGTCTGCTGTAAATTTTGTGATTCATCAAAAGGTATTTCTCTGAACATTGGAGAATTATCGGATACAATACTATTTGCAATAAATAATGCTGCCAAGAATAGCGGCGCACCAACTGCAAGTATAACAAAAATTTGTCTCATGTTATTATATTGTCAGTATCGCTAAAATAGGACTCCTTTGTTTTGGATTTTAAAATTAGCACTAGTTGAAAAGGTTATCACTGTGTTAAATACTACAAAAACTTGAATCAATTATGCAATACAGATATCAAAGTTTCATGGATGAAATCTGGAGTCAATTTCCAGGACTATCTGATCAAGAAGTAACAGATCTTACAGATCATAACATTCTATGGTCATTAGACGAATACGTAAAGGCTGGATATGTTAATTTCAAAACAGGCACAAAGGGATTATACCGACTAAGCATCCTGCTTGAAAACTATGCAGTAAAAAACAATCAACCACTATTGGCAACTTTTGAGACTGAAAAGAGGTACAAGTATGTAGAGGACAGATATGTCGAGATTCTAAAAAAAGTCCCAAAGGCATGGATAATAGGTAATTTTAACAATTCATTGTTGGCGCCTCAGCCACCTAAAACAACTGAAGTGGTTAGCTGTGACGGAACAAATATCTCAGATATGTGGATAGTAGTAACAACAGGACCTGAAGGACCATTTGGATTGGTTGCAGAAGACATAGGGGATAGAATGTATAGAGGATTCTTTTCGATTAGTCCGGTAGTGATAGGAAAAGCAATTCAAACTATCAACAGGGCTTTAAGAATCAACATTGATATGTCAAAAAAAGAAT
>Ga0224512_10005224_pt1 | contig 10760 bp, 10 predicted proteins | sample SF_May12_sed_USG_4_FD_169103 | JGI IMG/M metagenome (GOLD analysis project Ga0224512, IMG submission 169103) | Sediment microbial communities from San Francisco Bay, California, United States - SF_May12_sed_USGS_13 | ecosystem: Environmental > Aquatic > Marine > Sediment | place: USA...
TCGAATTGCATGAGCGCCAGCTGACGCCGGAGCGCGTCCCGGATCACTTCACTGCGCGAGCGCCCCCAGCGGCGGCACACGCGGTCCAGTTGTCGTTGGAGATCCGGATCCAACCGGACGGTGACGGCGGTGTCTTTCATGTATTACAATGTATGACAATCGCGGGTGCTTGGCAATGCGCAGGGGGCAGGTACGCGCTAGCTAACTCATAGTAGACTGAGTCATTACTTACCCGACGCTGCGAGCCGCTCGGCGTAACGCCCGCGCCACCCACCCGCGCCGAGTGCTGACACCTCCACAAATATGCCGATCACCGGCTTGGGGGGCTAGCGTAAGAGACCGGGGAAGTGCCGCCGACCAGCAAGCGTAACGTGCATCCTGCGTAACGACCCTTACGTGGGGTTGCGCGCTGGGTGACAGCTTGGAGTCGGAGCCGGCTACCCAGACTCCACCCGGTCACGAGTAAGGCGTGCGCAGCCCGCGCTCTGGGCCCCACCAGCTACGTGAGGCCCGCCACCTTGCGCAGCGCGTCGTTGACCGCCTTGGCGTTGGGGAACGCCTTGGCGACATCGGGATCGAGCATGACCACATTGCATCCCGCGGCGTACCGCTCGGCGTACTTGCCACGCTCGCCACGCGAGAAATCGTACTCGGCGGCCATGTCCTCTGAAACGCGGTCCTCAGGATCCTTCTTCATACTGTCTTCGTTCCGCACCGGAGGCGCGGCGGGCTGAGATGATGCGGATACCCCCGTCGGTATCCACGTGCGCGACAACCACGAGGCGGCGTCGAAACGATATCCCCATCGTCAGGAATCGCTGCTCGCCGATCGAGTGAGCGGGATCTGGAATCGTCAGTGATAGCCGATCCTCGAACACCGTCGCGGCTTCAGCGAAATCGATTCCGTGCTTTGCGAGGTTCTGCCGTGCCTTGCCCGGATCCCACTCGAATGTCAACGCCACCGGAGAAAGCTAGCACTCGCACGGGGGAACCGCACACGCGGAACGTTCCGCGCCGGACCGTAAGACCGCCAACTGCCGTGCCCTAGATACGGTCGATCGGACTCACCACGCCCAGACGGCCACGGTTCAATACGTGGGTGTAGATCATCGTGGTGCGCACGTCGCGATGACCCAATAGCTCTTGCACGGTGCGAATGTCATGGCCGGATTCGAGCAAATGGGTGGCGAACGAGTGCCGAAATGTGTGACACGTGGCCCGCTTGGCGATCCCGCTCTCCTTGACCGCTCGGCGAACGGCCCGCTGGACGTTCGTGGGATGCCAGTGATGCCGACACATCAGTCCGGTCTCCCGGTCACGATACCGCCGCGCGGCCGGAAACACCCACTGCCACGGCCACTCCAGCGCGGCTCCGGGGAGCTTGCGTCCCAGTGCATGGGGCAGGGGGACCCCGCCACCACCGTCCTGACGGTCGCGCGCATGAATGACGCGCGCCCGATCCAGTTGCCGGCGCAGCGCCCGCGCCGAGCGGTGCGGTAACATGGTCACCCGCGCACGGCCCCCCTTGGCGTCCCGGATCGCAACCTCGCCGCGCCCGAAATCGACGTCCTTGATCCGCAACCGCAACGCCTCAAGCAGCCGCAACCCGGCCCCGTATAACAAGACCGCCACTAGACGGTTCGTCCCCTCCATCCGCTCCAATACTCGACGGACCTCCTCAGGGGTAAGCACCACCGGCAGACGCACTGGCTCCCGCGCCCGCACCACGTCGCCGGCGCGGCGCATGGGCCGCGACAGGACCTCGTTGTAGAGGAAGAGCAGTGCGCTCGCCGCCTGGTTCTGCGTCGACGCGCTCACCCGACGCCGAACGGCGAGGTCCGTGAGGAAGCGGGACACGTCAGCTTCACCCAACTCCGCCGGATGGCGCCCGCTGTGATAGCGCACGTACTCCCGGACCCACCGCACGTAGGCCTGCTCCGTCCGCCGGCTGTAATGCCGCGCGCGAATCGCTCGCCGCACCTCGGCGATGAGCCGCCCACCGTCCGTGGGGGGAGAGGACTGCATGCAGACCAAGCTCGGAACCGCGGCGCACCCGCCAGCCACCAAAACAGCCCACTGCGGGGCGAATCAACCGCCCGACCGCCCAACCGCCTAACCGCCTCTAGAAGCTGAACGTGACGCCGAGCCGGAACTCGTCCCGCGTGATCCGCTTGTCCTGGGGTAGCGTTTCGGCGGTGTAGCCGAGCAACAGGAGGGTCTCGATGCCCAGATCCGCTGTCTCGAGACCCAGGTTATGGTTGTAGCGCGTCCACTCCGCTCGCAGGCTGACATCGAGTCCGCGCGGCGGAGCGGCTACACCCTTGATGATGAGCGCGTCAATGCCGGCACCGATGTGCCAGGTGTTGGGGAGCAGGTTCTTGAGCGGTATCAGGGACGGCTTGCGCACCCAATCGCCGTCGGGCTCGTCCAGCGGCTCACCGTTCACCCGAGCGTTCTCTATGCGATACCAGCACAGGCCGTATCCCACCTTCGCATACGGCTGAAGATTGCCGGTGAACAGGTTGTAGCGCATGCTCCCGGCGTACTCCCACATGGTAAAATCGCCTTCCACGGTGAAGTCCTCCGGAATGTCATTGAAGGAGAAGGCTCCGCGGACGTCGCTGCGGGAGTGTCGGACCATGTTCTGGGAGGAGAACCGGTTGCCGATGAAGAAGGAGACCTCGTAGAACGGGGCTACGGTATTCTCGACGACCACATCCTCGTCGCCGATCATCTCGGTATTCTCCGAGCCGTTCTCGAGAATGTAGAGCAGCAGGCGGCCGATGAACTCCTCGAATTGTCGCTTGCCGAACCACAGATCTGACAGGTCGTCGCTCGGACCCTGGTAGGACACCCCGCTGCTCACGCCGAAGAACCGCGCCGGAAGTCGGTCCCGCGGATAGAACGTCGGCTTGTCTCTGCCGATGATGGCCCGGATCGGTGCCGCAACCAGCCGGCTGAGCACGTCGAACGGCGGCAGAGCGCTCATGGTGGGGAACGTCAGGTTGAGAAAGCCCCACTCGTTCTGGAAGCTGTCCACCCAGCCCAACGGAAACAGGCGCGGCACCTTGTGGGGCGAGTAGTCCTCGTACTCGTCGGTCACGCCCGAACGGTTCCATCCCGAGTTGAAGGCTGGCCCCACCACCGAGAGGTTCCCGGTCTCCGCGTGCGCCACGATCCCGGCGAACGGCGACGGGGTCGCCGGATAACCCCAGCGGATCGGTAACACCAGCCAGCTCCACTCCGCGCGCGCGCGAACCTCGGTGTGAATGAGGTCGATCACGCGCTCCCAGTCGGGAACGACGTGAATGCTTGCCGGACTGGCGAGCCAGACGACGCCCCCTCGGCGCCAGCGCTCGAGCCAGCGTTTGCGCCCCTCCGGCGTGGCGCTGAAGAACCGCTTGTGATCGAAGCTCCTGCCGATCTCCTCGGCAGCGCCCGCTGGCCCCACGTCCTTGTACAGACCGGCTACCGGGAACGTCCCGTGCGAGTCGCGGTTCTTGGCCCCGGGAAGAGCCAGGATCTGATCGGTGCCCTTGTTGTCGGCTCCGATGAAGGCGATGGGGTGAGTGTTGATGCGCTGCTCCGCCGCGTCCTCGTAGGCCCGATGACGGATCTCCTTCCAGAACCACTGCTCCGACTCGCGCTCCCGGAACGTGGCGTCGACCATCGCCTGCCATGCGTCGCGCGGCAGGTAGGCGTTCGGCGCCGAGTAGTCCAGGGTCATCACCTTGTGGTGGAAGTAGTAGTCCACCCGTTTGATCACCAGCAGCCGGCTTCGCTCGGTGGCATCGATCCATTCGCCCCGCAACAGGGCCTCGACCTCGTCCGCGCTGAGCGCCCGCTCCACGGCGCCCAACGGCGAGACGACGACATTGATGTGCTCCCAGTCCCCCTCATGGTTGTTGCCACCGTCGTTCCAGGGGTAGAAGAACCAGTACTGGAGAACCAGCTCGTACCCGGCATCCTCCTCCGTTCCCTCGACCCGTTCGATGAACGGGTGGACGTACGTCTTCACGAAACGGTGGTAGCGCGTGGGAAGACGGCCCGTCTGGAAGTCCTTGAATTCGTTGTTCCAGGTCTTTGGGTCTGCACCCGGCAAATCGAAGTAGAGCACCTTGAACATCGAGGAGTCCGGATCTCGGGCCTCGGTCCGACGCGCAGCGCTGAACGGGGTGAGGGGATGGAACTCCTCGAGCAGCGAGAGCAAGCGACAGTCATCGACGCGACTGCTGCGAGTCATCCGCTCCACCGGTCCACACGGCTCCGCCTCGATCCGCAGCATGTCGATCGTCTCCTCCGCCACCAGGGCGGAGCCCGGCACGGAGGTGTTCCATGTATCCACATAGAGGGGAAACGCGGCGGCGCCATCCTCGAACGCCCTGAAGTCGAGCGGGACCGCACTCGAGTTCATGACGAGGAACGGCGCGAACCGCACCGCCATGCGCTCGAGAACGGCGAACCGCCGGTCGTCGATGCCGTCGACCTGCTCCACGTCACGATACGCCGGGTCGAATCGGTTACCGTACAGGTGAATCCGCTCGGATGCCGCCGTCTGACGGATGAGGCGTGGAACGTTGAGGGGAACGAACCGGAGATACTCGCGCTTCGGCACCTCCTGTGCCATGGCATCGGGCACCGAGGCCGCAAGCCCCAGGACAAGCATTCCCATGGCTACGTGGAGCCGCATTGCTCGGCGAGCCGGCCTCATGCCCGGCCGTGACCTGGAATCGATCATGTTCTCGTCACCCCGTTCCCCGAAACCTTCCATCCCTGGGCGTGACCGCTCGACCCGGACCCCACAGGGCTCACGATCGGGATCTCCGAGAGAAGATTCGGCCGATGCCGGACCGTGTCCAGCCGGAGCTGTGCAGCGTGCTTGGGGGGATCTCGCTGAGACCGTAATCACCCGCCCAGCCGCCTGCCGTCCCGGCCATCTCCTTGGCGTGGCTCCGGTTGCGGCCGATCGGGGATCGTTTCAGTCGCCTCGACTCAAGCTTGAGTCGCCCCATATCACGCTTGAATCGTGGCGTCTCAAGCTTCAGTCGGGCTCCATGAAGCTCGAGTTGCCGCATCCGAAGCTTCCGACAGGGCGCCGGAAGCGTGATCTGCGGCTTCTCACGCTTGAGACGAGGCATCCCAAGCGTGAATCACCGCATCTGAAGCGTGAGTCGGGTCGCCCGCAATTCGAACCGCGGCCCCCCAAACCGGGATCCGTCACGACCCCACCCCCGCCTAACCGCTCAACCGCCTAACCGCTCAACCGCCTAACCGCCTAACCGCCTAACCGCCCAACCGCTGAACCGCCCAACCGCCTAACCGCCTACACATCGAACACCACCTCCGCCCGCCATTTCGTGGCCACCTTCTCCACCACCAACCCGTGCCGAGTGACGGCCTTGACCTCGGGCTGATGCGCGTGCCGCGTCGGGTCGGATGTTTCGCCGAGCAGTGTGCCCTCGACCGCGGTCTCCGTCACGGACGCGAACTCGAAGCCGGCGGGGAGGAATCCGTCGACGCCATGCAGATAGAGCAGCTCGCGCAGGAACACGAGGAACAGCTCGGTGGGATCGGTGCCCCGGACCGAGATTGCGCGGCGCTCCCTCGGCTCGACCGGGGACTCCGCCGCCAGCAACCCGCGTAGCACCACGAGCCCCTCGGCCAGGAGCGCGTCCAACGACTCGGCCTCGAACGCGACCTTGATGTCAGCGGTGTGCGGCAGGAAACGGTGCGTCACTTTTTTGACCCCACCCGTGCACGAGCGGTTCGGTGGCGCTGCGGGAGGCACTTCATGGTAGTGCATGGCTTCGAGCGCCGCCCCGCGCGCCGCGAGATCGGCGGCCTTGTTCACCCACGCCGGCGTCAACGTGAAGAAATCGGACTGCGCCTGCACGAGCTCGAAGCATTCGGCCGGCAGCCTGCGCCCCGCCGCGGCTGCGGCGAACTCGATGTCCTGTGCTGCCGTGGCAGCCGGTGTGATCAGTACGAGAGCCGCGAGACCGGTGACGAGTCGTCGGACGGTCATTGCGCCACCCCCGCGAACTCGACGCGATAGCCACTCAGCGAGGCACGGAGAGCGTTCGAGCCATCCGCCACCTCGATGACCCGCACGTCCGGTGCCTCGCCGACATCGTCCAGCGTAACGGTGAACTCGAGGGTGCCGGGATTGGTGAGCACGAGCACCACGCGCGTGACAGCTCCGCCCGCGTGCGTGAAGACCTGCGTGCCGGTAGGTGCCACGACCTCCGGGAACGTTCCGTCGAGCTCCAGGACCGCTGCCCCTTCGATCCCGTTGGGTGAGATCACCGTCCCGTCGAATGCGCGGTGCAGTGGCTCCGTGCCGCAGGCGGCGAGTATCCCGAAGCCACGATCCTCCTGCTCCAACGGTTCGACGGGACCATCCGCCGGCCCTCGCCGGCACGGATGAGGTACTGAACAACAGACGGCGGGAACGTGAACGTGGACGCGTGCCCGAGCATCTCGGACACCACCTTCGGGTGCTCGCCGTTGGCCAGGCGTAGGGTCGCGGCGGTGTGGCGCAGGTCGTACAATCGAATTGTGGGGAGGTCTTCTACCCCCTTGAGCAGCGGCTTAAAATGCTTCTTGGCTAAGTTCGTGGCGTCTAGGGGCATTCCCGAGCTGGTCGCGAACATGAACCCGTGATTGACGTAGCCATTGCCGCCGGCGCAGTGCCCCTCCACCGCCTCGCGATCGCTGCCCAGATCGAATGTCACCTCGACGAAGGCGGGCACCCGTGCGCCCCCCGCGACCTCCTCCCGACCTCCTAAGGGTGCAAGACAACACCCTACGGCACCCGTCACAGCCGTTTATCACCCAACAACCAAGCGGGCCAGCCGCCTCGGCTAACCCGTTCTCGATCAATTGGTTCTGTTTGGTCCTGTTGGGTCTTCTTAAGCCCCGGAGGAGGGATTCGAAGCCCCGACCCGACGGTTAACAGCGGTTTCTTCCGACTTGCTAAGTCGTTGAAACGTTGGTTGCTCCGTTGTCCACAAGAGCCGCGGACCTCCGTACGACCTCCGGTATTGAGCCGGTTGCTTGGGGAGCCAGCGACTCGCGGTCATCCTGGTTGTGCTGCATCTTTCCTTCCGTATGCCCGATCAACTCGAACGCCTGAAAGCCGCCCTCGCCGACCGCTACCGGATCGAGGAACAAATTGGCGCCGGCGGGATGGCTACCGTGTATGGCGCACGCGATCTCAAGCACGAGCGGCGCGTGGCGCTCAAACTGCTGCGGCCCGAACTCGCCGCTATCATCGGCACCGAACGGTTCCTGCGAGAGATCAGAATCACCGCCCAGCTGGAACACCCGCACATCCTCACGCTCATTGACTCAGGTCAGGCCGACAGCCTGCTCTATTATGTGCTGCCCCTCATCGAGGGTGAGTCGCTCCGTGACAGGCTGGACCGTGAGAACCCCCTACCCATCGATGAGGCCCTGCGAATCACCACCGATGTGGCCAGTGCCATCGGCTATGCCCATCGCCGCAACGTGATTCACCGGGACATCAAGCCGGAGAACATTCTCCTCCACGAAGGCGAGGCGATGGTGATGGATTTCGGCATTGCCATCGCAGTGAGCGCGGCAGCCGGCGAACGAATGACAGAAACTGGGCTCTCGATCGGAACCCCTGAGTACATGAGCCCCGAGCAAGCCACAGGCTCACAGAACATCGACCAACGGAGCGACGTGTACTCGCTCGGCTGTGTGTTATTCGAGCTGTTAGCCGGTGAACCTCCGCACACGGGGCCCAACGTCCAGGCCATCATTGCCAAAGTGTTGACCGACAAGCCGCAGTCGCTCCGCGTCATCCGGGACCCTGTGCCAACACTGGTGGACGCGGCCGTGATGAAGGCGCTTTCCAAGCTCCCGGCAGATCGATTCGCGACCGCAACAGAATTTGCGGAGGCCCTCACCCAGCCGACACCGAGAGCCAGCGTCCCGGTTGCGGTAAAGGAACGCCCGAGGCGCGCATCGTGGCGCATGGCCACCATGCTGGTCACGGCCATTTTCTTGGTTGCGGCCGGCTGGTTCGTGATCGGCCGTCGCGCCACAGTCTCATCCGCGCCCGCGGCCGCCGGCCCGGAGGCTCCGAGGGGTCCCTCGATCGCCGTCCTCCCGTTCAGCAATGAGAGCGGCCCGGATCAGGAGTACTTCAGTGTCGGCCTGACCGAGGGCATCATCACCGAACTCTCTCGCTACCGCGAACTCGCCGTGATCGCGCACTTCGCGACGGCGGACTTCAAGAAGGTCAATGCCGACGCTGACCTTGCCGAAATCGGCGCGACCCTCAAGGCGCGCTACGTCCTGCAAGGAAGCGTGTTCCGGCAGGGAGATCGCATCCGTATCAACGTCCGGCTCTCCGACGCAGTCGAGAATCGTTCGGTCTGGGGCAACTCCTACGAACGCGACCTGACGGTGCAGGATCTTTTCGCCATCCAAGACGACCTGACTCAGCAGGTCGTCAGCGCCATCGCCGGGACCTACGGCGCCGTGGCGCGCGCCGGGTTGTCCGCGCTGCGGGGGAAAGCGCCGAGCAGCCTGCGCAGTTACGACTGCGTCCTGCGCACGTACGATTACCTGCAGAACCACACCACCGAGAATCACGCCCTCGCCCGTGAGTGCTTGGAAAAGGTGGTTGAGGCGGAACCGGATTACGCCGAGGGTCTGGCCTGGTTGGGGTACATCTACGCGGAGGAGTACCACCATCGTCGAAATGAGAGGCTGGACGAGTACGATGCGCTCGACCGGGCGCTCGAACTCGGGCTCGAAGCCATCCGGCTCGACGGCGCCAGCCACGTCGCCCACGGCACGTTCAGCCTGACGTATTACTTCCGCGGCGACTACGAACGCGCCAGGGTGGAGAACCGTCGAGCGATCGAGTTGGCTCCGAACAACGCCATGTGGCTGGTCATCCTGGGGCTCTACCACATCCAGCGGGAGGAATTCGAGGAAGGCGTGCCGATGGTGAACCGGGCCATCGAACTCTTCACGCCGCATCCGCCGGGTTGGGTTCGAATGGGGACCTTCCTCGACCACTACGCCCACGAGCGCTACGAAGAGGCACTTGCGGAAGTGCAGGCGACGGAACTCGGGGAAGATCTTCGCGGCCCGCTCTTCCTTGCCGCGAACTACGGTCAACTCGGTCGCACGGCGGACGCCCAGCCGGTGCTCGAGGAACTGCGCAGGCTCTGGACGCTCCCCGCCAGCGAACTACGCGCTGAAATGATCGAACGCCACGCCTACTCGCCCGGGTTGACCGATCATCTGCTGGACGGCCTGACCAAGGCCGGGTGGTAATTGCGGGTACAATCCCCGACCATGTCCCTGAAGCCTGGGACACAGAAACACGAGCGCGCTCAACGCCTGGTTCTGCGTAGAGGCGGCCACCTTCCGCGTGACCGCGAGGTCCGAGAGAAACGCGGTCACCTCCGGCTCGCCCAAATCCAGGGGATGCCGATTCCCATGATGGCGCACGAACCGCCGGACCCACCCGACGTAGGCCTTCTCCGTTCGCCGACTGTAGTGCCGCGCGCGAATCGCATTGCGCACCTCGGCGATGAGCTGCCCACCATCCGTGTGAGGAGAGGACCGCATGAAGCCCAACCTCGGCACCGCGTCGGACCGACCAACTACCAAAACAGCCCACCGCGTTTCCAATCAACCGCCTAACCGCCCAACCGCCTAACCGCCTGAGACGAGGCATCCCAAGCGTGAATCGCCGCATCTCAAGCGTGAGTCGGGGCGTCTGAACCGCGATCCGCGCCCCACTACCGTCCTACCGTCCTACCGTCCTTCCGCCCTACCGCCCTACCGTCTTGCCGTCTCACCGCCCTCCGTCATACGTCGAAAACCACCTCCGCCCTCCACCCGTCGCCCACCCGCTCCACCACCAACCCGTGCCGAGTGACGGCCTTGACCTCGGGCTGATGCGCGTGCCGCTGCGGGTCGGACGTTTCGCCTAAGAGCGTGCCCTCGACGGAGGTCTCGGTCACGGAGGCGAACTCGAACCCGGCGGGCAGGAAGCCGTCGGTGCCGTGGAGATAGAGCAGCTCGCGCAGGAACACGAGGAACAGCTCGGTGGGATCGGTGCCCCGGACCGAGATTGCGCGGCGCTCCCTCGGCTCGACCACGGACTCCCCCGCCACCAACCCGCGTAGCACCACGAGCCCCTCGGCGAGCAAGGCGTCGAGCGACTCGGCCTCGAACGCGACCTTGATGTCGGCGGTGTGCGGCAGGAAACGGTGCGTCACTTTTTTGACCCCACCCGTGCACGAGCGGTTCGGTGGCGCTGCGGGCGGCACTCCATGGTAGTGCGTGGCTCCGTGGTACACCATGCCTGCGCTCGCCGAGGCACGACGCGACGCGGCGTGAGCGCGAGCAGTACGAAGAAAGGTGGCGCGTATGAGGAAGGAGTATGACTTCAGCAAGGGCCGTCGAAATCCGTACGCGAAGAGGCTGAAGCGGTCGGTGACGATTCGGCTAGACGAGCCGACGATTGCCTACTTCAAAGCGCTGGCGGAGGAGACAGGAATCCCCTACCAGACGCTGATCAACCTCTATCTGCGGGACTGCGCGGCGAACCGCACGAAGCTCGCACTGCAGTGGATGCCGTCCGGCGCCACCTAACGGTTAGCGCATGACCTGCGAGCGACCGGCTCGCGGGGCGCGCGTCTCGGTGAACGTACTCGTATCAACGCCAGGCGCTCAGTCATTCTGTTTCCTTTGAAAACGTACACGCT
>Ga0224512_10005226_pt1 | contig 10758 bp, 12 predicted proteins | sample SF_May12_sed_USG_4_FD_169103 | JGI IMG/M metagenome (GOLD analysis project Ga0224512, IMG submission 169103) | Sediment microbial communities from San Francisco Bay, California, United States - SF_May12_sed_USGS_13 | ecosystem: Environmental > Aquatic > Marine > Sediment | place: USA...
GGCGCGTGTACGACGATCGTCCGGTGTGTTCCGTCCACCATACCCGTGCCGCCGAGAGAAGGAACACCACCCAGCCGAGGGCCGGCACCAGGTTCTTGACCCAGCGCGGGATGCTGCTTTCCGCCATGAAATCCGGAATGCGCTGCTCTTGCACCGTCGCCCTCCGCAGTCGTGCTGCGATCAAAGATGATTCGTGGGGCCGGTATCGGGCAGGACCGGCACCCGGCCACTCAGATAAACCACTCCGTCCTTGCAGTGGAGCAGGGCGCCGTCTGCGGTGCGTTCGACCGTCCCGGCGCGCTCGGTCACCGTCTGGCGGCGGAAACCCGGTACGCTGGCATACTCTACAGATTTGCCCCTGTCGTCGAGCAGGGGCTCATGGAATCGGGGCACCAGGCCCGCCAGAAAGTGCCACACTCGCTCGACATCCCACTCGGCGAAATCGACCATGCGGCTTCCGGGCCCGATCATCGGCGCGGCGGTGGCACGCTGGTGGTCTTGGGGAATTCGGGGAGCCGTCCCACGCTCGACGGCCTCGAGGGCCCGCCGCAACAGGACGCCGCCCTCATGGGCGTTCCGCCGGTTCAGGGCTTCGACGGGGTACCCCCGTGGCAGCGGCATCGCGTCCTGAAGGAGGATATCGCCGGTGTCGGCATGTTCATCCACCCAGTGCACCGTGACCCCGGTCTCACGGTCGTCGTGATAGTAGATCCAAAACAAGGGAAGGACTCCCCGGTGCCGCGGCAGCAACGACGGATGGCTATTGATGGCACCGATCCCCGGCACCGCGAGGAATGCGGGCGGGAGAATCCAGCGATACCCCGCGATGCACAAGAGATCCGGCTCGAGCTCCTCGAGGCGTTCGACGATGCGCGTATCGTTGCCGGAGCGTGCTGCCCAACATGGGATGGCATGCTCCCTGGCCACTGCGGTGAGGACGTCCGGGGTGCCAATTCTGAGTGCGCGGGCGGCCGCGGCGACCCGCCGGCGAGCTCGCGATCCTCGCGGGAAGGGAGCCGCGCGGATGACGGCCACGACGCGATGCTCCTCGACGATCGACCGTAAGTGCTCAGCCGAATACTCGCCACCCATGCCGAAGAACGCGATTCTCATCAGTGTGCGACTGTGTCTCGGGCAACGCCACACACGACCAAGCCGGCGCGGCGACGCGCGGGGTGTGGGATCGTTGGGCGGCGGGATATGTTTGGCCCATGCACACCGATGGCTCTGAGTGACCGCGCGGCCGATCGATCGACGCCAGTGGGGAACGAGGTGCGCCACGTGAGGCCGGACGACGTGCCTGCGGCGGCTCGCGTCCGGGTGGTGGAGCCGTCGGAGGTCCGGGCTGTTGCCTCGCTGCTCAAGCGCTCGAACGAAGTGATCGAATCGCGCATTGTCGGGGCGAGCATGGGTGTCACGATGCCGGCGGGGACTCGGATCCGCATCCGGTGCGGCGACGTGTCGGAATGGTCGATCGGCGCAGTCGTGGTCTTCTTCACGGGACGCACCCTAGTGGGACACCGAGTTGTCGCACGGGGAATGGGACGGGCCAAGGACTATTGGATCACGCGAGGCGATGGTACGATCCTCTGTGATCCCCCGGTGCACCAAGACGTGATCCTCGGGGTGGTGACTGAGTGCACGGGCGGAACGGACTGGCACCCGGTGCCCGCCTATGTCCCGGCCGGCTCGGTTCGTCGACTGGCCGCAAGCGCCACCTGCGCCATCCTTCGCTTATTGCTCAAAATCGACGTTGTCGTTGCCACGCGATGGGCCACGGGGACCGTTCGCTTGGGCCATGGGTTCAGGCGGCTCCGCGGTGAGAAGCTCGGGACCCGGCCCACCGCCGCCGGGCAGGACGACCCGCCCGGCGGCTAGCGGCGGTTCAATCGATTCCCAGTCGCTCCCGGACTCGGGCCCGGCGGGCATCGGACTGCTGGACCGCTACCTCGACCTCGCCCGGATCGAAACCCGCCTCGAGCCGCGCCTCCGTGGCCACCCCGTACTTCATGACGTTGGTGCCGCCCTTGGCGAAGACCTGCTCGAAGGCGCGCGCGCCCTGGGTGAGGGCGCGGGACATGTGCAGCACGTTCCGCGGATCCTTGCCCAGTTGCTCCTTGATCCAGTCATTGGCGAATCGGATGTGCAGCACTTCGTCGGCCTGCTGGGTCTCATACATCTCGGCGAGTTTGTCATCGCCGTCCCGTCGGGCCTCCTCGATGGCGTGCGTGACCGCATCCAGTCCGTCGGCCTCGAAGGTCCGGTTTTGGACGGCGAGACGCCCGATGAGCGTATCGATCTTCCGAAGAATTCGGTACTGGAAGTTCATCACCGGGTATTGGCCGACCGCTCCGCCACGTGCCTCGAGGAGCTCGCGGTAGGTGTCGACATGACGCGCTTCGTCAGCGGCCTGCCGGGCCAGCCAATAACGGATGTTCCAGTCGGCGTCCGGGAAGTCGGTGATATTGCTGGCCGCGTTTTCGAGGACGTTGCACTCCTCGTTCATCTGCCGGTGGAAGAACTCCATTTTCCACTGGGGATCATCCTCCGGCAGGTTGACCATGTCGACCCAGACTTCCTTCACGGTAAAACGTTCGTCGCGTGCGGGACCCTCGCCGAAAAACGCGGGGTCGAGTGCCGGGTGGATCGTCGATGCCATGGTGTTCACCTCAGGGCGGATGGAATGATGGTGCGGAATCCGGCCTGGCTGAGCACTTCCTTGATTTCATCCATCGTGAACTCTGCCTCGAGCCGATCCTCGATATTGACCGCCGGGGGGCGGAGCTTCTCTTCGGTCCACACCGTCCCGACGACGTTGGTCTCGCCTGGTTTGAGCTGCATGGAGCCGATCGCCTTTCCCAGAAAGCGAACGGCCATGGCCACCTTGAGCAGGATGGCCGGATTCTCCTCGGTCATGCGCTTGATCCACCGGTTCCCGAAGCGCACGTGGGTAATCTCGTCGGCCAGGATGCTTTCGAGCATGTCGGCGGTGGCATGATCGCCTTCCTTCCGCCATTTGTCCCGGAGCGTGCCAAGGAGATCGATCAACCCAGCCTCGAAGGTGCGATTCTGCACCGCGAGGCGGCCCGGCAGGTTATCCAGCATGTTGGTTACGCCCCATTCGAAGTTTGCGATGGGGAACTCGCCCTTCGCGCCGCCCATTTCCACCAGCCGGTTCAGCAGGAGGTCGGCGTGCCGGGCCTCATCCGTCGCCTGCCGCGCCAGGTTCATGCGGAGGCCCCAGGGTGCCTCAGGAAAGTCCACGAGAGCCTGCGCCGCGATTTCCATCGCGCCGGTCTCGTTGTTCATGTGGCGGTGGATCCGCTCACGGCGGGAAATCTCCGACATGTCGGGCCACTCGTGCATCTCGTCGTCGGTATTGACGACCGTGAAGCACCCCTCCCGTGCCGGATCGGCGGCGAGGACAAAGCCGCGGATCTCCTTGGTTGGTCCACTGTTCACGACGAGACCCTCTCGAGCGTCTGTGGCGGTGCGGGGCGGAAGGCGATGAAATCCGCCGGCGCCTTGGCGATGGACTCGAACCGGCTCTTCCAGCCCTTGTCCTTGGGCCGGAGGTCCGGTCGCTGGTCGCGGAATTGCCGGTAGTCCGCTTGCATGCGCTGGAAGTCGCTGAGCACCCGCTCGATGACGCGGACGGACGGTTCGTCCTGCATCTGGTTGGTCCCGTCGAGATAGGCTTGATAGCGCTTCTCGAGATCCGGCAGGAACCCGGCATACATTGCCTCCGCCCGCTCCGCCGTGTCGGTCAGACCGGCGAGGGTGTCCAGCACCTTCATGTAGGCGTCGGTGGGCCGGGCGCTGTAGTGCAGCGGCGCTCTGAGCTCACTGGTGCGTTGGCCCAGCCCGTCGGCGTGCTGGGCCATGTCCCAGATGTGGCGGCCGAACAAGATCTTGGCCTCGAGTTCCGGCGTGAGCGGTACCCAACGGGCCAGCGTTTCCATCAGGTTGACGCTGATGAATCGAAACGTGCCAATGGCGTCGGCTCGCTCGCGAATGGTGTTGTATCCCATCACACATCTCCTAGGGCTTCAATGAGGTCCGTAGTGTCATCTGGCGCGCCAACGTCGAGAAAGAAACAGCGCGTGCTCGACATGAGACGCAGCATCTGCATGATTCGCAAGGCCCGTGGCACCCCCCACAACGTGCATCCCAGCGGCGTCAGGAGCGACAGGTGGTCGCGTCCCGGGCTGAACTCCTCGAGATGCGCTGTCTCGCTGAATCGCCGCAGGAAGATAATCGCGCGGACCGGCGCTTCGGAGTGACCGGCGCCTGGGAACAGGCTGGCCACTTCACCTCGCAGGCGGCGGGAACCGTCGGGGAATTGTTCGTGGCGGAGGCCTCCCTGCTCGACCAGCCGGTCCACGGCACGCGGGCGCGGGCCCTCGCGAATCGATACCGACCGGCGCATTGGGATCAGGTCGAACGTGCCGACCCTGACTGCGGCGATCTCGTCGCCCAGGAACCCGTGTCCGCGCTCCGCCAACGCGAGGGAAAGCGTTGTCTTCCCCGACCCCTTCGGCCCCACCAGGAGAATTCCCGAGCCCCGGACGCTCGCCGAGGCGGCATGAAAGAAGAGGAGGTCACGCTGGCGTCTGAGCAGTCGGTTGAGCGCCAGATTACCCAGGAGCGACTGCCACTGGAAGTCCCGATCGGCCAGGGCGTGAGGGCCGGAGAACGCGAAGGGAGCCCCACGGCCGGGAGCATCGAGCCGGCGCCATCCGGCAATTGGCGGCTGCCCCTCGGTGTATCCCCGCTCGCCGAACAGCTCGAGCGTGAAGTCGACCAAGTCGAGCGGCTCGGCATCCTCGAAGCTGACCAGCGCGGCGTTGAATCGTTCGAGCAGCCGGACCTGGCAGAGTACCCGTGGCAGGTCCGACCGATCGGGGCCTTGGACGACGCACTCGGCGTAGAGTTCCCGGAACCGCTCGGTGAGCGGTTCGTCCTCGGACTGGATGCCCAGATAGCCGTCCCCGATCTGATACCAATCGGGGAGGCCCGTGAGGGGCCTCCCCGATTCCTGTTGCTGCACCGCAATCGACTGGCTACACCACTGGGAGATTGCGTCTGACGCACCCGCCAAGTTGCGCTGGCCGTGCGTCACATCGTGGGCGATCCGAGGGTTCGAATCGGCCCTCAGCCCCACCAGGACGCGCCGGCGCTCGTAATCTGGAACGCCTTCAAGACTTCGGCCTCGTCCATGACTTTGACTGCGGGAGCCACGTACCGGCGCCGAGTCGACTCCGACTGCATCTTCTGTTCGGCCATGCGATAACTCCATCGATTAGGGGGAAATCGAACAAGTAAATGTAAGAACCTTTCACCTCGGGCGCCAGTCTGGATTCCGTCCAGCCCGACGACTGTCAAACAATGATACAGCGAACCGGCCGCCCTGTATCACGATGACTCGGCAATCAGGTCGAGTCGCTGGAACTCCTCGAGGACGCGCCGGACGTCGGCAGTGGCGGTGGCGACATCGACACCGTCGAACGACTCACACACCTCGGCTGCCAGTTCCTCCACGGTGCTGGGGGAGGAGAGACAGTTCCACAACAGCGTGGAGGTCTCGTTTAGGACGCAGAATTGCTTGCTTGACGGGTTCAGGAGAATCGTCTCTTCCAGCATCGGCGATCCCTCGATGTTGGGATTACGCCGGTATCGAATGCTCACCGCGGGCTCCTTGGTCAGTGACAATGTGGGACTCTGTCAGGGTCAATGTGGAATGACTGTCAAGATGGACGGTGCCCGCCCGAAAACGACTCGGCGGTCTTGGATGATGGCGCGGCTACCGAACGCCGGACCAGCTGCCGGAACGGAACCACCAACTGATGCGGCAACGACTCCGGCATGTCCAGCCCATCCACCCCGTAGCGTTCCGGACGCTCGGCATGGGCGGCGGCGGTGCCGAACACGTGGTCCCAGAGGCTGAGCATCTGTCCCAGGTTCTTGTTGTGGTCCTTCGGGTCCGCCGAGTGATGCACCGAGTGGAAGATGGGGCTGACCACGATGCGGTAGAGCGGACCGAACCGCCAGTTGAGCTCCGTATGGTGGAGCGCCTGAAGCGAGGTCGCTAAAACGTACAGCGGCATCCACGTCCGAGTTGGAAGGCCGAGGGCAAACACGAATACCACGAACAGCGCAACATCAAGCAGCAACCGATCAAATGGATGCCGACGATATTGCGTGAGCGTAGTCAGCCGCTCTTGCGAGTGGTGGACGCTGTGAAATGCCCAAAGGAGCGGCACGCTGTGCTGGAGCCGGTGGACCCAGTAGAGCAGGAAATCGCCCACCACCCAAAACACCAGCAGTGCGAGCCAGAGAGGCGCCGACGCCAGGAGGTCGAACTTGAGGAACTGGAGTTTCGCTTCGAACGCGTTGGCGACTGCCGCGAAGATCAAGATGTGGTAGAAGGCGCCACGGTAGAAGAGGCTATAGACCACGTCGTTCAGGAAGTTCCTCGTCTTGTAGCGGGCGAGATCCGCCCCGGCCCGACCTTCGAGCACCACAATCGCCGCCAAGAATGGCAAGAGCAAGAGCCCGGCCCTGACGGCGGACATGCCAAGTTCTTGGAGACGCATGGTTGCAACCAGTTCTGCCAGTGTGCTCATGGGGCGGTCGGGAATTCCCTCGAAAACGCACGATGAAGAGGTTCGAAACCCGGCGAACCGTAATCACGCGGTCTCGGCGGGGTCAACCTTTTCGGGGAATCTCAATCGAACTCGGCCTCGAAATGCCGGGCCCAGGCCGCGAGACCGACCAGCCGCCAGACCAAGAAGCTGTTGCGCAGCTGGTCCCCTTTGGATATCCGGCTCAGGAATCCCGATAACGGTTGCCCCGATTGAACCGCCACCAGCAAGCGCTCGACCACTCGTCGGTTGACCGCGGGAATCCGACCGGCCTCCGCCAGCAAACCCGGCAGGTTCGGGACCAAGGGGATCCACGCCTGAATTGGGACGGCAAATCCTACCTTGTCCCGCCGGTCCAGGATGGCGTCCGGCACCAGGCCCCGCATAGCAGCCCGGAATACCGCCTTGCTCGTGCCGGAAGCGTCCACCAGATACTCGGTTGGGAGGGACAGGATGAATTCGGCGAGTTTGGTGGTGAGGAACGGGAGCCGCCCCTCGACCGAATACGCCATGGAATTGCGGTCCTCGTAGCGCAGCAGGGTGGGGAGGCTCTTCTCGCTGATCGAATGCCACAGGGTGCGCCGAATCCCTTCCTTGCCGACACCCACCCACCAGAGGTTTCTCGTTCCGATGCCGTGAGTTCGGCACCACGTGCGGTCGATCCAGGGACGCTGGCCGCGTCCGGAGGCCTTGACGGCAGCGGTACCGAGCCAGGGCGGCAGGGCCATGGCGAGGCCCCACAGGGCGGTGTGGCCGGCCGATGGATCCCAGGGCTGGCGCGAGGCCCTGGTTTGTCTCAGAAAGCGCGCCGCTTGGCCTATCTGGCCGCGCCCCAGGTGCTCTGCCATCCGGGCCGACCACAGATAGCGATAGCCGCCTAGGAGTTCGTCCGCTCCCTGCCCGTCCAGGACCACCCGCACACCGGCTTCACTGGCACGGCGGAATAGACGGTTCTGCGCGTAGATGGCGATGGTGCCGAACGGCTCATCCTGCGATTCGATGAGGTGGTCGAATTCCCGGACCCATTCCCCCGGATCGAGGTGGATCTTCCTGCTCACCGCCCCCGATGCCTTATTGACCACATCGATCCAAGGTTCTTCGCTCACGGTGCCGGCGCCGCCGATATAGCTGAATGTGTGAATATCGAGTTGCGGGCCTCCCAAGTGCCGCATCGCCATGACGATGGCCGAGGAATCGAGGCCTCCCGAGAGCATGGTGCCGACACGAACATCGCTCCGCAGATGAAGCGAGACGCTTTCGAGGAACAGGTCTTTGAGCTCGGCGGCGGCCGCTTCGCGCGATATGGCTCGTTCATAGTCCAGGTCCGGCATCCAGTAGCAGCTGGGCTCGGTCATGCCGGGGCCATCCGCGCGGACTCCGGCCCAATGCGCCGCGGGCACGCTCCGGATGCTCGAGAAGAGCGTCGCTTCGCCGAAATCGGTGATGCCGCGGTCTAGGTAGTCGTAGAGTCGGTGTGGATCGACCCGGCGATCGATGCCGGGCATCTGCAGGAGGGCGGATATCTCGGACGCGAAGACGAACTCACCGTTTCGCAGGGTGTAGTACAGGGGCTTCATGCCAAAGGGGTCGCGGGCCAGGAAGAGTCGCCGGTCGCGCCGATCCCAAATAGCGAAGGCGAACATCCCGACCAAGCGGGGCAGGCACGCCCGCCCCCATTCGGCATAGGCGGCCAGGAGTACCTCCGTGTCCGACCGCGAGCGGAATCGATGTCCCCGCGACGACAGCTCGTCCCTCAGCTCGACGTAGTTGTAGATCTCGCCATTGAACACGATCGCATAGCGGCCGTCGGCGGTGAGCATCGGCTGATGGCCCGCCGAAGATATATCGATGATGGCGAGGCGCCGATGGCCGAGGACGAGGGTGGCTGATGCGGATCCGGCCTCGCTCGACGCTCCAGTACCCGCGCGTGGGAGTGAGGTGCGTCGACCCTCCCGATCGATGCTCGCCGTCCATCCCTCGCGGGGGCAGTCGACCAGGACGCCCAGATCGTCGGGGCCCCGGTGGGCGAGCCGATCGAGCAGGCCGCGCACGGTTGCCAGCGCGACCGTCCCCTCACGATGCCCGACGTATCCGACGATGCCGCACATAATGCGAAGAAAGTAGGGGAGTGAGGAGGGAGGAGGGAGTAGGGAGCAGGGAGTAGGGAATAGTTGTTTACGGGACCTGGGCTAGTGCCGCTGCTTCGCCGCCAGGTTGCTCGTGAGGGGAGCGGAGAATGTCGGCGGAGTCTCCCGGACGAGCAGCTGGGTCAGGACGCGCGTCGCGAGGCTGCCGACCGTCACCATCCCATCGGTGTCGATCAGCGCGACATCGTCGCGGGGCGTGTGATATTCACCGTGTAGCCCGGTATGGAAGAACAGCACCGGCTTTCGCGCCATGAAGAAGCAATACTGATCGCTGGCCCCCAGTAACTGGATGTTGTCATGGTGGATCGTCAGCCGGCCGGCGCCCGCGTCGTCCAGCACGGTGAGCCAGTCGGCAGACGAGGTCGAGCCGATGGTCCAGAGCCCGTTTTGAGCGTATCGCCCAACCATGTCCAGGTTCACCATGGCCGCGACGCTATCAATGCTGATCGTCGGATGGCCGCAAAAAAAGGTGGAGCCCACGAGGCCGAGTTCCTCGGCGCCGTACGCCTGGAACATGACGGAGCGCCGATCGACGCCTGCCATGTTCCCACCGGCCACGTGCTCGCTCATGGATCGGGCGATTTCCAGCAACAGGGCCGTTCCCGATGCGTTGTCGTCGGCGCCGTTGTAGACCAGCACGGAGTCCGGTCCGACCTGGGTAAACCCCACGTGATCGTAATGGGCGCCGATGACGATCCACTGCCGGGCGAGACTCCCGTGCCCGGGCAGGATCGCGAGCACGTTCTGCGACGTCCGACCCTGCTGGAGTTGAAAGTGCTGGAGGTACCCGGGGGTACCAGGTCCGAGGCCGTACGCCATGAAATGATCGCGCATGTACTCCGCAGCCTGGGCTTCCTGAGAGGATCCCGCTTGGCGTCCGGCCATGCTGTCGTCGGCCAGCGCACCAAGGTGCTCGAGCAGATTGGCTTGGCTGAGCGATGGGAAGGGAGGGGTCGGGGTGGTGTCGTCCCGCGGCCCTGCCGGGGAGCCGCAGGCGGCGAGCCCGAGGAGGGCCAGGAGAACGATTCCCTTCATTAGTAGAGCCCTCCCAAGGAGGTGGATGGCAACCTTCTGCCTGAATCCTATACCCGGGAGTGTCCCCTGGTCGAGCCATCGTCTCAGGGCGGCCGCCGCCAACCTCCGTCCCCCCTCCTGATTCTTCCCTTGACCGGGCCCCTGGACGGCTCTAGCTTACCATGCTGTCGAGTTTTAAGCCCTGTTTCCAGCTCGTAAACCGGAATGGTATGCCGACGATCAACCAGCTCATCCGCCGAGGCCGCCGGCCGCTCCGCGCCAAGGACAAGGCGCCGGCGCTCAAGGCCAATCCTCAGAAGCGGGGAGTATGCACTCGCGTGTACACCACCACGCCGAAGAAGCCGAACTCGGCGCTTCGGAAGGTGGCGCGTGTGCGGCTGACCAACGGGTTCGAGGTTACGGCCTACATCCCGGGAGAGGGGCACAATCTCCAGGAGCACTCGATCGTGCTCATCCGGGGTGGCCGGGTAAAGGACCTGCCGGGGGTACGGTACCACATCATCCGGGGCACGCTCGACTCGGCCGGGGTCAACGACCGCAAGCAGAGTCGCTCGAAGTACGGGGCCAAGCGTCCGAAGGGCGGATCATGAGTCGTCGAACGAGGGCCACGAAGCGTCAGGTTCCGCCGGATCCGCGGTATGACAGCCAGACCGTGTCGAAGTTCATCAACAACCTGATGTCGTGCGGCGAGAAGAGCACGGCCGAGGGCATCTTCTACCGCGCGATGGACTTGATCGAGCAGCGCACCGGGCAGGCAGGTGTGGCGGTGTTCAAGCAGGCGCTGTCCAACGCCAAGCCGGCCGTCGAGGTCAAGAGTCGGCGGGTGGGTGGTGCGTCGCTGCAGGTGCCGGTCGAGGTCCGTCCCGATCGTCGGACGGCGCTCGCCATGCGGTGGCTCATCGGCTTCAGCCGGGCACGGAGCGAGCGCACCA
>Ga0224512_10005227_pt1 | contig 10756 bp, 8 predicted proteins | sample SF_May12_sed_USG_4_FD_169103 | JGI IMG/M metagenome (GOLD analysis project Ga0224512, IMG submission 169103) | Sediment microbial communities from San Francisco Bay, California, United States - SF_May12_sed_USGS_13 | ecosystem: Environmental > Aquatic > Marine > Sediment | place: USA: California...
GGGTATGACCGCGCAGGAGGCCAAGACCGAGCTGCTGCGCTCCCTCGAAGATCAGGCCCGCGGCGAGGCGGCGGCGCTCCTGCGCGACATCAAGGACGAGGCCAAGCGCTCGGCCGAACGCGAAGCCAAGAAGATCGTGGCGCTCGCCATCCAACGCATCGCCGCCGAGCACACGGCCGAGACGACGGTGTCGGCCGTCGCGCTCCCGTCGGACGAGATGAAGGGCCGGATCATCGGGCGGGAAGGGCGCAATATCCGCGCGTTCGAGACGGCGACCGGCGTGGACGTCATCATTGACGACACACCGGACACGGTCGTGGTGTCGTGCTTCGATCCGGTGCGCCGGGAAGTCGCCCGTCGGGCCCTCGAACAGCTGATTGCCGACGGGCGGATCCATCCCGGTCGCATCGAGGAAGTGGTCACGCACGTGGGGACCACGCTCGAGGGTGAGCTGACCGAAGTCGGGGAGCAGACGGCGTACGAGCTCGGCATCCACGGGCTGCACCCCGAGCTCGTGAAGCTGATCGGCCGCATGAAGTACCGCACGTCGTACGGGCAGAACATCCTGCAGCACTCCAAAGAAGTAGCCTGGCTCGCAGGGATCATGGCCGGCGAGCTGAAGCTCGACGTCCTGCTCGCCAAACGGGGGGCGCTGCTGCACGATGTCGGCAAGGTGCTCACGCACGAGCAGGAAGGCACGCACGTGCAGCTCGGCGTCGAAGTCGCCACGAAGTATGGCGAGCAGCCGATCGTCGTGAACGCGATCGCCGCGCACCACGACGACGTGCCGCACGAATCGCCGATCTCGGTGATCGTGCAGGCGGCGGACGCGGTGAGCGGGTCGCGGCCGGGCGCGCGGCGGGAAGCGTTCGAGACGTACGTCAAGCGGCTCACGAACCTGGAAGGCATCGCCTCCAGCTACAAGGGCGTCGAGAAGTGCTTCGCGATTCAGGCCGGCCGCGAGCTGCGGATCGTGGTCGTGCCCGAAGTCGTGGACGACGCCCAGGCGGCGGCCTTGTCGGACCAAATCGCCCGGCGGATCGAGCAGGAGCTGCAGTACCCCGGGCAGATCAAGGTCGTGGTGGTTCGCGAAACGAGGGCGGTGGACTTTGCGCGCTGAGTTGATCGATGGCAAGAAGATCGGGCAGGCGATGCGGGCGGAACTGCGGCCCGAGATCGCCGCGCTGAGGCAGCGGGGGGTGACCCCCGGGCTCGCGGTCGTGCTGGTGGGCGAAGACCCGGCGAGTCAGGTGTATGTCCGGATGAAGGGACGCGCCTGTGACGACCTCGGGATGCGCAGTGAGACCATCCGGCTCCCGGCCGACGCCGCGGAGGCCGAGCTCCTGGCCGTGATCGAGCGGCTGAACGCCGACCCCGAGATCCACGGCATCCTGGTGCAGCTCCCGCTCCCCAAGCAGATCAACGAGACGCGGGTGCTGCACCGGATCGTGCCGGGCAAGGACGTGGATGGGTTCCATCCGGAGAACGTGGGCAAGGTGGCCATCGGCGATCCCACCGGCTTCCGCCCCGCCACCCCGTACGGCGTGCAGCAGCTGCTCGTGCGGTCCGGCGTGCCGACGTCGGGCGCCCACGCGGTGATCGTCGGCCGCTCGAACATCGTCGGCCGGCCGATGGCCTCGCTGCTGCTCCACAAGGGGAAAGGCGCCGATGCCACGGTGACCGTCTGCCACTCGCGCACCCGCGATATCGGCGCCGTCACGCGTCAGGCGGACGTCCTCATCGTGGCGATGGGCAAGCCGGAGTTTGTGCGTGGCGACATGGTCAAGCCGGGTGCCGTCGTGATCGACGTCGGCGTGAACCGCGTGGATGACGCCACGACGGAGAAGGGCTACCGCCTGGTCGGCGATGTCGCCTTCGAGGAGGCGGCGGCGGTGGCGGCGCGGATCACGCCCGTGCCGGGCGGCGTCGGTCCGATGACGATTACGATGCTCCTGTACAACACGGTGCAGGCCGCGAGGCAGTGGGCGGACTGACGCTGTTTGATGCCGCCGTGGCGCCGTCCGACGGCGCCTTGTCGGTCTGGCAGGTGACCCAGCGGGCGCGGCAGCTCGTGGAGGCCGGTTTCCCCCGCGTGTGGGTGCGGGGGGAGGTGACCGGGTTCAAGGCGTACCGCAGCGGGCACTGGTACTTCACCCTCCGGGATCGGCGCGCGCAGGTCCGCTGCGTCATGTGGCGCAGCGACAATGAGCGGGTCGCGGGCCCGCTGGACGAGGGCCTCGAGGTGTTCGCCGAGGCGCAGCCCACGGTCTGGGAAGAACGCGGCGAGTTCCGTCTCACGGTCCGACAGGTGATTCCCACCAGCGTGGGCGGGGCCTGGCAGCTTCGGCTCGAGCAGGCCAAGGCAGCGCTGGCCCGGGACGGCCTGTTGGACCCCGCCCGGAAGCGGCCCCTCCCCCGATTCCCCCAGCGCATCGCCCTCGTGACCAGCTTCGATGGGGCTGCCCTGCGCGACATCGTCGCCGTGGCGCGGCGCCGCTGGCCGGCCGTGGAGCTGGTGGTGGTGCCCACGCGCGTGCAAGGAGAGACCGCGGAAGCCGAGCTGTGCGTTGCCCTGGGCGTGGTGAATCGGCTCGACGTCGACCTCGTGATCGTGGGACGGGGCGGCGGCTCGCGCGAGGACCTGTGGGCGTTCAACAGCGAGCGGGTCGCCCGGGCGGTCGCCGCAGTCCGCGCGCCCACGATCTCGGCGGTCGGCCATGAAACCGATGTCGCGCTCACCGATCTGGTGGCGGACGTGCGGGCCCCGACGCCGTCCGCTGCCGCGGAAACGGCCATCCCGGATCGTGAGGCTCTCGCCGCGCTGGTCCACGGGCTTGCCCGACGACTCGCCGCCGGGCTCACGGGGCGGGTCGAACTCGGGGCCCAACGGCTCGACCGGACGGGCGACCGCCTCAGCGCGGTCCTGGGCGCCCGCGTCGAGCGTGCCCGCGCGCGCGTCGATGCGGCAGAGGCCGCGCTCCAGGCGCTGAGCCCGCTACGGGTGCTCGCGCGTGGCTACGCCGTCGCGCGCGACCCCGAAGGGCGGGTGCTCCGGCGCGTCGCGCAATTCCTGCCGGACCGCCCCTTCCGCCTGACGGTGGCCGACGGGGACGTGCCGGCGCGCGTGGAGGACCGGACATGAGCGAACCCTCGTTCCAGGAGGCGCTGGAGCGCCTCGAGGCGATCGTGCGGGAGCTCGAGCGCACCGACGTGGATCTCGACCGGGCCCTCGCACTCTTCGAGGACGGCGTGCGACAGCTGCAGGTGGCCCGCGGGCTCCTGGCGAAAGGCGACGCACAGGTCAAGAAGGTGCTGCAGCAGGCCGACGGGACCCTTGCGACCGACGATCTCGACGTCTGATCCCGCGCACTTCCTGGCGGAGGCCGGCTCGGCGGTGGACGCAGTGCTGGTGCGCTGGGCCCCGGCCGTGCGAACGCTGTACCCGGGGGCCGTGGGCGATGCGATCGTCTATGCCGTGGAGGGTGCCGGCAAGCGGCTCCGACCCGCGCTCATGCTCGCCGTCTACGAGGAAGCGGGCGGGCCGGGTGATGCGACCGAACTGGGAGCCGCTCTCGAGGTCGTGCACACCTACTCGCTGGTGCACGACGATCTCCCATGCATGGACGACGACGACCTGCGCCGGGGCCGCCCCACCGTGCATCGCGTGCACGGCGTGGCCGCGGCGACCGCCGCCGGACTGCACATGGTCCCGCTCGCCGCGCGCATCGCCGCGGCCGGGTGCGCCCGGCTCGGGCTCGATGCCCGCCGCACCGGGGAGATTGCCGCGACCCTGTTCCGGGCGGCGGGGCTCGAGGGCATGGTAGCCGGCCAGGTGCTCGACCTCGAGGCGGAAGGCCAACCCCTCAGCGCCGACGAGCTGACACGCGTGCATCGGGCCAAGACGGGCGCGCTGCTGGCGGCGAGCACCGAGATCGGCGCGGTGGCGGCCGGCCTCGCGGGTGAGCGCCGGGTCGCCGCCCGGGCGTTTGGCGCCGAGCTGGGGCTGGCGTTTCAGATCGTGGACGACGTGCTCGATGCCGTGGGGAACTCGGCGCAGCTGGGAAAGACCGCCGGCAAGGACGCCCGGCAACGCAAGGCGACCTCCGTGGCCCTGCTCGGACACGCGGGCGCGGTGGCGGCCGCCGCGTCGGCGCGCGCCCGTGCTATGGACCACCTGCGCGCCGCCGGGCTAGATTCCGAGCGCCTGGCGGGACTCACCCGCCTCGTGGTCGAGCGCCAGTCGTGACGCCCGGCGCCTTGTGAGCCCGACGACCCCGGACCGATGACCCTGCTCGAAACCATCCACGGCCCGGACGATCTCAAGCGCCTGGAGCGCGAGCAGCTGCCCGCGATCGCGGCCGAAGTCCGCCAGCGGCTGATTGACGTCGTCTCCCAAACGGGCGGACACATTGGTGCGGGGCTCGGCGTGGTCGAGCTGACCGTCGCCCTGCTGTACGCCTTCGAGTCGCCACGCGACAAGATCCTGTGGGACGTGGGCCACCAGGGGTATCCCTGGAAGGTGCTCACCGGCCGGAACGACCGTCTCCCGACGCTGCGGCAGGCCGGGGGGCTGTCCGGCTTCCTGCGCCGCAGCGAAAGCCCGCACGATATCTTCGGCGCCGGCCATGCCGGCACCGCTATTTCCGCCGCCGTCGGAGTCGCCACCGCGCGTGATCTCCAGGGGGAGAACTACCACGTCGTGGCGGTCATCGGCGACGGGTCGATGACGTGCGGGTTGCCCTACGAAGGGTTGAACAACGCCGGGCACTCGGAGCGCGATCTTCTGCTCGTGCTGAACGACAACGGCATGTCCATCGCGCCCAACGTCGGCGCGATCAACCGGTATCTCGGCTCCATCATCGCCAGTCCGTTCGGGAACCGGATGCGCGAGCACGCCAAGCACGTGATCGAGCGTGCGTCGCAGGTCGTGGGCGGACAGAAGATGATCGACCTGGCCAAGACCGTCGAGGAGAGCGTCAAGAACCTGTTCTCGCCCGGCATGCTGTTCGAGGAGCTGGGGTTCCGGTACTTCGGCCCGATCGACGGCCATGACATCCCGGCGCTGCTCCGGACGTTCGAGCTGGTGAAGGGGCTGAAGGGTCCACGCCTCGTGCACGTGATCACGGAGAAGGGGCGCGGGTTTCCGCTGGACGAGCCGGATCGGGAGAAGTTCCACGCGCGGAACCCCTACGATCCCGTGACGGGGGTGCTCCGGCCGGCCAAAAGCGGCCCGCCGGCCTGGACGAAGGTGTTCGGCTCGGCCATCGCGGAGTTGGCCGACGAGCATCACGAGCTGGTGGCGATCACGGCGGCGATGCCGTCGGGGACGGGAACGAACCTGTTCGAGCAGCGCTGGCCCGAGCGCTTCTTCGATGTCGGGATCGCCGAAGGGCACGCGACCACGTTCGCCGCCGGACTCGCGACCCAGGGCCTGCGGCCGATCGTCGCGATCTACTCGACCTTCCTACAGCGCGGCTACGACAGCGTCATCCATGACGTCGCCATTCAGAACCTGCCCGTGGTCTTCTGCATGGACCGCGCGGGCATGGTGGGCGCGGACGGCCAGACGCACATGGGCCTGTACGATATCGCCTACATGCTGGCCGTCCCGCACATGACCGTGACGGCGCCGCGTGATGCGACGGGGCTGATCGGGCTGCTGCGTTGCGCCCTCGCGCATGACGGGCCGTTCTCGCTGCGCTACCCGCGGGACAGCATCCCGGGACCGGTGCCGGCGGTTTCGGACGTGGCGGCGGTGCCGTACGGCACATGGGAGACGCTGCGGCAGGGGCGCGAGTGCGCGATCCTCGCGGTCGGCGTAATGTGTGCGCCCGCGCTGGACGCAGCGGAGCTGCTGGCCAAGGAGGGCTTCGACCCGACGGTCGTCGACTGCCGGTTCCTGAAGCCGATGGACGAGGCGATGTTGGAGACCCTCGTGCACGATCATCGGATCCTGGTGACGGTCGAAGATGGGACCGTCGTCAACGGCTTTGGCGCGAGCCTGGCGGCCCGGGTGGCCGAGGCGGCGCCGGACGTGCGCGTCGGCGTGCTGGGGGTGCCCGACCGCACGTACGAGCATGCCTCGCGCGGTGCGCAGCTGGCGGAAGCGGGATTGACCGCCGCCGGCATTGCGGCGAAGGTGCGGGCCCTTGCCGCCAGGGAGAGCCTGTCGCCGGCATGATCCTCGGCGTGACGGGCAACCCTCGGTACGAGGGACTCCAGGCGCTGCTCGAACGCGTGGCCCGGGCGGCGGAGCGTCTTGGATTCACCCCCCACGTCGAGGCGGATCTGGCGCACCTGTGGCCGGCCCACGCGACCGCGCTCGACCCCGCCGCCGCCGCGCCCGATCTGGTCATCTGCTTCGGTGGCGACGGCACGCTGCTGCGCACGGCCCGTTTCGTCGGCCCCTACGGCAGCCCGATTCTGGGTGTCAAGATCGGGATGGTCGGATTCCTCACGACGGCGACGCCCGACATGCTCGACAGCGCGCTCCAGGCGGTGGCCAGGGGCAACTACCAGGTGGAGCCGCACTGGACGCTCGCCGCGTCGGTCGTGGATCCCGACGGGCGAGCCCGAGCGCCGGCGCCGGCCGTCAACGACGTCGTGGTGCACAAGGCCGGCGTCGCCCGCGTCATCCGCCTCCGCATTCTGGTGGACGATGAGGAAATCGGCGCGTTCGCGTCGGACGGGCTCATCGTCGCGACGCCCACCGGGTCGACGGCCTACTCGCTGAGCGCCGGCGGGCCCGTGGTCGTACCCTCCGTCGACGCGCTCGTCGTGACGCCGATCTGTCCCCACACCCTGGCGGTCCGGCCGATCGTCGTGCCGCGCGCCGCCCGCATCACGATCGACGTGCTGCCGCCGCACGGCGAGGAAGAGGTGCTGGTGTCCTACGACGGCCAGGTCGGCGAATCGCTCGAGCCCGGCACGCGCGTCGTCGTGACGCGTGGTGCCTGGGACGCGCAATTGGTCCGCCTCGGAACGGAACGCTTCTTCGCCCGGATGCACCGCCTGCTACAGTGGGGCGACCTGACCGACCGCGAGCGGAGCTGAACGTGCTGACGGAGCTCCGGGTCCGCGATCTGGCCGTGATCGCGGATGCCTCCATGCGCCTCGAAGCCGGGCTCAACGTGCTGAGCGGCGAGACCGGGGCTGGCAAGTCGATGCTCGTCGACGCGCTCGCCCTGCTGCTCGGTGAACGCGCGAGCGGGGACCTCGTGCGGCCGGGTGCCGATCGGGCGGTCATCGAGGCCGCGTTCGACGTCACCGGCACGGCCGCCCGGGGGTTCGCGGCGGCGGCCCAGGAAGCGGGCATCGATCTGGAGGACGGCCGACTCGTCGTGCGGCGAGAGATCCGGACCGATGGGCCGAACCGGGCCTGGGCGAACGGAAGCCCCACCACCGTGGGCGCGCTCGCCACCCTCGGCCGGCTGCTCGTGGACCTCCACGGCCAGCACGAGGCGCAGTCGCTGCTCCGCCCCGCCCAGCAGCGCGCGATGCTGGATGCGTTCGCCGGGGCCGAGCGCGAACGGACCCGCGTCGCGGAGACCTTCGCCGAGGCGCGCGCGGCGCGCGCGGCCGAGGAGGCGCTCGTGGCACGCCGCGGCGACGTGGAGCGGCGCGCCGACTACCTGCGCCACGTCGCCAAGGAAATCAGCACCGCCAACCCCAAACCCGGGGAAGACGAGGCCCTGGCGGCCGAAGCGAAACGGCTCGGCGCCGGGGAGGACCTCGTCCGGCTCGCTGAGCAGTTGGCGGAACTGCTCGACGCGGACGAGAGTGGGGCGCTCAACGCTCTCGGTTCGGCCGGGCGCACGTTGAACCAACTCGAGCGGCTGGATCCGTCGGTCGGCGGGTGGCGCGAGCTCGCGGACGGGGCCTTTGCCCAGGCCGACGAGCTGGCCCGGGCCGTGCGCGACTACGTGGCGTCCCTCGACCTCGACCCCGCGCGCCTCGACGACGTCGAGCGGCGGCGGGACACGCTGTTCCGACTCACGCAGAAATACGGCGCGACGATCGATGACGTGCTCCGCACGGCCACCGAAGCACGGGAGGAGCTCGAGCTGCTCGATACCGCCGAGCTGGACTTGGCGGGATTGCGCGAGCGGCGCGAGGCCGCGGATGCCGCCCTGGAGGACGCGGGACGCGCGCTGTCGGCGCAGCGGCGCAAGGCCGCGCAGCGGTTGGCGAAGGAGGTCACGCGGTTGCTGCCGGGACTCGGTCTCCCTGGAGGCCGCCTGGTGGTGGACATCCGGCCGGGACCGATGACCGCGGAAGGCACCGATGCGGTGACGTTCCTGGTCGAGCTCAATGTTGGGCTCGAGGGGCGGCCGTTGGCGCAGGTCGCGAGCGGCGGCGAGTTGTCACGCCTGATGCTGGCGTTGAAGGTCGTCCTGGCCGCCCACGATGCGGTTCCCACGCTCGTCTTCGACGAGGTGGATCAGGGCATCGGGGGAGAGGTGGGACAACAGGTCGCGGTGGCACTCGCGCAGGTGGCCGCGGCACGGCAGGTCCTGGTGATCACGCACCTGCCGCAGATCGCGGCCCGGGCGGATCATCATCTTCGGGTCTTCAAGCGTGCCGTGGACGGCATCAGCACGGCCGGGGTGGAGATCCTGACCGGGGAGGCACGCCGCCTGGAAATCGCGCGGATGTTGGGGGATTCCAGCGATCGTACCCTGCTGGCCCACGCCGCCGACCTGCTCAAACGGAGCCGACCGACGGCCCGCGTCTGAGCCTCAGTTGGCGGTCCCGGCCGGTGCCGGCACCGACCCGCCCCACAACCGATAGTAGAGCCGCAGACTGAATCCCAGTCGCCCGATCTTCGGCGTCGTGCCGCCGTTGCCGAAGAATGCGGCGTCGTAGGCGAGCCCGGCTTCGAGGGGTAGCGCCGGTCCGCGACGCCCACGGTCGGCGCGATACCAGAGTCCCGCACCAAAGCCCCACGTTTCCATCGCGGTCAGCGTGTCGAGGGCGGTCACGGGCTGGCCGGACACACTGTACTGATCGGCGCCCTTGCGCGAATAGAAGGCCGACACGAATGCGCGGAACGTGGGGGTGAGCCGGAGGGTCGGATGGAGGCTGACGCGGAGGATGTCACCCAGGTTCCGATCGACGATGGCCTCGCTGGCCGGGAGAGCGATCGGTTGGTCGGCCGGCGTCACGCGTCGTGAAAGACGGTCGGGCAGTTGCAGCGTGTACGACGCGCCGAGCCACATTCCCAGCCGCGCACCGGGCTCGAGCGCGGCGTCGAGAGACACCATGACGTCCGGCTGCCGATCGCCGGTCGCCAGATCCAGCAGGTTGCCGGGGTCGTCCCGCTTCCCCGTGGGGAGCCGGGCCAGGAGGCCCAGCACCGCTCGCAGTCGCGGGCCTTGGGCGAGCGCGTAGCGCAATCCCACTTCGATGTCGCCCAGGCCGGAGAGCTTGACCGTCTCGGCAGGTGACAGCGGCCCGAGACCGTAGCCGAAATCGCCACCCGCGAGGATCCCGTCCACACTGGCGGCTGAGCTGGGCGCGGTGGGGAGCGCGTAGCCGTTGGCCAGCGCGGTGAGGCCGAGCGTGGTCAGCTCGGCGCTGACGTCCGCAATGGCCTGCGTAACGGCCTGGCCGGCGGCCGACGCGGCGAGTGGGGCGAACGGTGGCGCGGGGGACGAGCCATCCCCGGTGGTGAGGCCCGGGATGCCCGCCAGCGTCGAGAGATCGCTCCGCAACGTCCTGACGCGGTCGAGCAGCGCGCGCGCCTGGTCGCAGGTCGGGCCGCTCGGGCACCCGAAGCTGCCCGACGCGATACCGGACTCGAGTGCCGCGGCCGCGGCGTCGAGCTCGGCGAACAGCGCGACGATCGAGTCGCGTGCCCCGGCTCGCCCGAGCGAGGAGGCGAGATTCACGCCGGCGTCGGCGTCGGTCGTGTCGAGGGTCGCCGCGCCCTGTACCCGCGTCGTCACGAGCGGGACCGTCGCCGTGAACGTGAGCCGGCTCGACAGGCCGAGGGCCACGCTGAAGGGGAACCGGCGAATGTCGGCGTCGAGGCGGGCGCGGAAGGCGCCCGCGTTGAAGCGGAACGTGGCGTCGCCGGAGATGGCACGCACGGCGGCCTCGGCGGGTGCCAACGTGGGCAAGAGCCCGACCCCGAGCGTGTCCGCGCTCAAGTACGCGCCAAGCGGCAGGCGGTCGCCGGCCGCGTCGAACCACTCGTCGAAGTTCAGATACGACGGCTCGAAACTCACCCGCAGGGCGCCGCGCGGGACCACCCAGGGGTCCGGGAGCTGGCCGACGGCGGGCGCGGCAGACCCGGTGAGGACGGCGGCCACGAGCGTGCCGATGCGGAGAGACCGTGCGGTGGCGGACATGGAGGGGTCTAATCTAATCGCGAAGGGGCACCCAAGTCTCGGCCGGAAGGCGAACGGCGGCCGGGAAGCTCCCGGCCGCCGTTCGCGTGGGGCGATGCCTCGCGATGCCTAGTTCAGCGCCGGGATACTGGTGCTGTACTTCGCATTGATCGCCTGGATCAACGCGTTCGCCACCGCGCGATGCGCGGACGTGCTCGGGTGGATCCCGTCGAGGCTCAGCGCCGCGCCGAACGGGGCCGTCACGTTCTGCGGGTCCGCCGGGTCGAACGCCGGGAACGAGCGGATCTGTCCCGGGACCGCCGCGAGCTGCAGCAGGAGGTCGTTGGGATCGATGAAGATCCAGTCCCGTGCCTGTGCTGCCGCCGCGATCGCCGCGTTGAACGCCGCGACGGAGCCGAACAGGT
>Ga0224512_10005229_pt1 | contig 10756 bp, 8 predicted proteins | sample SF_May12_sed_USG_4_FD_169103 | JGI IMG/M metagenome (GOLD analysis project Ga0224512, IMG submission 169103) | Sediment microbial communities from San Francisco Bay, California, United States - SF_May12_sed_USGS_13 | ecosystem: Environmental > Aquatic > Marine > Sediment | place: USA: California...
GACCAAAGGCTAAGCGAAGCCCATGACTAAAAAAGTTGCATGTCTACCGATTACCGGCAACCGGAGACCGCATACCGCACATCACCAACCTATCCCATAGTCGTCACCGTGATTGCTGGCTCCGCCCCACATACTGCCCTGCTCCCAGTCAAAGTAGATGGCATTAATCGGTCCGGAAGTACGATCTCGCACTTGAAGCTGATAGCCCATTTCTCGTAGCTTCTTACGGGTCCAATCCGGTGTACCTTCCTGGATCAGCATAACGCCCGGCTCCACTTCGTGATCGCCGAAGGAGCCCCGGAGTTGGTAACTGTTCATGTTAGCTGCTTCCACCGCTTCCTGCACATTCATGTCGAACTCCACCATATTGAGAAAGAACTGTAGCAAATTTTGATCTTGGCTGTCTCCTCCTTGTACAGCGAAAGAGAGATAAGGTTTGCCATCTTTTAAGGCGATGCCAGGAGTGAGTGTCGCCCTGGGACGTTTGCCCGGTTCCACAACGTTGAAGGGATTCTCCCCCTCATTCAGCACAAAACTCTGCATCCGCTGACTCAGGCCTACACCCGTTTTGCCGGCAATTACTGCCGGCACCCATCCTCCACTGGGTGTGATGGAGACCACCCATCCTTCGGCATCTGCCGCCTGGATCGACGTGGTACCCAGGTACTGATCGCTTACCGGAAATTCGGTATCCGATTGGAAGCCAATTGGCTGAAAATCTGCTTCTTCATCAGCTCTTTTCGTGTTACTCCATTTCTCTAAATACTTCAAATAGGGGTTTTCCCCCTCTTGAAACGGATAAGGGTCACCCGGTTTGGCATCCGGGTCGTTCTTCGACCAATTGATTTCTTCCGCACGCTTCTTAGCGTATTCTTTAGAAAGAAGGCCCTTCATCGGCTCTTCAGGAGCGAAGTAGGGATCTCCGTAATAGAAGTCGCGGTCGGCGAAAGTCATATTCATCACCTGGTACAACGCATGGAGATATTTCGCCGTATTGTAACCCATGCCCTGTAGGTCCATGGCTTCAAGCATATTGAGCGCCTGCAGCATCACGGGTCCCTGTACCCATTGTGTGAGCTTATAGACGTCGATGCCTTTGTAATTGGTCATGGCAGGCTCCTCGATATATACCTTCCAATTGGCCAGGTCTTCCATCGTGATCAACCCCCCTTCCTCCTGTGTACCTCTCACCAATTCCTCGGCGATATCGCCCTTGTAAAACCGGTCGTAGGCAGCATAGATCGCTTCCTTCCTGCTCTTTCCGGCCTTGAGAGCAGTCTGTTCTGCTTCCACAAGTTTCTGCAGAGTTTCTTCCAGATCTTTCTGCACAAAAAGCTCTCCTTCATAGGGGGCCTCCCGTTCTTCTTCTCCCAGGTGGGTCAGGTAGATCTCCTTGGAATACTTCCACTGCTTGATTCGCTCCTTGTGCCGTTCTATTAGGTTGGAAGTGACTCGTTCCATTGGGTAGCCGGCCGCCATATCGATGGCAGGTTGCAGCACCTGATCCAGACTCATGGAACCATACTCTGCCAACATCGTGAAAAGTCCACCCGGGGTGCCGGGTGTGACAGCTGCCAGAGGACCATAATTTGGAGGGTACTTCATTTCTTTGTCTAGGAAGAATTTGGCGGTCGCACCGGTAGGTGCTACTCCAAGGGCATTAATGCCAATCACTTTTTTCGTATTCGGATTATAGATGAGTGCCTGGGTTTCTCCACCCCAGCTTAGCACATCCCACATTGTGCAGGTAGCAGCCAGCATGGCACAGGAGGCATCCACGGCATTACCGCCCTGGCTAAACATCATGGCACCAGCAGTAGCACCCAGGGGTTTACCAGTGATAGCCAGCCAATGCTTGGCATGGATAATCGGTTTTTGAGTGCGCTGACTCCAACCGTTTGAGAAGAACAAAGTGCATAGCAGGACGAATACGAGAGATCGAGCTTTCATAACATTGTCAATTATCTCTCCCTAAGTTAGTGCATTCATAGATAGAGGATGAGTAGTTTGTTCAAAAATGTATATCCTTACAGCAAAGAAAACTGTTTGGCTAGAGCCTGTCTAACTGTAAACGACAATTGCATTCACATAAACAAACCCTTTATCTTTCGTCCCAAATAACACTCCAAATGAAAGGGTTCACGATGCAAACCTTGATGCTGACTGTGTTCTCGGTAACATTTCTGCAAAGTCAAAATCATTGGAGTTACGTTTACAACAATGCAAACTATTCGATTCCCGGCAAGATCGATCTTCAGGGTAAAAGCCCGGTAGTCGCTGGCATCAACAGTATGGGCCGCGTAGCTGGAAGCAGCGGAGCATTTTTTACTGATTCTACCGTTGTCGTCGATTGGCAAGTAGAAAACTTCTCCAGATACCAAGACGGCTGGAAAGGCTTCAGCAGCTATGCAGTGTACGACATCTACGAATTCATCTGCATACAACCCTTCCCACCTAATGAAAGCTTGACTGACTGCGTGATCCTGGAAGAGGTGCAATACTTTCCGGAAGATGTTATCCAGACCCGTCAGGTGCTGGGGATGGATATGGTAGTGGATGACGATTCCTTTTACGTCCTATTGAATCCCCTCTTACAACAGCGTGAATTTTCTTCGATCGTGAAGTTCGAGGCAGATACCGGTTTTCGCAATATCAGATATTTCGATCAACTCGTTAAGGGGATCTTCATGAAAGATAAGAATCTGCATACTGTTCTTGACAGTGCAATTGTTTGTTGCGGGCTGGAGCAAAATACCATTGTGTATGAAAGCGCTTCGCCCATTATCATGGCCAGACAAGCAGACACTTTAACCTACCTGACGACCCTTGATCATGAACTGGTCATCTTAGACCGTAGCTGGAACCCCATAACCGTCCATGAGCTGGGCGAAGATTTGCAGGTCACCGATCTATTCGTAACCGATTCAAGTTATGGGCTCAGCACGTTTTCCGGTGAGGATCTAACTTTCTGGATAAACCGCGGTGGCAAGTTTGAGATCTTCGAGGTATCATCCTCGGAGATCAATCCTGAGCGGATGAAGTTTGCCTTTGATACCGGGAGACTCTATATTTTATCCCATGATCTTTACGGTGCATCGACCCTCTTCAGCTATGTGCTGGAGAACATACCATTAGCTCAACCCGACTACGGCGTTAGTCTCGATGCACTTACCGTTTCAAATTTCAACGTGGATTCACAACATTATATAATCCATGGAGATGTGACCATCCAGGTGACGAACCAGGGCCAGCGATCACTTTCTTATTTCCTTTTGGAAATAGACACCGATCCAGGCTGGGAGGGACATACCGATGTGATCATCAATGAATGGTCAGCTGGATTGAGTCCCGGTGAGTCCGCTGAATTCACCTATGAAGGGATCTCCTTTAATTTTGCCATCCAGGGGCAAGATACCCACTTCACAGGACGCCTCCGTGCTCCGGATCGTCGCTTTGAGCAGGATACTTCTGACAATGTCTTTTCTCAGTCGATCCTTGTCACAAACGTATCTAAAGTTGTGGAAGGTGGTCACCTCTCCATTCAGCCAAACCCAACTGAAGGTCATCTTGAAATCATCTCAAAGGTACCCCTGAATCAGTTAACTATCTACAATGCTATAGGTGTACAAGTGAGAACCCGTCGATTACCGCATAGTCCCGATCACCGCATAGATTTCCAGCTTGATGATGGACTGTATTTCGTCGTGCTGCTTGATGAAAAAGGCCGTAAACATGTGCGGAAGTTAATGATCAAGAAATAGCTGCCAGTCACGGGAGTTTTTTAGACTCACAGCCCAAGCTGGGAAGATTCCCTCAATATCAACTTCTCAACAGTTTGTCGTCCGACTGATTCTGATCCAATCCTACAGAATAGCTATCTTGCCCCACCTGCTATGTATAGCCTGCACATCATAAAAATCGGTGGTGCCATCATCAATGATCGCCAGGCGCTGGAAGCCACGCTAGCGGATATTGCCCATTTGTCCGGACCCAAGATCCTAGTGCATGGTGGTGGAAAGGTGGCCAACCAATGGCTCAGCCGGCTGGGAATCCAACCACGGATGGTAGCTGGACGGCGCATTACTGATGACGAAACCATCGAAGTAGTGGCAATGACATATGCCGGCCTCCTAAACAAGCGGATCGTAAGCCAATTGCACAAATTCGGGTGTCCGGCAGTCGGCCTATCGGGAGCCGATGGCAATGTGATTCAGGCCGTGAAAAGAATTCATCCCACTATCGACTTTGGCTGGGTAGGAGACATCGTCTCCATTAATGCCACCTTTCTGCATGTCCTGATAGAAAAGGGATTGATGCCTGTTTTGTGCCCGATCACACATGACAATGATGGCCACCTACTCAACACCAATGCAGACACGATTGCCACCAGGGTCTCGATAGCCCTGAGCGACGACTACGAAGTCAATCTCTGGCTATGTCTCGATCTGCCCGGTGTACTCTCCGATGTTAGCGACAAGAGTTCCGTTGTAAAAACACTGGATACAGCAAGTTACCAATCAATGGCTGCGGCTGGCTCGATTAGTAAGGGTATGATCCCGAAAATTGATAATGCTCTAGATGCACTGAAAGAAGGGGTTCAGAAGGTTTACATTACCCATGCCGACTCACTCAAAAACTTAAAAGAACCCAACGGAACCAGGATATGTCTCTAAAGCAAAAAGATATCAACGTCTATTTTGATCTTTTAGAGCAACTGATCAGGTTCCCCTCCTTCTCAAAGGAGGAGGATGGTACCGCAGATGTCCTTGATGTGTTTCTGCGTGATGCGGGACATGTCGTGAGTCGTTGTCACAACAATATCATTGCCAGGGCCGTCAAGTTCGATCCAAACAAACCGGCAGTTTTGCTTTGCTCGCATCATGATACAGTAAAGCCAAATCAGGGCTACACCCGTGATCCATTCGTGCCCGAGGTGATCGACGGCAAACTGTTTGGTTTGGGGAGTAACGATGCGGGCGGACCGCTCATAGCTTTGTTAGCCGCCTTTGACTTGCTTGCGGATGAATCTTTACCGGTAAATCTGGTCTATGTCGCTGCAGGGGAAGAAGAAATTACCGGGGCTCGGGGTCTTTCCAGTGTATTGGACGAGTTGCCGGAAATTCATCTGGGAATCATAGGTGAGCCAACTGGTTTAAAACTGGCCATTGCCGAAAAAGGCCTCATCGTGGTGGACGCCTTCACTAAGGGAGTGGCGGGACATGCTGCCCATCACCTTGATCGTCATGCCATCCAGATTGCAGCAGCGGAGATCCTGAAACTAAGGGATTTTTCCTTCGGAAAAAGTTCGACATTGCTAGGTCCTACCAAAGCTACCGTAAGCCAGATCCACGCCGGGGAACAACATAATCAGGTGCCGTCTGAGTGTCATTATGTGATCGATGTACGAGTAAACGAACAATACTCCAATGAAGAGGTAATTGAAATCCTGAAGACGGTCCTGACAGATAGCGAGTTGAAACCCCGTTCGTTCAGACTGCAATCATCAGCTATCCCAGTGGATCATCCGTTTGTACAGCTGGCATTGCAGCAAGGTTTGCAAACCTATGGCTCCCCTACGCTTTCTGATCAGGCTGTGTGTCCTTTTCCTTCAGTAAAACTAGGGCCTGGTGATTCCTCAAGATCACACATAGCAGACGAGTTTATTTATCTCAGGGAAATCGAGGAAGGGATAAAAACCTACCTATCTTTACTCACAGCATACCGACCTGTATCATGAAGTTATGGCAAAAGGAAGTTGGTCTTGACCAGGAAGTTGAAGCTTTCACCATCGGTAATGACCCCGACTTCGACCTGTTGCTGGCTCCTCACGATGTGATCGGATCGTTGGCTCATGCCAAGATGCTCCGCGATGTAAAGCTGGTATCGGAAGAAGAGTGGCAGGATCTAAGATCTGAGCTCCAAGAGATCTTCAAGCGCGTTGCCGCAGGACAGTACGTTATTCATCCTGGTGTGGAAGACATCCATTCGCAGGTGGAGGCTGATCTCACCACGGTCCTGGGTGACACTGGCAAAAAGATTCATACCGGCCGTTCCCGGAATGATCAGATTCTGACCGATCTGCGGCTCTATTTCCGGGAAGCCATACGGATGCTGGTAGAGGGGATGGAACAGCTAGCTCGGCTCTGCCTGAATCAAAGTGAACGTTTCAAAGACGTGCTTGTACCAGGCTACACTCACCTGCAGGCAGCAATGCCATCATCCTTTGGATTGTGGTTTGGCGCCCAGGCCGAAAACCTGGTGGATGACCTCACGCTCTGGAAATCGATTTATGATATCATCAATCAGAATCCGCTGGGCTCTGCAGCCGGTTATGGTACTTCACTGCCGATCGACCGGTCGAAAACAACGCACTACCTGGGTTTTCGTGATCTGAACTATAACGTTGTTCACGCCCAGGCCGGCAGAGGTCGCAGTGAGATGTTTATGGCATTTGGCTGCGCTACCACCGGCAATACCCTCGCCAAGTTGTCGATGGATATTTGTTTGTACGCCAGCCAGAATTTTGGCTTCATCACATTGCCGGAAAAATTCACGACAGGTTCCAGTATCATGCCACACAAGAAAAATCCCGACGTCTTCGAATTGGTCCGGGCCAGGGGCAATGCTCTGGGTCAGCTGCCATCGCAGATTCTGGCCACTACCGGTTATCTTCCCTCCGGCTACCACCGGGATTTTCAGATACTCAAAGAGTCGATATTTCCAGCTTTACAAAACCTGAATATAAGTCTACGTATTACTCACCACGGTCTGAAACAGGTGCAAGTGACTCAAGACATTCTGGAAGACCACAAATATGATCTCATCTTCTCCGTAGAGCGCGTGAACGAATTGGTTAGACACGGCACCCCCTTTAGGGAAGCTTATCAGCTGGTAGTGCAGGAGATGAAGAAGGGTAAACGGATGCGGCCAGATCAGCTAACGCACACGCATGAAGGCAGTCTGGGAAATCTGCGAAACGATGCAATTGCCGTAAAACTAAATACAGTACTAAAAGATTTCGATTTCTCTTACCTTGAAAAAGTCAAACAGCTCATATCGGAATAGTCCCCACTTAGAAAACCAACTTTATCCCCGCATTGGCATGGAAAAGGTTCAATGCGGACTGTTCATTGCCGGTCTCTATCGCATCTGATATTCCAAATGTATATTCCACATCAAGGAAGACAATAGATGCATCAAAACCGATACCGGCACCCCAACCGATTACTGCATCTTTGAAATCATCTTTGGACAATAGCGAGACATCCGATAAATTCTTACTTACGGCATAAGATAAGGCCGGGCCTGTGAAAAAGCGGATGTCAAAGATTTCATTGATTGGATCTCCAAATAAGCGCACTCCGATCATCAGCGGTACGTAGAGCCTTTGGACTTCAAATCCATTCCGGGTGCCATCCAGTCGCTCCTCGAATTCATTCTTGTTGGACTGCCAAAGTATTCCTGGTTCTACGTACACCTTGCCCCCAATCTGTACATCAAACCCAAACTGAGCGCCAAGCTTATTGCGGAAAGCGCCATCAGTAGGATCCTTGGTGAGGATCGATGAATTAAATCCTGCCTGGGGACGGAGCGCGATCTGGGCGTACATTCCTTGATCCATTGATGGGCCTAAGAATAGAATGAAAATGATCGATAAGCTGCTCAAGACCGGTCGCACGTTAGAACTAAGTGTTGGCGGAGACGCCAATCCGTACATATACTCCTGGTATTGGCGCCAAAAGCAATCTTTCTTGACACTTTCTATTTGCATGGTTCTTAGTGATTTCATGAACGTAACAAGTTTAGGAAAGGTAAAAATATGCTAAAGCTGAATTCTCCTCTTTTTAACCGATTACTAGATCAATGTATTGCCATACTCGATTGAGGTTGACATCGGGCTTTATTGACCTTAGTTTGAGATTTCATAAATAACATCTAAAACTGTCCACTATGCAAAAACTACCCTATATTCTTGTCCTGGCAATCCTGCTGACAGCCTGCCAAAAAGAAGGAACTTCGCTTCAGTCAAATGAAGTCAAATTTGAATCTCGAGCCAACGCCAAGGTGAAGGCACCAGCAGACTTGATTGAAGTTGCAATTCTGGAGTCTAACTCAGATTTCGATAATCTCATTGAGCTGGTTTCACCGGTATACGCTTCCATAGGTAGCGACAATTCTAACGGTACGGTTGTCGACATGATACCTGCTGTAACCGCCGGTGTAGAACTTATTTTTCAAATCACAACCCCCGAAGGTAACGTTTGGCAGACCGGACCCGGCATTCGCAATTCAGATGGTCAAAAGCATGCAGTTGTTGACAAACTTGCCGACAAATCCAGCATGGTCATGTTCGAAGACATCGATGCTTCAGGCTGGGGCATTGCTGACGAGCCAAATTTTTTTGATGCTATCATTCATGTTCGGGAAAGAACACCCTAAAACTTTTCAGAAAAAATGACCGCCCCCGGAGAGGGGGCGGTCCCAAAGAACAATAAACCTAACTCAAGAAAAAGACGAAAAACTCTTTCAGCCTAATCTACATTGTCGTGCAGATAGGGATTATCTTTTTTAATCTGCGGCTCATCATCGCCGCTGATCGTCCATCGGGAAACATTCACTTCTGAGGAGTGTGGCACATCATCCAGTTCCACCCTTCGTCTCACATATGCAGGTTCACTCTCCAGGTCGATTACTGCCTGGGGATTGTTTAGTTTCTTGTTTTGATTTCGCAAAACCTCCCGTCTCTGCTTTTCTACCGCTTTGCCAGCTTTCTCCTCTTTCGGTGTATCATCGCTCGCGTTGTTTCTGATATAAGGATCTCCGTGATTTCCAGATTTTGCATATCGATCTCCCCCGTCATGGAGAGGCAGATCGAACGACTGCATGTAATCTCCTTCACCATATCCTTTATCATAAATACCCTTCTCTATTCCCGATCGATCGTCCTCGAGCGAAACAACGATTTTTTCTTTGACTACAACTTGCCCTACTTCTTTCGTGGTCTTTGGATCGAATCCAGTGGCTATCACGGTGACACAGATACGATCTCCAAGGGTTTCATCATGGCAATTGCCCCAAATCAAATCGGTGTCACTGCCGGCTTCATCCTGTATGTACTCGGTGATCTCACAGATTTCATCCATGGTTACCTCCTTTGTACCAGAGCTGATGTTGAGCAGAATGTGTTTTGCCCCTCTGATATCATTGTCCTCAAGCAATGGTGAATTCAACGCTTTATCGATGGCCTCTCTCGCCCTTCCCTCTCCCTCGGCAATGGCTGTACCCATGATCGACACTCCACTGTCTCGCATCACGGTGTTTACATCTTCAAAATCGACATTGACATGACCAGGTACCGTGATGATCTCGGCGATTCCCCGGGCACCTGTACAGAGAATATCATCGGCATGACCGAAAGCTTCACTAATCGGCAGATTACCATGAATCTCCCGCAGCTTGTCGTTGGAAACGATGATTAGTGAATCCACATTTTTCTTCAATTCTTCCAACCCTTCTATGGCTTGCTCCCGTCGACGGCGCCCTTCAAACTGAAAGGGTATCGTCACGATGGCTACGGTGAGAATGTCCATTTCCTTAGAGGCCTTGGCGATGATGGGTGCAGCACCAGTACCGGTACCTCCGCCCATACCTGCCGTGATGAAGAGCATCTTGGTACTCTCTTCCAAAAACTGCCTGATCTCATCTATCGATTCGATACAAGCCTGTTTGCCCACCTGGGGAAGCGAACCTGCTCCCCTGCCCTCTGTGAGGTGGGGTCCCAACTGAATCTTGGATGGAACCGGACTCATCTCCATGCTCTGGCTATCGGTATTGCAGACAGCAAAATCCACACCGACGATTCCCTGATTAAACATGTGCATAACGGCATTACATCCGCCACCACCTACACCGATCACTTTGATTATGGATCGCTCTTCAATAGGTATATCAAATTGCATAGTCGAAAGAATTTTAAATGTGTTTGGAATTAGGTTATTGGTTCATTGGCTAATTGAGATCGGGATCTGGTTCTGCTTCAAACCACTCCTTTGTTTTCTGAAAGGCTCGTTCCCACCAGCCTCTCTCATTCCTTTTTGAGTGCTCTTTCGTCGCCACCTCCTGCTGCACGGTTTCCATGCCCTGTGGTACTGATTCGTCCAGGTGTCTTATCTCAATGGAGGTGGGATAGTTTCTCGTATCGAAAGCATGCCTCAGCAGACCTATGCAGGTCGCCCAGATCGGCGTGGCTATTTCCTCCGGATATCCATGGGCCAGTAAGTCCACCGGGAAGCCTATCCGGGCTGGTATCCCCGTGTGATATTCTGCCAGCATATTGAGGTGCTTAAGCAGGGATCCACCTCCCGTTAGTACGATGCCACCAATTAGCTTCTTCTCATAACCAGATCTTCTGATTTCCCATAGCACATAATCAAAAATTTCCTCCATCCGGGCCTGGATGATAAGAGCTAGATTCTTTTCGGAAATCTCTTTCGGGTCTCTTCCTTTCAATCCCGGTATCGTGATGATGCGATTATCATAAACTTCATCAGCCAGCGCTGATCCAAATTTGATCTTTAGTTTCTCAGCCTGATGCGGCATGATGGTGCAGCCCTCCTTGATATCTCGTGTGACCACATTTCCTCCAAACGGGATGACAGCTGTGTGGCGAATGATGCCATCGTGGAAAATGGTGAGGTCGGTGGTACCGCCTCCAATATCCACTAATGCTATTCCGGCTTCCTTCTCTTCTTCACTC
>Ga0224512_10005230_pt1 | contig 10755 bp, 11 predicted proteins | sample SF_May12_sed_USG_4_FD_169103 | JGI IMG/M metagenome (GOLD analysis project Ga0224512, IMG submission 169103) | Sediment microbial communities from San Francisco Bay, California, United States - SF_May12_sed_USGS_13 | ecosystem: Environmental > Aquatic > Marine > Sediment | place: USA...
GATGTTGCAAAAGCCGGAGCTGACCGAGTCAATATTCCTGATACTGTAGGATATTCGACTCCTGAATATATGGCAGATTTAACTCGCGATGCGGTTAAGGCAACAAAGCTTCCAGTAAGTGTTCACTGTCATAATGACTTTGGATTGGCAGTTGCAAACGCATTGTCTGGAATTCATGCAGGAGCATCATGTGCACATGTTACGATTAATGGTATTGGAGAGAGAGCCGGAAATGCATCATTGGAAGAATTTTCCATGGCATTGCAATGTTTACCCTATGAGCAAAAATATGAAACTAACATCAAATCTGAATTAATCTATGAGACATCTAGATATGTTTCAAAGATAGTAGGCATTAAAGTTCAACCCAACAAGGCCATAGTTGGCGATAATGCATTTGGTCATGAGTCTGGAATACATACTCACGGTGTATTGAATAATCCTTTGACATACGAGCCAATCAGTCCGGAATTGGTTGGAAGAAAGAGACGACTTCGTGTTGGAAAACATGCTGGAATTCATGGGATGAATGCAATGCTTGAAGAATTTGGAGTCACAACAACTGAAGAGCAATCGCAACAGATTCTTGATAAAATCAAAGTGCTGGGTGATCAAGGAAAACAAGTCACAGATGTAGAGTTACTGTCTATCGCAAGTGATGTCTTGGGTGAAAAAGGAATCAAAAGAATTGTACAACTAACCGGATTTTCAGTATCTACTGGAATTGGAACGATGCCTTATGCATTTGTAAAATTAAATATTGACGGAAAAGAGTTTATTGGAACTGATCACGGCGTGGGTCCAGTTGATGCGGCCCTAAATGCGATTCAAACAATTACTGGAAAAATTTCTGAATTGAGAATCAAAGATTATGGCCTGGCATCAATCAGCGGTGGTTCCACTGCCCTTTGTGAAGTGACAATAAGTGTGGAGGATGCACAAGGGAACAGGGTTTCATCAAAATCAGTTGGTGAGGATATTGTAACCACTAGTGTTCAAGCAGTTATTGACGGAATTAACAGAATCATGCTCAAAAAGATGCTTAAAGAAAAACAAGTCAACTAAATCCTAAAATCTCCCTTTATGTGATGTGTAATTATGTATAAGATCTCATTAATCACTGGTGATGGAATTGGTCCCGAGTTATCAGAATCTGCAATTTCTGTTTTAAACACAATTCATGACAAACTTGACTTAAAATTTGACATTACAAAATTATCAGCTGGGGATAAGGCTTTGTCTGAAACCGGAAAAGCACTCCCTGATGAGGCCGTTACTGCAATAAAGAGCTCTGATGTCTGTTTAAAGGCGCCAGTTGGTGAGAGTGCAGCTGATGTCATTGTGGTGTTGAGGCGAATGCTTGATCTTTATGCCAACATTAGACCTGCAAAATCATATCCACACATGCCTGCATTACGTGATGATATTGACATGGTAATAGTTAGAGAGAATACAGAGGATCTTTACACTGGAAAAGAGTTTAGCTTGGGGGATTCTGCAGTGGCATTGAGAATAATTTCAGAGGCAGCTTCCAAAAGAATTGCAAAATATGCATTTGAAACTGCAAGACAGCGTAACTCCATGAAAAAAGTGACATGTGTTCACAAATCAAATGTGATGAGAGTTACTGATGGTTTGTTTGCAAAATCCTGCACTGATGTTTCTTTGGATTATCCTGGCATTAAATTTGAACAAATGTATGTTGATGCATGTGCGATGAACCTTATTCGTCAACCAGAGAAGTTTGATGTCGTAGTAACTACAAATTTGTTTGGTGATATATTGTCTGATGAATCTTCCCAAGTGGTTGGAGGATTGGGGATGGCACCAGCTGCTAACATTGGAGATAATTTTGCATTGTTTGAACCAGTTCACGGAGCTGCATTTGACATTGCAGGACAAAACATTGCAAATCCGTCATCCTTTTTGTTGTCAATCAAGATGATGCTTGATTGGTTAGGAAACAAACACAATGATTCTAAATGCATTGAGGTTGGAGCAAAATTGGAATCCACAATCTTTGATTTGGTCAAATCTGGTGTTAAGACAAAGGATATTGGTGGGGATGAGAGTACTGTGGAATTTACTAAACACATTACTGATCATCTCTAAAAAAGGATGCCATCTCTTACACATGAAATTGTGAGTCTTTTTATCTGTTGACTGAGAAGTGCACTTGTTGGAAAATACTTGAAGGTTCAAATTCAGGTGGGAGCATGTTATGCAGGGGGTAGAGATAGGGCGGCTCCGTGTAACCATAATTTTTGGTACAATGAAAAGTATAATGGAAAAAATATGTCAGAAGACAAAAATGAATATCTTTGGACTTTACAGGTGACAGATATAGATTATGATGTTTCTTGAAATTTGGATCCCATGATGAACAATGCCACAATATCTGTGATTTCAACCACATTGAATTGTAATCTCGTGATCGGTCTTGTTTTGTAGCATGCCCAGTCAGAATCCATGGAATCCTTCTTTACCCCTATTGTACAAATCACAAATATGGATCTAAAGCTGATTGCAATTCCTGTCGCAATCATCATTGCAATAGCCGCATTGGGTTCGATAAGTCAACTTCCTCAAAACGACGTGGTAACCATTCCGCAAAAAGAGTCACAGACTGAGGCCGAGATTCACAAGCTTGTGAATAGTTTGAGGGTGGAGCATGGCTTGGAAGAGTTACTCTATGACCGAGATCTTGGAAAGATTGCCAAGGCACATTCAAATCAAATGTTGCGAGGCGGATATTTCGAACACAATACTCCATCGGGAGTCACTCCTACAGACATGGCAAAAGCCGGAGGATACGAATGCATTCTAGGCATTTTGCCAGATGAATACAACAAGGATATCGGTGAAAATTTATTCAAGATTGACAGTCCAGACTCATTGCTTTCAGAGCAGCCTAAAGTTATTGCGCAGGATGCTGTCGACAGTTGGATGTTATCGCCAGAAAGCAAGGGAGTCATGTTTGATGAGTGCTCTGAAAAGAGCGGAGTAGGAGTAGTAATTGTACAAAACAAGATTCTTGTCACTCATGATTTTTGCTAACTGTCTTTTTCCGGTTTAACAACATTCTGTGAAAAATTTTATGCTGATATGATTTTCTTATTTTTTCTAGCTGGTCTTTGTGAGATTGGTGAAGGCTATCTTGTATGGAAATGGTTGCGAGATCATAAAGGTAAGATTCTGGGTTTGGTTGGAGCATTGATTTTGTTCTCTTATGGAATTATAATGACTTTACAGCCTGAAAATTTCGGTAAGGTTTACGCTACCTACGGCGGAATTTTTGTTGTATCATCTATAATTTGGGAATATTGGATTGACAAGAAAAAACCTGACAGATTTGAGATAATTGGTTCAGCAGTAGTTCTGGTGGGCGTCTCTGTTATGTTTTATTTTCCTCGTTAGTTTTCACACTCATAGGGAAATTAAATCCATAAAAAAATTTTTGATTATTCCTTATTTTGAACCATAAAATCAAAATAGGGCAATGTGCATTTCTAAACACATTTTCAATCGTGCTCTGATAGTGTTGTTTTTCATATCTAGAAGAGATTTTTGTTTTTGTCATTATTATCAGATCAATATCATGTTGTTTTGCAAATTCAGGTATTTTCACAGACGCCAATCCGTTTTTGACAATTTTGGAATCACATGAAACATTATGCTCCTTGGCAAGTTTTTCTAGTTCCAAATGCTGTTTTTCCACTAGTTTACGTTCTTTTTCAAACTCTTGTTTACTTGTTTTTGTCTTAAAGAATCCAAATGTAGGTCGTTCCTCCAGACATGTAAGAACCGTAATCTTTGCCTGAATTGATAATGCCAGAGATACTGCTTTTCTAAGTGCTTTTTCACTGCCTGCAGTCCCATTGTATGGAACTAAAATGTGCTCAAAAGTTTGTCATTTCCTTTCTGCATCCATCATTAAGACAGGACAAGAAGTATTTTCAATAATTTTTCTTGATACACTACCTAGAGACAATAATTTTTTCACACCCTTTAACTTTCTTCGTTTTGACATTACTATTAGATCCACCTTTTCTTTTTTCACTACATCTAAAATTATTTCAGCTGCATCTCCAATTACCACTTTAACTTTAGATTTAACACCATTTTCTTTACATTGTAGAACATATTTTTCCATAATTTGCTCCATGTCTTTTTTTGTTTCTTCGTTTACGTCATCGACACTCTTTAACAGGCTTTCTCGTTCAGATGAAGCTAATGCATATGTTGGGGGGTATTGTAATTCCTCTACTATGTGTAAAATGATGATTCTGGATGTATTACTTGCGATATGAATTGCATGTTTAAGTGCTAAATCACCTCCAAAAGTTCCAGCGTGTGGAACAAGAATTGTTTCGTACATGATCTGAAAATATTATTATAGTTATTTAAGATATAAGGGAATTCTTGATAGCGATATTGAGCAGATATTTCCAATCAGAATATCCTTTTTTTATGATGTAATGATGTTTATTTTTAAAATCAACAATCATCTTTTGAAATAAATAAGAATCATATCTTCTATTTTTTATGAGTACTAAGAGAATTATGGTTTGTTTGTATGGTTCAAAAAATTCCCTACGAGGATTGGATGCTGCAATTTTGTTTGCAAAGCAATCTGATGCCATAATCATTGGTGTTCACAGTGATACGAGCTTTAGCGCATTTTCTGCGGTTCGTGCACCAATATTCCCAGAGAAAAAATGGCCAAAATGTAATGGGTTAATGATAAAGCAAGAAATTGACCAAGTTTGGTTTTGTGAGATTTGTGATAAGCCCCATGAATAAGACTACGTTAATTGGATTGATTGTTGGTGGAATTGCCATAACAAGTGCAATAATTTGGATGAACTTTGAACAAGGTATTGGTCTTAGTTTTGAGATGCTAGAGCCATAATGAACAGGGCAGGATGGCCACTCACAGTTGTCATAACATTTGTAGCGCTTGCAATTTCATTTTTTCTTTGGTCAATTGGAATCTATTTTTTCTTTATACCGATTATTTTTTTGCCATTTCTAAAATTTGTAAAATTCAAACAGAGAGGATTTGATACAAAGATTTGTCCAGCATGTGAGTTGCCTTCTGATGGAAACTATTGTTCTAGATGTGGAAGTAAACTTATCTAGATCCTAAAAAACACATGCGGTTTTTAAGATAAAAACCGGTAATTGTAACGTGTTAGAAAAACAAGAATCCCACAAGCAGTAATTATATTGTGACAAAATAACTAAGAGGTTCAATAAAGCGACTAATCCATTTTGACAATCGCAGATAGCCTTAAGTTTGTAAACTTGTTTGAAATATCATGCAATTCAAAACTGGCAGATGGACTGCAAAAACAGACAAATGCGCTTCCATCTATCAGGGAAATACATCATTGTCATTTAGCATAAGGGCCCCTGGAGACTTCACCGTTTACCATGATGACAAAGTGTCCAAATTTCATAAGGATGGGAAGGTTTCAGGCAAAAAGATTAGAATCAAAAGCTCGTCCCATAATTGGATTTCGGGAACATATGCCGGTCCCTTGGACAAGATGGAATTCGAACAAGAATGGTTTGCAAAATCTGGAACATGGCAAACTGTGTATCATGGTGAAAAGTCCAAATTATATAGGATTCTAGGCCCTACAACTCAAAGAGACAGTGATGTACTTGTCTCCGTGGATGGGGTGCAGACGGGATGTTTTTTGTCAAAATCCCAGAGCGTTGATGTGAAAGGCAAACGTATCAGGATAAAGAAAAGACGAGGGCCTGCTTTTGTTAGTGGGTTTGCCTATTCGTTAAAGCAGAAACCTTCAAAATAATTCTATTTTCACACTTATCTGCGTCATTTCTATCTCCAAAATAGCAGAGTCCACATGAGCCCACAACCAAACCTAAGTTTGTAAGGGCCTTGAACTACTTGACAAATAACCTGGATTAACAATAGCAGTTTACAGTATTATTGTGGTAACTGAGAATATATTCAAAGAAGCAGGTTTTGAAATTTATGTGTCTGCCCGTGTGGAATTCTGCGTCTTTTACAGCATCCTACTGGATTGTCTAATATTCTCATAACCTGGATATTTTTTGTATTAATTAATTATAACCATTTAGCATAGTTTCATGACATAATTAATCATGAGAACTCTTCATCTTGAAAAAAAGGGATTACGCGGATTAGCAATAGCTGAAAGCTTCAGACAACATTCTGCAAACTCCATCTTTTCAGGAATTGTAATGAGACGAGATTTTATGATTGACGGATTCGTCTTTGGAAGTGCAACACTAGAAGGCGATGATGCCACCAATACGATCTTGGAGATGCATGATGAACTCCATAGACCTGATATTAGTTATGTTTTGATTTCGGGGTTGATAGTTTCCATGTATAACATAATTGACATCAAAAAATTATATGATTCTTTGAAAATTCCGATAATTGGAATCTCGTACAATGACTCTCCGGGGATCGAAGATGCCCTAAAACATCATTTTCCAAATTCCTTTGAATCAAAAATCACTTCATATCGCAAATTAGGGGAAAGAGAGAAAATTACTCTGAATACATCTTGTGATGTTTTTGTTAGAAAAGAAGGCTGTACTTTAAGTGATGTAAAACACCTGTTAAATGAATTGACATTGCATGGTTCTGTGCCAGAATCTATACGTGTATCACAACTACTTGCAAAAGCATTACTTCAAAGAAAAGTATCATTCTGAATCGGTTTTACAATCATCTCATTATAACATGTATTCAAAATTGACAATCATGCCATCGGTTTAATTGTCATTTCATTGTAGCATCTACTGCATTGAGCTTTGGTTTAATGCAGTGCACGGAAACGCAGGGTGTTGACCCATACGCTGTACACAGGTATGCGGTATCATACGTTTCCGTGATTTTCCCATTCTGATTAAAAATCACATCACATTACTTTACAATGAGGACGGAGCATGGATATGGTAACTATGTTGATTTTGAATACGATCCTTCACGAGAATATCTTCTTCTAATTGAGGAACCATTTGGAAGTATAGACATTCCACTTGAATTAACTACTAAAACCTCAAACTAGAATATTTTTTTCTAAATTGACTTACACGTGGATATCAAAAATACTTCCTTAACTATATCCCCAGCATGTTGTGCAGGGGGATATTGTTTAGAGAGTAAGAAACGCACCCACGTATAAAATTTCTTCAGTATGAAATTTTCTTTAAATTGATTGGTGAATTTTCAAGTCATTTGAGACTTGTCCTGCTGATTCAACTCCACGACAACTCTCCTACCATTTTGGGGAGATAAAATGACGTAAATAAAAATAAATATATTTTATCCAATGCATTTTTTACCATTTACGGAATAAACAACAACTAATTGTGGATCCGAAACAGATTGTTCAAAACTTTCAGAACCAACAAATTCTGCATGTGTTGTAATTAATCCATCGCGTTCGTCCCAAAGAAGGGCTTTTGTAGGAATTTTGTATCTTCCATGCTTGTCTGTGGTTCCTTGTGCAATTATTTGATTAGCAGGACATGAGCCATCACTTCTTATCAGAATAGTTGCATGCGATATTGGGTTTCCAGAATAATCTGTCAGTTTTCCCTCAAATACGATGGGTTGACCTTCATTAAAGCGAGGTTGCCTAAGATCAACCATTGCAAGAATTGTCTGATTTCTCACTTCAGGTTCCAAAAAAATTTTGTTGTTTTCGTTTGGACTTTTTTCAATGATTCCTCTTTCTGCCAAAAATTCTATGGCATTTGAAAATTCTTGGTCTGAAATGATAGAAGTTTCAAGCCAAATTACCAGTGTATCTAACCATATCGAGAGATCTTCAGGTATATTATAATCTGAAATTTCTGATTTTCTAATCGGATTATCATGATATTCGTTTAGTAGGACAGACTTGCAATTAGGACATGATGTTGTAAACTTGTTATCCATCATAACCAGATAGTACAATTTAGGACCGTTCAAATCAAGTGATTCATTTGACCACTTTTGTTTGACATCAAAACATACCGAGAGGGTTTGTGTTTGGTTAACTCTGAGGGAATGGTTCAACAGTTCGCACTCAAAAAGACTTTGGGGTATGGCGATATCCTGGAATCGTAGTTTAAAATCTTCGATATACTGTGGATAGTAATTGTCAACTATGTGGTCCTGATTGGTTCTGCGAAACTCTTGGTATTGCTCTCTTGGATCCACCACGTCTATTTGAAACATATTTTTGTATATCAAAAAATGCTCTAGTCCGTTGTTTGTCACATTAAACTTTACTTGTAAGATGTCTGAAAAATCACCTGGTTCGTCGATCCACTTTGGCATGAAGAATTTTTGCACTTTAAGTACATCAAAATCCAACTCTGACAAATCATGATATGTGGTTCTGTGAATGCTGACTCCAGATGTGTATCCATTATAATCTATTTGTGGAGAATTTGATTCTCCAAAAGCTAAAGTCAGTGGCATCAAAATTAGGACAAGAGAAATTTTTAACATACAATTGTAAGCAGATTTACTGAACAGAGTAGATTGGTATAAACTAAAATTCTATTTTAACATAATCAATACGTGATTGCAAGATTAATCCTTCTGGTGATGGTTCTTGGAATGTCAACTACGCTCCTAGTGGAACAGGCAGAGGGACTTGTGGAATTTAAGAAATACAAGGTCATCAACTCGCCCAAGGTCTGCGGAGACAAGATGTGCTCAGAAATTGATGAAGAACGCGCAAAGAAGGGGCTGTCATCACGGGATATCAAAGTTTGTGGAGACAGACCATGCTACGATATTTCAAAAGATTCAGAAAAACCATTGAATAAATCCAGTCCGATGGGACAGCTAAACCTGGGAATTCCAATTGATTTGATAGTATGCAAAGAAGGGCTAGATCTTGTAGTGAGAGCGTCTAGTTTGAGTCCTGTATGTATAAAGAAAGAAAATGTCGAAAAGATTAGAGAATCTAATTGGGCAATATCTGATATTCAACAGCAAGAGATGTTTGATAGACTGGCCCAACAAAGAGAAAATGAAATGGTATCATCAAAAACACTACATGATTTTGATGTATCACTAAACATAGAGACAGATGAGATAAACAATCAGAGATACCTTGTGTTTGACGGGTATGGATGGCACAGGCTACACAATGTGGAAATTACAATTTCAGATGAAACATTTGTCGAATCTGTCAGAACAAAGACAGATGATAGAGGACACTTGAACATGCCTTGGCCAATACCTGATTCGGTTGGAGGAAAACAATATAAAATTTTTGCAACTGATGGAATACACGACTTTGAGATAACTATTCCACTTGCAAGAAATTCAGACTGATTTACCACAGAAAAATTTGATTAATGTATTAGTACTTTGAAAATATTTTAGACTGGAATTCGTATCCGCGTGTCAGTTTTAGATTATGGGTTTCCTGGAATCGCTAACCAAAATGGAATATTTCCTGTATGGATTTTGTCTTTAGTGTCAAATGTATTGGCATCAATGACTAGAATTTCATTTGTCTTTGTTACTCCCACATAGACCTTGGAACCATCCACACTTGCTCTGATTCCGTGTGGTCCTTCTCCAACCTCGATTTCTTTTATCAATTCTAGAGATTCAGCATCAATTACATTTACCTTGTCTGAACCAATTCCAGAAACATAGATTCTCTTTCCGTCATTTGTGACATCAATTCCATGATGACCCATACTGACCTTTATTCTCTTGATGATTTCTTTATTCGCTAGATCAATTACTGCAACATCACTTGTTCCAATGTTTGCGGTGTAAAGATATCTGTCATCAGGTGACAAGTCAAGATTGTGTGGAAATCTTTCAACTGGAATTGAACCAGTCATTTCCAGGCTACTTACGTCAATTATTGCGATCTTGTCTTCCCCCTGCAAGGTTACGTATGCCATATTTCCTTGTGAATCGAATATAATGTTATGAGGTATTTTTCCGACCCTGATCTCTTTTGTTATCATCCATGATTCCGTATCAATTACGCTGATTGTCCCAGAACCTTCGTTTGCAACAAAGGCGATATTTCCATCAGGATTGATTTTGACTCCTTTTGGAGTTTCACCAACAGGTATGGTTGTAATTAGTTTTCCTTGAGATGAATCAAATGCATATACTGTGTTTGAACCACTACTTGTCGCCAATACCAAAGAACCATCACTGCTTGATGAGACGTAAGTCATCATAGGTCCTGCGTCCCAGTTTGTGTTGACTAGTGATCCAATTTGGTCATCTCCTTGCAATGTAAAAAACAGTTTTTCTGAAGACAACTTCATTTTCTGGGGAGCGTGTACTGTAATCCAATCTCTTTGAGTTAATTTTTCAACACTTGAGGGTTTTACGCAAGCTGGTCCTCCACTTGATTTAATCATCAAAACGTAATCTGACTTGCATTGGATTTCATCTATGCTTCTGCCGTGAGACTGTTGTTTCTTTGGAGGCAACTTGTCAATATCTTCTTTGGTCGTTTTTTGAACATCTTCCAGAATAGTTACAGAAATCACATCACTTCTTTTCTCTAAAATTGGAATCCATACAGTATGCATCTGGGCTGTAATCTCATTTTTTTGCTGATCAGACACAACGTTTACAGCATTAGAAAATGACAGGAATTTCAAAACAGAACTTTGAAGGTAGCGTATCTCTTTAGCCCTTTTTGCCGGATCAGTGCTCTCTGAATCTCCTGCAATCGTTATCACCACTGACACTCTATTGCCTGT
>Ga0224512_10005231_pt1 | contig 10755 bp, 14 predicted proteins | sample SF_May12_sed_USG_4_FD_169103 | JGI IMG/M metagenome (GOLD analysis project Ga0224512, IMG submission 169103) | Sediment microbial communities from San Francisco Bay, California, United States - SF_May12_sed_USGS_13 | ecosystem: Environmental > Aquatic > Marine > Sediment | place: USA...
GCCGGGCCGCGCGCTCAGTGCGCCGGGCCTTTCCGCGGTCGTCGAGGTGCTGATGCGCAAAGGCGACCGACTGTTTCTCAACGATGGAATGTACGGGGCTTTTTGGGAGCTGCGCTTCAAGGGCCATAAGCGTTATGCCGCTCGGAGCTACAGGCCTGGCGGTACATTGGCTGGCGAACAACGTTCGTTCACGCTGTTTGGTCCTACCTGCGACGCAAGCGACAGACTCCCGGCACCGGTACAGCTGCCGGCCGATATCGATGTCGGTGACTACATCGAGTTCGGGGCCATCGGTGCCTACAGCCTGAGTGGCCGTACCGATTTCAACGGTTTCTACAGCGACACGATCGTAACGATTTCCTCGGATTCGGCTCGCCCGCCCTGACGACATGATTGTCAATCTCGAGCAGAAATTACTCGTCTTCCGTGACGCCGTCGATAAAGGTGAACGCGCAGAGGTCGCATGGCGAGTGGGATCCGGCGGTAGTAGTGGCGGCGGCGCAGCTTTTTCCGTTTGAAATGCTATTGATCGCGGCTTTCTTTCAACCCACCCGACTTATTCGCAATCGCCAACGGCACCGGCTGCGTGAGTGAAGACACGACGGGTGCGGCAAGCGTGCGCAGGAACGCTTCGAGCTGATCCAATTCGCGGCGATTCAGACCAAGCGGCGTCGCCTCGTTGTGCCCGATCAGTGCGGGCGGCGCTTCGTTGTAATGTTCCAGCGTGTCCGCGAGCGTCTCGAGCTGGCCCTTGTGCATGTAGGGTTGCGTATTCTCGAGGTTGCGTAGCGACGGCGTGCGCACGGCGCCAACGAGTTCCGGCCCTGTGCGTACATACGTCAGCTCGTCGCAGGCTTTCCGCGGATCATCGCTGAAGTCGCCGAGACAGTTAAATGGGTCTGCGAGTACCTCGCGAACTCCGACGACGCGGCCTTTGTCGGGCACGTCACCTGCACCCGTCGACACGCCCGTGTTATGAAATTCGTCATTCGTCAGCCGCGGGCCGTTGTGGCACTGCAGACAGTTTGCCTTGCCGATGAAAAGCCGCAGTCCCACTATCTCGTCATTCGAAAACGTCTCGGCCTGTAATTCCTCATCATCGGCGATCACGGCCTCGACATAAGCATCGAATCGCGACCGTCCATGTTGCAGCCGTCGTTCGTAGGCTGCGATCGCCTTGCCGATACTCGCGAAGACCCGATTCACGGATTCCCGATCGCCGGCCGACATCGCCTGCCAGTTCGCGTTCCACTCGGCATTTTCTACCGGTCCCGCAGCATCCGGGAAACGGGCACGATCCGAGAAATCGGGGATAGGGCCGAACACGGTTTCATACGCGCCGCGATACTGAGCATCACCCGCGATGAATCGCACATACTGCATGCGACTTCCGCCGTGTTCCTGTGGATCCTCGAGTGGCGACAACGCCTGCGACCACAGGCTGTCTCTGCGCCCGTCCCAGTAAAGCCAGGGACTGTACGCGGAACCGACGATGCTGCGTGTATTGCGTGCGGACGTGCCGATCGCCTGCCCTTTCGCGAGTCCGTCCGTGAAATGCCGATCGGGTTGATGACAGGTGGCACAGGAGACTTGTCCATTTGCGCTCAGCCGCGTATCGAAAAACAGTTGTTGCCCGAGCGCAACCGCGAACGGGTTATCCGCAACCCGGTTGGTGGAATCGATCGGCAAGGGCGGCAGACTGTCAAGCCACAAAGATTCCAGAATCTCGGTTTCCGCAGTGGTCCACGGCGCCGGATCGACCGGTCGCAGTATCCAGCCGAGCAGCAAAGCTGCCAGTACGATAAAAGAGATCAGCAACTTCATTCGGTCATGGATAAATAGCGCAGTTCAAAGCTCCAGCGCTATGACGACACGGTCTGTCGTGCCGTTAGCCTCGATCGTGATCGTGATTTCCCATATCCCGGGCATGTGAAAGCGCATGCCTTCGAGCCGATAGTTGCCTTCGCCGAGATTGGCAACAACGCGCGGCCGCGTGGGCAGGCCATGTGCGTGCGCCGGCATGCCGCCGTCGACGGAGATCTCGGCATTCTGCAGCGACTGGCCGTCAACCGTCTCGATGTGCAGTAGCCAGCTGTGAATCCGATTGATTTCGATCGGATCCAGCGCGCTGTCGAAACTGACCGAATAGAGGCCCTGCTCCGACAGATGTGGGGTCTCGTCAACATCGGCCAAGACCTGTAGTGCCGTCATTTGCAACACAACCACGAGCAACAAGCACAATAACAATCGATATTCATTTGGCATCTAGATCACCCTGTACGACAGTCAGCCGACGTTTGCGGCGCTGACGCCAATTCCTTAGCCTGCCGCTCATGATGAGATATTGAATTTGCACAACGATTAGCAAACCTAGAATCAATGGCCAGTAGCCGAAGCCTGTGAACCCGACGGCGAACGGGAATACAGCAGTTTGCATCGATCCGGTTCCTGGTGGGGTCGCCGAAACGATACCGATGTAATCGCCTTCGTCGGCGAAATCGTGTACCACGGTGAACACGTCGGGCTCGACCACTGTCGGTTGATAGAATACCGTCACTGCTTCGAGGTCTGTAATCTTCTGCACGTCGTCCCAACGTGCGAAGCGGCCTTTACCTGTGACATCCCGAATGATCCGAAAATCGATGGGCGTCTCTCTGAGCGCATCGTGCAGGTATTCCATGACGAATACGCTTTCGGTGGCCTCGGGCAAATCTTCGCAATACTGCTCATCGCGCCCGGTCAGCGGTTGGTAGACTCTGAAATGGGCGCGCAAATAGGCGATCTTGATGACGCATAGATCGTCCTCGAGTGTAACGCCTCCGTGCGCTATTGCAGTCTGCTGTCCGCTGATAACGAGCATGACCAGGCAGCCGATGACACGACGCACGAACATCAATAAGTTCACGACGCAGGCCCGCACACCTAAACGACCAGACCGGCGCCGAACGCCGCGCACCTAACCGGCATATTTCGACCCTGCCAAGCCGACGGCACAAGAACGATTGCGCTTCGAATCTGCAAAGATTGCATACCTGCTACTTTGAGTCCCTCGATCCTGTGTGCCAACTTGGCCCGGACATGCTCCGACCTGAACATTTCCCCGCAATCCGGGTCCACATTGTATGATCTCGATACCTCCCCTGCCAGAAGGTAGCGGCCAGAAATGCGTACGATTCGCCCGACATTGGACTACACCCCGCTTGCGAAATTTCTACACTGGATTATTGCCGGCATGGTTGTGGTGCAATTTACGCTCGGGAACCTCGCCGAAGGCGCTGAGGAGGCCGGAGCAAAGTTGCGCCAGCTTATTCTGCTTGCAAATCATAAGTCCGTCGGAATCACAATTCTTGCGCTTGTCATGGTGAGGCTGTTATGGCGACTCGCGAACAAGCCGCCGAACCTCCCCGCATCTTTGCCGAACTGGCAGGTCGGCGCATCGAGGATCAGTCACTGGTCACTTTACGTTCTCCTGTTCGCGATGCCGATTACCGGTTGGCTGATGTCGTCTGCGTCCGCATACTCGGTCAGCTGGTTTAACCTGTTTCAGCTGCCGGATCTGGTCTCGCCGGACCGGGAGCTAAAAGAGACACTCGAGTCAATTCACAAGACGCTCGCGCTCATACTTTTCATCGTTGCCGGCATTCATATTCTTGCGGCAGTCAAACATGCCGTTATCGACCGAGTCCCGATCCTGCGACGCATCGCTTCGGTGCCCAGTGTTGCGGTGTTTATTTTGATAATCATAGTCGGCGTGATTGCGCTCGGCGGCGCCGCCAAGAGCTCTGCGATGGACCTGTCGGATCTCGAGAGTGGTCAAAGCAGCAACGCGGACGACGGCAACGTGACTGACGGCGGCTTACCGTACTGGAATATCGACTACGACTCGAGTTTCATCAAGTTTACAGGCGTGCAGGCGGGTGCCACATTTGACGGCGTGTGGCAGTCCTGGCGAGCCGAATTACGATTTTCGGCGGCCGACCTTGCGGCAAGTGCTTTTGACGTCACCGTCAACACGGCAGCTGTCGAGACCCGTGATGACGATCGAAATGCGACGCTCGCGGACCCCGAGTGGTTCGACTCTGGAAAGTATACCGAGGCACGATTCACCGCGAATTCGTTCTCGGAAAACAGCGACGGCAGTTTCAGTGCCACCGGTGAACTTGTCATCAAAGATCGCTCGACCCCGGTTACGCTACGATTCACTGTCACTGAAAACGACGAACAGCGTGTCCTGGTCGGCGGCGCTATTCTGGATCGTCTTGCGCTCGGCGTCGGCACCGGCGAGTGGATCGATACGACGTGGATTGGCAAGGATGTGAGTGTCGACGTGCGCGTCGTGGCAAATATCGCGCGGGAATAGCAATGCAGTGGCATCGTTGCATTATCTTATTGCTGCCGCTTTTCATGGGATAGAATTCAGCTTCGTTGATCGGTTTTCGGTGCGGGCCCATGGTAAAACCAGGCAAATCCGGTATCTCCAGAATTATCGATGCAGCCCGCTATTCGGCGCAGGGAATTCGGCAGGCCTGGAGACATGAAGCCGCGTTTCGGCAGGAGGCCGTACTCACGCTGATTCTGCTGCCGGCTGGTCTCTGGCTGGGGCGCACGGCAGTCGAGCGTACGCTGCTGATTGGCTGCTGTCTCATGGTATTGATTGTCGAGCTGCTGAATTCTGCCATCGAGGCCGCCGTCGATCGGCACGGTAACGAGCATCATGAATTGTCCGGCCGGGCGAAGGATCTCGGTTCCGCCGCCGTCTTCATCAGCCTCGTTGTTGTTCTGATTGTCTGGTCTGCTGTCGCGTATCAGCGATTTTCGTCGCCCCTGTAATTAGCGGCGACACGGCAATCGCACGCAAATCCGATCAGAAAACGCGCTACCACCGCAACAAACAGTGTGCGTACGATCGCGAAGGCGACAATCATCATAGCGAGGCGTGTCTCTTGTCGCCGCTCACGACTCTTCGGGGTAGCCTTGATCGCCGGGAACAGAGTACTCTGTTGCCATGAGGTCATCCCTGTCCGTCTTCTGGATGCACGCCAAAAGAAGCATTCGGGATCTTTCGCCCATCGTCCTGGTCATCGGAATGTTTCAGTTCCTGGTTTTCGGGGAACAGCCGACCGGCCTGATTAGCCTGGCCCTCGGCGCCGTCATCGTCGTCATCGGCCTCACGTTTTTTATCTACGGGCTCGAACTCGCTCTGTTTCCGATCGGTGAGGCGCTCGCAGTCGCTTTAGCGAGAAAAGGCAGCCTCGTTTGGCTGCTGACCTTCGCGTTCCTGCTCGGGTTCGGCACCACGGTTGCCGAACCGGCGCTTACCGCCGTCGCCAAAGAGGCATCGCTGATTGCAGCCAGCGCCGGAGTGATCGCAGACACAACAGAGGCCCGCGGCAGCTATGTTTGGGGCCTGAGGCTTACGGTCGCGGTATCGGTCGGCGTTGCGCTCGTTGTCGGCGTTTTGCGCATCGTATTCGGCTGGTCTTTGCCGGTCATGATCATTTCGGGCTACGTCGTCGTCATCGCGCTGACGGCCTTCGCGCCGCCCGAAATCGTCGGCATCGCTTACGATTCAGGCGGCGTAACGACGTCGACCGTGACGGTGCCGCTCGTAGCTGCACTCGGCGTCGGCCTCGCGTCATCACTTCGCGACCGCAACCCGATGACAGATGGCTTTGGTCTCATAGCGTTTGCGTCACTGACGCCAATAATCTTTGTAATGGCTTACGGTGGGTTTATCAAATGGATCTGATCGCGTCAGCTCTCGCAACGATTCTGGTGACCGCGGCCGACATCTTTCCGATTGTCGCATTTATTTTCCTGTTTCAGGCCCTGGTGATTCGCCGGCCGCTGCCCAATGTCGGGCGCCTGATGTCCGGCCTGGCCTTTGTTGTGATTGGCCTCGGACTGTTTCTGATCGGACTCGAACAGGCTCTGTTCCCGCTGGGGCGCCTGATGGCTGAACAACTGACCAGCGCGGATGTCCTGATATCGGGCATCGCCGACGGCATGAAAACACCAGCATGGAGCGCCTATCTTTGGGTATACGTTTTTGCGCTGACCATCGGTTTTGCAACGACGATCGCCGAGCCCGCGCTGCTTGCGGTCGCAATGAAGGCAAATGATGTATCCGGCGGCGCGATCAGCGTATGGGGGCTGCGTGTGGCAGTCGCGCTCGGCGCTTCTGTTGGCGTGGGGTTAGGCTGTTATCGAATCGTCACAGGTTTGCCGCTGCACTTTTTCATTATGGCCGGTTACGCGATTGTCGTGATTCAGACATTCTGGGCTCCCAAAGTCATCATAGCCCTCGCCTACGATTCGGGAGGTGTAACGACATCGACCGTTACCGTACCGCTAATCACCGCGCTGGGCCTCGGATTAGCGGAATCAATACCGGATCGAAATCCGCTTCTTGACGGCTTCGGTTTGGTCGCTTTTGCGGCCCTGTTCCCGATCATTGCGGTGCTCGCCTATGCGCAACTCAGTGTACTGGTGTCCCGTAGGGCTAGTCCAAAAAAGTCGAGTAAACGGGATCCGGCCGATACTTTTTCGTTGGAGGAAAACTGATGCATTTCAAATTACTTGTAGTATTCGTCGAGGATACCAAGACCGAAAACGTTATCAACGCGGCGCGCGATGCTGGCGCAACGGGCTGCACGGTTGTCAATCACGCGCGCGGAGAAGGTTATGAGACACCGAAAAGTTTTCTTGGATTGGCGCTGACGACTCAACGCGATGTCGTGCTGCTCGTGGTAGAGGAACACCTGAGCAGAGAGATTCTCGAGACCATCGGCGTGGCCGGAGAATTCGACGAGAAACCCGGTACGGGCCTCGCGATACAGCTGGATGTCGAGGATGCAGTCGGGGCGCTCACGCAGGCGGAGCATCTGGCAGATTTAGTGGAGGAACAAATATGAGTAATCGCGAATGGGTACCGGTGCGCAAAGTAATGCGTACCGACGTCACCACTGTTAACGGCCGCATCGATGTTCTCGAGGCACTGCGTGTCATGAAGCGCGTGCAGGCAACCTGCCTGATCGTCGACAGGCGGCATGAAAATGACGAGTACGGCCTGTTGCTGTTCTCGGATATCGCAAAAGAGGTCATCGCGAAAGACCGGGCGCCCGAACGCGTCAATGTTTTCGAGATAATGGCGAAACCCATTATCTCGGTGCGCCCCGAGATGGATATTCGCTACTGCGCGCGGCTATTCGAGAGGTTCGGGATTGGTCACGCGCCGGTCATCGAGCACGACAAGATCATCGGCATCGTGAGTTATTACCTGCTCGTGCTCGAGGGGCTGCCGGATCTCGATTAGGGGGGAATTCCGAAACCTGACATCATTGGAGACATTCTGCATCTTTCTCGCTTGCAGGCTCGCTGCTTTTTGACGCGAATAGTTAAATGCAGAATGTCCCCGGTTAACCGGCGGTCTAATGCAGATAAGCGAGGTTTTCGCCGACGAACGCGCGGGGTTCCCGGCCGATCAACGCGGTCAGTGAGCCCGGATCCGCCGTGTTGCCCTCTTCGAGCATTTTGAGTTGATCAAGCGTGACCGGGAAGAACGGCAGCCAGTCGAGCAATGCGGCCGGTATTTTCATGAGACCGATCGGCATCGGGATGATCCATTTGTTGCGTCCGGTTGCGTCGGCGATGCGTTTGAGAATCTGTTCCCAGGAAAGTACCTCGGGTCCGCCAAGCTCATAAGTCTGTCCGAACGTCGACGGATCATCCAGCGCCGCAACGAAGGCCGCGGCGACGTCCTTCACGTGCACGGGAGACATCTGCACCGTGTTCTCGGCACTATTTGCGCTACGGAGACCGATTGCCGGCAACGGAGGAGAGATCATTTGCCGGTACAGCTGGCTCGCAAATTCTTCACGCCCGGATGGATCGCCGAAAATAACCGAGGGCCGGAAAATGGTCACGTTAAGCCCGCTCGAAAGGGCGCGCTGTTCGGCGCGAAATTTCGTCCGTTGATAGGACGTACCGTCCGGCTTGACGCCATTGGCGCTCATCAGCATAAATCTGGAAACGCCTAGTGCCTGCGCCAACTCTGTGACACGCAGGACGCAATGATACTGCATTTCCTCGAACGTAATGCCTTTGCTCGGAAGCTCGCGGAGGATGCCGACATTGTAAATGGCCGCATCACAGTTCTTGAGCGTCTCGTTAACAGATACGGGGGAGCCTAGATCGCCGCGGATAATGCGACATCGTTCCGGGCGCACGATTCGGTTTTCGCTACCCGGACGCACTAACAGGCTCAGCTGGTGCCCGGCGCTAATAAACGCATCCGCGAGGTGCCGTCCCACAAACCCGGTGCCGCCTATTATCGCTACGTGCATATTTTTATCCAGCGGAATTCTTTCTTTAACTTAGCACAGGTCAAAAAACATGACCGCTCGATTTACGCGTTTGTTACAAACCGTTACGAACAGACAGAAACTTTCTCTGGCAACAAAACTCGTTCCTCGGCGGATCGATCGTCGACCGACCGACATTACGTTACCGTTCGGAATGTAAACATTTGTGGCAGATCGCATTTCCGGATTGCCCTATGACCCGTATCACCTGACAATTCTGAACGTCGAGTCGCCCGCATCGGCACGAAAATTACCGCGACCCGACGTCTGCAACAGGCCAACAATAATCGCACGGAGATGAGTAACACAGGAAAAGAACATGTCGGTGGCAAGAGCGACCGAAATCGCGGCGAGCTCACCCAAGAACTTCGAGGACCCCATCGACAGGGGATTGAAGCGCGCATCGCCACTTGTTCGCTTAATGAATTTGAGCGGTTGACGTCCGAGTATCATTAAGTATTGCGAACCGGATGCCTGTGCATCCGGTTTTTTTATAACGCGTATGCACGTCAAGGAGAATAGAGTGTCGTTGTTCCTTAGCGCACTGCGTTCGTCACTCGACGACGCAGCGATTGAAGAAATCAGTAGACAGCTCGGACAGGCAGTTGGAGCCACAGCCAGAGCAATCGATTCGGCGCTGCCGATGCTCGTGTCCGCACTGAGTCGACGCACCCGCATAGACTGCGGTGCCGGCCTCGTCGGAACTCTCCACGATCGTCATGACGTCAAGATATCGGGCGACGCGGCGCTCACGCATTTCCTGGGCGACAATCGCGATGCTGCCGCACAGTTGCTCGGCAAATCATCAGGGATCGGCGCAGCGCCAGCCTCCGAGTTGTTGGCAATTCTGGCGCCGATCGTCCTGGATGCAGTTGACGAGTACCGGCGTGTTCAGAATCTCGGCGCCTATCGAATTGCACAAATGCTGCAGAGCGAAGAACACGATATCGGTCGCCGCGCCCCCGACATTATGAACGCCGTCTGGGCGCTGCTCGACTCCGACCATAATGGAGATACGGAAATCCCGATCTCTCCTCGAGTTTCCCCGATTCGGCGCAACCGCTTCCTGCGCGGATGTCGCAACCGCTAGAAATGAATGTGAACAATTGTTAATAAACGCTTGCCCTGCGACCGCCTGACATAGACTTATATGTCGCCTGAAAACAATTTGCATCAGTGCTCGGAGAAGCGAGATGACTAAGAGTATAGAAAAAATCGAGGGCATTGGGCCGAAACACGGGGAGGCCCTGCGCAATGCCGGCATCCGGACCGTTGACGATCTGCTAGCGGCGGGAGCAGACAAGGCGTCCCGCAGCGCTCTCGCCGAAAAAACCGGTATCAGCGAAGCACGCATCATGAAATGTGTCAACATGGCTGACCTATTCAGGATAAATGGTGTCGCCAGCCAGTACGCCGAACTGCTCGAGTGTGCAGGCGTCGACACGGTCAGGGAACTCAGGCACCGAAATGCCGAGAATCTCGCGATGAAGTTGGCCGAAGTCAACGGTGAGAAAAATCTCGTGCGACGAACGCCATCTACAAAGATCGTCCAGGACTGGATCTTCCAAGCTCAGAAGCTTCCCGGCAAGGTGACGTACTGAGCTGATATCGTGGCGGCAAGCACATGAAGCAATGGATATTCAGAATCAGAGACACAAATTAAAGCGCAAATGCGTCATAATCAGCATGGCGGATAATGACAAAATGGAGAGAATCATGACGATCTTGAAAACGTTTATTGCGATAGCCGCAATTTTGATGATCAGCGCCTGTGGCAATCGCGGCGATTCGGCAACTGAATCGGACGCCGGGATCGCTGAAGACGTCGAAGCCATTCAACAGAAGGCCGGCGAGGTTGCAGATACGATGACCGAACACGGCGGCGAGATGATGGAAGCCGCAAAAGACGAAGGCACGGCGATGATGGAGACGGCCCAGGACAAGGGTGCGGGCATGATGGAAGCCGCCAAGGAGGAAGGCGCCGGCATGATGGAAGCCGCCAAGGAGGAAGGCGCCGACATGATGGAGGCCGCAGAGGACGAAGCGGCCGAGTTGATGAACAAGCTCGGCCAGTAACGAAAAATTCCATTCGACGCGGGTCATGAGCCACGGGCAGTCGGGATATGCCGGCAACTGCATGTAATTCACGGATGAAAAAAAAATTGGAACATTCGATTGCAATCGCGGATCCTTTTGCCCGCAGGCTCATGGCTCAATACCTCGAACGACGCGAATCCGATCTCGCCGATTTGCGCAAGGCACTCGCCGACGGGGACTTCGAGGCCATCGCCTGGTCCGGACACAACATGTACGGATCGGGCGCAGCCTACGGACTCGAGCAAGTAACGCTGCTCGGTGGAGGGCTCGAAAAGGCCGCCAAGGCGCGCGCCGC
>Ga0224512_10005232_pt1 | contig 10754 bp, 9 predicted proteins | sample SF_May12_sed_USG_4_FD_169103 | JGI IMG/M metagenome (GOLD analysis project Ga0224512, IMG submission 169103) | Sediment microbial communities from San Francisco Bay, California, United States - SF_May12_sed_USGS_13 | ecosystem: Environmental > Aquatic > Marine > Sediment | place: USA: California...
CCAAGGAAAACAGCCCTGGACTCCCAGGGCTGTGTCCTTTGGGCAGGTAGCTCAGTCGGTAGAGCACTGGTCTGAAAAACCAGGGGTCGGCAGTTCGATTCTGCCCCTGCCCACCGGAAATCTCCGGTGTTGGCTTGAGTTTCTGCTTGTCATCACCTACCGCAGCCGATAGTGGAAGACTCGTTCGCGACCGAACTGCTACCCAGAATCCGTGGCGAATACGGCATCTGATACCTGTTGAGCGAGTTCCTCCCGCAGCACAGGCGTGACGTGGGAGTACAGGTCCAGCGTGATGCCCACGCGAGTGTGCCCGGGGCGGTCGCTCACCGTCAGCGGATGTGCTCCGGCACCGAGGGCCAACGTCGCCATTCCGTGCCGAAGATCGTGGAGTCGAATGGCTGGGAGACCCGCGTCCCGAACGTGCCTCTTGAACACCTTGCTGAACCGCTCAGGGTGTATCGGGTCGCCCAACTCTCGAGCGAATAGGTTGCTGCATTGGCATGTGCTCATGGGTGACTACCCGCAACCAAGCCGCAGCGCCGGAGGCGGCGGTTAACCCTGGCATACCAGGGCGTGGCCCTTCCTGGTTCTACTTGGAGGAGATATCACCGAGAGCGGCGTGCAACCCGCCCTGTGAACACACGGTCGGTTCTAGCCACTGCTTGATTGCGGCGAGTGAGCTGTGACAAGAGAAGCGGCCCCTGAGGGCCGCCTCTCGATTGCTGACAGCCAATGGCTAACAGCTAATAGCTTGTCCTATCTCTGATCCATCGCGACGAACTTGCGCTCGGCCTCACCGACGTAGATCTGGCGTGGACGGCCGATGCGAGTCGTCGGGTCGAGCCGCATCTCCTTCCACTGGGCGATCCAGCCGGGCAGCCGCCCGATCGCGAACAGCACCGTGAAGATATCGGTAGGGAATCCCATCGCCTTGTAGATGATGCCCGAGTAGAAGTCGACATTCGGATAGAGCTTGCGCTCGGCGAAGTACTCATCGGAGAGAGCAACTTCTTCGAGTTGCACGGCAACGTCGAGCATTGGATCGTCTTTGCCCAACTTATCGAGCACATCACCGGCGTAGCTCTTGATGATCCGGGCCCGAGGGTCGAAGTTCTTGTAGACCCGGTGTCCGAATCCCATGAGCCGGAACGGGTCATCCTTGTCCTTGGCCTTGGCGATGTACTCCGACACATCGCCGCCGCCCTTGATGATCTCGTCGAGCATCTCGACCACCCGCTGATTCGCCCCACCATGCAGTGGGCCCGAAAGAGCGTGAATACCCGAGGCGACCGACGAGAACAGATTCGCCTGCGACGAACCGACCATCCGGACCGTCGATGTCGAGCAGTTCTGCTCGTGGTCCGCATGAAGGTTCAGAAGCACGTCGAGTGCCTTCGAAATGACCGGATCTACCTGAAATGGCTCGGTTGGATACGAAAACATCATGTGCAGGAAGTTCGACGTGTAGTCGAGATCGTTCCTCGGGTACTGGAACGGCTGGCTCAGGCTGTACTTGTAGCCCCAGGCCACCAACGTGATCATCTTGCCGATCAGCCGCTTGGCGCTGAGGTCGATCACCTCCTCATCGGTGGAATCCAATGAGTCCGGATAGAACGTCGCCAACGCCGACACTGCCGAGGCCAACATCTGCATCGGATGCGCATCAGCCGGAAACGCCTCGTAGAGGTGCTTCATGTCCTCGCGCACCATCGTGTGATGGTCGATCTCGTCCACGAATTGCCCATATTGGGCAGCCGTCGGCAACTCCCCGTAGAGGCAGAGGTAAGAGACCTCGAGGAATGACGCGCTATCGGCGATCTGCTCGATCGGGAACCCCCGATACCGCAGGATTCCATTCTCTCCGTCAAGGAAGGTCACCGAGCTGAGGGCTTCAGCCGTGTTGGCGAAACCCTTGTCGTGACTGACGATCCCGGTCTGCCCCCGGAGCTTGTTGATGTCGATTGCCAATTCGCCTTCGGTGCCGGTGATCACCGGCAGAGTGATCTCTCGGTCGCCGATTCTGAGAACGGCTTCGTCCATATCCGTCTCCTTTGCTGCGGATTCCGCGCACTGGATGGCCGACACGCGAAGCCAGCCCATCTGCTCCCAACGTCGCGCAGATCCCGGCTCCCAACCAGGGTCGTTGGCCCATATTTTCGAATCAACGTGGTCTCTTCGGGTAAGGCTCTAGGAACATTCGTGGACCCTGGCACACCGTGGCATGGCCTCGCCTGAGGTCGAACATCCCGACTTCGCGTAGCCGTGGCCTGTGGCGACCCTGAGCGAGCTGCTGAACCGCCTCGACGGCGACGAGAACAAGCGCGGCCGCCAGTTCGAGTACATGCCCGTGGTTTCTCACACACGACCCCCGCTACGGACGCCAGCTCAAGAAGGTCTGGCTCTGGGACGAGTGGCGTGGCCGGGCCGGTGGGGTGCGGACGCTGGCATCGACCTTGTGGCCAAGCACCAGGACGGCTCGCTGTGGGCCATCCAGGCAAAGGCTTACGACCCCGACCTCAGCGTCAAGAAGCCTGACGTTGACACCTTCCTGAGCGAGTCGGCTCGGAAGCAGTTCTCCTCCCTTTTGTTGCCAGTTCCTTTGGTGGAGATTCGCTTCGGCCCGGCTAGCTGACCAATAGCTGTCAAACGGCCCTATCTATCGCGGTCGAGTGGGTAGCACTGTGAGTCCGCGATGGAGATGCTCATCGTGTACGAAGGCGAGCGCGGCCACACCCGTAAGGCTGCCCAGGCAATGGCCCGCGCCGCGGTCGCGGTAGGCGCTGAAGCGACGGTCAAGCCCATCGAAATGGCCGAACCAAATGACGCGGTCCGGGCCGACGCCCTGGTGGCCGGTTGCTGGGTGAAAGGCAACGTTCCCTTCGGCGGCGCTGAAACAGGCCGCATGATCGACTGGATCGAGCGCCTGCCGGCCATGGATGGCAAGCCGGCCGGGGCATTCTGCACCTACGGGCTCTTCCCTCGGTTGTTTGCCGACGCTGTGGCGCGTACCGGCGAGACGCTCAATCGCATAGAGGCGGGCCTGGGTGCCAAGGGTGTCGAGGTGGTGACCACCCACGCCATTCACCGACGCTCGCCGGACGATGGCGCGGCAGCGTTCGTGGGCAGTGTGCTCAAGAACGTCGACGGCTGATCGTCCCCTCTTCTCCCACCGCCAAGCACGTTGCAAGGCGTATCCCTTCGAACCAGCCCACGGGCTGGGCCGCCGGGCCCAGGCTTTCGGCCCTGGCTGCCCGGTTCCTCCCTCTGCAGAATTGAAATCGAAAGGTCTCGATGAGCACCATCAGGTTCGCTGCCAGTCTTTGTCTTGCTCTGACCCTCGCCCTGGCTTCTTGTGGCGGCGATGTCCAGGTCGAAGACACCCACCCCGAGGTCTCGACATCCGCCGCGCTGAGCGGGGACACGGGAGATGTCGTGGTCAACAGCACCCGTCCTGATGGCCCGACGCCCGTTGTGGTGGACGCCGACATGGGCGGGGACGACATGATGGCTCTGCTGTACTTGCTGGGCCAGCGCGACGTGAGTGTCCTGGCTGTCACCGTCACCGGAACGGGGTTAGCTCATTGCCCCGCTGGTGGCGCCAACGCCCGTGCGATTCTCGATCACGTTGGTGCCGAGGAGATCCCAGTGGCTTGTGGTGCGGTGGAGCCCCTCGCAGGGTCAAACACTCTTCTGGACGAATGGCGCGATGGTGCAGACCTGTTGGGAACCCAGCTCGGGTTGGAGGTACCGGGGTTCGAGGGTTCGGGAGCCATCGATCTGCTGATCGAGACGGTTGCACGATCGTCGGAGCCCGTCCGGCTATTGGCGATCGGGCCGCTTACCAACGTGGCGCTTGCCATCGACCAGGACCCGCAGATGCTTAAGAACCTCACCGAGATCGTGATCATGGGAGGCGCGGTTGGTGTGAGCGGCTCGGTCGATCCGGAGTATTGGGCCGAATGGAACTTCTGGGCAGATCCGGTGGCCGCCAATCGGGTGCTGCGGTCCGGCGTGCCCATCACACTGGTCCCGCTGGATGCCACGAACTCCGTTCCGGCCTCCGTGTTCTTTCATGAAGCCCTGGCTGCGCAGAAGGCCACCTCAAGTGCAGAGTTGGTCGATCGGTTCTTCGTGGTCAACGACTTCAATCTGGTGGGCGGCGCGTATTTCTTCTGGGACCCGTTGGCTGCTGTCGCGATGATCGATCCGGGCGTGGCTACCTACGAGACAAGGCATCTGGAGGTAGTGGAAGAGGCTGGCGTCAAGCTTGGAGCTGTTGTCGATTCTCCAGATGGCCCTGAGGTTCGGGTCGCGATTGGAGCCGATCGGGAACGGTTCGAGAAAGCTTTTCTCACTGGCCTCAATGGTGGCGTGCTCTCGACGGTTGAGGTCCCGACGCCCGACCTCATGGTCCAGTTCAGCGACGCGGCATGCACCCTGCAGGGTCCCACCACATTCGATGCTGAAGAGAACACTGCAGCAGTTGTGGTTGAGATCCTCAATGAGACAACTGGTGCCGTGGCCGTCGTGTTCGGCCTTCATGCTGGCGTCAGTATCGAGCAAGTGAAGGCCGACGCGGCACTGGTCGGTGAGACAGATGAGCCGCCGTCATATTGGGAGCAGACCGGCGTGGCAGTGGCGTTCGGCGCGCCGCTCACCGGGGGCTCCGCAACCGGACGATTGGACCTGGTACCCGGCGAGCATGCAGTGATCTGTTCGACCGAGGACAACCACCTGACCGTGGCCGGCGAGGTGGTGATCGATCCGGGCAGCGGCTAGGAGGCGGAGGCGCTGCGCTAGGGGGCTCAATACGCGAAAAACGCCGGTCCCGATGGACCGGCAGTTCGTGGGTGGGGGGAGTCCTTAGTGGCGCTTGCGGCCCCGCATCAGCGCTTCTCTTCGATATTTGACCATTTCTTCGACCATGAGTGGATGCACTACGAGTTCTCCCTTTGTGGTTGCTGGTCCCAACCGACGTATCCGCAGCTGCAGGTGAAGTGGACTGCGAAGCCGCTGGGCAGGCGCCTCAGCTCGTCGATCGCTTCCAGTGACACGAGCACTCTGGTGCGGTGTCCTGGGCAGTAAGGGGCGAACACCTAGACCACCCGGCGCCTGGCGCGAGCCATTTCAGCCCGCAGCCCGATCAACTCGACCCGGGCATCGACCAGCTCACCAAACGAGGCGCCTGTGATGCGCAGTTCCTCATAGCGGGAACGGGCTCCCGCCAATTTCTTGAAAGCCGATTCGAAAGACATGATTGACCTCTCTCTGTAATGGTCTATAGTTCTTTAGACAGTTACAAGGTATAGTATCGGGTGTAAGGAGTCAAGTGGATTTTTCTCATTACAGCGATACGGCGGTACAGATGGCCGTAGACCTCGTCAACACAGTTGATCGAGCCAGTGGCGACGACCAGCTGACCGACGTTGACGGACTGTTGGCGTTCTTGGATCGCTACGCGTCGGAGTGGGATCGCGACGATTTCGACCCCAAGGCCATCGCCCCGATCCACGTCGAGCGAGTGCGACGGCTCCGTACCCGGTTGCGCGCCGTGCTGGAGGCGGACACCGCCGAGGAAGCGGCCGACGGGCTCAACCGGATCCTTATCGACGTCCAAGCCACCCCGCGTGTCAGCCTTCACAGTGAGCACCCTCACATGCACTTCGAGCCAAAGAAGCGCGGAGTGGCGAAGTGGTTGGGGGCGGCCACCGCCATGGGCATCGCCACTGTCCTCGTCGACCAGGGCATCGAGAGGTTCGGTACCTGCGCCTCCACTACCTGCGTTGATTCGTTCATCGACACGTCGCGCAACCGCTCGCGACTCCATTGCTCGACCACTTGCGCCAACCGAGAGCACGTCGCCGCTCACCGACGACGTGCCGTTGCCGTCAGCGAGAACTAGCCCCTGGGGTCGGGGATCTTGTTGCCAAAGCAGTCGAGACCTTCCCCTGGCCGGTAGATGGCGAACACCGAATCGTCCAGAACCCTGCCGTCAGAATCGGTTCGTTGGCGGAAGGTGTCGACCCTGGTGCATTTGGGCCCCCAGCGCGAGGTGGATTGTCCAGTTTGCTCCACCTCGAAATATGGCGTTGACCACAGCTGGACTGTGATCGAGGTCTCGGTGTACTCGGCCCACACCAGCATTGCATAGGGCGTGTTGTTGGTCAGCGCGAGGTCGGGGGCGGGATGACCCAGGGTTGCCTCGCGGCCACGGGGGTAGCGGCTGATGTAGATGGAATGGCTCTGATAGTCGGTGAAGTCGAGACCAGCGAAGAAAGCTGCGTTGAAGATCGTGGTGGCGAACTGTGACACGCCTCCACCCACGTCCTCCACGAAGTGTCCCTGCTCGATTGCCCCGGCGGCAACGAACCCGTTCTCGATTGTTCTCTCACCGACGAACTCGTTGATGGAGAAAGTATCGCCGGGCAGGATGAGTGCCCCCCGCACCAGGTCGGCCATGCGGTGGATGTTCTCCACCCGGGCACCGCAACACGCGTGGTTCGTTGTGAACTCGCCAACCAATGTCTCCACCCCGAGCGCTTCCGCCGAGCCCAGGCCACCGTCTGGCTCTGCCAGGCGAGCGATTAGCTGCACCGGTCCCTCGGCTTCTCCGCTCGCAACTGCGTACATGGCCTCGGCCACCTCACCGTCACAGCACACCATTACCGGGTCACCCAGATCGATCGATACCGAGGAGCCCTCCACGACGGCGAACGATGGTGCGATGGGGTCGGTGGCCAGCCCGGATAGGAACACCTCGAGCGAGCGTTTGACGCGCAACTCATCGAAAACGGGAACGAGGAAGCCGGAGGAGTCGTCGGAGACTATCCAGCGGCGCACTGTCTGAGGCCTGATCACCTCGCTGAAGTTGTTGAGGGTGACGACGATGCCCTGTGCGCTCAGTTCCCTGGCTGCTCGGATGGCCGCCTCGACATCGTCTTCATCGAAAAGTGGCCGGGCTTCGTCCCACTCGACCTTGACGACTATCGGCCGCTGGGGATTCGAAGCGGCGGCCTCCAGTCGGCTGCTCAGCTCGGGTGTAGCAGCGATCTTGAGGCCGGTCACCCCGTCGGTAACGACGAGGCGGCCGTCCACCGATTCGAAGCTGGGCTCCACTGGTATCGCTTTGGTGGCGGCCGGCTCTGTAACGAGGTACAAGCGGAGTGTCTCGGGGTCGGATCTATAGATGGTGTCCGCACGTCGCGTCTTGAAGAAGCTCACCGTCCAGCCAACCAGATCGGGACCGATGCCGCTGTCTCGACCCTGGCTGAGGGTCGCATCGACCGTTGCCTCGACGTCGACCAACAGGCCGAGCTGCGACGCGGTGGTGGTGATGGTGCGACCGGGGGCTCGCAACTCCACAATGTCATCGAGGTGGGCAGGACCGATCTCGGCGCTGACCAGCGCGGCTAGTTCGTTCTCGGTGACGCCCCCGACTGAGCGGCCCTCGAGGTCGACGTTGCGCATTACCTGACCGGAGTGAACGGCGCCGTCGATTAGCCATCCGAAAGTTGCTGTGAGTGCGATAAGGACGGGGAGGCTGAATACCAGCGCCCACCACCGGTTCCACCAGTGAGGGAACATGGCCGAAGATGGTACGACCTGTCGGGCTCTTCGGCCTCTAGTTGCTGTAAACCGTGGCCTGGGCCTGTGCCCACCGACCGGCGGCGAGCGCGTAGTGATCGGAGGCACCGTCTAGATCGCCCGCCTCGAGGGCTTCGAGGCTGGAGGTCACATCGGCTGCCGTCTCGTCGAGAACCAGATCCCCATCATCGAAGAGCTGGGCCACAGTGCCGTAGTCGAGCTCGACCACAGAGTCATTTGCGAACTCCGACAACCACGACACCAGCCCGTCGACCGGTGCGATTATCGACTCGTCGAAGCCGGCGGTCTGCAGGATCTCAACCGTTCTCTCCAGGCGATCCGAGGCATCGGACCGCCTGGTCCGGTAGCGAATGCTGGTCCCGGCCTCGGTTGTGACGATCTCACGTTGATCTGGACGAAATGCAGCGAACCAGCGCAGCGGCACGTGCCACGCCGAGGTGAGTATGTGGGAGCGAGCGTTGGGTTGGTTCTCGTAGATGGCCTCCAACTCCGCGGCAGCCCGCCTGACGACGTCTTCCGGGACGAGCATCGAGCCGGTCATCCCAGGGAACGAATGATGGAAGGCGAGCAGGCCTTCGAGCATGCGGAGCCTGGGACGGCGGGGGCACACGAAGGTCTTACCGTCGAATTCCAGCTGCAGCGCATCCTCGCGAATCGATTCCTCCCACAAACCGAAGTCGCCCTCAGTGACGACGCCCGCCTTATCGGGAGCTGCGTACGCGGGGAGATCGTCGTCGGCGCGCTGGCGGGTGTAAACACGGAGGTAGGCGGCGTGCACCATGAGTCGCATGCTAGGTGGAGCCCCCGATGAAACTGAGCGGGCTGATACCATCGCGGCTAGGAGGTGATGCGAGTGGGCGCATTCGATGCCATAGGCGCCGAAGGTTGCGAAGATGTCGTGTTCGGTTCCGACCACATCTCAGGTCTCGAGTGCATCATGGCCATCCATTACCCCTCCCTCGGTCCCGCCTTAGGCGGGACTCGCTCTTTCCCACACCATCGAAGATGACGAGCTCTATTTGACTACCGAACTCGCACCCGCCGACCACCGTGAGCTTGGTCTAGACGACACCGAACTGGTCGATATGTATCGGACGATGGTGCTGGCCCGCCGCCTCGACGAGCGCATGTGGGCACTCAATCGCCAAGGCTTGGCTCCCTTCGTTCTGTCGGTATCGGGCCACGAAGCCACCCAGGTCGGTGCTGCCTTTGCCATGAACCGCTCCGACGACTGGGCGTTGCCCTACTACCGAGACCTCGCCGTGAATCTGGCCCTTGGTGTAACCGCAGAGGAGGTGATGCTTGGGGTGTTCTCCAAGGCCACCGACCCGGCCTCGGGCGGCCGCCAGATGCCCAACCACTGGTCCGATCCGTCGCGGCGGATCCTCACCCATTCCTCGGTGATCGCCACTCAGTATCCGCACGCATGCGGGATCGCCTACCGACTCAAGCAACAGCAGAGCAACGCGATCGTGATGGTGTTCGGAGGGGAGGGGTCGACTTCGGAGGGCGATTGGCACGAGGCGATGAACTTCGCCGGCATTCATCAGCTCCCAATGGTTTTCGTTATCGAGAACAATCAGTACGCCATTTCGGTGCCAGAGGCCCAAGAAGTGGCCGGCAACCTGGCGGATCGAGGCCTCGGCTACGGCATCCCCGGCATGGGGGTTGACGGCAACGACATGGTGCAGGTATACGCCGCGGCTAAGACGGCCGTCGACCGCGCCAGGGACGGCGAGGGCCCATCGCTTCTGGTGGCCCGCACCTATCGCTTCTACGCCCACACGTCGGATGACGATGACACCCTGTATCGAACTGCCGAAGAGGTTGAGATCTGGCGTCGCAAGGATCCCCTCACGATCGCGTGGCAGTACCTGACGGAACAGCGGTTGCTCGACGAGAAGACGGAGGAGGAGATCGACGAGTGGGCCGCCGACACGGTGGCTGCCGCGGTGTCGGCAGCAGAGGCAGCGCCCGATGCCACCGATGCCACCGGCGGCGTCTATGCCAATCCCATCGTTCCTTCAGAACCGGTGACCGAGGTGGAAGAAGTGCCAGAGGGTGAAGAGGTCAACCTCATCACCGCCGTCAACCGGGCGCTGCACGACGTGATGACAACACACGCGGACACGGTGCTATTCGGAGAAGACGTCGCTCATGAGAAGGGAGGGGTGTTCAAGGCAACGGAAGGACTGTCCAAGGCGTTCGGCAACGACCGTTTGTTCAACACGCCGCTCTCTGAATCGCTAATCGTCGGGCTGGCCATCGGCATGGGAGCAGCCGGGGCCAAACCGCTGGCCGAAATTCAGTTCGCAGACTTCATCCACCCCGCCTTCGATCAGCTGGTGTCGGAGGCTGCGCGCATTCACTACCGCTCCAACGGTGGATGGAACTGTCCCATCACGGTGCGGACCCCTTACGGCGGAGGCATCCACGGTTCCCTATATCACAGCCAATCGATCGAGGCCTTCTACTCCCACGTTCCCGGCCTGAAGGTGGTGGTGCCGTCGACGCCGGCAGACGTCAAGGGTTTGCTGATGTCTGCGGTGGAGGACCCCGACCCCGTGCTGTTCCTCGAGCCCAAGAAGCTATACCGGCTGGCGAAGGGCCCCTATCCCGAAGGACCTCACAGGGTTCCGCTTGGCAGGGCTGCGCTGCGGCGCAAGGGCGAGGACCTCTACATCATCGCCTACGGCACCATGGCCCACTTCGCCATGGAGGCGGCGTCGGAGTTGGAGAGCCAAGGAGTCGATGCAGGGGTGCTCGATCTGAGGACGCTCAAGCCGCTCGATTGGCCGTCGGTGCAAGCAGCCGTCGAGGCCACCGGCAAGATCATCATCGTCCACGAGGACAACGAGTTCGGCGGCTACGGCGCCGAGATTGCAGCCCAGATCGGTGAAAAGGCGTTCGACTGGCTCGATGCACCGGTGCAGCGCTATGCCACTCCCGACGTTCCCACGTTCCCCTTCGCCGAGTCGTTGGAAGCTCAGGTGATGCCCAGCGTTGCCGGCATAGTCGAGAGAGCAGCCCAGCTAGCCGCTCACTGAGACCCCCAGGCGCCTCCACCCGGGGTCAGCACCCTCAACCGATCGCCACTCTCGACATCGAACGTTGACTTGGCGTCGAGCTTCGTTCTCTCGCCCGCTTTG
>Ga0224512_10005233_pt1 | contig 10753 bp, 7 predicted proteins | sample SF_May12_sed_USG_4_FD_169103 | JGI IMG/M metagenome (GOLD analysis project Ga0224512, IMG submission 169103) | Sediment microbial communities from San Francisco Bay, California, United States - SF_May12_sed_USGS_13 | ecosystem: Environmental > Aquatic > Marine > Sediment | place: USA: California...
GTGGACCACCGTCCGGGCTGCCGACGTGGCGCTCCGCACAGGCCTCGTGGAGGGAGACGTCGTCGTCGTTGCCCACCCGTTGGCGTCGCTCTCCCCTCGCAACCGGGCCGATTTCCGACCGGCCTCGACCCTGACCGACGTGAGAATTTAGCCGAGCTTGTCCACCACGTAATCGATCGAGCGAGTGAGGGCTTCTACGTCAGGCGTCTCGATGGCGGGCCACAACCCGATGCGCAACTGATTGCGGCCTAACTTGCGATACGACTCCGTATCGACGATACCGTTGGCCCGCAACACGGACGCGACCCCGGAGGCCGGAACCGCAGGATCGAAGTCGATGGTTGCGGTGACGGGCGATCGTTCTTCGGGCACGCCGACGAACGGAAAGGCGTAATCGGACCGCTCGGCCCACTCATACAGCACTGCGGCATTCCGATCGGCTCTCGAAGCTGCCCATTCGAGGCCGCCTTCTGATCGGATCCACCCGATCTGGTGATTGAGCAGGAACAGGGTGGCCAGCGCCGGCGTGTTGTACGTCTGGAATTGGCGGGAGTTCTCCAGAGCAATCCTGAGGCTCAGGAAGGCTGGGACATAGCGATCGGTGGAGGCGATACGCTCGATACGATCGATGGCTGCCGGTGAACACATTGCCACCCACAAGCCCCCGTCGGAACCGAAGGCTTTCTGAGGGCTGAAGTAGTAGACGTCGAATTGTTTCGGATCCGCTCGCATGGCCCCCGCCGCCGAGGTGGCGTCGACCACCACCAGACCCGCCGCGTCGGGGCGGCGGATCTCCATGCACACTCCCGTGGTGGTCTCGTTGTGGGTCAGGGCGTAGGTGTCCACGTCTGCCGAAGCGACGGGAAGCGGGTGCGTGCCGTGTTCGGCAACGATGACGTCCGGTGGCTCGAGGTGAGGCGCGCCGGCTACCACAGCGGCAAATTTCGCAGAGAATACCCCGAAGGAAAGGTGCTGGCTCTTTCGCTCAATGAGTCCCAACGCGGCAGCATCCCAGAAGGCTGTGGCCCCCCCATTGCCGAGCAGGACCTCAGTTCCGGCGGGCAACCCGTAGAGATCGGCCAGGCCCTCCTGAACGTTGCGCACGAGGTCCTTGACAGTCGGCCGCCTGTGGCTCGTGCCGAGAAACGTTGAAGCTGCGGCGGCCAGGCCCGCCACGGCCTCATCGCGCACTTTGGCCGGGCCGGAACCAAACCGACCGTCGGATGGAAGCAGGTCGGCCGGGATCCGAATGGTGGGGGTGGGGGTGGTCATATCACTCGCTATGGTTCACTAGCCGGATACGGTACCCAAGCATCTCAACCCGAGGAAATCATATGACCAGGATCTCGAGGCGTATCGGTTCGATCGCTGAGTCGGCGACCCTCGCCATAACAAACAAGGCCAAGGCCATGCGAGCCGAAGGCATAGACGTGATCGGTTTCGGAGCCGGTGAACCCGATTTCCCGACCCCCCCACACATCGTCGAAGCGGCTGAAGCCGCCTGCCGTCTCCCCCGCAACCACAAGTACACCCCCGCAGTCGGGCTTCCCGAGCTTCGGGAAGCCGTAGCGGCTAAGACCGCTCGCGATTCCGGGTACGAGGTGACTCCCTCGCAGGTGCTGATAACTAACGGCGGCAAGCACGCCGTGTACAACACGATGGCCACCCTCCTCGATCCGGGTGACGAGGTACTCCTTCCCGCCCCGTACTGGGTCACCTATCCGGAAGCCATCACCCTGGCAGGGGGGGTTCCCGTCATCATCCCTACCGACGAAGTGGCCGGGTTCCGTGCCAGCGTCGAACAGCTGGAAGCAGCGAAGACACCGCGAACGAAAGCCCTCCTCTTCGTGTCACCATCGAACCCGACCGGTTCGGTGTACCCCCCGGAAGAAGTCGCAGCCGTCGGGAAGTGGGCCGCCGCCAACGACGTCTGGGTGATCACCGACGAGATCTATGAGCACCTCATCTACGGCGACAGCCGATTCACTTCGCTACCGGCGGTCGTTCCGGAGGTTGCCGATCGGTGCGTCGTCGTGAACGGAGTAGCCAAGACCTACGCAATGACCGGCTGGCGAGTCGGGTGGATGATCGCCCCGAACGATGTCATCAAGGCGGCCACCAATCTCCAGTCGCATGCGACATCCAACGTGTGCAATGTGGCCCAGGCCGCTGCCCTGGCGGCCGTGTCGGGCAGCCTGGAAGCCGTCCATGAGATGAGAGCGGCCTTCGACCGACGACGGCAAACCATTACCGAGCTTCTGGGCAGCGTTCCGGGCGTCACGCTGAGCGAGCCGCAGGGGGCCTTCTACACATTCCCCTCGTTCGCAGAGGTTCTTCACCGGCCACTGGCCGGACGAACTCCCGCGAGCACGATGGCGCTGGCGGAGGTGGTGCTGGATGAAGCACGAGTGGCCTTTGTGCCGGGAGAGGCGTTTGGCGCCCCCGGATATGGGCGGTTCTCCTACGCGCTCGGCGATGATGATCTCGTCGAAGGCATCGACCGCTTGACCCGTTTGTTGAGCTCCGGCTGACCAAGGTCCGCTCCCCCGGCGTTTAACATCACGCATCAAGTATGGGCAACATGACAGGTTCGCGAGCGCGGGCGATGCTCCTGGTTGAGCCGCGCAACATCACCCCGACCAGCTTCCCGCTCGTCACGCTCGAGGCGGGCGGGTGGTTGGCGGTCGAAGCGACCGGCCTGACGGGCATCGACGTTCAACTCTGGCAAGGCACGAGCCGCCTGACCAAATACCCTTTGATCCCCGGACACGAGACTGTCGGGCGGATCGCGGATGCCGCCGATGACAGCGTCGGGTTCCCGATCGGAACAAGAGTCATTGTCGAATCCTCGATCCGGTGTGGGGCCTGCCGGCGTTGCATGAACCGGCTTCACAGCTGTAGCTTGCGGACCCCGGTCAACGCTTACGGGAGGCTCCCCTCGACGGAGTACCCCGCTCTGTGGGGCGGTCTCGCCGAATTCGTGTACCTGGATCCGGGTGCCTACCTTCACGCGGTGAGCGACGACATCCCGGCGGTGGTGGCCACCTTCGCTCATCCTCTGGCGGCCGGATTCACCTGGGCAGTTGAGCTTCCGGACCTCAAACCCGGCGACAACGTGCTCATCCTGGGGCCCGGGCCTCGCGGCCTTTCGTCCTTGCTGGCCGCCAAATCGGCCGGCGCCGATTGGGTCGGGGTCACCGGACTAGGTCACGACACCGACCGCCTGGAGCTCGCCAAACGGCTGGGAGCCGACATGGTTGCCAATGCCGAGGCCGAGGACGTAGCCAGCGCCGTGGCCAACAGCCTCGGAGCCCGCCCGGACATCGTGGTAGACGTGACCAGCAACGACCCCGAAGCCCTGCACATGTCGCTCGACCTGGTGCGAGCAGGGGGGACCGTAGTCCTAGCTTCGAACAAAGGCGCCAACGCCGTGAACCAGCTGTTCTCCGACATCATCATCATCAAGGAACTCAAGATCCTCGGGGCGTTCGGGGCCGGCTCGGCCGGATATCACTGGGCGACCCGCCAGCTCGATGTAGATTCCCGACTCGACCAGATGGTTTCACACGAGTTCCCCCTGGCCGAAGCCGATCGTGCCATCCAGGCCACGGCCGGCCTGTTGGGTCGCGAAGAACTGATCTCCGTGGCCGTGACGTTCTAGAGAGCACCAGCAACCGGCAACCGGCGCATACCCTCCGGCTGGAAGCTTGGGAGCGAAGGAAGCTGGCAACTTCTGTACAGTCCCCCGGTGAGCGAACCCAACTCCTGGACCCCGACGCGGCTGAGCGTCAGCGCCTGGGTCCTGTACGACCTGGCCAACACGATCTTCGTGCTGGGCGTGGTCAGCCGCTATTTCGGTGTGTGGATCGTCGAAGACCAGGGCGGCCGGGACTGGCACGTCAGCCTGGCCGTCGACCTGGCCATGATCGTCGTGATCATCGTTGCGCCGTGGATGGGAGCCCGGTCCGACCATTTCGGCCGACGCCGGCCCTACCTGGTATCCGCCACGATCTTCACCGTCGCAGCCACCGCAGTGTTGGCTTCGTTTGGGGTCTTAGTCTCGCTGGCAGCCTTCGTCGTCGGACAGATCGGCTTGAACCTGGGGAGCATCGCCTACGACGCCATGCTCCCAGACGTGAGCACGACGGAGACCAGAGGTCGCATCTCAGGAAAAGGTGTGGCGGTCGGGTATGTCGGTTCCTTCATAGCCGTCGGCACCGGCCTACTGCTCCTGGAACCGTACGGCTACGCCGTCTTGTTCCGCACCCAGGCAGCCCTCTTCCTTCTTTTCGCGCTGCCGGCGTTTCTCTTCATCAAAGAGCGGCCCCGCACGGTGCTCGACGGGGCTCCCCCCGCCTTGTCGCAAACGCTGCGTCGGACGATCGACGCCTGGCGCCGGACCCGAAAGTACGAGGGCGTCACCCGCTTCCTGGTGGCGCGGTTCTTCTACACCGACGCAATGAACACCGTGTTCATATTTATCGCGATTTTTGCCAGAACGGAGATGGGTTTCAGCGATCGAGAGACCGACCTCCTCACCATCGTCGGGATCGTGATGGCCCTGGTAGGGGCTCTCACCGCTGGAAGGCTCACCGACATGATCGGGCCGCGCAAGACGTTACACGGGGCTCTCTATCTGTGGATGGTCGGTATCGCTCTGGCGGTAGTGGTTGGCGTGTCGGGAGCCACCGAGATCGGCTGGTTGATCGGAGCCATCGGCGGCGCCGGTCTGGGAGCTACCGCCGCTACGGACCGGGTCTACATGACCCGAATCTCGCCACCCCGCCACCTCGGCGAGCTCTACGGGTTATATGCGGTCGTGGGCCGCTTCGCCACCCTGGTCGGCCCGCTGGTCTGGGCCCTGATCGCCGACGGCCTGGGGTTCGGCCGGGTAGCCGCCATCGGAAGTCTGCTGCTGTTCTTCGCCGCAGGACGGATCGTCCTCGAGAAGGTGCGCGATCACCCGCGGCACTGGGAGGCTGAGGACCTCGAATCATTCGCCTAGGTCGTTTATCAGTCGGTCGGCCTGCGGCGCCCTCTTAGTTCTAAGTTTCCGGTCGGTGCTGGCAACTGCCCGGGCACAGACTCAACTATCTTCGGTCGGGCCTACGGGCTGAGTCGATCGTCCGGCCAAGGTGAGCACTTCCTCGACCGCATAGGCGTCGGGCAAGTCTTCGTATCGGCCATCGTTGTAGGCAAGACGCCGGCCGAGTTCGGCAAACCAGAGATCGTTCACGATCTGCCACGGCCATCGGTGAGGGCCCACCCTGGCACCAACAATCGCTCCGGCCATCACGACGATCTCGCGTGGATCGGCGTCTACGGCGACCGCCTCTCGCACTCCAACCGAGGGGCGTTCGAGGATGGGAGCGCCCAGGACGATGGCGATGATCACCCCGCTCACCGCCGCAGCGTCCGGAGTCCAAGATCGGATCTGATCGGCTACCTCGCGAGAAGGCATCCCCACCAGCTGCGCAGCGTGCCGCAGGAGCAGAGAAAGGGGAGGACTGCCGGGCGGTGGCGCTACGGTTCCTGGAACGGAGGCGATCCTCGACTCGGCCCGCTTGGCCACCTCTGCGGCTCCGAACACCAGGTCCCGCCCCGATTGTCCGAAGGAAGCTCCGGCCACAGCACCGGCCAGCGAGCAGGCCGCCACCACCGCTCCCTCCTGATTGTGAGTGATCATCGCCCCGCGAACAGCCTCATCCACCAGCGACACCGGATCCTTGCGGAACCAGACGCCGATCGGAATCATCCGGGCAGCCGCTCCGGCGTTCTCGAATGGCATGGGAGATGGCGATGCGCGCTGGTGTTCCTGCAACCATGCTCGGAACCAAGGAGCCGCAGCCCGGTAAACATCGGATCCATGCTCAGGGAAAGCCAATGCGGCGAACGAACGTCCCAAGCCTTCGGGGTCGATGGATCCCCGGCGCAGCAGGTGGTAGGCGGTGATCACGTTTAGTTGGGTCAGGAATCCGTACACCCGGTCCTGACCGGCAGCGAGCACCTCTCCAGCAGCTCCGCCGAGCACAGCACCAGAGCCCCCACCTTCGTACGTGCGGGCATCTCGAAGCGGCTCCCGAGAATCGGTCACCTAACTGCTATCGGCACGGGGGATGAGTTTTCTTGAGGGTGACGAGTCGCTGGTCCTGCCAAGACACCCATCACATGATCCGAATTGCTCGCTCGTCTCCTAACCTTCGGTTGTGCAGAGACTGCTCCTGATCGCCAACCCCGCCGCTTCGGCATTCACCGGAGGGCTGCACCGGACGGTGGTCACCATCCTCCGCAAGTCCTTCGAAGTTGAGGCCGCCTGGCCGACCAATGCGACCGAGGTCGAGGCGCTGGCAATGAAAGCAGCCTACGAAGGCACCAACGTCGTGGTAGCGATGGGGGGCGACGGCGTCGTGCATCACGTAGTGAATGGCATCGCCGGTAGCTCAACGGCGCTGGGCATCATCCCGGCAGGCACGACCAATGTGCTCGCCCGAATACTCGGCTTGCCTCCGAAGCCAGTCGCCGCCGCCCGGTACCTCGCGAAAGGCGAACCGGCGATTGAGATCCCCCTGGCCCGGGTGGAGGCCGCCACCGGCTCGGCGACGGCCGTCCGCTTCGCAACGTTTGCGACGGGGGTTGGCCTCGACGCCGAAGCCGTCCGAGTCGCCGATCTCGAACCGTACCGCAAGTACCGTTTTGGCGGCATTCACTACGCCCAGACTGCGGCTTCGGTGGTGCTCAAGAGCTTCATCGGCAAAAGCCCCCATCTGCGGGTGACGAGCGGATCGCGGACGGCCGACGCCGTATCGGTACTGGTACAAATCCACGCTCCCTACACCTATTTCGGGCGATTCCCGCTGGCGGTGACTCGCCGCCACCCCGAGAACCTGGCTGCGCTGATCATTGAACGAATCTCACTCGTCCGCGTTCCGTCGATCCTCATCTATGCGGCGTTGGGTCGGGACCTCGGACGGGTGCGAGGCGTGCAGGTGTGGGACGACGTTCGCCAGCTCATCATCACGGCCGATCCGCCCGGCCTCCTTCAGGCCGATGGGGAGTCACTCGGCGAAGTGACCAGCGTTGACGTCACCTCCGCTCCCCGAGCCGTCCGGGCCATCGCTCCCCTGACCCGGGAACGAGAGTCGCTTTCCGGCCGGTACTCGGTCCCCCTTCCGGCGCCAACCGCCGCTCTGCCGGGAACCATCGTGGCCGGTTTTCAACGTCGGACCCGGGAATGGTCACAGGAACCGGGTTGGTATGAACCTCACGACGGAACCTGGCGGAGCATGAGCTGGGGACAGATCCGAACTCGGGTCGAAGAGCTGGCCGCCGGACTCATCGAACTCGGAGTCGGTCTGGGCGATCGAGTCGCGATCAGCGGTAACAACTCTGCCAACTGGGTGGCGCTCGACTATGCAATTCAACATGCGGGAGCCATCTCGGTTCCTCTCTACCAGACGTTCGCCGCGGAGCAGGTCGCCTACATAGTGGCTCATTCGGGAAGCCGGGTGTATTTCGCCGGCGACGCCGAACAGCTCGAAAAAGCTCAACAGTCCGGTTTGTCGGGGATCGAGCATTTCGTTGCCGGGCATCTGGGAGACCTTCAGGATGGCGCAGTCATCGGGCTCGAGAAGCTAGCGGCGCTGGGACGAAACCGGATTGCAGCGGACCGGACTGCACTCGACGAGCGGATTGCCGCAGTACGGCCGGACGATGTGTTCTCGATCATCTACACATCCGGCACCACTGGACCGCCCAAGGGAACCAGACTCACCCACCACAATGCCGTATGGACGGTGCAGCGGACGGTCGAGCGGCTCCGGATGAACCGGGAGGAAACGCTCGTGTCCTACCTGCCGCTCAGCCATGTGTTCGAACGGATGGTCACTACCACCCTCGTGGCCGCCGACTATCCGGTTCGGCCGACGTACTACTTCGTGCCCGAGATCAGCCGCCTGGCCGAGGCGCTGCATGCGGCCCGGCCCACCGTGTTCATCGGCGTCCCGCGCACGTGGGAAAAGCTCCGGTCTCGCGTGATCGCCGCCGTCCAGGATGACCCGGGCCGCGGGCGGTTGATCCAATCGGTGATCGAAACTGCCATCACCGCCTTGCGCAGAAGAGACGCAGGCCGCACGATCTGGCCGCACCAGCGCAGCGCCCAATATCTGGCCCGGCGGATCATCGGACGTCGGGCGCTGCGTGAACTAGGTCTGGAGCGGTGCTGGTACGCCGTGTCGGGGGCCGCGGCGATCGGGTCGCGAGTGCAGTATTTCTGGCAGGCGCTGGGACTTCCTCTCCACGACGGCTGGGGGATGACCGAGACTTCGGCGGTAGCGGCGGTACAGGCCCCCGATGACCTTCAGGTGGGGGTGGTTGGACGCCTCATCGACGGCCTGCAACTTCGGCTGACCGACGACGGCGAAATCCTGGTCCGCGGAAGCAGCGTGTTTTCGGGATACCACGACGAGCCGGCCAAGACCGCCGAGGTGCTCGATGAGCACGGCTGGTTCCGCACCGGCGATGTGGGTCGGGTCACCGCCGACGGTCGGCTACAGATCATCGATCGGAAAAAGGACATCATCGTCACCGCGGGCGGGAAGAACATCGCACCGCAGGAGATCGAGAAGCGACTCAAGTCACACGGGCTAATCGAAGAAGCGCTGGTGGCCGGTGAAGGCCGGCCCCATCTGGTCGCGCTGCTGGCCCTGGGCGCGGACGAAACTGCGGTGTGGCTGCGTCACCACGGTTTCACGAAATCCGACAGCCCGGAGGCATCCGCCGCCCTTGACCGACACGTCCAGAGGATCGTCGATGACGTCAACCGCCGGTTCTCACGAGCCGAGCGCATCCGAAAGTGGGCAGTCCTACCGGGAGGATTCCCTCCCGAGACGCTGACCCCGACGATCAAAATCCGGCGCGAGGCAGCCTCGCAACGATTCGCCACCGACATCGACAGGCTCTATCGCAGCTGATCCGCGACCGGCCGACCGGTGGCCAGGGCAACAGCTTCCTGCGGCGCCAGAATCCCCACATCCGAAACCACCGCCGTGAACCAATCGAGCGAGATCACCTCAGCAAGACTCTCCTGGCTCAATCTGCCCACCGCCCTTTCAAACAGCTGCGCAGGCAACACCTTCTCGGCGGCGGCGACCAGATAGAAAGGAACCCCGATTGCTCGGGCCCGGCGAGCCAGGGAAGCAGTTCCGGTCTTGTTGATGACAAACCCGGGGCCGATGGCATCCGCCCCGGCCATCACTAGATCCATGCCCGGTAGCAACTCGACGGCGACATCGTCCTCGAGTACCTCCACATCAAACCCGATGGCGGTCAGGTCGGCTGCCATCTCGATGCCCTCTCCGATCGGCATCGCTTCGGTGCAGCACACATTGAAAGCAACCCGGCTCTTCGCCACCTCGAGGACCGAACGCACTGAACTGGAAGCTGAATGGGTCAGGACGGTTGAGCCCTGGGTGATGAGTTCAGCGCCCGCCTTGCCGATCAGACGAGTTGATGCTGCCAGGCGCTCGGCGAGATCCGTCGCCGCCACCGCGACCTCTCGCGGGCCACCCGGTAACGCCAGATACACGACGTTGCGCAGGTTGGCAATAGGCGCCATCACCGAATGGTGCTCGATCAAGAGTTCCACCGCGTCACTAATCGGCGCGGGAAAAGCCTCCGGCGCATGATCGGCCACATTGCGGGCCAGCTCGGCAACCGCCCGGGCCGCGTCGGTTCCCACGGTGGCCGCACTGCCCACCTCGTCAAGGGCGGCAGCGCTGACCTGTCGCCAGGCGGACCAGTCATGCCACTCGGTCATTTCCACCTCTCCAGCAAAGCAACTGTAGACGCGAAGGCTTCGCCGGTCGTCACCATCAGTGGGCTGGCCTGCGGCCCAACGTTTCAGTCCTCAGTCGGGCCGCCCGCCGGCGCCCCGTCTCCTCATTGACAGGCAAAGCGAGCCGATAGCGGGGAGTAGCGCCGAAGGCAGGGGAGGGTTCGTTCCCAGCAACCTGGCGCCCTGCGGGCCAGCCAGCCCCCCGCTTGCAGGGAGGAGTCACTCAGCGCTCGCTCAGCGCTTCCGGATTGGAAATGTGCAACGTCCGTTGCGGAAACGGGATCTCAATCGAGTCGGCATCGAAACGGTTCTTGATCCTCCTGAACATCTCCCGGCGTACCAGCCAGCGCCGGTCCGGGGCTACTTTCAGGTAGCCGCGAATTGTGACCGACGAGTCCCCCAGTTCCTGGACACCCAGCACCACCGGCTCCTCCAGCATGGAATCCGCCCACTCCCCATCGGCCGCAAACCGGCGCAGTTCGTCGCCGAAGACCTCCAAGGCATGATCAACGTTCTCGTGATAGGCGATGCCGACATCGATCACCACCTGGGCATAGCTCTGCGTGAAGTTTGAAGCGACGGTGATCTCTCCGTTCGGAACGTAGTGGGCATTGCCGTCCAGATCGCGCAGCACCGTGACTCGCAAGCGCATGTCGATCACCGAGCCGGTTGCACCGGCGATCTGTACAACGTCGCCGATACCGAATTGATCTTCGACGAGGATGAAGAACCCGGCGATGATGTCCTTGACAAGGCTCTGGGCGCCAAATCCGATCGCTACACCGATCGCCGACCCAACCGCGATGAACGGCGTAATAGGGATGTCCCAGACGTTCATCACCGTCAGGACCACGATTAGAGCAAGGACGGCGGCCGCCCCCTTTTTCCCGGCCTTCCAGAGGGTCTCGGCCCGCTGCCGCC
>Ga0224512_10005234_pt1 | contig 10752 bp, 7 predicted proteins | sample SF_May12_sed_USG_4_FD_169103 | JGI IMG/M metagenome (GOLD analysis project Ga0224512, IMG submission 169103) | Sediment microbial communities from San Francisco Bay, California, United States - SF_May12_sed_USGS_13 | ecosystem: Environmental > Aquatic > Marine > Sediment | place: USA: California...
GCGGTGGACCTCCGAGCTCGTACCAGAGCTGTCCGGCTACTCGGAGCGGATTTCGCGCCGCCATCTCGGCGAGCACCGGCATCGTCCCGAGATCCTTGCCAACCCACACCGTCTGGCGGGAGCGGTCGGTCACGATGACCACGGCCAGTGCGACGGCCGCACCGACGATCAAACCCAGCAAACCCCCGAGAATCGGTGATGCCTGCTCAGGCGTGTTGTCGATGTTCTCAGTGATGCCGGTCGAGAACGGTTCTTCGATCTCGGGCCGCTGTTCGAGGTCGATGAGCCGCTGAAGTGCCGAGTCGTACTTGTCGCTCGCGATCTCGAGCCGGATGCTGGTTTCGGACAGGATGTCCGACGAGGGCACCTGGAGGGTTTCCAGAACCCTGTCGATCTCATCGATCCGGGTCTGGATGATCGCGATCTCAGCGTCCACGTCCTCAATGGTGCGCGGCTCCGACGCGTTCGGCGACTGCTCGGGTCCGAGGAGTTTCTCGAGCTTCCGCGCGTCGAGCTCGTTGTCGAGGAGGCCCCGTTCATCTTCCAGCTCATCGCGTTGGGCCACGAGGACGGGATCAGCTTGCAGTTGGAGGTTCAGCTGGTTGATCTCGTCGGCCAGCGCTTTGACGTCGGCCTCGAGTTGCGCCTTCTGCTGCGCGGTCTCGGTCTCAGTTCCCTGGAGCTGCGCCCGGGCATACTCGACGTACGTGTCGCGAAGCATCAAGGCTGTTTCCTGGGCGTTGGCCTCGTTCCTGGCCAGCCCGACGAACTGGATGATGCCGCGGTCCTCGGGGTCGACCCGGATGATCGCGAGAGGGCTGCTGTTCTCGACGTTGGCGTCTTGCGCTTGCTGGAGCGCCTCCTCAACCAGATTCTGGAGGCCGGTCTGGCGGTCATCGTCGTTCTCGAACGAGAAGAGCACCGGGGCGATGGTCTCGAACTGCGGCTTGATGCGCGAGTTGTTGAGGGAGATGAGGACTGCACCTCCCACCAAGCCGACGCCCGCCAGGATGGCAAACAGCCACCAGCGGGCACGGGCAATTCGAAGAAGCCGACTCAGTTCCACGAAGCCAGATCACCTTCCAGGGAACGGAGGTCGACGACCTCGTCCCCCTTCCACGTCTTGCACGCCATGTTACGCAACACTCGCGTCACTGCAGAAGAGTCGCCGTCACCGGCAAGATCCTTCAGCAGATCGACAGTGTCGAGCACGGTGACTGGACCGGGGAAGCCGGGCCGGGCAACGCCGACCTTCGGATGTTCCGTGAATTGCAGCGGTTCCCACGAGAGGATCTCCTGCATCTTCTCACCGGGGCGCCGCCCGGTCACCTTCAGCTCGATATCCCTGCCGGGAACGAGGCCAGCGAGCCGAATCATTCGATGGGCGAGATCGCCGATGCGGACCGGTTCGCCCATGTCGAGGACGAATATCTCGCCACCCTGTGCCATGGCCGATGCCTGCAGGACCAGCTGAACCGCCTCATCGACGGTCATGAAATAGCGGGTCATGTCAGGATCTGTGATCGTGACCGGACCGCCGTTCTGAATCTGACGTATGAAGGTCGGGACAACGCTGCCACGGCTGCCCAGCACATTGCCGAAACGCACACTGGAGTAGAGGGCTCCATCGCCTCGCGTGTTCGCCGACTGCATGAGCATCTCGGCGATACGCTTGGTCGCGCCCATCACGCTGGACGGCGCGACCGCTTTGTCGGTCGAGATGTTGATGAAACGCTCGATAGCGACGTCGCGACCGGCATCCATGACGTTGACAGTGCCCAGAATGTTCGTCTTCACCGCTTCTTCCGGGTAGTGCTGCAGGATCGGCACGTGTTTGAGTGCCGCGGCGTGGAACACGACCTGGGGGCGGCACTCCTCGAACACCCGGCGGACTCGGTCGCGGTCGCGGATGTCGCAGAGTACGGTCTTCGGTGACGCCAGCCCGACGCCGGTCCACATGAGCATGGACTCGTGTAGCGCCGATTCATCTCGATCGACCGCATATAGCGTCTCGGGATCGAACATCAGCAACTGGCGAACGATTTCTGAGCCGATCGAACCTCCGGCTCCGGTGACGAGCACCTGCTTGCCGCGGATGAGCTCAGCCACCGGGTCGAGGTCGGTGGACACGGTCGGTCTCGGCAAGAGGTCGGTGATCTCGAGGTCCCGAGGATCGGTCGAGGTCGACTCACCGGCGAGCACCGTGTCGATGTCGGGCATGATCCGGAGCGCAACATCGACCCAAAGGCACTGGTCGAGCACCTGACGAGCGAGGCGAGCGCCACCTTCGGACACGATGACCTGGTCGATACGGTGATGCTCGATCAGTTCGGGAAGCTCGTTCAGCGGGCCAACCACTGGTAGGCCGGCGAGCCGTTTGAATCCGGCGCCGGCGTTGACCGACACGAAACCGACGACCTCGGTCGGCTGGGCCGCGTGGGCGGCGTAGCGGGCGAAGTCCGCCGCCGAACGCCCCGTGCCGATGATGAGGCTGCGCTGCGGCCCCTCTTCACCGTATTCACGCCGGAACGAGAAGAGGCGGGACCGAAATCGGACGAGACCCATGCCGAACAGGGCAAGGAGGCCACCCCAGATAACCGTTCCCAGCGGCACCGGGCCGATCTGATCGAACAGCGCCCGGTACGCCATCACGAGGGTGAGGTTCACAGACGTGGCAATGACGGTTGACACGGCGACGAGCTTCGCCTCCGCGATCGATGCGTACTCCCATACGTGCCCGTAAGAACCAAAGACGATATTGAAGAAGATGTGGACAGCGATGGCGATCGGAAGGAACGTGAATAGCGAGCCGAACAGGCCGGACGGTACGCCACCGGCCTGGTCGAGGTACCGCAATTCGAGCGCCGCGAGGTACGCAAGGCTGATCAGGAACGCATCGATGATAGCGAACGACATGTCGGCTCTGAAGTGAGCTGCGCCCCTGGCGAGTCGCAATCGCCAAGTGTTCGCCCCCGCAGAATGAGTGCCCTGGCTCATTCTCTCCACAGATTGCCTCCCTTAAGTCCCCCCGGGACACGAATCCCAGTGTCAAATTCCGTGTTTCAACGTGACGAAGGGACCGTCATGCCCGGACACCCTGGCTGGCCCCCAAACATGCGATGTGACCCCCCGGTCCTGGCCGAGAATAGCCACTCTCGGTGCACAATTGAAGGGGTCTGGTCAGGAACCTCCCCAATATCGGTCTATCTGCGGAAATATAGGTCGGAAGACCCATCTGGACGGTCTCAGACAGGGTGGCTTTGAACACCGAGGGTGATAGGTTGGATGGGCTAGTACCCAAGGGGGGTACCGGGCGCACACCAACAACGTCAGACATTCACTATGGGCACAGTCAGGGAGGTTCCCAATGAGAGTTCTCGTAACCGGAGGTGCCGGATTCTTGGGCCGGCACGTGGCACAGCATTTCGGGGAGGCCGGGCACGAGGTCGCGATCTTCGATCAGGCTGCTTCGGACATGGAGTTCGAGAGCATCGTCGGCGATCTCGTCAACGCCAACGACGTGAAGGCGGCCGTTGCCGACAAGGACGTGGTCGTGCACATCGGGGCGATCGGCGATGTCTATCTGGCCGGGGAACAGCCGGCGCTGGCATCGTCGGTCAACGTGACCGGTTCGGCGAACATCGCAGAAGCTGCGCTCGCCGGGGGTGCCAAGGTCGTCTACGCCTCGACGTGGGAGGTCTACGGCGAGCCCGAGTACGAGCCAATGGACGAGAACCACCCGACCAACCCAGACCACCCATACAACATCACGAAACTCGCCGGCGAGCGCATTCTGATGGCGGCGGGCCATCTGCGCGGGCTCCCGATCGTTGCCCTTCGTCTCGGCACCGCATTCGGGTCGGGCCTCCGGCCAAACTCCGTCTTCCGGATCTTCATAGACAAGGCCCGTGCCGGCGAACCGATCACGATCCAGGGCGACGGGGCCCAGGGACGCCAATTCACGCACGCATCGGATATCGCGCGGGCGTTCCTGTTGGCTGCTGAATCCGACATCACAGGAGTGGCGCTCAACACCATTGCACCGGACACGACGTCGATCAAGTCGCTCGCCGAGATGGTCGTCGAGCGCTTCCCGACCGAACTGACGTTCGGTGCTCCGCGACCTGGCGACGTGCCGCCTGCGCTCGTTTCCGCCAGGAAAGCGTCTGAAGTGCTCGGATGGAGAGCAGAGGTGCCGTTTGAAGCCGGTCTGGACGAACTCGTCCGCGACGTCGTCGCCAACGGCTGATCACGGAGATGTTGCTGCGCCGGAGTCCGCTCGCAGCGCGAGTCCCGCTCGCATTCTCGGCCGTACGCCACGCGCTGATCGACCAGACTTGGGCGACCACGCGAGATATGCCATGAAGCCGACCATCCTCATCTTCATCAAAGGTCTCGGGATCGGAGGCGCCGAACGCCTCATCTCCGATGGCGCCGAGTTCTGGGACCGTGACCGCTTCGACTACCGCGTGGCCTACGTGCTGCCCTGGAAGAACCAGGTCGTGCCCGACCTCGATGCGTTCGGTGTGTCGGTTCGATGCATCGGCACCGATAATGGCATGCGGCCCTCGGTCGTACCGAGGCTGCGCCGCCTCATCCGGGATTGGGACGTCGATCTCGTTCACGCCCACCTGCCAACCACCGGCGTTCTCGCCCGCCTGTTCGCCCGGGTACCTGTGGTCTATACGGAACACAACATGGAATCCTCCTACCGGGCGCCAACCCGCCAGCTCAACCGGTGGACATACAGCCGCAACGCTGCAGTCACCGCTGTCTCCGAGGCCGTGGCCGAGAGCCTCGAGGGGTTTCCGGGACCACCTGTGCGCGTGGTTGAGAACGGCGTTTCCGCCCGGTTGCGGCCGCCAGAGGCCGCTGCGGCCCGCGACGAGCTTGGCATATCCAGCAGCGATCCGCTCGTTTGCCACGTGGGAAACATCCGACCGCACAAGGGCCACAGCAACCTCATTGCGGCGGCGGCCATCCTCAAGGACCGCATTCCCAACCTGACGATCGTCTCGATCGGCGGCGAGAAACACGCTGGCGACCTTGCGCGAATTCAAGCCGAGGCGGCGCACGCCGGTGTCGCCGATGTGCTTCGCTTCCTCGGACGCAAGACCGGAACCGAGGCACGAGCCTTCATGGAGGCTGCCAATGTCTACGTGAATCCTGCTGATTTCGAGGGTCTCCCCGTATCGATCCTCGAGGCCATGGCACTGGGACGTGCCGTCGTCGCGACCAATGTCGGCGGCGTCCCCAGCGTCATCACCCACGAGACCGGGGTGCTTGTGCCGCCCAAGGATCCGCGCGCGCTCGCCGATGCGACGGCCGACCTCCTCACAGATTCCGAACGAGCAGGAGCGTTGGGCAAGTCGGCCAAGGCCCTGGCGGAAGGCTCATACGGGCTGGATCGGATGGTCGGACGGCTCGAGGCGATCTATACCGAGGTTCTCGCATGACCGACACGCTCAACATCCGCGAGTTCGCCGACAATGACCTCGACGAAGTACTCGAAGTGTTCCGGGCCGCACTCGGCGAGAACCCGCTCCTCAGGCGAACCCCCGAGCTGTTTGCGTGGAAACACCTCACGAACCCGTTCGGGCGCTCGATCATCCTCGTTGCCGAGGAAGCGGGCCGTATCGCCGGAGTGCGAGCTTTCATGCGGTGGGAGCTGGATACTCGGGACGGGATACGCCTCCGCTGCGTGCGGGCGGTTGATACTGCGACGCATCCCGGCTTCCTGCGCCGGGGAATCTTCAAGCGCCTGACTATGGAGGCGCTCGACGTCGCGGCCGGCGACGGGGTCGATTTGGTGTTCAACACGCCCAATCCCAAGTCCGGCGCCGGCTATATGAAAATGGGCTGGTCCGAAGTCGGCCCGATCGGGATCATGGTCCGTCCGCGGCCAGGCATTCTGTGGGGCTCGGGCGATGCCGACGCGCTGCCGGATCCCGACGACTTCGTTCGCCGGAACATGCCAGCCGCACCCGTCCAGATACCCGACCGCCACCCGATCGGCCTGCGCACGCCTCGTACCCCCGAGTATCTGGCGTGGCGTTTCGTCAACCACCCGACGGCCCGCTATTCAATGGTGGAGTCCGGCGGCACGGTGGCCTATCTGCGCCCGAACCATCGGGGGCCGCGCCGCGAGCTCGTGGTGTCCGATGTGCTCGGGCCGGCGCCACGAGCCGCCATCAGAGCGTCGGCGGCCGCATGCAAAGCCGACTATCTAGCCGCCTGGTTCTCCTCGGGATCACCCGAACGGTCTGCCGCAACCCGCGCCAGAATCATCCCGGTTCCGAAGGTGAGCGCGCTGACGCTGGTGTGCCGGCCATTGCGGGAACTTCCCGTCGATCCAGCGGAGTTGCCATCATGGGACTTCGCGCTGGGTGACCTGGAGTTGTTGTGAGCGTGACGAGGTGAGGAACGACAACGCCATCATCTGGGTGAGCATCTTCATCGTGGTCGCGTCGCTCGCAACGCTCTACTTCTTCGAGTTCGAGCTGCAAGACATCATCATCGCGGTGCTCGCCTTCGTGCTCATCACGAAGATCGGTCGGGGGATGACCAAAGACGCCGACCGATCGTGGATGGGTTGGGTGATCCCGCTTGCGTTCATGGTCAAGCTCATCGGCGCGACGTTCCGCCATTACACGGTCACCGTCGTCTACAACTCGGGCGACGCGCTGACCTACTACGGGTTCGCAGAGAATGCGATCCACGCGTGGCGCAGCCTGGAACTCCCGATCTCCGAGGGACGGAGCCAGGGCACACGGTTCATCGAAGTTCTCACCAGCCTCGTGTTCGCGCCGTACTTCCCCACCATCCTCGGCGGCTTCATCATGTTCGCCACGATCGCGTTCATGGGTCAGATGCTGTTCTACGCGACGTTCCGGCGGGCCATGCCGCATCGCCGGCTCAAGGCCTACGGCCTCTCCATGTTCTTCTTGCCTTCATTGTTCTTCTGGCCGTCGAGCATTGGAAAAGAGTCGGTACTCATGTTCTTCATCGGCCTCACGGTGTACGGCGCGACGCTGATGTACGAGGGCAAGTGGCTGGCATCGATGCCGCTCGTGGCAGCGGGCATGATCCTGACGGCTGCGGTCCGGCCTCACGTCGCTGCGCTCTTGGCCGGGGCACTGGTTCTGTCGCTCATATTCGGCCGCATGCCGAAGATACGCGGCGGAACGGTTGCCCGGTTCCTCCTCATCGCCGTGGCAATGGCCAGCCTCTTCGCCGCCGCGAGCGCAGTCACCGCGCGCTTCGGTGTCGGCCTGAACGCGGAAGAGGTTCAGGAGTTCACGGACCAGGTCGAGGGCCAGACCGAACAAGGTGGTTCGTCGTTCGACGCCGAGACCGTGACAAGCCCAACGCAGCTGCCGGCAGCCACACTTCGTGTCCTCTTCCGACCGCTCATCCACGAGGCTCACAACTTGCAGGCGCAGCTGTCGTCGGTAGAGAGCACGATTTTGCTCGCGATGACGTTGATCGCGCTGCCGCGCATCGTTCGGAACATCCGGATGGTCCGGATGTATCCGTATCTCGCGTTCAGCCTGTTCTTCACGGGCGGCTTCGTGATCGCGTTCAGCTCGATCGGCAACGCAGGCATCCTGTCGCGCCAGCGGGTGCAGGTGATCCCATTCTTCCTGGTTCTCTTCTTCGGGCTCACGGTGAATCGCCGGGCGCTGGTAGAGGACGGTGAGACGGGCCTCGAACGCCAAGAGCCGGAACCGCCGAAACCCCCGATCTTGGTCGGGCCGTACCGGTAGCGCGAGGAAACCGCCGTCGGTTTGGTGGCGCTGCCAACCCTCTTGGCCTCCAGGCGCCGGCCTCCGGCTGCCTGCCTCCGGCGGCGGGGGCTGATCGCGCTCGCTCCCCCACGCTGGCCGGGCTAGCGTCGGTGGCGATGATTCGTATCGCAGTCCTCGACGATTATCAAGAGGTGGCGCCCGGTCTCGCGGATTGGGAGAGCCTCGACGCACAGGTCGAATTCTTTTCGGATCATCTGCCCGGGGCTTCCGCCCTCATCGACCGGCTGTCGCCGTTCGAGGTCATCGTGGCAATGCGGGAGCGAACGCCGTTTCCCCGGTCGCTGCTGGCGGCGCTGCCCAACCTGCGGCTGCTCGTGACCACCGGCATGCGGAACGCAACTATCGACCTAAAGGCCGCCGGGGACCTGGACATCACGGTCTGCGGCACGGCGTCGACGCCCCACTCGACGACCGAACTCACGATGGCGTTCATCCACATGCTCTCCCGTCGGCTGTTTTCCCAGATTGACGCGATGCGTCGGGGCGCATGGCAAGTAGGCCTCGGAAGGGACCTGCACGGGTCGGTGCTCGGGGTCATCGGGCTCGGGCGCCTCGGCTCCCGGGTTGCGGCGCTCGGGCTCGCGTACGGAATGGAGGTCATTGCGTGGAGCGAGAATCTGACCGCCGATCGCTGCGCCGAAGTCGGCGTCCGGCAGGCCGGCAAGGTCGAGCTGCTCGGACGATCGGACTTCGTCACGCTGCATCTCAAGCTCGGCCCGCGATCCTGGGGTGTGATCGGCAGGCCCGAGCTCGCGCTCATGAAGCCGACGGCATACCTCATCAATACATCACGAGGCCAACTGGTCGACACCACTGCACTCCTCGACGCCGTGCGGTCGGGCTTGATCGCCGGGGCCGGACTCGATGTCTTCGACGAGGAGCCGCTCCCGTCAGACGATCCACTTCGCCGCGAACCGAGGATCCTGCTCACCCCGCACATCGGGTACGTTACCGAGCAGACCTACCGAGTCTTCTACCCCGAAGCGGTTGAAGACATCTCCGCATGGATGTCCGGCCATCCCATCCGGGTCCTCGACTGAGTTCTCATCAGGGGCCGAACATGCCAAGATCGACGAGTCCGTTGCGCAGCGTCGTGCGCTGCGCCGCGAGGAACGCCCGGGTTTCGGCGGCGTCGAGATACGTCGGTGTCCACCGATGGGCGGCGATGGACTCGCGCCAGCTTTCCGTACCCACTGTGGCGTGCACAGCACGATCCCATGCACCGATCTCGGCGTCGCTGAGTCCGGGTGGCGCAACGAGGCCGCGCCAGGTACCGATGACACAGTCGACGCCCGCTTCCGCCCATGTCGGCGCGTGGTCAAACGGCGTCGAGAGCCGCGCGCCGGAGGACGTCGCGATCGCTCGCAACGAGCCGACCCCGAGCTCCTCGACCGCGCTCGCCGCCGAGACGACGGCGAGATCCGCGCCCCCTGCGAGAACGTCCGCTACGGCGTAACGGGCCGAGTCGTACACCTTCGGCTCCACCAGCAACGGGTCACCGCCTCCATGCCGGATGACTGCTCCGAGTGCCATGTGATTGATGTTGCCGCGAGCGACCGCGAGCGCGACCGTCACCTGATTCGAGATAATGGCATCGAGCAGCTGTTGAGGGGTTGCGATCGGGGATCTCGCAGCGACAACAAACGCGAGATGCTCGGTGCACAGCTGGGCGATCGGCGTCAAATCGCGATGATCGATGTCCGCGACTCCGAGCAGTTTGTTGGTGATGATGGTCGGCGAACTGATCGCCGCGACGTCGGCGTCGCCGCGGCGCCCTGCGAGGGCGTCCCAGGCCTCTCCTCCGCCCCGTCCGGGAATGTTCGTGACCGTGACATCCTCGCCCCAGGCCGCGGCGAAGGCTCGCGCCGCACGGTCCTGGCCACCTCCGGCCGGTGTCCCCGCCAGAATCTCAGTCACATCCTTCTGTCCTCCCCGTAACGGCGCCCGCAGAGCCGAAGCGGCCGAACGTGGCTGTGGGTCCGAAAGCGGTTCTCGGCAGGATCAATGTCGGCGTCTCGAGATCGCACGCGGGCGGGCCGGCCAGCGGATTCGGCGCCATGTCGCAGTGGAGGGCACCGGTTCCCGAGAGCGGGATACGTCATTGCGCGTCAACTCTGAGAAAGCCGGCTTGACGGGCGATGATGAGGAGAGCGGCGACGACGGCCAGCAGCAGGAGCACCGCGCCCAGGCCGCCGATCCAGCGGTCCGCGGCGACAACGATGACAACGATCAGCCCCTGGAGCAGAACAGCCCTGAGAGCTACTTGCTTGACGTCAATACCGCGGTCGCGTAGCTGGTCGTACACGTGGCTGCGATCACCCTCGAACAGCGGACGGTCGTTGAGCTTGCGGCGGATGAAGGTCACTGCGAGGTCGAGGACGAACACGCCAAGCAGACCCATTGCGATCCAGACCGCCACATCAACCATCGGGCCCTGAGCTCCGCCCTGCTCGATTTGGCGATTGTCGTCCGGTAATCCGGCATGCGCCCGCAGAATCCCATAGGCCAGCAGCACCGCGACCGTATATGCCCCGTTGTCGCCAAGGAACACCCGTGCCGGATTCCAATTGAGCACCAGAAACCCGAGAACGGCTGCAGCGAGAACCAGCCCGAAGGAGCCGTCGTATCCTCGCGCTTCACTCAACCAGGCAATCCCCAGCGCAGCGACGATGGCCGTCGACGCCACCAGACCGTCCAACCCATCGAACAGATTGACCGCATTGATTGCCACGACGACCAGGAGTGTGCCCACCAGAAGCCCCCACCAGCCGCGCACGCCCACGTCGGCTTGGGTGACAAGCACAACCGCGGCGCCGACCTCGACGACCAGCCGGATCTTCGGTTCGAGGTCGAGCTTGTCGTCGGCCAGGCCCAGCAGCAGCACGATGCCGGACGCGAACGCAAGCCCGACGTCATAGCGGTCGAGCATGGCCAGCGCAGTGTG
>Ga0224512_10005235_pt1 | contig 10752 bp, 8 predicted proteins | sample SF_May12_sed_USG_4_FD_169103 | JGI IMG/M metagenome (GOLD analysis project Ga0224512, IMG submission 169103) | Sediment microbial communities from San Francisco Bay, California, United States - SF_May12_sed_USGS_13 | ecosystem: Environmental > Aquatic > Marine > Sediment | place: USA: California...
GAGGTCGTCGACCATTCGTAACACGAACGGGGTGATCGCCGTATCGGGGATCTCGACGGTCGGAAGCAGGCTCGTGTGGATCAAAGGGGTTCTCCGGTCGCGTCCGCCGATCATATGCCGAACTCTCGATCCGCGCCGCGGCGTGGTGGGTGCCGCAGCCGAGGACCGACGGCCAAGCCCGCGGGCCGGTGACTTCGACATCCGCCATGCCCGGCCTCAGCGGTCGTCGATAGAGTCGGCCGTACCATGAAGCTGGCGTTGAGTGTCGGGTATTGGGGGATCGGTCCACCCCGAGGTGCGGCCGAGCTCGTGCAGCTCGCCGAGCGGCTCGGGTTCGATTCCGTCTGGACCGCCGAGGCGTACGGGTCGGATGCGCTGACCCCGCTGGCATGGTGGGGGAGCGCGACCGAGCGGATCAAGCTCGGCACCGGGATCATGCAGATGTCGGCCCGGACTCCGGCTGCAACGGCCATGGCTGCGATGACCATGGATCACTTGAGCGGTGGCCGATTCATCCTGGGCCTGGGTGTCTCAGGGCCGCAGGTCGTCGAAGGTTGGTACGGCCGGCCCTATTCCCAACCGCTGGCACGCAGCCGCGAGTACATCGCAATCGTGCGGTCGGTGATCAGGCGGGATGGCCCGGTGACCTACCAGGGCGCCCACCATCGTCTGCCATTCGACGGTGGCACCGGGCTCGGCAAACCGCTCAAGTCCACCGTCCACCCCCTCCGAAAGGACCTCCCGATCTATCTCGCCGCCGAGGGCCCGAAGAACGTCGCCCTGGCGGCGGAGCTGTGCGACGGTTGGCTGCCGTTCTGGTTCTCTCCGAAGTCGGACGGGTTCTACCGGAAGGCGCTGTCGCAAGGGTTCGAACGGGCAGGGAAGACCGGTGACGGCTTCGAGGTCGTCTGCCCCGCACCCGTGGTCGTCGACGAGGACATCGAACGCGCCGCCGACCGTGTGAGGCCCTTGCTGGCGCTCTATGTCGGCGGCATGGGCGCGAAGGGAGCCAACTTCCACTTCGAGGTGCTCGCCAGGATGGGATGGGAATCCGTGTGCGCACAGGTCCAGGACCTCTACCTCGACGGGCGCAAGCAGGCGGCGGCGGCCGCGATCCCGATCGAGATGGTCTCGGACGTTGCGCTGATCGGTCCGCTCGAGCGGGTCCGCGACGAACTGGAGAAATGGGACGAATCTGTCGTCACGACACTGGCGATCTCCGGCCCGCCACAACTCCTCGAGACGATGGCCGAACTCGTCGGGTTCTCCCACTCGGCCTGAAGCCAGGGTTCGGCCCGGCGGCCTCACGCTCGGTGCTCGCTCGCCGTTGCTCGCGATGCGCTCGATGTCGTTCCCCGGCCCAGGGGCCCCGTCAAACGCTCGATGTGCTCCACACGCCTCTGGGTTCGTGCGTGGCACGCTCGCACCGGGGTAGGGCGGCCCTCTGCTCTTCGAAGTCGTGTTGCGCGTCCAGGTGGGCCGGCCGGAGGCTTCGAGCCGCTCGACGCAATGCGTTGCCGGGCGTCGGGGAGGCCGCCAGGCGGGTCCGGAGATCGAGCCGCGGGAACGCGAGGTGCTCTACGAAGTCGCCAGTAGCTGATCGACGGGTGCGAAGTCGTCGGTGAGGGGCGCCGCGCCGTCGACGAAGGCCTCTAGGGCTCCACCGGTGAGCACGACGACCTCGAGATCCAGCGCGGCGGCGGCGGCGACGATTCGATCGGCCTGGATCGGCTGCTTCGAGGCGACCAGCATGAAGTTCCCCCCGATCTCGAAACGTTCAGGAACCGTCACGAGTGCGGTCTCCGGGAACACACTCGAAGCGGTTGCGACCTCCGCGCGGAGGAACTCGAATGCTCCATGATCGATGAGGTTCATGACATAGAGGCCGTCTTCGGTCAGGGAGGCGAAGATCTCGCCGAGAAACTCGACCGTGGTGAGATGCCAGGGGACGGCAAGCCCCCCGAAGGCATCGCCGACCACCACGTCGAAGCCGCCACCGGCTCGGGTCAGGGACACGCGGGCATCGCCGACGATCGTTCGCTCGACCGGAGCCGGTTCCAGACGGGCATCCACGAAGTCGACGAGCGCTCCATCCAACTCGAGAACGACGTTTCGCGAGCCCGGCCTGGTGGCGGTCAGCCACGTCGGGAGCGAGAAGCCTCCACCGCCCACGTGGAGCGCATCGACGGGCCCGTCGGTCATGGCTTCGATGGCCGATGCGAACATCCGGATCGACGAGAAGCGCAGGTTGGTCGGCTCGACCTTGTCGACATAGGCGTGGGTCACGGTGTCGAGCACGAGAAAGGAAGCGTCCGGGTTGTCCGGGTCGGCGATCTCGGAGGCGCAGAAGTATGCGGTCTCGACGTCACAGGGACTCTGGACGGCCGACGTCAGGATGGAACCCGCCACGAGTCCGATCAGTCCGACGCTGCTGAGGACCTGACTCTCGGGTCGATGCCGCAGCCACAATCCGAGACCGACGAGAGCCGTTACAACGGCGACGACGAGCACGGTCACCGAGGTGGGCAGCGTGGCAACGAGGACGAATCCGCTCGTGAACGTGCCGAACAACGCTCCGGCCGTGCCGAGCGCCGAGATCCTGCCTACCGTGGCGCCTGTTCTGTCGAGGTCGTCGAGGATGATCTTGACGATGATCGGCGGCGTGGCGGAGAGCACGGCGGTCGCCGGCAGGATGGAGATGGCCGTCAGCGCAATGAGACCGGCGATTCCCTCGGTGCCCATCGAGGGTCCGAGGAGCCGGGCCAACGGCACGGTCGAAGCGGCGAGTGCCCCTCCGAGGATCAGTACCGGGCCGACCAAGGTCACGGGCGCCGACGTTCGATCGGCGTACCTGCCCCCGAGCCAGGTTCCGAACGCGATCCCACCGAGTACGACGCCGATGATCGCGGTGAACGTCTCCAGCGTCACCCCGGCGTACGGTGCCAGCAGTCGTCCAGCCAGGATTTCGAGGACCAGCACGGCCGCCGACGTGAAAAACACCAGTGCTCCGGCGAACTTCGACGACATCGGGGCATTGTCGCCGGTCGTGTGTCCCCCGCGAAATCACCGGTGCACGCGGGTATGGGTCTCGAGGCCCGTGACGAATGGTGGAACAACTCCTCCGAGGTGAGGTACCGTGATCGTCGTGGCCGACCGCTTTTCCGGGAAGCTGACGCTTCCCGAGCAGGATGTCGTGGCGGTGGACCTGGAGATATCGCCCGACGCGTTGACGCTGCGCGCAGACAGCGTCCTGATCGGGACGTGGCCGATCAAGTACTGCCGCGTCTCCAAGTTGGACGCGTCCACCTACCGCATCAGTGTCGATGGCGAGGTCGTCTCGTTCGAACCCGACGACACGCGCCAGTTCGCCATCGTCGCCGCTCAACGATTCAAGGCGTCGAGCCTCGCGGACCGCATCAATGTCGTTCGGACCGTCGATGCTCCCGCCGAGGATCAGGACGAGGAAGAGTCCGTGGCGAAGGCAGGTCCTCCGGTCGACCTGTCGGTCCTGAAGTCACCGATCCTCGGGGTTCTCGCGGTTGTGGTCGTCGTCGTGTTCGCCGGCGTGTGGCTGGTGAATGCCGTCTTCGCCGATGAGCCCGTGACGACCACCCCGGTCTCGCTCGAAGGGACCTCGCCGAGTGCGGCGGTGCCGCCGACCAGCGCCTTCGATCTCGAGCCGTCGCTGCTCGTCGTCGAGTGGAATCGCGTGGCGCGGGAGTTCGGGTCCGACTTGCTGATTCGTGATGCCCTGCCCCGCGGATCGTTCGACACGCAACTGGCACCGCTCATCTCTCTGCAGGGCACGACCGACGACGAGGGTGACGTCCGATCGCTCGTGGTGGTGGCCGATCCATCGGGGGACGTCGACAGCGACCAGGCAACGATCGCGACCTGGGGTATCGCTCTCACGGTCGCCGATCCGAGCCTCACCGAACGGGATCGGAGGGACATTCTCGCCGAGATGGGGCTCGACGTCCGGTTCCCTCAGCTGGGCGGCCTCGACGGCGAGACGACCCGCAACGGCATTCGTTACACGATGAAGTTCTTCGAGTCGTTCTCCTCGGTCCTGTTGACGATCGCTCCGGAGGCCTGACACCGACCTCCGCTTGCAAATGTGAGCGTGGCTGAATACGGTGAAGACCACCGAGGCCCATTCATCGGGCCCCTGCAGCGAAGTCCGCTGCACATTCCCCCAACCCTGCGGAGGTTCCTTCCGTGCGCGCAATTGCGTCATATCTCGCCGGGCTCGGCATCCTGGCATCCCTGATGTTCGTCGGTGGTGCCTGGACGTCACCCTCGGCGGCCGATCTCACATCGATCTCGGTGCATCCTGTTCACGCCTCGTTTGCATTGGCAGACGAGTTCTCCGCCGTGGTGAGCACCACGACCACGACGACGGCCGTGTTGCCTCCCGGCTGTGCGATACCCCGGGTCGGCGCACAGTGTGCGCCGACGGTCGTTGCCGGTGGCCTCGAGTTTCCCGAGCCCGAGGAGCCCGTCGAACCCCGGGTCGTTCGGAGTCAGCCGCCTGCTCCGGCACCCCGAAGGCTCGCTCCGCGGAACGTCGAGGTCTGGCGCCCACTGGTCGAAGCCCACTTCGCTCCTGCCGACGTCGCCAGGGCACTCGCGGTGATCAGTTGCGAGTCCTCAGGCGACCCGGACGCCAAGAATCCTCGATCATCGGCCAGCGGGCTGTTTCAGCACCTCGGACGGTTCTGGCCGGAACGGAGCGTGAAGGCCGGTCTCCCCGGTGTCGACATCTTCGACCCCTCGGCGAACGTTGCCGTCGCAGCCTGGCTCGTCTACGAGGGCGGCGGCTGGTCACACTGGAACCCGAGCCGTCACTGCTGGGGTTGAGATCGGTTCGATCGGCCCATTTTTTGGTGTCATTCAAGATGTCCACTCGCGAGGCCGACATACTGTGACATGCATCCACTCGAGAAACGGCGAGAGATGAGCGGAACATTCCCCGGGCGAATCGTGCTCGTGGAAGGTGACGAGGTCGACGTCGACCTCCAGATAGCGTCTGACAAGATCAGGCTGGCGACCCCGTTCGCCGAGATCGGACTCTGGGATCGCGACTCCATCCACTTCGAGCGAACCTCCACGGGCGGCTACGAGCTGTCCGTTGCCGACGACGTCGTGACGTTCTATCCGGCCGACGTCGAGGCGTTTGACGACGCGGTCGACGACCTGCTCGATGAGGCCGAGGAACCGGTCGAGGAGGCGCCGATTCCGGCGGTCTCGCTCGTGACGGCTCCCCTCGACGCCGACACTGCGCCCGATCGAGCGGAACCGTCGCCCGACCCGGTGTCATCAGACCCGGTGTCGACCGACCCTGACGCCGACGATGAGCCGGCGGCCCGGTTCGGGCCCTCCTCGCGGGAGCGACTCGCTGCGGCGATGAGCGGCTTCCGACAGCGGCAGGTGGACGAGTCGTCGGAGACCGAGTCGACCGACGATGCGGGCAGCGATGTGCCCCCAGCTCGCACGTCCTCACCCGGATTCGTGATTCCCGGCGATGACGATTACGGCCGTCCGACCGGTGAGGAACACGAAGGCGCCCATCGGGCCATCCACTTCGACGAGGACCTCGAAGACGACACCGTTGCCGACCAGATCCTGGAGAGCGCGAGGTCGCTACGGAGTGCACGTTCGCTGTCCTTCGACAGGGCCAAGCTGAAGAAGATCGGAATCGCTGCGATCGCGATCGCCGCTGCGATCGGACTGGTGTTCGCCATACCCGTGGTGATCGGCTTCTTCTCCGGCTCCGACGAGGCGACGCCGGCAACCGCACCTCAGACGACGGTCCCGGTGACCACACCTCAGGCCACGACCCCGGCCACGACGGATGCCACCGTCGTGGATCCGACGGTTGCCGTCGAGCCACTCGCCTTCGATCTCGCGTCCGATGCATTCGTCGAACGATGGAACGAGACCGCAGCCCGGGTGTCGCCCAATCTCAGGTTCCGTTCGTCGCTTCCCGCCAGTGACTTCGAGGTCGGCTTCACCGCCCACATCGCGATGATCGGCAGCTTTGCCGGGCCCGGGAGCGGCCTCGACGCCTACACGCTCGAGATCGACCCGACGGGCCCGTCGTCCTCCGACCAACTCGGCATCCAGGCGCTCGGCCTCGCAATCGCCGTCGCAGATCCCTCACTCGAGCCCGGCGAACGAGCGGCAGTGCTCGCCGAGATGGGGTTGAACATCAGGGATCCGCAACTCGGCGGTCTCAACGGGACGACCAGCCGGAACGGTGTGGTCTATCGACTCGTCTTCGACTCCGACGACTTCGTGTTGCGCCTGACGATCGCACCTCAGTCCCCGTAGCGGACAACGGTGCTTCCGTCCGGAGTCACCGTGTGGCTCTCGCCGTCGACGACGACCTCTATCGCCTCTGTCGAGGCGAGTGAAATCGACCCGTGACTCAGTCGGACCGAGAGTCGGGCGTCTCGTACCCGCACCTCGAACTGCATCTCCGACCACTCTGTCGGCATTCTCGGTTCGAACGAGATGGTACCTCGCACGTCTCGCATGCCTGCGAACCCGTAGACCAGTGCCATCCATACACCACCGGCCGAAGCCATGTGTACGCCGTCGGTGGTGTTCCCGGCGATGTCGCCGAGGTCCATGTAGAGCGCATGGTGGAAATGGCGCATCGCCGCCTTGTCGTATCCGAGTTCTGCCGACATGATCGCCTGGATGCATGCGCTCAACGATGAGTCCCCGGTGGTGAGTGGTTCGTAGAAGTCGAAATTGGCGCGTTTCAGCTCGTCGTTGAACTCCTCGCCGAGCAGGAAGTCCGCCAGAACGACGTCCGCCTGCTTGAGCACCTGGAATCGGTAGATCGTGAGCGGGTGGAAATGGAGGAGCAGGGGGTACTTCGACTCGGGCGTGTTCTCGAAGTCCCACGCCTCCTTCTGGAGGAAGTCGTCGTCCTGGGGGGTGATGCCGAGGTCCCGATCGTGTGGGATGTACATGGCATCAGCCGCGAGCCGCCAGTCGATGGTCTCTCCGTCCGCGATCCCCACCTTCCTGCGCAGCGCCTCCCAATGTTCCGGTGCCTCCGCCGACATCGACGATGCCACCTCGAAGGCGTAGCGGAGGTTCATACGCGCCATGGCGTTCGTGTAGGCGTTGTCGTCGACCAGCGCGGTGTACTCGTCGGGTCCCGTGACCCCGTGGATGTGGAAGTGGTCGGAGCGATAGAAGCCGAGGTCGTGCCAGAACTTCGCGGTCTCCAGGACGATCTCAGCCCCCATGTCCCACAGGAACTCACGATCGCCGGTCACCTCGACGTACTTGCGGATGGCGTAGACGATGTCGGCGTTGATGTGGTACTGGGCCGTTCCCGCCAGGAAGTAGGCAGAGGCCTCTTCTCCGTTGATGGTCCTCCAGGGGAACAGGATTCCGTCGTGTGACAGCGTGCGCGCCCGCGCCCTGGCGTGCTCCAGCATCGAGTACCGATGGGTCAGCACGCGCCGCGCCGCGTCGGGGTTCGTGTAGATGAGGAACGGCAGGATGTAGATCTCGGTGTCCCAGAAGTAGTGCCCGTCGTAGGCGTGCCCGGTCAGTCCCTTGGCAGGGATGCTCGTGTCCCGGAGGCAGGCCGAATTGGCGTAGAGCTGGAGCAGCGTCCACCGGATCGCCCGCTGGGTCTCGACATCGGCGCCTGTGACGACGATGTCGTTGTGCTCCCAGAATTCCGCCAGGATCCGTTCGTGATCGGCAGCCAGCCCGGGGAGTCCACGTTGCTTGGCTTGGTTGAGAATCCGGCCGATCTGTTGCCGGTCTTCGAGACCGGGCGAGTCACCGTTGGTTCCTGCTGCGACGAACTTGTCGATGGTGACTCCGGCATAGGGCGTTAGCCGCCACTCGAACTCGAACCCGAAGTTCATCGCAGACCGGTCGAGTGAGACGCTCGGTCTCGATCCGGAGAGCTGGTGGTCCATGCCCGAGAGCAGACCCATTCTCGAGTGCGCCGTCACCCAGCCCTGTACGAACCGCAGATCGTCCAGCGTTGCCGCCCTCGGCTCGAGTACACGCTGGCTGAACTGCTTGGCGAGGCGGGGGTCGTCGGGATGACCCGTCCCGACGAACTCGTCGAGCCGGTTGCGGAGTCTCGAGACCACCCGGACCTCGGCGGGCCGGTCGACGGAGACCTCGAGTCGGGTACCGATGAGATCCGCCACGTCGAGCGAGACGAATCGCAAGAACCGGAGATCCACGGTGACACCCGACTCCGTCCTCCAGGCGATGTCACGTTCCAGGAGTCCTCGCCGGATGTCGAGCCAGCGCCGACATCGAACGATCTCGACCGACGGGAGGTGGAAGACTTCACCGTCCACGGTGATCTCGATCAGCGTTCCATCCGGAATCGTGACCATCGTCTGGCCGACCTCGGCGAGCCCGTATGCACTCTCTGCGTGCGTGATCGGCCAGGTCTCGTGGAAGCCGTTGATGTAGGTTCCGATGATGTGGTGCGGGTCACCTTCGTCCAACGATCCCCTCACACCCAGCCGGCCATTGGTGAGCGCGAAGATCGTCTCGGTCAAGTAGAGGAAGTCCGGAGCGAACTGGTCCTCGAGCAGCACCCAGGGGTCGTCCGGGTAGATCTCCTCCGGCAGCTGAACGGGCGTCCGCTTCTTCATCGGGTCGAATGTAGTGAGCGAGCTTCGCGCACCCGTGCCGGCGCATTCGCGTCGTCTTGTGCCTCGTGGCCCCGGATCCGGGCTCCCGACACCGTCGATACAGTGCCTGAGATGAGATTGCTGGTCGTGGAGGACGAACCCGATCTGGCTGCTGCCATCGTGCGCGGCCTGTCCAGAGCCGGCCATGCGGTGGACGCCGCGACGTCCGTGGTGGATGCCGAACTCGCGGTGTCCTCGGTCGAGTACGACGTCGTCATCCTCGACTGGAACCTCCCTGACGGCCGTGGTGTCGATCTGTGCGCCCGGATGCGATCGGGGGAGATCGAGACATTCGGCTCTTTGGAGCCGAAGGTCCTGATGCTCACTGCACGCGACTCGGTCGAAGACCGTGTCGCCGGGCTCGACGCCGGCGCAGACGACTACCTGGTGAAGCCGTTCGCCTTCGCCGAGCTCGAGGCCAGGGTTCGTGCACTGCTCCGTCGAGACTCCGGCGGGAGCCCGGTCCTGTCTGCCGACGGCCTCGTTCTCGATCCCGCAGCGTTCAAGGCGACCAGGGACGGACGAGTCCTGCCGCTCACCGTCAAGGAGTTCGCCCTCCTGGAGTACTTCATGCGGAACCGGGGTGAAGTGCTCAGCCAGGAGCGACTGCTCGAACACGTGTGGGATGAGATGGCCGACCCGTTCACGAACACCGTCCGCGTCACGGTGTCGAATCTCAGGAAGAAGCTGGGTGAGCCTCAGGTGATCGAGACGGTTCCAGGACGCGGCTACGTGCTCCGCTGATTTACTCTCCGCTTACCGGTCGGCCGATACCGTTCTCTTCGATGCAACTTCCTCCCGTCACACGTTCTCTGAGGTTTCGGCTCTCGGGCATGACTTCGGCATTGGTGTTCAGCGTGGCCGGTCTGGCGCTCGCCGGTTTCTACTTCGTGACCTTGCGGACCGTGCAGTCGTTGACCGTGACCGGAAGCAGGCTGCAGGCCGTACTGATCGATGGAGAGGTCGGGCTTCGACTCACCCAGGTGGAGATGCGGACGATCGAGAGTCTGTTCAAGGAATTCGTGCTCAACCAGCTCGCCGTGTGGACGATCGGGATCCTGCTCGTCCTGTTCGGCTTGTCGCTGCTCGTGGGCTGGGTCGTGGCGAGCCGATCACTCCGGCCGATCGACGAGATCACTTCGGTCGCAAGAGACATCCAGGCGACCGATCTCGACCGGCGTATCGGCCTCGAAGGTCCCGACGACGAGCTGACCCGCCTGGCCAACACCTTCGACGCCATGCTGGATCGGCTCTCCGGGTCCTTTCGCTCACAGCAACGCTTCCTGGCGCACACCTCACACGATCTCCGAACGCCGCTGGCTGTCATCCGGTCGAACCTCGAGGTCATCTCCAACGATCCCGACGCCACCGTCGAGGACTGGCGACAGACCGGCGAGGTGGTGGAACGTGCGGCCGATCGCATCTCGGTGATGGTCGACGATCTTCTCGCCGTTGCCCGCCAGGAGCTGGCCGGTGCGACACTGACGTCGATCGACCCCGCGGAGATCGTCACCGAGCTCGTATCCGATCTCGGCCCTGCGGCGCGAGCGGACGGCGTCGTGATCGAAGCCGACCTCCCAGACGAGCCCGTCACCGTGATGGCCGATCCCGACATGCTCCGTCGAGCGATCGGGAATCTGGTCGACAACGCTGTGCGCGAGAGCCAAGAGGGGGGCAGCGTTTCGGTCGCCCTTCGTCGTGAAGGCGAATGGACGTATCTCGGGGTGCTCGATCGCGGGCCCGGAATCGACGTCGACCTGGCGTTGAACGGAGATCACGGAGACGGGGGCATGGGCCTGGGCATCGTCCGACAGATCGTGGCCATGCACGCCGGGCGTCTCTCCGCCGTGGTGCGGCCCGAGGGCGGCTCGGTTCTCTCGATCGCCGTACCGGACCGTTCGGATCCTTCCGCCTCGCCGCGAGACGGGGAGCGTTTACTGGAGCTTTACCGCTGGAGCGGTATCCATCATGCAGGTTTGCCGACGCACGACACGAGGTAATGACCGATGACCATGTATGACCCATCTCCCGAACAACCCCGCAAGGCGGGACGTATCGC
>Ga0224512_10005236_pt1 | contig 10751 bp, 11 predicted proteins | sample SF_May12_sed_USG_4_FD_169103 | JGI IMG/M metagenome (GOLD analysis project Ga0224512, IMG submission 169103) | Sediment microbial communities from San Francisco Bay, California, United States - SF_May12_sed_USGS_13 | ecosystem: Environmental > Aquatic > Marine > Sediment | place: USA...
GAGGGTGGCATTGTGCTGCACGACCTCGGTAGCACCAACGGAACATACGTCAACGGACGCCGGGTCGGCTCTCCGATCGCTCTCAGCAAAGGCGACGCGATCCAGATCGGCAAGACAATCATGGAGGTTCGATGACCTTCACGTGGGCAACCGGATCGCATCGCGGCCGGATCCGGGAGAACAACGAAGACTCCGTTTTCCCAGAGACCAGCGGCAGGAACGACGGTCCGTTGGTAGTCGCGGTTGCCGACGGGATGGGCGGCCATGTAGGAGGAGAAGTTGCCAGCAGGTTGGCCATCGACGCCCTGGCCACAGAGACCAACCTGCCGATCGCTCAACGCGTGTCCGTCGCCAACGACCGCATCATGGCGGAGGTCGCCGACAAGGCGGAGTTGCGAGGCATGGGCACGACCTTGACGGCGGCGGAACTTTCGGCGGCATCGCTCGTTATCGCGCACGTAGGAGACAGTCGGGCGTACCTCTTGCGCAACGGGATATTCGAACAACTCACCAATGACCACTCGGTCGTCGCGGAATATCTGCGGGCGGGAAGCATCCGGCCTGAGGACGTTGCCACCCATCCGCAGCGGAGCATGCTGACCAGAGCACTTGGCCTCTATCCGAACGTGGAAGTAGACGTTATCGAGACCAGGGCGCGCAACGGCGACCGGGTGTTGATCTGCTCGGATGGCCTGACCTCCATGGTCCCGGATCAGCGAATCGCCGGAGTTCTCGGCCGCAGCACCCCGGAGGAGGCAGTGTGGACGTTGATCGAAATGGCCAACCAGGCAGGCGGGCACGACAACATCTCTGTGGTCGTCGTTGATGTGGGTTCGTGACCAGAAACGCTGAAGCTGCGCTGCTGGTCGGCGCGGCCATCGTCGCCGCGTTCGGTGTGGCTCTGGTAAACCTCTCCCGGGGCGAGGGAATCGACGCACAGGTTGCTCTCACTTTCGTGGTCATAGTGGCGTCGTTCGGTGGTTTTCACCTTGCCGTCCGGCAGTGGTCACCCGAAGCCAGCCCCTATCTCCTGCCCCTGGCGGCCATGCTGACCGCGGTCGGTTTTGTTGAGGTCTACCGACTCGACCGCGAGCGTGCCTCTCTGCAGCGGTGGTGGATTCTCATCGCCGCCGTGCTGGCTGTATCTCTTCTGCTGGCCATCCGTCGCACCGGCTTGGCGCCCCTCCGTCGCTATCGGTACGTGTTCCTGCTGTCTGGACTGCTGTTGCTGCTTCTCCCACTCCTCCCAACCGATTGGGGGTTCCCGGTGCGTGGGTTTGAACAGAATGGTTCGCGCCTGTGGATCCGGTTCGAGGCCGGCCCACTCCGATTGCAGTTCCAACCCGGCGAGCTTGCCAAGTTGGTTCTCGCCACGTTTCTTGCCTCCTATCTCAGTGAGCGACAGGCGGTGCTCGGTGTTCAGAGTCGCCCACTGGGCCGCTACCGGTTGCCCGAGTTGCGGCAGCTCGCCCCCCTGGTGATCGCCTGGGCAGCCAGCTTTGTCGTACTCGTATACCAACGCGACCTTGGCGCCTCGATGCTGCTATTCGCCCTGTTCATTGCCATGCTCTACGCGGCCACGGGCCGCGTCGTCTACCTCACCAGCGGAGGGTTCCTCTTCGGAGCCGGCGCGTTCGCAGCCTGGCTGTCCTTCACGCACGTCCAGCGACGGGTCAGTGCCTGGTTGGACCCTTTTGCCGACTTTTCCGACACCGGATACCAGATCGCGCAGAGTCTGTTCGCATTCGGTAGTGGGAGTCTGTCTGGATCCGGACTGGGATTGGGAACGCCCGACCGGATCCCCAACGCATCAACCGACTTCATCTTCGCCGCCGTCGGAGAGGAACTTGGGCTGGCGGGCAGCGTGGCCGTCATCGCAACGTTTGCTCTGCTGGTAGCCGTGGGGTTCGGGATTTCGATCCGTTCCCGCGACACTTTTCGTAAGCTCCTGGCCGGTGGCCTAGCGTTCGTGCTCGGCCTGCAGACCTTTCTCATCATCGGTGGTGTCATGCGCTTGCTTCCGCTCACCGGCATCACCCTTCCGTTCATGTCCTATGGCGGATCCTCCCTGGTGGCCAACTTCTTGCTGCTGGCTCTGCTCGCCCGAATCTCCCACGAGGAGCGGGCATGAATCAGCCGCTGCGCCGCCTGGCCGCCGCTCTCTTCGTTGCGTTCGCAGTGCTGATTCTCGATGTGACCTATCTGCAGGTGATCGCCGGACCGCGCTATCGGGACGATGACCGCAATCCGCGAGTCATTGCCAGCCGTACCGGGAAAGAGCGGGGATTGATTCTGTCGGCGGATGAGCAGGTCTTGGCGGAGTCGATTCCCGATCCCAACGACCCGCAAAGGTTTAGCCGCTCGTATCCCGAGGGAGAGCTGTACGCACATCTCGTTGGCTTCTCATCGTTGAACTTCGGTGACGACGGCCTTGAACTCGTGTACGCCGGGGATCTCCGGTCGAAGCGGGACCTGACCATGTCCGACCTTCTGAGCGCTTTGCTGGGAGGCGATCTCCGTCCGAAGAGCATCCAGCTGACCATCGACCACCGTCTTCAACAAGTTGTCCACTCGGCCCTGGGAGATCAGCGTGGTTCGGTGGTCGCGATCCGACCCGACACCGGAGAGGTGCTGGCCATGGTATCGAACCCCTCCTTCGACCCGAACCTGTTTCTGGGCGGCGAGGCTATCGCTACCCGTGAGCTTCTCCTGGCCGACCCGTCCGAACCGCTTGCCAACCGATCGACGAATCGCACCTACCCGCCAGGATCGACTTTCAAGGTGCTCGTAACTGCGGCCGCGATCGAGTCGGGAACCGCCGGCCCGGACACCCTGCTACCGGACCCGCTGGAGCTCGAATTGCCCGGCACTATTGAGGTCATTCGCAATTTCGATCGCCAAACCTGCGGAGTTGGCACCGAGGTGAGCCTCCAGACCGCCTTTCGCCGGTCCTGTAATACCGCGTTCGGGTGGCTCGGACTGCAGCTAGGAGCCGAGGCTCTGACGGTGGAAGCTGAAGCGTTTGGCTTCAATCAGGTCACACCGTTTGAGATTCCGATATTGAATTCCTTCTTCCCGCAGCCCTCACAATTCTCCAATGATCTGCCCGCCGTGGCACAGAGCGCCATCGGGCAGAGGGACGTCCGGGCCACCCCCTTCGAGATGGCGCTGGTCGCCGCCGCGATCGCCAACGACGGGATCATCATGCAACCGATGCTGGTGTCCCATATCTTCGATGCCGAGGGCAAAGTGATTTCTGAGACGGAGCCGGAGTTGCTTCAGCGGGCCACATCTCCCTCCACCGCGGCCATCATCTCGGACCTCATGGAGCGAGTGGTTGCGTCCGGCACGGGAACCCGCGCCACCGTTCCGAACGTTCGTGTGGCGGGAAAGACCGGCACGGCCGAAACCGGCATTGGCCCTCCCCACGTGTGGTTCATTGGTTTCGCGCCTGTTGAACAACCAACCATCGCGCTTGCCGTCCTCGTCGAATCGGGGGGGGAAGCGGGTGAGAACGCGACGGGTGGGTCGGTGGCCGCGCCCATCGCCCAGGAAATACTTGCCTATTGGGTTCAGAACAATGGATAAACCCCCCCTACAATCGCCAGGGATGGAATCCACGCGCACGCTCGCCGACCGCTACGAATTACTCGGCCATATCGCCCGGGGCGGTATGGCCGACGTATACGAGGCCCGCGATACTCTGCTGGGTCGCCGCGTGGCCGTCAAGGTGCTTCATAGTCAATTCAGTTCCGACGAGGCCTTCGTCAAGCGCTTCCGGCGAGAAGCCCAGGCATCCGCCAATCTCAGCCACCCGAACATCGTCGGTATCTACGACTGGGGCCAGGAAGGATCCACCTACTTCATTGTCATGGAGTTGATCGAGGGAAAATCCCTACGTGACGTGCTCCGCGAAGAGGGCCCGCTCCTGCCACGGCGGGCAATCGAGATCAGTGCAGAGGTGGCGGCGGCATTGAGCGTCGCCCATCGATCGGGCCTCGTTCACCGTGACATCAAGCCCGGCAACATGCTCCTCACCCCCGACGGAACAGTCAAGGTGACCGACTTCGGCATCGCCCGGGCCTGGGATGACTCTTCAGAGCTAACCAAAACGGGCTCGGTTATCGGCACGGCCACCTACTTCAGTCCGGAACAAGCGCAGGGAGCACCTGCCGACGAGCGATCGGACATCTACGCCCTGGGGGTCGTCATGTACGAAATGCTCACCGGTCGGCCGCCATTCTCGGGCGAAAACCCGGTGGCGGTCGCCTACCAGCACGTTTCATCTCTGGCGGCGCAACCGTCGCTCGACAACCCGGACGTGCCGCCCACCTTGGACGGCATCGTCATGCGCGCCCTCGACAAGGATCCGGAGCTTCGCTATCAAACTGCCGATGATCTGCGGCAAGCTCTGCTCCTCTTCCTGCGAGGCGAAACGCCGCCATTGGTGCCGTCCGCGGGGGCACCCACCCAACTGATCCAGCCGTCACCCGTCCCGCCCCCCACCGCCACACCCGACGAGATCTACCGCCAGGTCGCCCCGCCCGAACCGAGCAGCAGTCAACTTCCCTTCATCATCGCCACTTTCGCACTGGTGGTTGCGCTCGGAGTCGGGATCTTTCTGCTTTTGCGTGCTCTAGCTCCAGGCTCGCCTGATCCGACCCTCATCGTGATCCCCAACGTGGCAGGCATGACCCAGGCTGAGGCACTCCTCGAGCTTCAACAACTAGGGTTCAACGTCATCCCCGAGCCCAACGCCAGCGAGGAGGTTGAGGAAGGACGGGTCATCGGCACCAAGCCGCCGGCCGGCGATGAGGCTGAGGACGGGGCGTTCATCATCGTCTACGTATCGCTCGGCGCTGAGGCCTTCCCGGTTCCTCCCGTGATCGGCCAGGATCTGGTTCGAGCCACGGAACTGATCGAGAAGGCGGGCCTGGTGCTTGGCACCGTTGAGCAGATACCGGACGAGGAAGCACCGGCCGGCGAAGTCATCTCCCAGGATCCGCCCGCCGGCGAGGATGCTGCCCGCGGTACCGCAGTCAACCTGGTTGTTTCGACGGGCCTCGAGGAATTTCCCATTCCCGACGACTTGACCGGGCGTTCGGAGGGCGACGCCGGATTCATTCTCGGCAACCTGGGACTCACGGTGGTCTTCGACACCGAGTTCTCAACGGAGATCCTCAAGGGCTTCGTCGTCAGAACCGATCCGGCCGCCGGCGCAACGGTCAACAAAGGTGACCTGGTAACCGTGTACGTTTCAGATGGCCCCGAACCGGTTGTGATACCGAGCCTCATCGGGACAACTGTGGACCAGGCAGGTGCCGCCCTTGAGGCGCTCGGTCTCAACATCCGAGTCAATGCCACGACGATCGAGGTCTCCGCCGAACGGGACGGTCTGATCGCCGAGCAATTCCCCGCAGCCGACGTCGAGGTCGACCCCGGGAGCACGGTCTCGGTGACCCTGGGCAAGGCCCCCGTGCCTACGACCACGACCGCCGCGCCTTAGCGCTGTTGACCGGCGCAAGAAGAAACCAGGCGCTCCTCGATTGGTACGGAGCGAACCGGCGTGAGCTTCCCTGGCGAGCCAACCATGAACCCTGGCCGATTCTGATCAGTGAGATAATGCTTCAACAGACCCAAGCCGCCCGCGTCGTACCGTTCTTCGAACGCTTCATGGCTCGTTATCCCACGCCGGCGGCGATCGCACAAGCCCCGGCCGCCGAGGTGCTTGCCTTGTGGTCCGGTCTGGGGTACAACCGGCGGGCTATCCGGCTCCAGGAAGCCGCTCGTCGGATCGCCGGAAACGGTTGGCCCCCCGACACGGCGGGTTTACAAGCTCTACCGGGCATCGGTCCCTACACCGCGGCGGCCGTTGCGTGCTTTGCCTACGGGGAGCAGGTTCCAACCACGGACACGAACCTCCGACGAGTGCTGAGCCGCTGGTTGGGCCGCCCTCTGAGGGGCCCAGAGCTGGCCGAAGTGGCCCGAGGGGAGCTGCCCTCGGGTCGGGCTGCCGACTGGAACCAGGCTCTGATGGACCTGGGCGCGGGAATCTGCAGGCCCGTCGAACCATCCTGTGGGGAATGCCCGGTGGAGGATTGGTGTGCGGGACCGGAGACCTATGTCGCCCCGCCTTCGCAGGGGCGGTTTAGGGGTTCCCGGCGAGAAGCCAGGGGCGCTGTTGTCCGCGGGCTCGTGGCGCGGGGCGCCTCAACCCTGACGGAGCTATCCGCGACAACCGATCTGGATAAACGGCAAGTGTCCACCGCCCTCAAAACGTTGTCTGACGAGGGGATGGTCGAAGAATCCGCCGACGGCGTTTTCCGGCTGCCAGGGTCGTGATCAGCCGGCAAGAAAGTTTGCCAGGAGCGCCTTTCCCTCCACGGTGAGAATGCTCTCGGGGTGAAACTGGACGCCGACCACGGGATACTCGCGATGACGGACCCCCTGTACGACTCCCTCTTCGCTCCAGGCGCATTCCTCCAATTCGGCGGGTATCCGAGAGGCGGCCAGAGAGTGGTAGCGGGTCGCCGTAAATGGGTTACTGAGGCCGGCGAAGACTCCCGCCCCATCGTGGGTGATTTCCGACGTCTTGCCGTGCCGTATCTCCGGTGCCGGATCGACTGCTCCCCCGTAGGCGATGACCACGGCCTGATGGCCAAGGCACACACCCAGTGTGGGGACGCTCGGTCCGAGTACCTCGATGTATTCAATCGAATAGCCGGCGGCCTCGGGACGGCCCGGACCGGGCGAGATCACCAGACGATCTGGGTCGAGCAGCTTCGCCTCGGCGGGCGCCAGTGCGTCGTTGCGAACCACGAGCGGCTCGGCTCCCAACTCGCCCAGGTACTGGACGAGATTGAACGTGAAGGAGTCATAGTTGTCGAGGACGAGCACTCTCATGGGGCGGTGAGCCTACCTCGTTGAGGGACTGACAGGTCCAACACTCTCGACTACTCTTGCCGCCATGCCAAAATCCAAGGTCCGAAAGAAGAAGAACCGACCTGGGCGCCCCACTCCCCCTTCGACGCCCGCTTCCAAGGTCAAAGGCGCCTCGCCTACCTGGTATGTGGTAACCATGTTCGGCTTGATGGGTCTCGGAGTCGTTTTGGTGGTGCTGAACTACGTGCTTACCAACACGTTTGGTGGGTGGGGACTGTGGGTTGGACTACTCGGTATCGCCGCCGGCTTCCTGATGACGACCAACTACCGGTAGTGGCATTCTCCCTGTTCTGAACGTCGTTTCTGACGTCTCGAACAGAATTACACGCGTGTAGTTTTCCCCAGACATGTCAACACCCTGTGGATCACGTGCCACCGTGCCAGGTGAGGGTCATCTCTTCTCGGCAATGCTTGGGAGGATCAGTCTCGGTGACCGAGGCAGCTGTGACGATCAGCTCAGTCCCACAGACCGAACACCGATAGTGGTGCTCGACCTCGATGATCTCTCCGGGATCTATCACGGGAGGGGGCGTGGCCAGCATGATGAGGATCTTCCGGATCACCCAGAAGATGGTCACTCCGATAGCAACGGCGATGAATATGTCGGTCACGGATCGCAGCGTACCCGGAACCCGCTACTGCTCAGATCCTCTCGATGATCAGAGCGTTCGCCATGCCGCCCCCCTCGCACATGGCTTGCAGCCCGTAGCGACCTCCGGACCGCTCGAGTTCGTGCACCAGCGTGGTCAGCAGTTTTGCGCCGCTGCAGCCGAGTGGGTGCCCCAGTGCGATGGCACCGCCGTTGACGTTGGTCCGCTCCCACAAGCCCGCATCGTCGCCGGGCATCTCACGCCTCCAGGCAGCCACTACGGACGAAAAGGCCTCGTTGATCTCGAACAGGTCGATGTCATCGATGGTCAGACCGGCCCGATCCAGAACCTTGTGAGTGGCCGGAATAGGACCAGTCAACATCATCACCGGGTCCACGCCGGCCAGCGCAAAGCTCACGAATCGCGCCCGGGGTCGCAAACCCAGAGCCTGAGCCTTCTGCTCACTCATGATCAACACCGCAGCCGACCCATCGGATATCTGCGAAGAGTTCCCGGCGGTGATTACTCCATCCGGTTTGAAGGCAGGCTTGAGTGAAGCCAGTTTCTCCAACGAGGTTTCCCAGCGGATCCCCTCGTCTACGGTCATCAGCTCTTCGGCGCCGTCAACCGTCACGGGAACAGGAGCGATCTGGCCATCGAAACGACCTTCTTTGGTGGCCTGAGCCGCCCTCTGGTGCGAACCGAGGGACAAAACATCGAGCTCTTCCCGGCCGATTCCCCACTTATCGGCCACCATCTCGGCGCTCACGCCCTGCGGCACGAGACTGTAGTCGTACCGCTCGAGCATTCTTGGTCCAAACGGCACTCCCGGTCCTTGCTGTGCGGTGACCAACATCGGGACCCTAGTCATCGACTCAACCCCAGCGGCAATAGCGATTTCGTAGACGCCCGCCATCACTCCCTGAGCAGCGAAGTGGGCTGCCTGCTGGCTCGACCCACACTGGCGGTCGATCGTCGTGCCGGGTACTTCCTCGGGAAATCCCGCTGCGAGCGCCGCGTTGCGCCCGATGTTGACGCCCTGCTCCCCGGTCTGGGAGACGCATCCCATGATCACGTCGTCGATCAAGCCCGGGTCAAGACCGTTGCGCTCGGTGAGGGCGGCCAGGGTATGAGCAGCGAGATCGGTGGCGTGCCACTCCTTCAGCTTGCCATTCCGTTTGCCGGTTGGAGTCCGTACAGCGTCGACGATGACTGCGGTCTGCATGCAATGCTCCTTGTGGTGTCTGGCGCAAATCGTAGGGGTCTTTCGACCCTCCGGCTGCCCGGACCGGCTATCTCCGTGGAGATGATCGGACTTGAACCGACGACCCCCTGCTTGCAAAGCAGGTGCTCTTCCAACTGAGCTACATCCCCGTGTGAGCCTCATCATATCCGGGCAACGGGGTGTGAATCGTTAGTCGATGGCGTCAAAAGTGGACATAACGGTCTCAAAGACGATTTCGAGATCGACGAGGTCTTTGGTGCTGAAGGTGACGATGTAAACCGTACCGGGTCCAAACACGTAGTACTGGACCGTCTTGTGTGTGAAGCCCGTTTCCGGGGGTAGACCGTAACTCACCCTGATGGCGGCGCCCATCGGGACTTCGACCAGGTCGACGGCCGCGTCGACCACGCCGATCTGTTCGAGTTGTTCGGTCAAAACCGAGAGGATCACTTCGGGGTCATCCAGCGGACCACGGTCGGCAGAGAGAATATTGAGGTTGGTGACGAAGTCATCATTCTGATGCTCAAAGTCATAGGCGAGAAGAAGCCCTCCCTGGCCGATGATGGCCTGACCTTCGTCGCTGACGAGCTCCGACGCGGCCGGAATCGCAGCAAGACCTTCCGCCAACAGCTCTTCCCATCCTTCCCGGGTGAGATCGACGGTTACCCACGAATCTGGCAGAGCCAACCGGATGTTCTCCCCTTCGATCTCCACTGGTTCATAGCCATTGGGAACCTCAACCTCCGTCGTGGTCGTTGTCGAAGCGGTCGTTGTCGTGGTGGTTGTCGTGACGGGCGGGGCGCTGGTCGAGGTGACATCTGGTTCTGCATTGCAGGCGGCGGTAAGCAAGGTAATGATCACCAGGGTGATGGCCCGTTCTCGCACTCCATCACGGTACCAAGCGCGGCCCGGGGGTCGCGAGGCAGCTCCGTTCGAACAAGCATGTCGATCGCTTCGGATCGGCGATCGTCGGTTTCCACGACTGCCGCGATCCACACCAAATCACGCCCCTCATACCGGGTGCTTCAAATGTCATGGTCCAAAACTCACCGGCTCTGGTCGCTCAACTGGCTTGCTACCATAACGCTCTCATTTGGGCCCATAGCTCAGCCTGGTTAGAGCGCATCCCTGATAAGGATGAGGCCCCTGGTTCAAGTCCAGGTGGGCCCACCGACAAACCCCCTGCGTGCAGGGGGCGGCCACAGGATGGGCCCGGTTCTGGAAGGGTCGTCTCGATCTTGACGCGCTCGGCTGGGAAGTGACCGCAATGCTCGGTCACATCGAGATCGCCGATGAGCGCCACGCCGGCGCTACCAGCCAGGCCTTTAGCCTGTGGGAACAGCATTGGCCCGACGATGTCTTGACGTCGATCCCTGGCCTTGGCCCGGTTTGCGCATCCGCGATTCGGGGCTGGTGGGGAACCGCCACCCAGTTCCCCTCTGCCAAAGCCGCGGTCGCCCACGCCGGGTTGAACCCGTCGGTGTGGTCCTCAGGGCTGACCGCGACGCCCTCACGCAAGATCACCAAACAAGGACCATCCGAGCTGCGCCTGGCCCTCTACCAAGCCGCCAACGTCGCCCGCCGCGGTGATCCCCAACTCGCCGAGTTCTACCGGCGGCTCATGGTCGAACGAGGCCACAACCACATCTCAGCCACCACCGCCATCGCCCGCAAATTGGCCTGCCGGGCCTGGGCAATCGCCACCAGCGGCCGTCCCTACCAACCCCGCGACCTCAACGGCAACCCCATCACCATCGACCAGGCCGCAACACTCGCTGTCGAGCTCACCGTCCCAGACCAGACCCGTTCCCGCCGCCGAGGCCACACCCGAAGAGGCCGACTCGGCATCAGCTGACACCAATCGAGGGTGGCACATAACGCGCTCTCCTGCTGTATCCGTGGGTGGTTTGGAGAGGGTTGACGCGGTTGCACCCTGTCTGCTCCTAGGTTTCGCGCTGTCTAACGGCTCAAAACCATGGGGAGCAGAACAGGGT
>Ga0224512_10005237_pt1 | contig 10750 bp, 7 predicted proteins | sample SF_May12_sed_USG_4_FD_169103 | JGI IMG/M metagenome (GOLD analysis project Ga0224512, IMG submission 169103) | Sediment microbial communities from San Francisco Bay, California, United States - SF_May12_sed_USGS_13 | ecosystem: Environmental > Aquatic > Marine > Sediment | place: USA: California...
TAGTGGTGCTAGACGTTGTCGTTGTCGTTGTCGGAGGGGCTGTAGCCGCGGTTGCGGCCGTTGTTGTTGTCGTGGTCGGCGGGGCGCTTGTCGTCGTGCTTGTTGACGTGGTGGTGGTGGTCGTCGTTGTTGTCGGGTTCTGGGCAACGAACACCGCGTACGCGGCCGACATGATCGCTTCAGTGTCCGCAGCTGCTTCTCTGACCTCGACCTTGGTATCCGCACCTGCCTCCTGGACGTCCCCGTCAAGCGGATGGAGCACCATCATGCCGGTGATCGCAGCGTCTGCATCGGCAGCGAGGAGTTCGATCTCTCCGGCCGCGGTCATGAGTTCGGATTGCGCCTGGGCGCGGTCCGGTCCGGTTGCCAGAAAGTCGAGGTACGCGTCGGCCCGGTCGCCTATGGCGTTTGTCGCATCGTCGGCGATCTGTTCGATCTGCTCTACGGCTCCATCCGTCGCGCGTGCATCCGGCGCCGCCAGAAACGACGCCGCGAGCCACAGTCCGGCCACGGTCACGATCCCAAGCCAGCTGCGGCCGTGCGCGTGTTGCCACTCCACTGGGCATGCTATCGACCTCTCCGCTCGAGGCTTGAGCGTGCCGCGCACTCAATCCGGACGCATTTGCCCTTCTCACGGCCTTCGGGAGGCTCAGGTTTCGGGGCGTCGGGGTCGATCCATCACTGTGAGCTGGAAAGCAACAACGGACCGCCTGCGAGGTGGTGGCCCGACCGCGCTGGTAGCCGCGCTCGCAATTGTGACGCTTGCGACCGGATCCGCACTATTCGCTGAGAGCGATCAGGCCCGGCGCGCCATCGACACGGCCTATTCTCTGCAACGGTCCGAGGAAACGCTCGTTGCCATGACCGCGTTGCGCGGTTCCCTGGCGGTATCTCTCTTGGCGGGCGACGCGTGGGCCAACGACAGATTGTCGGAGACGGAGCGAAACGCGGCTGTCGGAGATCTGACCGCGATCTCGGCCGGACTCTCGGCCCGTGTGGAGCAACTGGCCGGAACGCACGGCGCACTCGAGCCCGTGGTCACGCTTGCGAGTGACGTGCGTGATTCGGTCGACGCCGTCGCGGATTCCGTTCGGTCGGGCGAGCTCGATGCAGCACAGAGTGTCGCTGAACGTGAAACGATCATCTCTCTCGAGCGACTCGAGGCCGAAGTCGGGGTGCATCGAGCGAACTTGCTGACGCAACTCGAGCAAGAGCGAGGGAGAGCAGGCACGTCCGCTCGGGCAGCCAGCGTCGTCGTCACCCTCGTCGTGCCGGCAGTCGCCCTGACCGCGTACCGTCGAATGCAGAAGCGTCGAGAGCGAAGCCGGGAGCTCCATCTCGCGTTGCTGCATCAGGAGGAACAAGCGGCCCTGAAAGACCAGATGATCGCCAACCTCAGCCACCAGCTCCGCACCCCGCTCACCGGCATCTATGGAATGGCCGCCGCGATGCTCGAATACGGCTTCGACGACGCCGATTTCAGCGCGGATGCCACCCATGCGATCTTCGCAGAAGCGGACGACCTGTCACGGATGGTCGATGACCTGCTCGTTGCCACGAAGCTCGACACTTCCGAGATCGCGGTCGTGCCACAAGAACTCGATCCACGAACGCTCATTGACGAGGTGGTCGCGGCGAGCCGAACGCCTGAGCCCATTGTCGTCGACTGCGTGGCAGGGCTGGTCGCGGCTGACCGAGTACGACTGCGTCAGGTATTACGGAATCTGATCTCGAACGCCATCACGTTCGGAGACGGTGACCGGCAAGTCGAGGGCGTGATCGAAGGCGACCGGTACCGCATCAGCATCATCGACCACGGAGCCGGCATGCCGCCGGAGAGTGAAGATCGCATGTTCACCAGATTCATGCATTCGGTGTCAGGTCACGTCGCGACAGGGTCGATGGGCCTCGGCCTGGCAATCGCCGCTGAACTGAGCGAGCTGATGGGTCTCGACCTGGCGTACCGGCGTGAGGCCGGCGTCACCGCGTTCGACCTCGTATTGCCGGTGGTGGCAGTTCGAGAGCCCGCTCCCGACCGGGATCCCATCAGCTCGGGTGACCCCTGGTTCGAGAGCACCAGCGCGTCTGCATGATCTCCCCCGGGCTCTCCAGCGGTGAGCCCGCCTGCCCTCACCGGATGCTCAGCCGCGGCGGAGAGGCGCGGCCATCGGTTCGGTGGGGCGCAGCGGCTTCCAGCGACCGGCGACATGCCGTGACGGCACGGATCTGTTCGGACGTCAGATGGCCTACGCGTTTGTCCGCGCGCCAGGGGTTCCGGCCGAGGCGCTGGCTGTTTATCTGACAGCTCTCCGCAGCTCTCCACAGCTGCCCCGTGATCGCCTCGTGATCCGACACGATCTGACCCGTGTTTCAGCCTGCCACGCGGGTCACGACACGCTGGGGTCAAACACCACCCGCGGGTCTCATCTGCCGCGTAGTGTCCGAAGTGTGTCATTGGTTGAGGAGGTTCTGTGCGCCGGTATCCGCTCGTCGGTCGTTTGCTCGTTACGTTCACTCTGCTCGCTGCAATGCTGCCAATCGGTGCTGCGCCTGCGGCCGGGGTTCCCGGCGGGGCGTCGACCGTATTCATCAATGAGATCCACTACGACAACACCGGCGCCGACGTCGGCGAGTTCGTGGAGGTGGCCGGCCCGGCTGGAACCGACCTCGGGGGCTGGTCGCTGGTCTTCTACAACGGCAATGGAGGCGCGCCGTACGCGACCGTCGACATGTCCGGGGTGCTCACAGACCAGAGCGGAGGGTACGGCACAGCTGCTTTCGATCGCGCCGGCATCCAGAACGGCTCCCCAGATGGTGTGGCGCTCGTCAACGGTTCGACATTGGTCCAGTTCCTGTCCTATGAAGGCACGTTCGCAGCGGTCGATGGCCCCGCCAGCGGCCAGATCTCCACGGATATCAGGGTGAGCGAGCCCAGTACGACTCTCATTGGCGAATCTCTGCAACTCACCGGGACGGGTCTGCTCGCGGGCGAGTTCTTCTGGACCGGTCCGACACTTGAATCGCCCGGCAGCCCCAACCCTGGTCAGTCTTTTGGCACTCCCCCGGCTCCGGCCGTGGTCATCAACGAGATCGATTACGACCAGCCCGGCACGGACACGGCAGAGTTCATCGAGCTCAAAAACACCGGCTCAGTCGTTGTGGATTTGACTGGCTGGTCCCTCGATTTCGTCAACGGCAACGGTGGCAGCTTGTACAACAACAGCCCGGTTGCATTGCCGACTGCCAGCCTGGCGCCCGGCGACTACTTCGTCATCTGTGCCAACCCAACGACTACACCGGATTGCGATTTCGACGTGTCGCCTGACACCAACCTGATTCAAAACGGAGCGCCGGACGCTGTCGGACTGCGTGACGCCGGCGGAAGTCTCGCCGATACCGTCAGCTACGAGGGCGACACCGTCGCGCCGTACACTGAGGGTTCCGGGGTCGGACTGGAGGACACCGCCGGACCCGGCGATGGCAACAAGAGCATCTCGCGTGTACCGGACGGAGCGGACACCGATCAGAACGACGTCGACTTCGCCCTCGTCTGTGGGACGCCTGGCGCAAGTAACGTCGACACGACAACCGACTGCGTGCCCGAGCCCAGCCCGTGCGCAGCCGGAGCGGTGCCTATCTCCGCGATCCAGGGCAGCGGCGACGTGACGCCCTGCGACGGGGAAACGGTCACGATCGAAGGCGTGGTCGTGGGCGACTACGAAGGGCCAAGCCCCGCGCTGCGCGGGTTCTACGTCCAGGAGCAGGATCCCGACCAGGACGGCGACCCACTCACGTCGGAAGGCATCTTCGTCTTCCACGGGAATGAGGACACGGTCGCGCTCGGCGACCTCGTCGAGGTGACCGGTGTCGTCGGCGAGTTCCAGGGTCAGACCCAGATCGGGTTCCCCGCCACCCTGAAGGTCGTCTCGTCTGCCAACGCCGTGACTCCCGCGACAATCACGCTCCCGTTGGCCTCCGCTGACAGCTTGGAGGCGGTCGAGGGGATGCTCGTGGAAGCACCCCAGACGCTGTTCGTCACGGAATTCTTCCAGCTCGGTCGCTTCGGCCAGGTCGTGGTGTCGTCCGGTGACCGGCTCGATCAGCCGACGGCTGTGGCCGAACCCGGATCCGCGGCCAACGCCGTCCAGGCGGCGAACGACCTCAACCGTCTCATCATCGACGATGATCTGAACAACCAGAATCCCGATCCGATTCTGTTCGGCCGGGGCGGCAACGAACTGACCGCATCCAACACCTTGCGCGGTGGGGACACGGTGACCGGTGCGGTGGGTGTGCTCACCTACACGTGGGCGGGCAACTCCGCCTCGGGCAACGCGTACCGGTTGCGGCCGGTCGGCGATCTCTCCGACTCGGGCCTCGTGTCGGGCGGCGTGGTTCCGAACTTCTCCGCGGCCAACCCGCGCCCGTCGTCCGCGCCCGTCGTGGGCGGCAGCCTGCACGTGGCGAGTTTCAACGTCCTCAACTATTTCTCGACCATCGATACCGGGCCCGACATCTGCGGGCCCGGACAGAACGAAGACTGCCGCGGAGCGGACTCGGCGGAGGAACTGACTCGTCAACAAGACAAGCTGATGTCCGCGCTCATCCAGCTCGACGCCGACGTTGTCGGGCTCATGGAGTTGGAGAACACCCCGGGGGTCGACCCGGAGGGCGACATCGCTTCCCAACTCAACACCCGCGTCGGGAGCGGCGCGTACGCGGCGGTCGACGCGGCCGGCGTCGGCGGCGGGATCGTAGGTCTGGACGCGATTCGGGTCGGCATGATCTACCAGCCGGGCAGCGTGACGCCACTCGGCGATCCGGCGCTGCTGGATTTCGCGCTCGACCCGCTCGGAGAGGACCGCAGCCGCACCGCGGTCGCCCAGTCGTTCGTCGAGAACGGGACCGGCGAGGCGTTCACTGTCGTCGTGAACCATTTCAAGTCGAAGAGTGGGTCGGAGATCGACGACTCTGGGGGCAAATGTGCGCTGGATCCCGGATACGCCGATTGCGATCAGGGTGATGGTCAGGGCTTCTTCAATGCGACGCGCACCGCGCATGCTGCACAGCTTCGAGACTGGCTGGCAACTGACCCGACGGGGAGCGGTGATGCCGATGTACTGATCGTCGGTGACCTGAACTCGTACGCCATGGAGGACCCAATTGACGTGCTGGCGAACGCTGGGTACGTCGATCTCCTGGCGGGGCCTGATTCGTATTCGTTTGTTTTCGATGGACAGTGGGGATACCTCGACTACGTCCTGGCGTCTTCGAGCCTCGCCGGCGGCGTCACCGGCACGGCCGAGTACCACATCAATGCTGATGAGCCTCCGGTGCTGGACTACAACACCGCCTTCAAGAGCGCGAACCAGATCGAGATCCTCTACGCGCCCGACGAGTTCCGGACGTCAGATCACGATCCTGCGATCGTCGGCCTGGCCATGGGCTCCGGGTTCACCGCGGCCGCATCACCCGAAGAGCTGTGGCCGCCGAACCACAAACATGTCGGGGTTGCGGTGAGCGGATCGGATGGTGCCGGCGGCGCTCTCACTGCGGAGATCCTCGATGTGACGTCATCTGAGGCAGACTCGGGGTTGTCCGAAGGCGACGAGCCGGACGACATTGTCGTGACGACTCCAACCACGGTCGACCTGCGCGCTGAACGCTATTCGCAGGATGGGCGCATCTACACGATCTACCTGCGTCTCACCGACGGGAATCAGGTGGTCTTCACCACAACGGAGGTGGTCGTGCCGCACGACCGAGGCAACTGACTCGCCCGCAACCCGCCGGACGGTTGTACGGCCGGACAACGGCGAAAACCAAATTCCCACTTATTGTGGCGGAACCACTGATTGTGGTAATGTGCCGGACGACGGTCGGCGCGCGGTACCTACCCGGTCACGGGACCGCGCGGTAGCCACGGGAACTCTTGGGAAGAGTTGGGGGGTTGAGCTGCGGGCAGGGGTCGCCCGCAGCTCCTCGCGTCCGGACGCGTATCATCCATCGAATGCAGATCCGGCCGGCCTTTCCTGGCGAATACAAGCTGCTGGGAGACCTGGCCGCGGCCGCATACCTGCGCATACCCGGCATGTCGAAACACCCAGATCACATCGACGAGCTTCGCGACGTAGCGGCTCGAGCCGTGCACAACACGATTCTCGTCGCGCTCGTCGCCGATCGGCCGACGGGACTCGTGACTTACGTTCCCGATCACTCCGGCCCACTCGCAGAGTTCGATGACCCGCACGCCGCCGGGATCCGCGGCCTCGCGGTCGACCCGGCGTATCAGCGGCAAGGCATCGGACGGGCACTGACAGTCGCGTGTATCGATCTGGCACGACGAGACGGCAAGTCGCGGGTGATACTCCACACCACCGATGAACTCGTCGCCGCCCACGCCCTGTACCGGTCGATGGGGTTCGCCCGTGATCAGGCGCACGACTTCACGGGCGGCGGAGTCAAGCTCATGTCGTACGTATATTCTCTGCGTGACTGATCGCGGCCATCGCCACCTGCTGATCGGGTGGTGGACCTGGTTCAGAGGACACGGACGCCGTCTCGCTCTCCGAGCAAGGCGCCGTGGCCGGGCGAGATCTAGAGCGGTTGTACTGAGCCGCTGCCGTGATTCCCGACCGTCACGGAGCTCAGGTCCCTTGCCCGCCGACGGAGCGCATCACGCGGTCGTCGAAGACCCTCAGGCGGTCGCTTTCTCGAAGATCGCTCGCACGACACTGATCGGGTCCGCCTCGTCGGCCCGTTTGTCGTCCCGATACCGCTTCACACGTGCGAACCGCAGGGCCATCCTGCCGGGATAACGGGTGCTGGCCTGAATGCCGTCGAACGCGACTTCGACCACCTGTTCCGGCCTCACGTAGACGACATGGCCACGACGGTGCGTCTCGAGCTCGATGAATCGTTCGGTCTGCCATTCGAGCATTTCATCCGTCAGGCCCTTGAACGTCTTGCCGAGCATCACATATTCGCCGGTTGCCGGGTCGAACGCGCCGAGGTGCAGATTCGACAGCCATCCCGTGCGGCGCCCGTGGCCCCACTCGACTGCCAGCACGACCAGATCCAAGATGTGCGCTGGTTTGAGCTTCTGCCAGGCAGCACCTCGCCGGCCGGCGGCATACGCCGCGTCCAGTGACTTGATCATGACCCCCTCGTGGCCGGCCTCGAGAGCCTCGTCGAGAAAGCCCTGCGCACGTCCGAGGTCGGCCGTGACGAGCTGCGGGATTCTGAAGCGTTCTGGGACAGCCGACATGAGCCGTTCGAGTCGCCGTTGCGCTCCGTCATCGACTGTGTCGGTGCCGTTGAGATGCAAGATGTCGAAGAAGAACGGCGTGAGCGGGAGGTCAGCGCCATCGTCGGAATGGCGGCCGAACCGACCCATCGTCACCTGAAAGGGAAAGGGACGGCCGTTGTCCCGCAGCGCAATCACCTCGCCGTCGAGGACAAACTGCTTCGCCGGAAACCCGCGGACGATCTCAGCAACCTCAGGCGACCGATCGGTGACATCCTTCAGATTGCGGGTGAAAAGCCGCACGTTGTCGACGTTCCGGTGAACCTGCACCCGGACTCCGTCGAGTTTCCATTCGAAGATCGCAGTGCCGAGTTGATCCAGGGCACCCTCCAACGACTCCGCGGTCTTCGCGAGCATCGGCTGGAGCGGCCGGAACAGCTCGAGGCCTACATCGGCGAGACCCTCGACACCTTCAGTTATGGCGGTCTCTGCGACTTCGCGCAGATCGCCACGCAACATCTGCGCTCGACGGACATCAGCCGCTTTGACCTCGGCGGCTGCCGCGATCGCCTCGATCATCACACCGTCGAGGGCTCCGTGGCGCACCTCACCGAGGAACAATCTGGATATGAATTCCTGCTCGTCGCTGGTGGCGCGTCCATACACAGCGCGCAAGGCATCGAACTTCTCGATTTGCGAGCCCGGCCCGGAGATCGAATGAAGCTCGTCGGCCAGGCCATCGACGTTCTGGACGGTCAGGCTGGGACTCGGGGACGCTCCCACGTCCAAATCGCGGATCGTGGCAAAGCCGACGCCGACTTTTCCCTGGCGTAGCTCCCCGGTCAGAAACCCGACCACGATCGGTATTTCCGCTGGTTGTGCGGAGGAGAGCAGGTCTGCCAACCGGGCGACCTTGGCCTTCCGACCAGCAACCTCGGCGACGTCCCGCGACGCTGCAACTACGTCGGAGAGGAGCATGAAAGGACGAATGTACCCGACTCGCCGTCGGATCGGAACCCGCGCCCGACTTGGGCACAAGCATCGGGCAGCCCGCGGTTCGTGTGCGGTCCCTATGCGCTGACTCGCGCGGCAGCTACGCGCGAATGGGAGGCCGGTCGGACGCAGCCCCCTCTACCCTCTTGCGCTATGCGATTCGGAGTCTGCTATTACGCGGAACAATGGCCTCGGGATCGGCTCATAATCGACGCGAGGATGATGGCCGAAGTCGGGCTCAATCGGTCCGGCTGGCCGAGCTTGCGTTGTCGTCGTACGAGCCGGCCCGCGATGCGTTCGATTTCGAGTGGCTCGACCACGCCATCGAAACTGGGGCAGCACGGTCTCGAGGTTGTCATGGCCACGCCGACCGCGACACCGTCCGTTTGGCTCGCGCGGGAACCTGACCATCGACCATGCGGCTCTGCTAATCACCACCACCCGGTAGGAGGTTCCCGATTCGCGCCGTCAGGATCGGTTCAGTGGACGTTCGACGACGCCCGGCGATGAGTGGACTGGTCGCCTACGCCGTCGGCGACGGCAACCTGCGTCCTCGGGATGCGAACCTGGAAGGAGGTGAGGCCATTCCGGCGCGAGTACCGGAGATCACCTCCCATCATCTCGGCGAGCTGGCGGCTGATCGACAGCCCGATGCCCACCGATTCAGGCGATCGTTCCGGTGTCGCGATCCGCTCGAACAACGCGAATACGCGGTGCGTCTCACCCGCGGGGATGCCCTCACCATCATCGATCACGTCGATCGTGACGTGTGTCGGGGTCTCTCCAACCTGCACCTCGACCCGGTGGCCCCCGTAGCGGTGGGCATTGGTGAGCAGATTCCGGATGATCTGGCGGAAGCGGGCCGGATCACCGACGGCGTATCGTGGCCGACCCAGCTTCGCCGGCACCGCGATATCGCGGCCCTCGAAGTCAACGCTGCGCAACGTGGCGGTCACTTCGGCGTCGACATTGAACGCGTCGTGTATCACGCTCATCCGGCCAAGATCGGCGCGAGCGGCCACCAACAAATCCTCGACGAGGTACGCGACGTCCTGAGCCTCGCTGCACACAATGTGCAGCAGTTCAGCCCGCTCGGTCACTGACAGCTCACCACTGTCGGACTTGAGCAGTTCGGCATACCCGAGCACCGCCGTGAGCGGCGTTCTGATTTCGTGGCTCACCGACGCCAGGAATGGTGTCTTGGCGTCCACGAGGCGCTGCATCTCTCGTTCCCGGATGCGCTGCTCAGAGATGTCGTGAATTGTGAGCACCACGCGCGTGTAATCCGGGGCGCCGTTCGCCTCTGGCACGACCATTGTCAGCCGGGCATCGAACTGGCTTCCATCGAGCCGGGCCCAACGAACTCGACCACCGCCGAGCGCTCGCCGTTCCACACTGTTTCCAGCTGACGGGTCCAGGAAACATGAGAGCCCCGGTTGACGATTGCCGGGTCAATGTACCCAATGACCTCCTGCGCCGGTTTGCCGATGATCGCGATGCCGGCCGGATTGGCGGCTGTGATCCGGATCTGGGAGACCGCCAGCGCCAGCAGATCCGGGCGACCATCCAGGTACACGCGCAGGTCGTCGACGCCGTCGGTGCGCAACTCGTCCATCCACCCGACCACCAACGAGTAGTCCTGGGACATGGTCGGTGCCGGCGACTGATCGAACAACTCTCTAAAGGTGACGCCGCCCACATCGGCATCGCCGCGCTGTTCCTGACCTACGAGGTCGAGGAACCGCCGCCAGGCCGCCACGTCGACGGGCGGCGCATCGGTCCACATACCCGCGGCTGCGAGAGCTCTCGCGACAGACGGCGAGAGCGGATCCTCGATCGATGCGAGTGGAGGGGCTTGGCGGAAAGAGTCAGACATGCTGGGCGTTCGTTTGCACCGTATCGGCAACCGCGCCGGCGGGGTTGAGCCGACCGTGTCACTGGTTCACATCGGACTCACCGCAGCAACGCAACATCGTGGGAGTCGACCCGGGTTTCGTACCCGACTGAGAACTCGCTGGCATCATCCTGGGCCCGCAGATCTCGCACCCGATGCGCCTGGCCGGGAACGAGGCCAAACGATTCCCAGGACACCTGAAAACTCGGCCGTGCCATCCGGCCGAACCGCATACCATCTGACGTCATGGACGAGCTACGCATACGCGACCTCTTTACGCAAGGGAGCCGCCTCATCGGCCGGTTCGTCCGCCGCCATCCGATCAGCTATGCGCTCGCGGTGCTCGGCGCGGCGTTGTTCGTGTCATCGATCATTGCGTCGGCGCTGGTGATCGGACGCGTGACCGAAGAACTGATCATTCCCGTGCTCGACAACGGCGTTTCCAGCCAAGGCCGCCTGCTCGGCGCGCTGATCGCCGTGATGGTCGTGGCTGCCGGGAAGGCCATCGGCATCGTCATGCGGCGGATTGCCGCCGGCTATCTGCAGTTCCGATCGAGGATCGACATCCGGCGCGAGCTGCTGGAGCACCAATTCCGGCTGGAGACCGCATGGTTCGA